>OLYB01000305.1_pt1 | contig 50141 bp, 83 predicted proteins | sample 1674481 | NCBI WGS metagenome assembly OLYB01 (sample SAMEA103958167, study PRJEB25191) | human gut metagenome
TTGCAGCATCCAGTATTATCTGCGCTTTTGGCTTAGCATCTGCCGCACCTCGCTCACCGTATCGGCACTTAGAATTATGCGGTATTGCCTTAAAATATAATAAAGGAGCTGTTTGATTATGAACAAGGTAGCAATCGTTTATTGGAGTGGCACAGGCAATACTGAGCAGATGGCCCAGGCTGTGGCAGAGGGCGTTAAGAATGCTGGCGGCGAAGCCGATGTGCTGACCTGCGCAGAATTTGATAGCGCAAAGCTGGCCGATTACGGCGCAGTTGCTTTCGGCTGCCCCGCTATGGGCGCAGAGCAGCTGGAAGAAGGCGAATTTGAACCCATGTTCGCTGACCTGGAAGGCAGCCTGTCTGGTGTGAAGGTTGCTCTGTTCGGTTCTTACGGCTGGGGCTCTGGCCAGTGGCTGGAAGACTGGTGCGCACGCTGCAAGGAAGACGGCGCTGTGATGCAGGAAGAACCTGGCGTTATGGCAAACGAAGCACCGGACGACGATGCAATCGCAGCCTGCAACGCTCTGGGCGCAAAGCTGGCAGCCTGCTGAGCAAAGTGCCCGGAGGTGCTCACTACACCTTGAGCAAATAGCATTATGACGGCGGGGAACCGATACCGAGAAAAAAGGCATTGGCTCACTGCCGTTTGCTTTTTACAGTTTATCATCAGGGCTGTTATAAGATAGAAAAGACAAACAAAAATCCGGCAGAACACCGGGTAGCGGCTCTGCCGGATGATGAAGCGCACGGATTGGGCAATCAGCCAAAAATACCAAACAGCTTTTTCTTCTGGTAAGGCGCGCAGCTGTAGCTGACCATGCGGTAGCCAGTCGGTTCCAGCGCTTTAGCGATGTCAGCCTCAGCAATTTCGCTTTCGGCTACAATAACAGCCTGGCCCTTGGTGTGGCTGGCGGTTACCTTTTTGACGGGGAATGCCTTGCGGATTGCGTCAGAGACATGTGCTTCACACATGCTGCATGCCATTCCATCTACCCCAACAGTGATTTGAACCATTAAACTCGTCCTTTCTGCAATAGGTTACGTATCCTAAACCAAACTGACCCAAAAGGCAGGCGGCAATTCATAACGGCTTCATCATACCAACCCAATGGGTATTTGTCAAGCAGAGAGAATACAGCATATTCCTCTCAAAAGAAGGGGTAAAGGGCATAAAATGCCTGAATGACGCAGCGCCTTTTGTGCAAATTGCCTTAAAAAGTGCGAAAAAGTTAGCCGTGACTTATCGGTTAGCACAAACTAATTTTGGACAACTTCAAAACTATTGACATTGAAGGTTAGCAGTGGTAAACTGCAAATGTTCAAAGGAGTTAGCATCTGCTAATCTTCTGCGGGTGGCCGGGAAGCGGCAGATCACAGGGGATTAAGGGCCAAACTCCGGATTTTTTGCGCCTGTGCAAGATGCAGAAAAAACAGAACGGAACGTTATAAGTGTAAAGCAATTTGGACGTTGGGGGATGAAACGATGATGCCGATTACGATGGCAAAAGCAGGCGAAACTGTCACCATCAAAAAAATCACTGGTAAAGACGAAGTTCGCCAGCACCTGGCTGAGTTGGGGTTTGTTGTGGACGCAACGGTTACCGTTGTGAACGAAATTGCGGGCAACCTGATCATTCAGGTAAAAGAGAGCCGCATTGCACTGGACAAAACCATGGCAAACCGCATTATGATTGGTTAAAACAGCGCCAATCCGCTGTTTTGGAGGCTGCGGCTTATCCAGCGGCTTCCCGATAGAGATATTGTGAGGAGGATAAAAATGAAAACTCTGAAAGACGCGAAAGTCGGCGAGACTGTCACCGTTGCCAAGCTGCACGGCGAAGGCCCTGTCAAGCGCCGCATCATGGATATGGGCATCACCAAAGGTGTTCAGATCTATGTCCGCAAGGTTGCCCCCCTGGGTGACCCCATGGAGCTGACCGTGCGCAACTACGAGTTGAGCGTGCGCAAGGCTGACGCAGAAATGATCGAATTGGTTTGATTCCAACTAGAGAAGAGAGGGTAACGCAATGAGCATTAAAATTGCACTAGCCGGTAACCCGAACTGTGGTAAAACTACCCTGTTCAATGACTTAACCGGTTCTAACCAGTATGTCGGCAACTGGCCCGGCGTTACGGTTGAAAAGAAGGAAGGCCGCCTGAAAGGTCAGAAGGACGTTGTCATTCAGGACTTGCCCGGTATCTACTCCCTGTCCCCCTACACCCTGGAGGAAGTTGTGGCCCGTGGTTATCTGGTCAATGAAAAGCCTGATGCCATCCTGAATATCATTGATGGTACCAACATTGAACGTAACCTGTACCTGACCACCCAGCTGATTGAGCTGGGCATTCCTGTGGTTATGGCCGTCAACATGATCGACCTGGTCCGCAAGAATGGTGATAAGATCGACCTGAAGAAGCTTAGCGCAGAGCTGGGCTGCCAGGCTGTTGAGATCAGCGCACTGAAGGGCGAAGGCAGCATGAAGGCTGCTGAGATGGCTGTTGCCGCTGCAAAGTCTGGCAAGGCTGGCGAGCTGCCCCATGTGTTCACTGGCAGCGTTGAGCATGCCATCGCTCATATCGAAGAGTCCATCCAGGGCAAGGTTGATGACCGCTTCCTGCGTTGGTACGCCGTCAAGCTGTTCGAGCGTGATGATAAGGTTCAGCAGGAGCTGAAGCTGGACAAGGCGCTGGTTGACCACATTGACCAGCACATCGCAGACTGCGAGAAGGAAATGGACGATGACGCCGAGAGCATCATCACCAACCAGCGTTATGCTTACATCAACACTGTTGTTGAGAAGGCTGTCAGAAAGAAAGCTCGCGTTGAGCACCTGACTGTTTCCGATAAGATCGACCAGGTTGTTACCAACCGTATCTTCGCTCTGCCAATCTTTGCCTTGATCATGTTCCTCATGTACGCGCTGTCCATGGGTACCTCCATTACAGATGGCGGTATCTCCATCGGCAGCTTCGCAACTGACTGGACCAACGATGTTCTGTTCGGTGAGATCGTTCCCAATGCACTGGGCGGTTTCCTGGAGAGCGTTGGCGTTGCTGACTGGCTGTACGGCTTGATCATGGACGGCATCGTCGCCGGTGTCGGCGCGGTTCTGGGCTTCGTTCCCCAGATGCTGGTTCTGTTCTTCCTGCTTTCCATCCTGGAAGACATTGGTTACATGGCCCGTGTTGCTTTCATCATGGACCGTATCTTCCGCAAGTTCGGCCTGTCCGGCAAGAGCTTCATCCCCATGCTGGTTGGCACCGGCTGCGGCGTTCCGGGTGTTATGGCTTCCCGTACCATCGAGAACGAGCGTGACCGTCGTATGACCATCATGACTACCTGCTTCATCCCCTGCGGCGCTAAGATGCCCATCATCGGCCTGTTTGCAGGTGCCCTGTTCGGCGGCAGCAGCCTGGTTGCTGTTTCTGCTTACTTTATCGGCTTTGCGGCCATCATCATCTCTGGTATCATCCTGAAGAAGACCAAGTTGTTTGCTGGTGATCCTGCTCCGTTTGTTATGGAGCTGCCTGCTTACCACGTACCTGCATGGGGCAACGTTCTGCGTGCAACCTGGGAGCGTGGCTGGTCCTTCATCAAGCGTGCCGGCACCGTCATTCTGGCTTCCACCATCGTTCTGTGGTTCCTGCAGGGCTTCGGCTTTGAGGATGGCGTCTTCGGCATGGTCGAAGATCAGGACAACTCCATCCTGGCAGCCGTTGCAAGTGCACTCGCCTGGATCTTTGCTCCTCAGGGCTTCGGAAACTGGCGTGCAACCGTTGCTTCCATCTCCGGCCTGATCGCAAAAGAGAACGTTGTTGGTACCCTTGGCGTTCTGTATCACTTCGGCGGCGAGCTGTCTGAGAACGGCGACGAAATTTGGGGCGAAGTTGCAAACGACTACACCGCAATCTCTGCTTACAGCTTCATGATCTTCAACCTGCTGTGCGCACCGTGCTTCGCAGCTATGGGCGCTATCAAGCGTGAAATGAACAACGGCAAGTGGACTGCTATCGCCATTGGTTATATGTGCCTGCTGGCCTACTGTGCATCTCTGGTTGTTTACCAGATCGGCGGCCTGATCACCGGCGAAGTTGGCTTCAACATCTTCACCATTGTTGCTGTCGCTATCATTGTGTTTACCATCTACATGCTGGTTCGCCCCAACAAGTACCTGAATGATAACGAAGTTAAGATTGATGTCAAGAAGGTTGCTGCTTCCAAGTAATCACTGACAATTTGATGTTCCTTTTATAAGAGAGGTGTTTCGCTATGATGGATTTCTTGGCCACAAATTTTAATCTGCCTACCATTATTGGTGCGGTTATTGTGTTTGGGGGCACGGGCCTGATTGTGTGGCACTCTCACAAGCATGGCGGCGTTGGCTGCGATTGCGGTGGCAGCTGCCACGGTGAGTGTGGCTGCTCCGGTGGCTGCAATGGCTCCTGCAAAGAAAATGCAGAAGAGCTTGCAAAGTTCAAACGGATTGCCGAAGAAAAGGCAAAGGCTAACGCAAGTCAGGTACATTAAAGCTTAAATTTTCCTGAATCCCAGCGCGGCGGGCCGCAGGCAGCAATGCCCGCGGTCCGCCGCATTTTTTATCAGCTGCACTATGGTGCGGACTGCTTGATATGGAGTGATGAACATGGCATTGAGCGATGCCCACCTGCGATATCTGTTTGCAATCAGCAATGCAGCTGCAGCAACCCCGGATGTATCTTCCCGTCAGATTGCCAGTGCACTGGGGGTTACCAAACCCTCGGTTGTGCATATCCTGAACATTCTCATGCGGGACGGTATGGTGGTAAAACGGCACTATGGCAAAATTTATCTGACGGACCGCGGTGCGTTTACCGTAAACTACTACCGCCGCTTGCTGGATGCAACCCTTGCCGCTATGCCGGAATATCCGTTCCCGGTCAGTGCAGATGAACGGCGCGATGCGGCGCTGGCGTTGATTGCAGCGCTTCCTGACCGGGATTACAGGGAACATTTTGGTGCGCTCTTTGCCGAAACGGAGGTGGAAGAAAATGAGCCGCAGCCAGAAAGTGAATGAACCAGAAACCATGTCTACAGCTTCGTCCTATCTGTACAAAGAACAGGCCGAGTGTGTGCAGCAGGTGCACCAGTATCTGGTGGAACATCTCGATAGCCGCGTAACCCAGGCGGAACTGGCGCAGCGGTATCATATCTCTCTTACTTCGCTGAAAGGGGCGTTCAAACAGGTGTACGGCTTGCCAATCAATACTTACCTGCGCCGCTGCCGTGTGCAGCATGCGGAACAGCTGCTTTTCACAACGGATTTGAGCATTTTGGAGATCGCACAGCGGGTTGGGTACGACAGCCCCAGCCGTTTTGCGGCAATGTTTAAGCGCGAAAAAGGCATTACCCCGCGGGAATGCCGCCGCGTGCGCACCGACCAGCTGCCGGAAGAAAAAACGATTGCCTGATGTGGAATTACAGCGCAGCAAAACGCACAGCAGCGGTGGGCTGAAACTGGACGAAATGGTGGAACGTGGAACATAGAATTTTCAAAAATAAAACCAGACGGCACATTTTTTATCCAAAATGCACTTGTAAAAAGTGTAAAATACGTTATACTTGCGAATAAAGATTTTTGCAAGAAGTTAATCTTGTAAAACATCGCCAATTGCAGCCGGGGGATGTATGCAGCAGCTTGCACCCCCTGGGAATGTCGAATCAATAGAGAGGAGTTCAACGTATTATGGTGAACGTAAAGAAGGTAGCAATTTTTGTTGGTGGTATGCTGTTTGGCTCCGCTGGTTTCAAAATCCTGGCCAGCAAGGACGCTAAGAAGGTCTATACCCAGACCACCGCAGCCGTTCTGCGTATGAAGGACTGCACTATGGAGACGGTCAGCCGCGTTCAGGAAGAGGCTGGCGACATTCTGGCAGATGCAAAGGCCATCAACGAAGCCCGCGCAGCCGCAGCTGAACAGGAAGTTATCGTTGATGACGCTGCTGAAAGCGCCGCAGAATAATTGCTTCTTTTGGGCCGCCTGCAGGCGGCCCTTTTTATGTGGTGGGGCACAGCGGCTGAACGGATGATGCCTTTATCGCTGTGCCAGAATTGGCAGTTGGGAAAGCTGAATAAGGAAATACAACTATGAAATGTACAATTTTACATGAAAGCCGCGGCCGTATGCGTGTGCATGTAAATGCCGTGCGTATGACCCTGCACCGTGCAGATGTTTTGGAAACATACCTGAACCATTCGGAAGTCATTGAACATGCCAAGGTGTATGAACGCACCGGCGATGTTCTGATCAAATATAAGGGCAGCCGTGCGGGTGCAGTAACGGTGCTGAGCCATTATAAGTTTGATAACCCGGAACTGGATTCACTGGTTACTTCGGCTGACAGCCGTAAGATCAACCAGGAATACCAGGAACGTTTTGTCAACTTGGTGGTGTTCCGCGCGTTCCACAAGCTGTTTCTGCCTGCTCCGGTGCGGGCCGTTATCACGGTGTTCAAAGCAATTGAATTTATCTGCCGTGGTCTGGTCTGCCTGTGGCATCACAAGCTGGAAGTGGAAGTGCTGGATGCACTTTCTATCGGTGTATCGTTGCTGCGCAGTGACTTTAATACCGCCGGTTCCGTTATGTTCCTGCTCAATGTGGGCGCTTTGCTGGAAGAATGGACACGCAAAAAGAGCCTGGATGATCTGGCTCGCAGCATGTCCCTGAACGTTGACCGTGTTTGGGTGCGCAGTCAGGGGACCGAAGTTCTGATGCCCATCACCAAGGTCAAGGCGGGGGACGAGATCATTGTGCGTTCTGGCAACATGGTGCCGCTGGATGGCACCGTGATCGAGGGCGAAGCCATGGTCAACCAGGCGGCCCTGACTGGTGAGTCGATGCCGGTACGCAAGATTGCGGGTGCGATAGTTTATGCAGGTACTGTTGTTGAGGAAGGTGAATGCGTTTTTGCTGCAAACGCCGTGGATGGTGCCAGCCGTTACGATAAGATCGTATCTATGATCGAAGAGTCCGAAAAGCTCAAGTCCGGCACGGAAAACCACGCCCTGGAGCTGGCGGATCGCTTGGTGCCGTGGTGTCTGGCTGGTACGGTCGTGACCTATGCGCTCACCCGCAACGTAACCCGCGCAATCTCGATTCTGATGGTCGATTTCTCTTGCGCACTTAAACTTTCCATGCCGCTGGCCGTGCTGTCTGCTATGCGTGAATGCGGTTCCTACCACATCACCGTCAAGGGAGGCAAGTATCTGGAAGCCCTGTCCAAGGCGGATACTATTGTGTTTGATAAGACCGGTACCCTGACCCATGCAAGTCCTAAAGTGGTCAAGATTGTGCCGTTCTCCGGGTGTGATGAGGAGGAAGTTCTCAAGCTGGCCGCCTGCCTGGAAGAGCACTTCCCGCATTCCATGGCAAACGCCGTGGTGCGTGCTGCCAAGGAGCGCGGCATTACCCACGAGGAGATGCATACCGAGGTAGAGTACATTGTGGCCCACGGCATTGCAAGCCGCGTGCGCGGGGAGCGCGTTGTGATCGGCAGCCATCACTTTGTGTTCGAGGATGAAAAGTGCGTCATTCCCGCTGCGGAACAGCAGAAGTTTGACGATCTGGAACCGGAATATTCGCACCTGTATCTGGCTGCCTGCGGCCAGCTGGTGGGTGTTATCTGCATTGCGGACCCGCTGCGCCCCGAAGCACGCCATGTGCTGCGCCAGCTGCGCGCCATCGGTGTCACCAACACTGTGATGATGACCGGTGACAGTGACCGCACCGCAGCCGCGATTGCCCGCCAGGTAGGCATTGATCAGTATTTCTCGGAGGTTCTGCCGGAAGATAAGGCAGAGTATGTCCAAAAAGCAAAGGCAGAAGGGCATACCGTTGTCATGATCGGCGACGGCATCAACGATTCACCGGCTTTGTCTGCTGCCGATGTTGGCATCGCCATCAACTCTGGCGCAGCCATTGCACGCGAAATTGCCGATATTACCATCAAAGCCGATAGCTTGGAAGAGTTGGTGCAGCTCAAGAGCATTGCCAACGCCATGCAGCGCCGTGTGGCGAGCAACTATCGCTTTGTGCTGAGCTTTAACTCTGCCCTGATCATTCTGGGCGCACTGGGCATTTTGCAGCCGGCAACCTCGGCTATGCTGCATAATCTTTCCACCATCGGCATCAGCCTGAAGAGTATGACGAACCTGCTGCCCGAAAAAACGCAGAGCCAGCTGCAGCAGGAGAACACAAAGGCCTGATGCAGGCACTAATCGCATGAAAACGCAGCCACTATAAACAGGTGAGCTGCTGCCAGCAGGCAAAAAGTATGGCAGAACGATGAAAAGAAAACTGAAAAAGAAAAAATACGAAAAAAATCAAAATTTTTTAGAAAAAAGCTTGACTTTCTTTAGAAGCCTGTTATAATAATACCTGTTGATGACAGCAGCCCACGTTCGACCGGGTGTAGCGCAGTTTTGGTAGCGCGCTTGAATGGGGTTCAAGAGGCCGTGAGTTCGACTCTCGCCACTCGGACCAAAATGAATACGGTTGTTGCACCGATAAAAAACCGCTAAGTTACGATGCTTAGCGGTTTTTCCTTTGTTCAAATCTGTTCAAAAACGTTCAAAAATGTATATTATTCATGGTGCATTCATGGTGCAAAAATTTTATACATTGTTTTTCAATCCGGGTTATCGGGATTTTGGTGCGGATTTGGTGCAAAAAAATGCGCCGAAGTGGTTGAACCACCGCAGCGCATAAAATTTTTTTGCAACATTAAGTAGGGGCATCCCTTAATTAACATTTGACAAAATAGCTTCAAGCTTTTTCCGTGCTTCCTCAATCATTTGGGGCTTAAGGGCTAGATAAACTTCATGAATCATTTTGGCGTTTGCATGGCCCACAAGCTGAATTGCAATCTCTTCCGGAACACCGGCCATTGCAAGCATGCAGACATATTCGTGCCGGAATTGGTGCCCACACACAGGAACTTTCCAATCAGTATATGCAACGGTTACATTTTTGCCGTGCTTTACAACGCTTTTGGTTCTGGGCACCGGCTTTGCCACGCCGTATTTTCGCCAGAACTTTTGCCACATACGATCATAGCGGCTTTTGCTTACAGGCTTTGTATCAAGGCCAATAATGTATGTGTCTTTTGGCATTTTGCGGATGGGCTGTAGGGTTTCTTTTAGCATGGAAAGCAGCGGCACTTGCCGGATTGCTGCCGGGGTTTTGCCATAATCCCTTATCACAGCGGCATTGCCCTTGTGCTCTATCGTTTTTGTGATGTGGATGATGTTTTTATCAAAGTCAATATCACGAAGCTGTATGGCGCACATTTCGCCCTTGCGCTCGCCAGTGCAAAGATAAGCCACCGCAGGGAGCGCATCGGGGTCAAGGTAATGTTCCTTTACCACTGCCACTTGCTCGTTTGTAGGGGGCTGCCGTTTGCCCTTATACAGGCCGCGCGGCATTTTAGTTTGCGTTGCCGGGTTTACATCTCCGCGCCACTTTGGACTGTCAATCCAATACTGGAAGATGTTGTTTATCACAGTCTTTTGGTTTGATACCGTTGTGGCAGCCCGCCCGGCCATTTCAGGCCCGCGCAGAAATTCCGCGATCATGTAAGGCTCAATTTCCCGCATGTGGTATTCGCCAAACTCATCAGTAGCCCGCTTAACGGCAGGCAGGTAGCTTTTTTGCGTTCCGCTTTTCATGCCCTGCACAACGCGGATATATTCTTTTGCAATTTCGCTGAACAGCGGCCCAGCATTTGAACGCTCTTCTTCAATTCGTTCCTTTTCTTCATGCTCTTCTTTGGCATCCTCAACCTTTTGCCAGACCTCTGCGGGCGTATTGGCAGAAAAGGTTTTCCAAACGCCACCTATCATCTCTTTCCGCTGGTATCTTCCGTCTTTTCTGTGAAAAAGCCCAACTGTCAAATCTTTTTTCATCTTGCAGCCCTCCCAAAAATGTTTTATAATGAAACCGTCAACTTTTCATGTTGACGGCCCTTTATCCCTTGCTGGTGTGGCACCACCGGCAGGGGATTTTTTATTTTTCCCTTGCGTTATATTCGCCGTTGCCTGCCAGAACGGCAGCTTCTCCGGCTTGCAGGCATATTTGCAGGCGGTCAAAGTCCGGCTTGGTGCTTTTTGGGCAGGGGTCATCCCCAGTTGCGGTATCTATCCGGTAGTTCTGTATCACGGCCTGACAGACGCGTACACGGCTTTGCATGGACGTATGAGCGTTAGCGCATAACAAGTCTATCTGGCCCGCCCAATCGCTCCCATGCGCCCCACAAAGGATATATAGCAGGCGGCGCTTGTACAGGCCCGGCATCTGGGCAATATAATCAGAAAGTGCCTTGTCTACCTGCTCGTCCGTCCAGTTTGGAGTATCGGTATCGCTAAATGCAGACGGCATCCAGATGCGCTGCAGCCAGCGCCAGGGGGATTGTTTGCAGACGGCGAACCACATCAACAGATCATCGTTTCGGATAGTGGAAAGCCCTTCTTCCCAGTTGCGCACCGTGCGGATGTTCACATCCATCTGCCGGGCTACATATTCTTGCGAAAGCCCGGATTCCAACCGGCACTGCGAAAGAATAAGTCCTTCACGTTCTCGGAAATCAGCTCTACTTTCCATTTCATCACCCTCAATTTTTTACATGTTTTGCGCTCTAAATGCGGTAAGATTTTTATACAACAACAGTTAAGGAAATATAAAGAAAAAAATATTCAAAAAATGCCATGGAAATAAATGGAAGCCATGGCATAAAAAACATGTTAAGATTCTTACTGTAGTCAAAAAACACAGGAGGAATCAACAATGAATAACGTGGAACGTCTAAAGAATTACCAAAACCGTAATGCGGCAACCATTGAAGCCTTGTATCGCGCTGTGCTGCAAGACCGAGCACGGAGGGAAAACAGCCATGAAACTGCCTGATTTAACCATCCCACCAAAGCATGGACGCAAAAGGCCCAAAAAGCGGGCAGTAAAGCGCGAAACCTGAAATTTGTGCGTTTTGCTAATTGACCGTTACGGCAATCTGTAATAAGATGTAAGTACAACACAAAGTTGTCAAAATGACAACTTACAACTGATGCGGGGAGGAACAATGACTGACATAGAAAAGCAAATATCAGCAACCAAACTGGCAATACAACTCTGTGACAAGCTGGGGATTGATTATACATATGGCGATAGGGGATGTACATTAAATGGAGAACCTGTTCCCGATGCCGGATTGTTATTCCCCGTAAAAATCCTTTATAAAGGCTATACTACAACGCCGGAATACGACCCATACGATAAAATCTATTACGGCAAGATTGATGGTATCAAAGATTTGGTTGACTATCACGCAGAAACCGTTGACGGCATCGAGCAAGCGTTCATCAATTGCGTTGATGAATACATCACATTTTGCAAAGAGATCGGGAAAGAACCGGATGCCCCAGACGAAAAAAATCAGAACCAGCCGGATGAAAACATTCTGGCCGCATACGAGAAGATTCGGCGCTTGGGCAATATCCAGAGCACCATTTTCACCATTGCGGATTACCTTTACATTGCCGCATGGGTATGGTTTGGGCTTACAATGCTGCTTTTTATCATTGCCGCTACTTTGAAAGGATGAAGAACATGATTAACGAAGATTTTCTGCGCCGCGAGATGAACGACATCAAAGCATCCAACGGATACACCATTGGCACGTTGTTGCTGGTACTTCTGCCCATCGGGCTGAGTATTGTAATGCAGCTGATGATTCTCAAGCTGATTTTAGCCTGAGTGACAGTGATCTGAACGGAGGATATAAAGTATGCTACTTATTGTATTACTTGCGATTTTAACCATCGTCTTTGGCTGGATTTCATATGCGCTGCTCGATGCGTTTGGAGATCATATCATTTCCTTCGTGGCGCTTGTGCTTGCAATAGCATCCGGCGTTTGCGCTGTGGTTTTCGGCGCAATTGCGCTCACTTACCGAATAGGATATAAAGCGGACAAAATCAGCGCTGAAACACGTTATCAGGGAATCATCCACCAGATTGAAACTGTTAAATATACGGATGATATCGCGAAAGAACGCCTGTATGAACAAATCATTGCATGGAATCAGGATGTAGAGCGGGGAAAAGCCATTTCTAAAGACCTCTGGATTAGCTGGAGCGTTTCACCCGTCTACAATGATTTGCAGTGTATTGAATATCCGGATTGGGAAGGCAAATAATGCCATGCCGTTACCACTCCACCTTATCCCCCTTGCTTCTATTGCAGCGCCAGCAGAGGGTTTGCAGGTTGCTTTCGGTGGTCATGCCGCCTTTGGACAGGGGGACAATGTGGTCAATTTCAAGCAGCAGATTGGGTTCAACTGCAAGGGATGCGCCGCAGCGGCAGCAGGTATAATCATCACGCTCTTTGATGTGTTCACGCAACGCACGTGTCATCAGAGCACGCTGACCGGCAACGCTTTTGGCAAATTTGATTTTATCGGAAAGATAGGTCACAAAGCGGTCAAGGTTGTCAATGTCCATTACCACATCATAGTGGGTGCCGGTATATCCGGCAGGGCTGGTGTACTTAAAAACGTATTTGGGATAACTGATCGGGCTTAAATCCACAGGATCAAAGCCAAGCTTCGTTTCCAGCCGAGCGGCATAATGCTTTTTGATAAAGCCTGGCACTTCGTTGTTGATACTCTGCATAATCCCGGCCCGCTGTTCAATCAACAGGCGCTTGCCTTCTTCGGCGGCAGAAAAGTCATTCAGCATAAATTCAAACTTTTCAAGCGTCTTTTCATCTGCTTCAATCCCAAAATATTTGCAGATGTACCGGAATGGCGCGTTGCCGGCGTTATCACACACGGTGCGTGAACAGTGATAGACGTTAGGCTCATAGCTCTTATGCAAATCTCGGTGAACATTCCACTGGCTGTCATCGTGATACTGCCCAACGCCATAGTCTGTGCGGTTGATAACAAGGGCTGCGTTTTACAGTTCACCAATATGGTCATTCAGGCTGTTGCAATCCTTTATATAAGAGGAAATCCGCACTTTCATGAACCAGAACTTTTGGCTGTTAAAGTAGATGTAAGCGCGAATTTTGCGTAAAGCAAAATAAGCCAAAATTATAACAACTGGGGATAAAATTGGGCATATCGCTATAGCGAATGCGAAGAAAAATAAGAAAAATACAACAGTAAAAAATATCTCGATAAATGCCACAAGATAAGAGGTTACACTTATCATCAAGAATCACAACCTTATTAAATTTTTAGGAGGAAACATATGCAAAAAGATACAATGTCGAATTTAAGGGAACAAGCAAAACAGCTGGTGAGAAAGCTCCCACCAGAAGATGCTATTGCCATTTATAGGGAGATTATCGAAAAGAGCAAAAACCAAAATTGATTTTGCCCCCCTATAGGTTATTTCTCCAATAGCTTTGCAGATGCTTTTGCAATTAAATATTTGATATCCTCTTCGGATGCTGCGTTATCAATCCATTTTTCTACATCATCAACAGAAATCCCGTCGCCTTGTGCGATGGGATTTTTTGTTTGTTCATCCCCGTGCAGTAGGTAATCTGGTGTTACGTCAAAATAATTTGCGATTTTTGTAAGTGATTTTGTTCTTGGTATTGCTCCATTGTGCCAAGCCGTTATTGAACCAGATGGAATTTTTAATTCTGTTGCGACTGCGTTAGGAGATATATTTGCGTTAGCGCAAAGATTTGAAAAAACTGTCCAAAACATACAAATTAGACTCCCTCATTTTGTACTCACTGCCAAACATGAAGAAGATGAACATTTGCTATTGCAATTATGAAGTAAATGAGATATAATCATAACATACAAACAAGCAAAGCAAAAGCCAAGCCCCATGTTTCAGCGGCTTATCAATGATTTTCGACAATTTCATTATAGCTTTATGTTTCTTGTTTGTCAATGAGATAATCTCATTATTTTGCATATAGGAGGTGAGATAAATGACATTTTTTCAGGCTCGACAGAAAGCGGGCCTTACGCAGTCCCAGGTGGCAAAGGCTCTTGGCGTTGACCAATCGGCAGTTTGCCTTTGGGAGACTGGTAAAACATCCCCCCGCGCGGCGACACTTTCCAAGATTGCCAAACTTTACGGCTGCACGGTAGACGAGCTTTTAAGAAAGGAAGGTAACAAATGGAACAATTAACTGCACCCGTGAAGGGTTTCAAGGTCTTCAAGCCTGATTGGACTTGCCGCGATAAACAGTACACTTGCCCCGGCGAGTTCAAAGAAGATGCCAAGCCGATGACTTGCAGTGCCGGTATGCACTTCTTTCCTGACCTGAAGGATTGCTTTGAATATTATCAGAACAATCCGAACAATCACTGTGCTGAAGTCATCGCTCTTGGTGAAGTTGTGCAGGATGGCAACAAATGTGCAACCAATCACCTTCAGATTATCCGCGAAATCCCTTGGGATGAAGTTCTGAAGCGTGTCAATCAGGGAAAGGGTTGTACAGGTATCTGGAACACCGGCGACTGGAACACCGGCGACTGGAACACCGGCAACCTGAACACCGGCAACTGGAACACCGGCAACCGGAACACCGGCAACTGGAACACCGGCAACTGGAACACCGGCAACCGGAACACCGGCGACTGGAACACCGGCAACCTGAACACCGGCAACCGGAACACCGGCAACTGGAACACCGGCAACCGGAACACCGGCGACTGGAACAGTGCTTCTTTTTCCAATGGTGTGTTCTGCACTGAAGAACCTGAAATCCTGATTTTCAATAAACCTTCCGGCATGACCTTCAGACAGTGGCGCGATAGCGACGCTTGCTATCTGCTGAATCAGATTCAGTTCATGCCCAATGTTTGGGTGTGGGATGGTGACATGACCGATGAAGAAAGGGAATCCCATCCCGAATATAAGACCACGGGTGGCTTCTTGAAAGTTCTGGACACTTCTGACTGCTGTGTCCGTTGGTGGGAAAACCTTGATGAATATCAGCGCAGAATTATCCTCTCTATCCCCAACTTTGATGCGGCCATTTTCAAGCAGATTACAGGCATTGACGCATGATGTACGGCATTTGGAACAGCAAGCGCAAACCGCCTGACATTCAGAAGAAGATGGAAACAGCCGTAAACGAGCTGATTTGCGAAAAGAAGGAGGTGAAACCTTGAAATGCTCCCGCAAGCGCATCATGCAAGGCGCAATCCTGACCAATCTTGCAACTGCTCAAAAAAATATGGCATCTGCCGAAAAGGTAGATGCCAGAGGGCTTATTCTGTTGAGCAAATTTTTACTCCGCCTGCTGGATAAGTTGGATGACGAGATGGTACAGCTGGTTACGCAAGACCAGCAACAGAGGAACTAATACCCAGTAAACAACTTGTAAGAGCTTTGGTATTAAATGATTTTCTGACACACCTAAATAATCACAAAGTTTTACAGGAAGAAACAAAACTAACTGCACCCAATACAGAGGGGAAAAACATTCCCTCAAGTTCATTAGAAAGGTTCCCTTGACTTTAGCGAGCATGTTTAATGCGTCCGCCATAACATCACTGCGTTTTACGGACAAATTTTCAAGAACGCTGACTTGAACGGATTGATAGTTACCATAGCCAATAGGTTCAACAACCGTAACAGTCGAATCTGGAATTTTTGCCTGTTTAAGCAGCTTTTTAATCGGAGCAGTACAGCTTGCAAAATCTGTTTCTTTTCCAGTTATGTACTTTTTGTATTTGCGCTCATAGTAATCAGCTCTAATATACCCAGATAGGCAAAATAAGATTCTATACCCTATGACCACGATGAGCGCTAAGACAAAGTAGTTCAAACTATTGCACCCCCTTTCTAATGGCGATTATATCATGCAGAACCGCAGCGGGCAATGAATTTGTGGATGGAGGTGAAACAATGAACGATAAAAACGCAACCCACACCACTGGGATGAGCGATGCGGCAAAAGAATCCCGCCGGGCTTACTACAAAGCGTGGCGAATGCGCAAACAACGAAGCAATCAGAAAGGAGAAAAAGCAACGTGAACACGATTGATTTTCCTGTAATGACTACAATTAGGCAGGCATTGGCGCTGAATCTGCTGTGCGGGCTGTATTTTAAGGAGGCATCCAGCCATGAAAAAATTTGAACTGACCGCCGAATTTGTAACGAACGTTTTCGGGAAGAAGCTGTTCCGCATTAAGGCTCTCGTCGCTTTTGGCAACGTCGAGAAGGGAGAACTTGGCGGATTTATTGAGAAGGAAGATAACCTTTCCCACGGCGGCAACGCGTGGGTCTCCGGCAATGCGTGGGTCTACGGCGATGCGCGGGTCTACGGCGATGCGCAGGTCTCCGGCAATGCGCAGGTCTCCGGCAACGCGGACTACGCTGTCGTTGCAGGCTTTGGTCGCTACTTCCGCACGACCACATTTTTTCGCTGCAAGGATAAAATTCTCCGCGTACAGTGTGGTTGCTTTTATGGTGATTTGGCGCAGTTCCGTGAGATCGTCAAGAAAACCCACGGCGATAGCAAATACGCCAAAGAATATCTCGCAATTGCCGACTTGATGGAGCTGCGTTTTTCTGATGAGTGTGGAGGTGAACAATGAACAACATACAAATTTTCAAGTACGAAAACAACGATGTGCGCACGGTAGAGATGAACGGCGAACCGTGGTTTGTGTTGAAAGATGTGTGCGGAGTGTTGGGGCTTTCTAATCACAAGGTGACAGCACAGCGGCTTGATAGAGATGAGGTAAGCCAGACTTACCTCACCGATTCCATTGGCCGTAAGCAGGAAACCACAGTCATCAACGAATCCGGACTATACAGCGTCATCCTGCGCAGCGACAAGCCAGAAGCTAAACCGTTCCGCAAATGGGTCACAAGCGAGGTTTTACCAAGCATCCGCAAGAACGGCGGCTACATTGCCGGGCAGGAACAGCTTTCGCCGGAGGAATTGATGGCAAAGGCCCTGCTGGTTGCCAACAAAACGTTAGCTGAACGGGAAGCCAGAATTTCGGAACTTACAGTTCAGAACACTATCATGTTGCCGAAAGCTCGATATTTTGACGAATTGATCTCACGCAATACACTCACCAATTTCCGTGAGACCGCAAAAGAGCTTGGAATCAGCGAAAAGGCTTTTATCCGCTTCCTGATTGACAAGAAGTACATTTTCCGCAACCAGCGCGGCAAGCTCATGCCGTATGCAAACCGCAGTGATGGCTGGTTTGAAGTCAAGGAATGTTACAACGAAAAAACCAACTGGAGCGGCATCCAAACCCTAGTAACCCCTAAAGGCCGCGAAGCCTTCCGGCTGCTGTGTTTGAAAGATTTGTGAAAGGAGAGAAACATATGAACGATAAAAGCGTAACCAGTTTTGGGAATACCACTGTTACCCAGACGGCACATGAGATTGACCTGAAAGTCGGCCCCGGCATCAAGATTCCTCCGGAAGTTACGTTCAAGGACGTAAAAAACGAAACTGTCCTTGGTGACCCGAACAACATGCACATCACAACCGGCCATTTTAATTTGGCCGATTTGAAGAAAAGGAGCGAAACGCATGAGTAAGGAAGATGTGGCGTTGCTCTTATCCGTTCTGGCCCTTGCAATCAGCATTATGGGGGCCGTGAGGTTTTGAAAGGAGGGGAGCATATGCCCCGTGAAAAGCCCCATTACCAAGAAACCCTTGTTGGCATCCGCGCCCGCGCTGCTGAACTTTACCCCGGCCAACTGTTGTTTGGCCCCACAAAGGTTGCTAACATTCTTGGCAAATCTCGTGGCTGGGTATGGCAGCATTACGGTAGCTTCCGTGATTTAACCGTTGAACAAATTGCAAGCCTTATCTGCTGATTTCAGACATACAAGCGTTGGATAGGCGGAAACAACAAGAAAGGACACTAACATGACTGCAAACAAAAAGAGCCGCCCAGTGTACGGCAATGCACTGAACGGCAAAAAACGTGAAATTTTCCGGTTTCACAAGCCCATTTTAGCCCATATTGTTCCGGTTTGCAAGTGCTTTGCAAACTTTACCCTGCTGGGTTGTGCAATCGGCACCATTTGCGCCGCTGCTGGCCTTGCAGAGGGTGACGGGGCCGCATCTTTGGCCGGGCTTATTGCCTGCCTATTGGGCGGGTGGGTAGCTGTTACGCTGCGGGAGGTGCTTTCGTGAACCCTTTTGACATCGAGATGGCATTTGAATGCAACGACCCGCAAAAATACCAGGAATTTTTTAAAACCGTGCAAATCGCAATCCTGGATACGAACAACAGCGAACGATGGAAATACGACCAAATTTGCGCCGCCTACCGCGCTGCAATGAGCGGCATTGCAAAACGGCTGGATGAATTGGAGAAAGCAAACAATGACTGATCTTGATTTTCCCGGCTGCGGCGCGGCTGACGAATACGGCCACCCCATTATGTGCGAGGATTGCATTTGGGGCGAAACGTGCATTGATAGCACGGTAAGGGAGGATAGCGATGGAACTGAAGAACTATAGCATTGAAGCCACAGGAAGCCTTTACTGCTCGGAAAGCTTTGCAAACATCTGTGTTGATGGGCAATCCTATGGCATTGAAAAACTAATCTGCGAGATGATGAAAAGCCTGAAAAAGGAAGAAAATCTCGGCATTGAAGCGTGCGGAACACTGAATATCACGTTCACCAGAGAGGCTGAAAAGCTGACTGTGAACGGGACTGTGAAAAAGGAGGAAAAGGCATGAGCGCCCCCAATCTGAAAGGAGAAGCTGTCTGATGTTTAATGAGAAGAAAACGGAGTATTCTACTAAATCTCGGCAGGAGATTCCCGTTACACAGACCCCCAAATATATTGCAAGCCGTGATAAAGCGTTAAAGGCGATTGCAGACCGCCCATACCTTAAAGAATCTGATTTTTGGATTCTCATGAACGAAACCAAATCCGGGAAGATGGCGTACACAGGCCTGATTATCAACCACAATGCTTGTCTTAAAATCAACGACAATATGCCGGAGAAGGACAAATTCAACCCTGAGTGCGTGTCTGTTGACAAATCCGGCTACGGCAATTCGCTTGTGTACACCTACATAAATAAAGCACAAGGCATTTATGAGGTTGGTGAAGCGTCATCAACGAATTGCAAGAATGCTTATCCTTACGCGATGGCTTATAAGCGGCTGTTTGATCGCACTGTCCTTAAAATCTGCAAGCTGGCATTTGATGGCATTTACTCTGACAGTGAAGCGGATGAATTTAAGGAACGGTACGAAGAAGAACCGCAGCAAGTTACAGCTACACCGGAAGTCACTCTGCAAGCCGTGAAGGACTTGGCTTTGACCGCGCTGAAAGGTTACGCCCAGCGCACAGGCAAAGACAACAAGGCCGTCAACGAGGACGCACGAACCTTTATCGGAAAGGCGTACAAGGACTTTACCGTTGATGATTGGCGCAGCGTTGCAAAGGAGTTTGAACATCGGAAATGAAGCAGAAAATTGCCATAAAGACAGCCGTTGTTATCGGCAACACAATTACGCTGGAATGTTCTCCATCCGACTGCGATAAAGCCCGCGCCGTTATTGATGAGGGCAAGCCCCTTACTGCTGTTATCGGAACGGAAGCACAAAAGCGCGGCCTGTCCGCAAACGCCTATGCGTGGGCGTTGATGAATCAGCTCGCCGCCAAGATCAACCGCCCTGTGCTGGACATTTACCGCGATTTGATACGAGACATTGGCGGCAGCTCTGCTATTATCACCATTTCAGCCCCCGCCGCCAAGTCGTTTAAGGTGGCCTGGGAAGCAAAGGGCGACGGCTGGCAGGTGCATAAGCTGGACGAAATGGCAACCCCGCAGGGTGCGTTCTACACCCTGCAATGCTGGTACGGTTCTAGCGTGTTTGATACATCCCAAATGCACCGCCTGATTGAGCTGATTGTGCAGGAATGCCAGCAGCAGGGCATTCCCACAATGACGCCTTAGGAAATCTCCAAGCTGAAAGGACTGACGGACGATGAAGCAAACAAACGATGAATTTGTGCAGGCTTTTCGCAAGGCATCTGATTCCTCATCGCGGTCTCTTTTTACATCTTTTGAATCCGTAAGCAAAGATGACATTAAGAGCATGACAACGCTTGCTTTTTACGCTGGGATGGTTGCTGCTTTTAATGATATCAAAGACATGCTTAAAAATTGAGGAAAAGCAAGAATGAAAAACGAATTTGGCGTTGTACTTGATTCCAACGGCTATGCACCGTCCATCATGCCAAACAAGAAAGACATGTTCGGCCACCCACAGTGTTATTGCTGCCTTAACGGACACGCTTTGGTACGGCATGAAGTGCTCTACGGCCAGAACCGGACAAAAAGCAAAGCTCTTGGCCTGTGGATTTTGGTTTGCCCGGATTGCCACAGATGGATTCACGGCGAAAAGCAGTGCTGGCCCAAGATAGAAGGGCTGGATGCTGGGATGCGGCTTGAACTTAAAAAGACCGCACAGCGCATGGCAATGAGGGATTACAGCTGGACAAAGGAAGAGTTTGCCCGGCGGTTTGGAAAGAATTATTTGGAGGATTAAAGACATGTTGAATGTAGTTGCACTTATGGGAAGACTGGTTGCTGACCCTCAGCTGCGCCAGACTACAACAGGTAAAAATGTTGCATCGTTCCGCGTTGCAGTAGACCGGGGACGCAAGGATGCCAACGGCCAGAATCAGGCAGATTTCTTCGATATTGTGGCATGGGACAAGAGCGCAGAATTTGTCTGCCGCTATTTCCAGAAAGGCAGTTTGATCGCCGTTGAGGGCCGTTTGCAGAGCCGGAACTATCAGGACAAGAGCGGCAACAACAGGAGCGCCGTAGAGGTGGTTGTAAACAACGTTTCGTTTGCAGGCAATAAAGAACCCACCCAAAGCCAGAACGTGGCTAATAGGGCTGTTTCTGCGCCTGTGGCGGCAAACAATGAGTACGAGCCGATTGAAGATGACGGTGATCTCCCTTTTAATTTTTGAGCGAAAGGCAGGTGATGAAATTGAGTTTTGTACATGGGACGCAGTGGACGGACGATATGGTATAAGCACAGGAGTTTTGAAAAATGGCAAACGAAGGGTACATCAAGCTGTACCGCCGCATGATGAAATGGGGGTGGTACACAGACACTCCAACAAAATGTGTGTTCCTGCATCTGCTATTTCTGGCCTGCTATGAACCCTGTTATTACAAGGGGGTTCACTTGGAAACCGGACAGGCAGTTGCATCTATCCGCCAAATTTCAACAGATACCGGCATATCTGTTCAATCTGTGCGCACTGCTTTATGTCATCTAAAATCAACACAAGAAATAACACAGTGTGAACACGGAAAATTTAGCGTGTTTACGGTGAATAATTACAGTGATTACCAATGCACTAACACAGAATCTAACAAACAGGTAACACAGAACCAACACAGTGCTAACACAGACCCTTATATAAAGAATAATAAAGAAGTTAAGAATACCCCCTATACCCCCCAAGGGGTTGACGCGATTTCTCCTCGATTTGACACCTTCTGGTCAGCCTATCCCAAGAAGACAGGCAAAGCAGATGCACGCAAGAAATTTGAGAAGCTTGTTACTGACGAATCTACCTTGTCCGCAATCCTGAAAAGCCTTGAATACCTCAAGACCACAGAGCAGTGGCAGAAAGATAACGGCAAGTATATTCCGTATCCTGCTACCTGGCTGAACCAAAAACGTTGGGAAGACGAAACGGCACAGCCACCTGCTGAACCCCGCAAGTCTAAAAACCTGATTCCCATCTATGACCGGGAATACACACGCGAGGAACTGATTAACGGAGTTGTTCCGAAGCTCATTGGGTGGAAGGAGGCAGGCAAATGAATACAGCTGTTGCGGAAAAAGCCGTTATTGGCATCATGCTGATAGAGCCTGACCGGCAAAGCGAAGCGTTCAAAAGCCTGACAGCGCAGATGTTCAGCATCAAAGACCTGGGTGATATCTTCCTGCTTTGCAAGGAGCTTGATCGCAGAGGAGAACGGGCGGATGCAGTATCGGTAATATCCCGCTGCAAAGAAAACATCAAGACGATTGCTTACGAATGCGCCCAGACAGTTCCATCGGTGAGCGGGTTCAACACCTACATCAACTGTGTCCTGGATGGATACCGGAAGCGGCTGATGATTGCCAAGATGGGCGAACTTGTAGCATCGGATGCAGACGCGGATGAAATGTTCGGCGCGGTTGCCGCCATGATGGAAAAGCAGCAGCACATCATGGAGCACCAGCGCCAGCGCAGCGCAAAGGACTTTGCTGATGGCATAGAGGACTTTCTACAATGGCTGAAAAAACCGAATGACAACATCCAAACGGGTTTTGGAACGCTGGATAAGCTGACCGGCGGACTTGTACGAAGCGGTGTAACAGTGATTGCCGCCCGGCCCGGCAAAGGCAAATCAACACTGGCTCTGCAAATGGCGGCGCAGATATCGCAAACCTGCCTGACGCTGTACCAGTCAATGGAAATGAGCCGGGAACAGCTTTACACAGCAATCTTTTCCCGATGGGAACAGATCGACAGCATCCGCATCACAAATCATGCGCTGACCGAAGAGGAAGAAAGCAAGATTGCAGAGGATGCAGAAATCCTGAAAAGGCGGTACAAGCTGATTCTGGATGATTCCAGCCTGACCAGCCTTGCAGACGTTGAACTGACCATCAAGGAGCGAAAACCGGAAGTGGTTGTCATTGACCATCTGGGACTTGTGGCACCACCGAACGCCAAAGAAAAGCGCAATGACGAATTAGCGGCCCTTACACGGGGATTAAAGCAGCTGGCAATGAAATATCATATCTGCATCATTGAGCTTGTACAGGCCGCGAGAGCCGCCGACACGGGACTTATCAAGATGTCCGACATGTTCGGCTCCGCCACAATTGAACACGATGCAGACATGATTCTTGCCATTAACCCGGAACACTACACCAAATTGCGAGAACAGCGGGAAGAAGACCCGCCAAGCGAAAGCGATACCGTGATTGAGATCGTCAAGAACAGGCACGGCGCTTGCGGACAGCTTGATTTTGCGTGGGTGAAGCCGTTCCATCTATTTTGTGAGGTGACAAACATTGACTAACCGAGAAATGTACATGCAGCTTGCACAGACTTGCACAGAAAAAACGATTGAACTTGACCGGGAAATGGAAAAATACAGCGAGAAGTTGGTGAAGTGCGCTTGTGACGCAGCACAATGGAAGCTGAAAGCAGCGGAATTCCGGGCAAAGGCACGGGAGGAAGGCATGTGATCTACAAGTACACCATCCCGCTGCCGCCGGTCACGAAAAAGAACTCACAACGCATTTTGGTGAATCGAAAAACGGGAATGCCGTTCATAGCCCCTAGCAGCGCCTATAAGCGCTACGAAGAGCAAGCCATATACTTTCTTACCCCAAAGCCAAAAACCCCGCTGGCGGGGCGCTGTCGCGTTGCTGCGGTGTTTTACATGCCAACCCGCCGCCGCGTGGACTTAACGAACCTACTCGAATCCGCCCATGACACGCTGGTAGCCGCAAAAATCCTTGCAGACGATAACAACACCATCATTGCCAGCGTGGACGGCTCCCGTGTGCTCTACGACAAGGGAAACCCCCGAACGGAAATTATTATACAGGAGTTGAATGAACCATGAAAACCGTGCAAAAACATTTACCGGCATTGCGGATGCTATGGCTGAACAATGGGGAAATTACATCAGGAACGGAGAATAGAAAATGGCCGGAACGCTATCCGCCCCATGCGAGCACTGCCCGGAACGCCACACGCTATGTCACAGCACTTGTGAAAAGTATTTGGCATACCGCGCCAAGATGGATGACATCAGCAAGCAGCGCATGCAGGCGCAAGCGCTGAACGAAGCGGATGTGCTCAGAGGAGACAAAATCCGGCGGGATGTGAGGAATCACGGCCTGCCGGGCCACAGGAGGAGATAAACATGAAAGCCAAAATACAGCTCCCGGCCTGCTACAAGAAAGAGGCAGAAGCTTATATTGCAAAGCTTGAAGCCGAATCAATCGCAAGGGTGCATGAGGAAGTAATGAAAGAACGGCAGGATATTGCCTTGAGATCACTGTATTTGTGCCTGCTGGCCTGCTATCAGGTGGGGCTGAAGCCATCCACGCTAGTCAAAATCCAGAATGCCATGAGCGGCCCTGTTACGGAAAAGTATTCCAGCTACCGCGTTGACCAGTTGGCAGACACATGGGCGCAGGTTACGCTGCAAAACATCGGGATTGATGTGGATGAAACGGGGGAACAATTATGAGCTTTGAAGCGCCTGCAAATATTGATAAATGTTGCAACGCTTGCCGATGGAATGAACCGTTCAACGGTGTGTGCTACAACGCTGACAGCCCGCATTGCGCCGACTTTTGGGATGACGGATGCGATGAATGGGAAGGAAGGCCGAATGACTTTGTTCAATAAGTTGGCTGGTAAAGCATCCGCGCTGCTGAATGCAAGCGGTATTGGATCTAATAACTGCATTGACGGCCATTGCAGCGGGTGCGGAGAATGCTGCGCTGATCTTATCCCGCTCACGAAAGGCGAAATTAAACGGCTGCGAGATTATGCCAGAAAGCACCACTTGCAGGAAAATAAGCGCTCTTTTTTAGAAACAAAGGGCGGCCCGGATTTAAGCTGCCCATTCCGCAATGAGCACACAAAACAGTGCGATGTTTACTCTGTGCGGCCTTTGATTTGCAAAGAGTATATCTGTTCCAGGCTTTTGCAGAAGCCGATTGCAAAAACCGGCCTTACGAAAGAAAAGCGAGACATTCACTCTTTGCGATGGGAGGTTTTCAAGAACCCGGAATGTGAAAATCTGCTGAAAGAAGCGCAAAAGGCCGCAATGAAAAGAAGGTGAAAAACATGTTTGAAATTGCATTCAAAGTCAACCCTGATTCCGATTTTTACAAAAACTATTTTATGAAGAAAGCCGAAAAAAAGAAATTTCTTAAGCTTGCAAATAAATTCATTGATAAGTATTTTTGGGGAGAATGGCTCTCGTTAAATCTTTCTGGCCGGTTGACCATTAGATTAAACGCTGAGGGAACCCGAAAATACGCACAGCAGACAACAAAGCACAGCAACTGCCCAGGCTTTTCCACTTTTAAGAAGCAATCCCCCATGAATCGCTTATGGGAAGATGAAGTTTGCAAGTGTGTAGATTGGAAGAAATTTAGCGCCAATGATTTTTGGTGGATGAATTTTCATGGCACAGGGAAAATCAGCACTGAGTTGTGGGATGATGAGCAGGGGAATTTGTACGGATATTTTTCAAGTGAGTTTTCTGGTAAAAACACAAAAGTGCCAGAATCTGTGACACAAATGAAGCTGAGTGAATATTATGCAGCATATGAAAATTATGAAGAGACAAAAAACAAGGCGGACAACCCATGAGAAAAGCCGGATTTAAGCGTATGCGGGGCGTAAAAGAAAATTACGTTCAAGACCGCCTGCGGCTGAAAAGAATATTCTGCACCAGCATTAAGCATGTGCGCTGGATGAAACGATATATCAACCGCGCACCGAGACACAAAGAGAAACGGGAGGATATGGATAATGACGACTGAAGAAATGACTAACATCACAGCCCTGCGCCCCGGCGAACACTTCATGTTCAAAAGCTTCGAGTGGGTCTGCCTTGACCCGAACCACCATGACGGCGGCGTGCTGGCTATTATGGCAAAGCCGTTGGCAGAAGATGTAAAGTTCTCTCCAAATGATAAATTTGCCGATGAGAAAGGCAACTGGAATAACTACCGCACCAGTAATGTGCGGAGAAATTTATCTGCTGTGGCGAATGCTGTTTTCGATAGAAAAAGTCTGCTGTCACATACTGTTGACCTTGTTGCAGACAACGGCGACCGCGCCTATGGTGCTGTGGAAGACCTCGTTTTTATCCTGACCTGTGACGAGTACCGCAAGTACCGTGAATACATTCCGCACTACGACAGCTGGACTTGGACTGCCACGCCTTGGTACTGCGGTGACAAGGATTCCAACGTGGGCAACGCGAACATCGCTCGCTGCGTGCTCACGGTTGGTCAGTTGGTCGGCTACTACTTTGCGTACAAAAGCTGTGCTGTCGCCCCGGCTTGTGTTCTCAATCCGAAATCGCTCAATCTGCGCCAGAACATGGCGTATATAGAGGAGGTAACAGAATGAGCACAACAATAGGCTGCCCGATTCCGGGCGCAAGCCAGCCGAAAGAACAGCCCAAAACGATAGTAGAAAGAATCGGTGAGCCTGCATTTCTTGAACAGCTTGCAGAAGAGTGTTCAGAACTTGCGCAAGCAGCGTTGAAAACCGCGCGGAAATATCGCGGTGAAAACCCAACGCCTAAAACCATTGACGAATGCTATGATGCTTTACAGGAAGAAATGGCAGACGTGATGCTTTGCGTGACCGAATATCTTGATTGTAAAGGGCCTGATTATCGTAATTGCGTCATGCTGATGAAACTCAAAAAGCATGAGCGCTGGGAACGGCGATTAAAGGAGGTAGGCAGATGAATAATATGAGGTTTGATAACGAAAACAGCAAATGCGTTTCCGCCAAAAAAGATGAGTGGATAAGCGTTAAAGACGGGCTGCCGAATAAGGAAGAGAGCGTACTCATTGTATACAAAATGCAGTATATGACGCTTATTACTGCCGCAAAATATCATAAAGTGGGAAGAGTAGAGTGGTGGACACCTGTGGTTCCGAATCCCGTCACAGGCAGCAATTTGTACTCGTCTTTTATTACCCACTGGATGCCGCTTCCAAACCCGCCGGAGGAACCTGCAAATGACAACATTTGACGCAAACTGCATCTACACAATCAAATGCCTTGCTCTGATCTTCGTTGCAGCACCGGGAGCGATGCTTATCGGCGCATTGCTGATCTACCTGTTTGCCCTGTGCTGCAAACAAATTTCAGGGCTTTGGAGGGAGCAAAAATGAACATTTTCCTTTCAATTCTTGGCACCGCGATTGTCACAATTTTGATTGCGGGAGCCTATTCCATCGGCGTATCTGTCGGCAGAGCTGCGGCGTGGTATGAAGATGATGACCGGGAACCGGTAATTTACATGGATCACACGCACGGGGGCGAGTAAATGGTTAAGATTTGCACTGAATGTAAAAAGGAATTTGAGGGAAGCGCAAAAACCAGGCTTTGCCCGGAATGCAAGGAAAAGCATCGGAAAGCGGCTGATGCGCTCCAACGTGAAAAGCACCGCAATCAACCTTTGGTCAAATGCGAATGGTGCGGGCGGCTTTTTACCAGAAAAAAGAACGAAAAAAAGTGTGAAGCATGCCGAAAAGAAGGAAGATATGGCAGCCCACAGATGGTGGCACACAGCAAAAGGGAGCCGCCTAAAGTGAGCATTAACGGCGTTCTCAAGATTGCCGATAAAGACGGCACGACTTACGGAAAAGCGGTTCTGGAACACAACATTTGAGGAGGAACATATGAAAAGTATCGGCAACGCGCTTGCACTGACTGCGACTTTGGCATTCATCGCCTATATGGTGCGCATCACAGGAAGCGGTATTTGGGCATGGATGATTTTACCGTGCTTCTCGTTCGCTGCACTTGGGATTGCTGATTAAGGAGGAAACAATGGAAAATAACTGCTGCAAAAGCTGCAATACTGTGTACAAACAGGTTGCTGTTGTGCTGGATGACGGCGCATACATGCCGGAATACGCACATTTTGGCTGGGATGCAGGTGCAGACCTGAAAAGCCCTGTTGATGTGATGATTCCGGCGAACGGGAGCGCTGTAATTGATACCGGCGTGCACATTGACATTCCGAAGGGCTATGCGGGGTTTCTGAAAAGCAAATCCGGCCTGAATGTTAAGCATGATCTGACAAGCGAAGGTGTGATCGATGCAGGATATACCGGGAGCATCTGCGTAAAGCTCTATAATCACGGAAAAACGGATTATAAAGTCAATTCTGGGGATAAAATTTCCCAAATCGTGTTTATCAAGGTGGAACATTTCGACTTTTACCCGTGCAGCAAGATGCCGGAGCGGGAACGCGGCAACGCAGGATTTGGTAGCACCGGCAAATAAAAAACTTGCATATTAGCGCATAATATGCTATAATATCAATAAGAAATAGCGTGCCAAGTGCTTAATTGCCAAGTGCCAGTTGAACTTGAAAGTTCGGCTGGCACTTTTGCTATATGGAGGACACATGAAACTATACTGCGCAGACTGCATGGACATCTTGAAGGGGATACCAGAAGGCAGTATAGACATGATTTTATGCGACCTGCCATATGGTACAACGCGGAATAAATGGGATGTCATCATCCCGCTGGAGCCGCTATGGGCGCAATACAGGCGCATAATCAAAAGCAATGGCGTTATAGCACTGCACAGCGATATGCCATTTACAGCGGCCCTTGTAAGCGCTGGGAAAGACTTGTACCGGTATGAGCTGATATGGGTAAAGGAAAACGGTAGCGACTTTCTGAACGCAAACCGCAAGCCCCTGAAAGCGCATGAAAGCATCCAGATATTCTATAAGCACCAGCCGACCTATAACAAGCAATATGTGGACGGAAAGCCCTATAAAAATAGGGGGGGGGCAAAGGCGAAAGGCTTCCCAAAACTGGGGAAAGTTTCGTGACGGCATCTTAACAGACTGTAGTGACGGAAAGCGGAACCCCACAACAATTCTGAAATTCCCAAGGGAAAAGGGATTGCACCCCACCCAAAAGCCTGTAAAGCTGGAAGAATGGCTGATTAAGACGTACACAAACCCAGGCGAGACGGTATTAGACAACTGCATGGGCAGCGGAACAACCGGAGTAGCCTGTATCAACACAAATAGAGACTTCATCGGGATAGAGAAGAACCCCGACTATTATAAAACGGCCATAAGCCGGATAAAGGAGGCACAGGACAATGGGAAGCAGGGCGACCAAAAGAAACAGCCCGATCATGATTGATAATGACCCTGATAATGTGCCGGAAGGGAATCAAAGGCGCATTGAATTTTTGCTTGTGATATCCCAGCTTCCCAAAATAAGCACAAACGACCTGCCAGCCCTCAGAAAACGCTTCTATGACTATCTTGATTTATGTGTCAAGTATAACATGAAAGTGGGCAACATGGCGGCGTATGCTGCTATGGGAGTGGATAGAGACACTGTAAACGGCTGGGAAAGCGGAAAAAGGCGCAGCTCGCAAAAGGAATACCAGGAATTCGCGCGAGAAATAAAGCGTGTATGCGGGATGTACCGGGAAATGCTGATGCAGGATGGCGCAATCAACCCGGTAACAGGGCTATTCTGGCAGAAAAACTATGATGGGCTGCAAGACCAGCAAGAAATCATTACCGCAACAAAAGACCCGTTAGGCGAAAACATGTCCCGCAAGGAAATAGAAGACAGATTCAGCGCCGACTTTGTAGAGATAGACGACTTTAAGGAAGTCAAAGAGCCGGAGCAACTGATAGAACCGGGTGAATCCGCCCACGACTGAAGTCATGGGCTTCCCGCCACCTTTTATGGGCGGCGGCGTTCTAACGAAAGATACGGTAATCCCTCAGCTCAGGCGTCCAGACGGAAGCCATCACCGCAAGAAAACTAATAACTCAGTTAGCATCTGTACATCTTACGCTGCCTGCGTACTGAGTTTTTTAAGCTCAGGATACAGAACTTTAAGCGTGGCAAGTGTAACTTGGATTCTACGCTCAACATCCGGAACATTAGCCGAAAGCTGAGACCTTACCATCGCTGGCAAGGGTTTTAGCAACTCTCTGACAAAGTAGCGAGCGCCAATATTGTAGCTCGCACTTAGGTCGCAGTTGTATTGTTTGCCGCTTGCAAACGTTGCAAGGGCATGATTTGTTTCATCACGCTTAAGAGCACCACTGCCATCAAAGGCAAGTTTGCTTGTGCCCCAAGCGCAGATACGCGAAATCCGGATACCGCAGCGGTGTGCCTTCTGTGTCACATAATCCTGCATGGAATTACGTTTCCACATTGTTAGCTTTTGTGCTTTACTACCGCCGTGCTTTTTGCCTGTAAATGATAAATGCTCAAAGACAATTACATCAGCAGAATAAAGCACTGCGAATTCAGTAATGGCGGCGGCAACTTTTTTCGCTATATCATCATTCAAGGCTTTGGCGTAACGCCACATAGCAGCAGCACTCTTAGGTCCATGTTCTCTTTGCTTACGCTTAATACGGTTGAGCACATGATACAGATGGTCTTTTTCACTTGCAAAATTGATAAATTTTCTTGCAATGACAGTTCCATCAGCAGTCATGATGCTACACACAGCGTCAGTATTGAGACCAAGGTCTACAGCGCAGATACGCCTATCCTGAATTTCAGTATCGGAGAGTTTTACCTCTTCCTCGAAGGCGAAGCGTAGGAAATACTTCCCGTACTTCTTTTCGAGTGTAGGAGCACTCTTTTGACAATGTGACCAGTATTTCGTGATGTACTTTACATCGGTGGCACGCATTGCGATAGGAACCCAAACCCAATCGTTTTTACTGTACAGCTTTAAGTAGCACTGGTTTGGTTCGTTGCTTTCAGAAAACATAACGGTTTTATAGAAAGTTGGGAAACAGAATCTATCGCATTGGAGCTTTGGCTCATTGCTAACTTTGCCGTTAGCTTCCCAGTTCTTGTAGTTGCTGCGGTAACTGCTTACAGAGCCTAACGCTGCTTGAATTGCGGCTCTGCGTAAGTAACTTGGGAACTTATAAAACTTGGCATCAAAATCATATTTCGCCACATTGTGTTTAGTTGTGTGTACCAACTTTTCAGCAAAATTGAATTTGGTTTTTGCCTTATCAATAACTTGAATGGTTGACCATTCTTTGTTAAAGCAGTCAATTAAAAAAGAAACAGCTTCACGATACAATTTTATAGTATCATTGAACATCCGCCGCTTTTTGATTTCCACTGCATAGCTTGAAGTCACTTTCATCGTGAAGCCTCCTTTCGTTAGTCTTTTGCTTTTTGAGATGCAATATATTCTTGTATTTGTTTTCGTGTATTATCGCTTACGGTAGCAACAAAATAACTTGGATTCCAAAGATGTCCACTCCAAAGTTGCTTCTTTAATTCTGGATGGGTAATAAAAATCGCCCTTGCACTATTTCCTTTAAACACTTTAATCATGTCAGGAATAAAGTGCTGAGGAGAACAGTCTACCAATAGATGAATATGGTCAGGAATACATTCCATTTCAGCAATGTCAATACCAATATCTGAAGCTGTTTGCAGTATAGACGTTTTTAGCGTATGCTCTACTTCATTAAATAATACAGGCTTTCTATATTTTGTACACCATACAATATGGTATTGAATATCATAGACATACCCTCTACCATATGTAAGACTTTTATTAACGAATACTTGCATAATATCACCATTTATATTATACCATATGTGTACACAGAAATCAAGAAAAGCCGCCTAACTCACGACTAAAGTCACGAGAATGCGGCGGCTTATTATTCAAACAAAGCCACGCAGGGAAAAGAAACAAGCAAAAGAAACCGAATAAGTGAAAACAGAGCATCTAGCAGCATATAAACAAACTGCCGGGTGCTCTTTTATTATGCCTATAACCACGCAAAGAAACGCGCTATCCGCTTAAATGCCATAGTAAAGCCTAAAACCAGCGCGGAAATGCCTGTTAAAGGCAGCAGTAAACCCCAAAAAAGCGGGAAAGCAGAGGGGAATAAAGCCCAAAAGAGGGAGCTTAAGCCCAAAACAGGGAAAAATAAAGCAGGGGATAACGCGAACGACTTGCCGTCATCATCAAAAAAGACACACAAACACGAATAATTACCCCACATCCAAAACCATCTATTGAAACATATCTCCATGTGAAATGGTCAAAAATACGGGGATTATACCAAAGTGATGCAACAAAAATACATAATATGAGGAGATCACCCGACTTTTAGACCAATTCGACTTCGAACCTGTTCGACTTTATCAGCCGCAAACCCCTGAACCTTGTCCGACTTTGGCTGGAATGCCCTTGTTTGCAACAATACTGCATGCGGAATAAGCAAAAATACGGGGTATATACCTGAATCATGAAACAAAAGTGTATAATTCAAACCCAATTCGACTTTGCCGGAGATTTTTTCGCGCAAAATCATTCGACTTTCAGGCAGGGGATGCCCATTTGGCTCTGGGAGCGTTTCGACTTTGGTTCGACTTTCAAACCCGCTCGACTTTGGGAGCGGGGTGTAAAACGGCGCACCCTGACCGCAGCACCTTCCGGCCTGGCGGATGCTCCCCAGGACGGCCCCAGCTGGGCAGAATGTGCCTTTCGGGTGCATATTTCGCTAAATAATGATTTAGCGAACATCAAATTGACGTTGTAACGTGTATTAAATTCTGGGAGCAGCCAAAAAGCACAAAAGTACATAAAAAAGCGCCGCCGGGGATGCCGGAAGCGCTGAAATTCATTCGACTTTCAAAACCAATTCGACTTTCGTTCGACTTTGCCCGCCGGGTTCCAGATGGGGCATGCAGTGCCCGGCGGGTGATCTGGCGGGGCGTTACTTGCTTGCATCGCGCTCCCGCCGCTCTTGGCATGCCTGCAAGATATAGGCTTGCAAGCTCTGCCCGGCGGCTGCTGCATCCGCGCGGATCTGTGCGCCCTCCGGCTTATCGGGACGTATCATTATATTATCACGCGCCTTATTATATTTAACGCTGGCCCGCGTGTGGGCCTCTGTAACTGCCATGCGATCACCTCCGCATTGCATCGCGCTCCATAGCCTCCGCAATGGCCCGTTGCACAAATGCGTTGACGCTCTCGCCCTGGCTCTCCGCGTGGGCCTTGATCACGTCCTTTTGGCCCTTGGGCACCATTAACCCGATACGGTCATATGCCTTAGCATTATACTTATTGTGGCTCGCCGCGCTTGTACGTCCGCCCATGCCTGGCCCTCCTATATCACATAATTACTATTATAAGTATATCCGCCTGCGCGCGATTTTGCAATCATGCAAATTGCATAAAGCATGGCACTAAAATGTGCGAGTTATTTGTGAAACATTGCCCTATTGCATAATTACTAAATCATGCTATAATGGAATCATCAAAAGAAAAGAGCCCACAGGGCAGGAGGAAAAGGCAATGGCTAAAATCAAAATGACGCGCAAGGCAATTACTCAAAACTTTGGCAATATTCGGTGTGCGGGGTTCTGCGATTTGCAGAATCTGCTATCCAACCACGAGCCGAGCGCGTACACATGCGGAGTTTACGGCTGGAATTTTGACGTTTACGATGTGTATGGCGTGACGCTTTGCACGGGATACCGGCGGATGCCTGGCAAGAGTGCGGAGGGCATAGAGGAGTATGAGGCGGCCGCCGCAAGAATCCGCCGGGACAACACCAGGACATACGAAGAACGCCAAAAAGAGGTTGAAAAGCTCTTGATGGAGTTTTGCAAGCTCAACGGCGGCAACGATTAAACAACGAAAGGAGAACAAAAAATGGATAGTTATAAATTCCACCATTCTGCACTTGCACGCGGCTATGTGAGAGTAGGCCACGAGGTCAAAGAGCCATACAACGGCAAGTTTGGCCGCGGGTACAAGCTGTACAAAAACAACCCTTGCAGCTCCCGCTATTGCATCGTTGAGTATTACATCGCTGTATGATGCGGCGCACATGGCGAGGTCATCGCGGCGGAGTATCTGGCAGGCAAGCAGTAACGCCCACCACCACCCACAACACAACAGGAGGTAACACACCATTACCCGCAAGGCCGACGCATAACGCGCCGCCGGTGCAAGCCCGGCCACCCTGCAAGGGGCGGGCGCTCATGGGTAACAACACAACACGAGCCCCGGCAAAGATCCAGCCAGCGCGCACCCATCGCCCACAATGGCAGCCAGCCCGCCGGGGTGCTGGCATAAGTCCAACGGGAGCCGGTACACCTCCCCGCAAAACAGATTGCACCCGCCGCCCCACGAGAGAGGGCAGGAAAACAACATACAGGAGGCAAAAGCAGGATGAAATATTATTATATTGTCTATGCAGCGGAGCAGGACAAAAACCGCGTAAACCCGTTTACAAGGGAGCGCGGCGGGCCCGATTATGAGCCGGGATATTATGCGGCTGTGCTGCGCGTTAGCACCCAAGATAATATCTTGCACGTGCTCAACATGTACGCGGGCATGATGCATGCTAACATATGTAGCAGCAAGCGGGAGGCGGATGCAGTCGCCCGCGCCTGGAATGAGAGTTACGAGCGCAACAGGACGGCGCTGTTTTGAGCTGACAAGGGGGTTATAACCATGATATATCAAGCTAATAAGCGCCAATTTGGGGCGCTAGAAGGCCTTGCGCATTGGTGCGCCGAGTATTACTATACTCTTGAGAGATTCGGCGCGGATGATGCCGAGATGCCCGCGATCCGCAAGGATATGTCTTTTTGCATGGATCGGTGCGACGCGCTGGGCGTGCCGTACTGGGCGCAAAATGCTGCCATTGCATGGGCCGAGAATTGGAGGGCCACAAAAGCGGAGTATTTTGATGCTGCGATGGCCCGGAGAGGGATCACCTGCAGCGGGGCTGATTATTTGCCCGGAGCTATTGCAATAGCGCGGGCTGGGGTGTAAAATATAGCTGCAGGGGGTGTTTTATATGCTGGTTGTATTATTCTTGTTAGCTTCTCCTTTTATTATTATTTTTGGCGTGATGCGCCATTTTTAAGCAATATAGCGGAGCGCCTGGTCCGTATGGCCTGGGCGCTTTTTTTATTGTCTCCGGGCGGGGTGCTCCGTTCTGCCAAGCATTTTTTGTACATGATCTGCGGGGGTATACCGGAGGGGGATTTTGGCAGGCCGAAGGGCGCGGGGTTAGTCCCTCCAATCCCGAAAAAATAAAAAAGTCCCACAAAAGTTTGCGTTCCCATACTTTTTGCGCTAAAATGCAAATGTAAGCTCTCCTTCAATTTGCTACAATCAAAGGTAGGAATAATAGCGTTTGAAGCTGTACAGCTAAAACATTTGAACTGACCGCATTTTCACGGCCATGACCAAGTAATTCTAAAATTTGCATTGAAAACACCTTCTCATTGTGTTAAAATGAGAGTGGAGCAAGGGCTTGCTGGCTTTTCTCCACTCTGTCGCCGTCTGGTGTGCTGCAACACACTGGGCGGCTTTTTTGTTTGGATTCTTCCTGAATTTTTCAAAAAACAAAAAAGGCAAAAAATCAACGATAAACAGTTTGTCTGCAACGGAAAACGATGCTATAATAATAAAAATAGTGCCAAGTGCCCTGTGCCCAGTGCCTTTTCTCAAATTTGAGGGAGGGCGCTTTTTTATTTTGAAAATTTCTGAAATTGCAAAAGAGAGCACAATGCGAGCCAAGACAGCGGACGGAGCAGTTTATGCGTTTGCTGCGATCCGGGAACTGGAAAAAGAAAACTTCAAGCAGGCGCACAAGCTGAGTGTGGATTTGCATAATAAGCTGGGTACGCTGCCGCGCTGCAATGACCTGATTGAGCTGAACCGGAATCTGCTGCTGTTCAATGCGCCGTATAACTTTGATTCCTTTTGCCAGTACATTGAACTTGACCGTGACCCCAAAAGCCGGTTTTATATGCCGCGCCGAAAGCAGCTGATTCGGATGGTAAATACCCTGCAAAAACTGGAAGACGGGGAACTGGACATTGCAGGAATCATGATGCCGCCCGGCACCGGAAAAAGTACCACTGCCATTTTTTATCTGACATGGCTTGCCGGACGGAACCCCGACATGCCGATTTTAGGCGGAAGCCACAGCAACGCATTTCTGCGCGGCGTGTACGATGAATGCCTGCGAATTATGGCAAAAGGTGGGGAATATTTGTGGCGAGACGTGTTCCCTGGCGTATGCATTGCCAGAACGAATGCGCAGGACATGATGATAGACATGTACAAGCCAAAGCGCTTTGCCACACTGGAATTTTCTTCTATCGGCAGCGGCAATGCGGGCAAGGTGCGTGCGCAAAAACTGTTATATTGCGATGACCTTGTAAGCGGCATTGAGGAAGCCATGAGCCGGGAACGCATGGATAAGCTGTGGCAGCTATACACAACGGATTTACGGCAGCGAAAAATTGGTGAATGCCGGGAACTGCACATTGCCACACCCTGGAGTTTGCATGACCCGATGGACAGGCTGGAACGTAACAACGAAAACAACCCCAGGGCTGAATTTTTGCACATGCCTGCCCTGAACGAGGAAGAAAAAAGCAATTTTGATTATGCCAACGGGGTAGGGTTCAGCACCAAGTTTTATATTGACATGCGGGAATCAATGGATGATGCCAGCTGGCGTGCATTGTTTATGACAAGCCCGATTGAACGGGAAGGACAGCTGTACCCAGAAGATCAGCTGCGCAGATACTTTGAGTTGCCGGATAAAGCGCCGGAAGCCATTATTGCAGTATGCGATACCAAAGAAAAAGGTTCTGACTATGCGGTTCTGCCCGTTGCATACAAATACGGGGATGATTTTTACATTGAGGAATGTGTTTGCGATAACGGCGCACCGGACGTGGTGGAAACGCGGCTCTGGATGGTTCTTGTGAAACACAAGGTTCAGCTGGCCCAGTTTGAAAGCAACAGCGCAGGCGGCAAAGTGGCAGAAAAATGCCAGCAGGAAGTAAAGGCGCACGGCGGAATAACCAGGATTGTAACCAGGTACACCACCGCAAACAAGGAAACCAAAATCATTGTAAATTCCCCCTGGGTGATGGAACACTGCCTGTTCAAAGATAATTCCGTTATCAAGAATAACAAGGAATACAGGCGTGTTTTGTCGTTTTTAACAGGGTACACAATGGCAGGGAAAAACAGACATGATGACGTGCCGGACGCATTTGCCATGCTTGCACAATACGCTCAAGGCCTAAATGCGGGCAAAGTTGAAATTGGGACAAGAATTTGGTGAAAAACAACGTTAATGTGCTTGAAAAATGTGAATTTTATGGTATAATAGTAAATAGAAAAGCTTTATAGTTTAGCTTTTTCTTATGAACATTTTGTTCATACCTCCTAGGGTACGGAACCAGCGTCCTGCATATGCGCCGCCCTAAATATGGTTCTCCCGCTGGCTGAAATGCCAGCTATTGTGTCGCTATAGTTTAATGGCAAAACTCCTGGCTCATAACCGGGTGCTTGCAGGTTCAACCCCTGCTGGCGGCACCAGAGTGCGCTCTGTGGCGCACAACCGGCACTATGTGGGCCGTTATCAGCCACATAGAGCCTGACAGGGCTTACCTTGTCCGCTGCGCCTGCCAGGATGTCAAGCGCTTGGCAGGCGATATATACCGTATAGCCATATAAGGGCGCTGCGTTCCGAAGCAACGGCGCGGCGGAGGGTGCAAGGCCACCATACGGAACCAGATGCAAGGTAGCGCCTTGTTGTGTGGGCGGTGCGGCTTCCCCCACAAACGATGACAAAGCCTGTGAAAAGCAGGAACCGCACATGCTGTTATAGCTCAATGGTAGAGCAGCCGCCTTGTAAGCGGCAGGCTACTGGTTCAAGTCCAGCTGGCAGCTCCAAGGCCGATGATACAGGTAAAAGATTCAGCCGGGACGCTGGACTGAAGTTCCCTGTTAGGCAATCCCTGCACACCTCTCTTTGATGTGTCCCATGCAGGGCTTTTGATGATATGTTCCCGACATTTACGCCGGTAAGTTGCGGTTTAGTTTTGAGTTTCGCGCAATCTGGAAAAATTCAACCGTGAAACGTGCAATTTTAACTTGACTGTAATTTGCTTATACGCAGTCATAGCTTAATAACGTTGGAAAAGCAGCGCCTGTTGGTGCCGTTGCAGGTTCGAGACCTGCTGACTGCTATTGTTGGGTCGATCTTACCGGTGAAAGCCCGGCGCAGGCAAAACGCGATAGATAGCATACCCCAGCGGTGACATCGAGAAAACCGCTCGGCATCTGCTTGTGCGGACTCCGTTACTGACGCAGTTACGCATCGCCGGAAACCATTTATCAAAGCAGAAACCGTAAACCAGCAGACGGGATATAAAACGGGTTGGATGCCGCGTTGTGATTTCCTACGCGGGATATAAATAGAGGAAATAAAAAACAGGCGTACCATCACGCGCATAGCACTGGATGCCGCCTGTTACGTTGCAAAGCCTGCTACTTTGCAACGGGTGAGCCCGGCATAGCATAAACCGGGAGGGCGGGAACGGGGTTATTTTTGAAAGAAGGGATAAATTGCGAGTAAGTGTTTACTGCCCGTGCTGCGGTGCGGCAGGAATCAAGCGGAAGCTGATGGAAGTTGATACAGCAGCAAAGGGAACGATTTATCCCTATTGCAAGGCGTGCAAGCGGAACATTGAAATCCATTTGCCGCTGAAAAAATAAAGTGCCAAGTGCCCTGTGCCAAGTGCCAGCTGAACCTTAATTGGTTTGGCTGGCACTTTTTGTTTTTGTGCAAAGGAGAACAGCTTGGAAAGACATCTTGTTGACATCCTGCCGGATGAGGGTTTGCATGGCAGACGGGTCATTACCACAAACGAGCAGAAAATTACAGCGGATAACGTTGTAAAGGTGCTGAATACTGCCCTTGCCACCCACGACAGGAACCGGGGAGAAATCCAGTATTTGTGGGATGTTTACCGGGGCAAGCAGGATATCCGAAAAAAAGAAAAAATCGTCCGTGAGGAAATCAACAACAAAATCACGGTGAACATCGCAAATGAGATTGTGACGTTCAAAACAGCATTTCTACTTTCCGGCCCTGTGCAGTATATCGGTGCAAAAGGCAGCAAGACGGACAACAACAAACTGGTTGATTTGAACCGCTGGATGTCAGATGAGGACAAACAGAGCAAGGACAAAGAAATCGTTGACTGGATGCACATTGCGGGGCTTGGCGTGCGGATGGTTCTGCCTGACCCCGGCGCGGAAAAGGCGGGAAGCCCTGCCTGCATTTATACCCTTGACCCGCGTGAAGCGTTTGTCATCTACTACAGCGGCTATACCAAAAAGCCAATGGCAGGTGTGCTGACACAGTACGATGAAAACAATGCCAAGTATTACGGTGTTTACACTGACAGCGAATATTTTGAAATCAAAAGCGGGAAAATCACCCGGCAGGCTGGGCATTTGTACGGCAGTGTGCCGATTGTGGAATACCCCAACAACAGTGCCAGAATGGGCGCGTTTGAAGTAGTGCTGCCGCTTCTGAATGGTATTAACACGCTGGAAAGCAACCGCGTGGATAACGTGCAGGATTTTGTAAATGCGTATGACGTATTCCAGAACGTTGATTTGGAAGACGGCCAGTACAGCCAGCTTGCCAGCGGCGGTAAGTTTATCAAAATCAAAGATTCCCAGCAGGGGATGCCTGCAAAAATTTATCGCATCAGCAGCGAGATGAACAGTTCTACTGTGCAGACCGCTGTGGATGATTTGCATGATAAGATTTTGACCATCTGTGGCATGCCGAACCGCAACGGCGGTTCTTCCACCAGCGATACCGGGCAGGCAACCATTATGCGCGATGGCTGGAAAGACGCAGAAAGCCGCGCCCAGGACAGTGAAGATATGTTCCGGCGCAGTGAACGGCAGTTCTTGCGTGTGTTCCTGACCATTTGCAACACAACAAATAATCTTGGCCTGAATGTAGGGGATGTGTACGCACAGTTTACCCGCAACAACCTGACTGACATCCAGAGCAAGATGCAGGTATTTATTCAGGGCTTGGGCTGTGAAAAGATCGCGCCGGAAACGGTATACCGCGAACTTGGCCCGTTCCGTGACAATGAAATGGCCTTGCAGGAGGGCATGAAATATTACGAGGAAAAACAGGCAGAGCTTGAAAAAAGCCTGAATGAGGAGCTTGACAATGGACTGGAAACCAACGGACAGCGCAATCAGGCTGCTGAACCGCAGGGCGATACGCAGGTTTGAAAAAGCATCCCGGCAGATAACGCAGTTTGATGAATTGAACGTTATGCCCGCCTGCAAGCAGCTATACCAGGATATTGCCAAAGACAATCAGGAAGTCTTTTTAGAACTGGCAAAAAAATGCTACCAGGATGCCGAAGTTCACGGCAAAGAAAAACCCGACAAGGCATGGCTGCTTGCCTTGCTTGCCGGATACAGCGCCGTTACCGGCTATGTGTACGAACACGAGATTGACCGAAAGCGGGCCTACCTGGAAGAGGGGCTTTTGAGCCGGACAAACCATCAGAACGAATTCCGGCGTGCATTGCGGTATTGGAGCGATATGACGTACCAATACGCCGATGACGTGACCGATTTTGCAAGAATCAAGGCATTTACAGATGCCGGAGTAGAACAGGTGCAGTGGCACACTGCCGGGGATGAAAAAGTGTGCCAGGTTTGCCGGGAACGCAACGGAGAGATTTACCCGATTGATAATATCCCCGATAAACCCCACAGGAAATGCAGGTGTTGGCTGACACCTGTTTGATCGTCAGAGAAGACGCTAAAACGCAAAGGTCAGAGAAGACGCTAAAACGCACAAATACGGGCGAGAGAACGCCGACAAAATAACGCGGAGGCACCAATGAAATTTGACACCAGCACCATTGACGGCTTTGAAAACATGAGCGATGCAGACAAGGTGACAGCGCTGCTTGGCGTTGACCTGCCTGACCCGGTGGATACAAAGAACCTTGTAAAAAAAGAAGATTTTGACAAGGTGATGAGCGAAGCCAGCAGTTACAAAAAGCAGTTGAAAGAAAAAATGACTGCCGAAGAAACCGCTGCTGCAGAAGCCAAAGCCGCACAGGAAAAGTTGCAGAACGATTATAACGCACTGCTGAAAGAAAACACCATTTCTAAAAACGTTGCCAAGTATATTGCGCTTGGCTACGATGAAAAACTTGCAAAAAGTACGGCAGAAGCCCTTTTTGATGGCGACATGGAAACGGTGTTTGCCAATGCTGCAAAGGCCAATCAGGTGCTTGCAGACAAGCTGAAAGCAGACCTTATGCGCAACAGCCCCAGACCCAGCGGCGCTGGTACAAGCACCGAAGAAGAAAGCGAATACATGGCATTTGCCAAGCGCAGCGGCAAGGCAAAAGCACAGGCCAATGAGGCGGCCGCAAAAGTCATGGATTATTACAAGTAAGGAGTGAAAGCATGAAATTCAAGAAAACGGATGTTGCCGGTGCAGTTGAGATTCTGGCCAGCAATGATTTTACCGCAATCCCGTTTACCACAACCACCGCAAAAAAAGCTGGTGAAAAACTGACAGTTGACAGCCGCGTTGGCGTTGTGCTGTATGACGTTGACCCGGATGAAAACCCCAACGGCAGCCTGCTGGTTGCGGGCGTGATTGATGCAGTAAAGGCAAAGGCACACAGCGGTATCGACCTTGCTGCAGAATCTGACCTGCCGGATACCATTATCCTGCGCACCAATACCGGCGTGAACGCATAACGGAGGTGAAAACATGAACCTTACTGAACTTTTTACACCTGAAATCATTGCGGCAAACTATACCGAAGCTGCTTCCAACGCAATCCCGTACCTGGGCAGCGGTTTGTTCCCCTCTGTAAAGCGTGCTGGCCTTGACCTGGCATGGATTAAGGGCCACAAGGGCCTGCCTGTTTCCCTGAAACCCTCTGCTTTTGATGCAAAGGCCACTTTCCGTGACCGCATCGGCGTGAGCAAGCTGGAAACCGAGATGCCGTTTTTCCGCGAGGGCTACAAGATCAAGGAAAAAGACCGCCAGGAGATTCTGCGTGCCCAGAGCAGCAATGACCCCTATGCGGCGGATGTCATCAACCGCATTTACGATGACCAGCAGGATTTGATTGCCGGTGCTGACGTTGTGCCGGAACGCATGCGCATGCAGCTGCTGTTCCCAGAGGGCGGCGCAATGGGTATTACCATCAAGGCCAATGGCGTAAACTACACCTACAATTATGACCCTGACAGCAAGTGGAAGGGCACCAATTACACCGCCCTGACCACCACTGACCTGTGGACTGCTACTTCCACAGCAGACCCGTTCAAGCAGATTCAGACCATCAAGGACAAGATGGCAAGCAATTACGGTGTGACCCTGGCTTACATGGTGATGAACACCACCACGTTCAACCTGATGAAAGCCACCGATGCCGTAAAGAATCGCTGGCTGACCGTGACTGGCCGCAGCATGGGCTACCTGACCAACGATGAAGCCAAAGATGTTATCGCATCCACTACCGGCATTCAGATCGTGATTTACGACAAGCTGTATGCCGATGAAAGCGGCGCAAGCCACAAGTTTGTTCCGGACGGATATGTGAGCTTTATCCCGGAGGGCGCACTGGGCAAGACCGCTTACGGCACCACCCCGGAGGAAGCCGACCTGGCAGGTTCCGGCAAGGCAGATGTTGCCATTGTGAACACCGGCGTTGCCATTACCGTTGAAACCACCGTGCACCCGGTCAATGTGAACACTTATGCTTCCGAAATCGTGTTGCCAAGCTTTGAGCGCATGGACGAAGTTGCCGTTATGAAGGTGACGGCATGACCTGGCTGATTCCCGATTATGCAGTGTTTTACGGTGGTGAGCTTTGCGTGACCGGGAAAAAGGTGAAGATTGCCGACCAGGACAGTGCCGAAATGGCAAAATACGGGAAAGTAATAACCGAAAAGGCGGAAACACCCCCTGTGGTAGAACACCGGCGGGGCAGAAAGCCGAAAGTTTGATGAACGGCGGGTGACAATATGACAAGTTTTGAACGATTGCTAAAGCGTACAGGCGATGATGATTTAGAACTGCTGTCAGGTCTGCTTGACAGCGCGGAATCTGTCATACTGGCCCGCCGTTATCCTTTTGGCGGCGGTGAGCTGGAAGAGCGATACCGCGATTTGCAGTTCCGCATTGCTCTGGCAATGTACAACAAACTAGGCGCGGAATACGAAACCAGCCACAGTGAAAGCGGTATCAGCCGCACATGGGGCAGTGAGTATGTTCCGCAGCAGCTGTTGGAAGAAATTGTCCCGGTTGGAAAGGTTGGATGCTGATGCGAGACCTTAGAGCCAACCAGAAAACAATTTGGTACCAAAACAGCAACGGTTCTGCCGCAATCAAAGATAAAAACGGCGACCGAACCGGCGAAGAACGGCCGGTTATGGAGCCGCCGGAGCAGTTGCGAATCAGTGTGAGCGGTGCGGCTGGCGCAATGGAAGCCGCTGCATTTGGCGGTTTTACGGATTATAGCCGAACAGCATGCACCGCGAATGTGAATTGCCCGCTGCATGAAGGAACGCTGGTTTGGATTAACCGCGATGCAAGTGAAAGCCCGAATTACGTTGTGACCAAAAAGGCAGATACCATAAACGGCGTATTGTATGCGATGAAAGAAATCGTGCCATGAAAATCAAGCTGGTGCTAAGCGAAAAAGGCATAGAGCAGGCGATAAAGGAATACGAGAACTGGCAAAAAACGCTGGAAACCCGCATTGAACAGTTTGTAAAAAGACTGTCAGAAATGGGGGGAGAAGTTGCCAAGATACGGTTTACTGCCGCCGTTTATGATGGTGACATGAGCGATATTGCGGTTCAAGTAGAACAGCACGGCAAGAAAGCCACGATTTACGCCACCGGGCAAGCCGTTGCCTTTATTGAATTTGGCACCGGCGTTGCGTTTGCGGAGCACCCAAGCGGGATGTATGCGCACGGAACATACGGCAGGGGGCAGGGTACAAAACCCAACGGATGGGTTTACAAGGGCGTGCCCGGCCCCACTGCACAGCCTGTATACAACCGATTGGGCGAACAAAAGCCGGATGTTTGGCGCACAAAGGGCAACCCGCCCGCATGTGCCATGTGGGAGAGCGCGGCCCAGATGGCTGCAAGTGTAAAAACCGTGTGGGAGGAGGTAATGCGTTGACAGAGGATTTTCAGCCGCAGATTTTTGAATTCTTTGCACAAAAGCTGGAAGCAAAATTCCCCGGCGTTAAATTAAGCAGCGTAATTACCGACCAGCCGCCCAGTTTCCCGTGTGTTCAAATCGAACAGGATGATTTGCCGACAGACCATGACAACAGCGGCAGAATCAGATTTGTGAATGTGCGGCTCCGCGTGCGCGTTTACACAACGGGGAACACAAAAACAAGCCAGGCCCGGAAAATACAAATGTGCATTGACGAGATAGCCAACAGTTTGAATTTTACTCGTCAAAGTTACATTACAAGCGGATACCTGTATCAAAACAGTGCGTACCGGACGGAAACAACGTACCGTGCGCGAATGACCGAAGACGGGGTTTTGACCCGGACATGATAAGGAGTTGAAAACATGGCAAATGAACATGTAGCTATCAGTACCCAAGGCGTACAGCTGCTTCGCGGTGATTCCAAGACTACCCTGAAAGAGCTGTGCTGGATTCAGGAATATCCTGACCTGATCGAAGACCCGGATACCATTGACGTTACCACACTGATGCACACCATGCAGGCTAACATCCCTGCGTTGCCGAAATCCTCTGCGCGTGCCTTCCCGGCGTTTGTTGACACCGATGCGGGCAACCTGAAAGCAGTACAGGACACGGCGAATACACCTGCCTATTATGCGGTGCGCAGCCGTAATGGCTGGGGCTGGGTATGGCATGGCCAGCACAGTGTTTCTGTGCCCGGAAAAGGCGTTGATGATGCAATTCAGTTCAATATCGTCATTACCAACGATTCTGACCTTGAATTCACCGAAAGCATTACTGTTGCTACTTCTTGAGGAGGAAAACGCAAATGGACAATATCAAACTGACTTTTGAAGGAAAAAGCTACGAGCTTACCTATACCCGCGAGACTATCAAGCAGATGGAGAACACCGGATTTGACATCCAGATGTTGGCACATCAGCCCACCGTTCAGGGCGATAAGATGTTTGCCGGTGCTTTTCTGGCAAAGTGCAAGGGCGTTAAGCGCAAGGTGATTGACGACATCTGGAACCATATGGACATTGAAAGCAAGAATAATGTTCTTGCCGCACTGGCCGATATTTACGGCGATGCAATGAACAGCCTTGCAGATGATGGAAAAAAGGTGACTTGGGAGATTGCTTGACCGACGATCTCCCCGAAGATCAAAAAACATGGGGACAGATTTTTGAAGAACTAGCCCCTTATTATTTATTAATCGGCATGAGCGCTGACGAGTATTGGAATGGTTATCCAAGACTTGCCAGAGAATACCGGGAAGCGCATAAAAAACAGCTTGAGGAATGGAATTATAAGGCGTGGATACAGGGCAGGTATATTGCCGATGCCATATCCGCCACGATCGGAAATGCGTTTATCCCGAAAGGGCGCAAACCGATGCAGTATCCCAAAGAGCCGTATGCGCTGACGGAAGAAGAACAGATTGCAAGAAAGATAAGGGATGCAGAAGAAGCGGAGAGACGTTTCTTTGAGAAATTCAGTTTGATGGGTGGTGGAAGCAATGGCTGACGTACAGATTGATAAACTTACAATCGAGATTGAGGCCAATTCAGGAGCTGCCACAACTAATATCAAAAAGTTGGGAAAGGCGATAGAGTCTCTTTCTTCAACAGGTAGCTTAAAGACTGTTATTGACAGTTTGGAAAAACTGAATGAAAAACTGTCCAATATGAGCAATTTAAGCTCCGCTGTATCGGGAATAAACAAAGTTTCTGATGCAATGAAAAAGGCAACAGGCGTTTCCAATAATATGACTGCACAGACGGAAGCGCTTGGCTCTTCTCTGAAAAATCTGTTTTCACAGGCCGTTGTGATAGCAATTATTCAAAAGGCTAACACACTTTTGGAAAGTGCCATAACCAACTACAGCAAGTACACAGAAGATATTAACCTGTTTGCTGTGGCAATGGGCAATGCGGCTGACAGCGGCGGCAGATTTGCGCAAAAGATGGAAAACGTGCTTGGCATTGACAGCGGTGAAGCCATGCGGAATATGGCTGTTTTCCAAAACCTTACAACCAGCTTTGGCATGGCATCCGATAAAGCCTACATTCTTAGCCAGAACCTCACACAGCTTGGCTATGATATGGCTTCCTTCTTCAATCTGAGAACAGAAGATTCGTTCCAGAAATTGCAAGCTGCTATTTCCGGTGAGCTTGAACCTATCCGCCGGTTGGGCGTTGATATTTCCAACGCCAGATTGCAACAAGAATTGTACAATTTGGGAATCAATAAAAGCATTAACAGTTTGTCTCAGGCGGATAAGGCACAGCTGCGCTATATTGCTATCATGAAGCAGACAACAAATGCACAGACCGATATGGGCCGCACATTGAATTCGCCTGCAAACCAGATGCGCATTTTGAAAGCACAGATTGATTTGCTCGGCAGAAGCCTGGGCGCGGTGCTCATCCCCGCAATCAATGCGATTCTTCCGCCCCTGATTGCTTTTATTCAGGTTGTCAGAATGGCAATCAGCGCGATTGCATCACTTTTTGGGCATACGATTCAGTGGGGCGATTTTCAGAGTTCCGGCGTAAGTGCTGCACAGGGCGTTAGCAGCGGGCTTGATGATGTCGGTGGAAGCGCAAGTTCTGCGGCAAAAGCTGTGCATGACCTGATCGGCGGATTCGATGAACTCAATAAAGCACCAGACCAGTCATCCGGCGGTGGTGGCGGTAGTGGCGGAGGTGGAAGCGGATTAGGTGACATTGGCCTTCCGAGCTATGACATGTTCGCCAACCTTGCAAACAGCAAGGTTACGCAATGGGTTGAGAAGCTACAAAAGGCTTTTGAGAACATCAAAAAAGTGCTTGAACCGTTTATGCCACTTATAAAAGGTATTGGCGCTGCTATATTAACGGCTTTTGCCGTTGGAGCTGTCAGCAAATTCCTGAAAAAGTTCAAGGATTTTATTACTAAAGCCGCTGCGGGAAGCGCTGTCTTTGCAGCATTGAAAAAAGCTGCGGGAGTTTTTGTTTCATCGCTAGAGTACGGGGCTGGTTTTTTGAGGTCTTTTTCTTTGGGGCTTCAATCGTTCAGAAACGCACTCCCGGTATGGGCGAAAGTAGCTACTGCCGTTGCTGTGGCGGTCGGAACCTTTGTCACTGCTTATGATGCAATGAAAAAATTCGGGCAGGGGGCAATGGATTTGAAAACCTCCGCAACAAACTGTGTGGCTGCATTTGCCCTGTTTGGGACGATCGGCGGCATTGTGCTTGGCCCAGTTGGTTTAGTGATTGCAGCTGTGGGAACGGCAGCCGGTGCGTTTTTGGGATACAGGAGCGCAATGCAGGAAGCCGGGCAGGAAATGGCGAACGAAAGCCAGTTCTGCCAGACATTGAATTACATGATCGACCAGTCCACCGCAAGTATTCAGCGGGCAACGGAAAACCAGCAGGAGCTTAACGAAAAAATTCAAAGTTTTTCTGATGTCGGAACAAAGTATGCAGGCGTTCAAACCCTTGTCGATTCGATTTTCGATTTAAGCGAAAAGTCGAACAAATCCGCGTTTGAAGTGCAGCAGCTCCAGTCCCAGGTAGAATACCTTAATGGTATGGGTCTGGAAGGTTTGCAGCTGCACATGGACGAAACCGGAACAAAGGTGCTTGAAACTCGTGACGATGTAAACGCCCTTATCGAAAGCCTTGAAAAGGCCGCATACGCAGCAGCAGCGCAGGATTTATTGGAAAGTGCATATAAGGCGCAGATTCAGGCGGAACAAGACCTTGCAGCCGCCAATGACCGCCTTGCTGCAAGCAAGGAAGCAGTCGATACAGCAACAACGGCACTTAGCGATTATCGTGACGGTCTTTCCACATGGGGTGAAATGCTGGCTGATTTGGGTCTCGATGCGCAATATAACGCTTTGTCCGATTCTTTGAGCAAAGCGAACGAAGCCTACGAAACCGCAACAAGTGACGTTCAGGCGCAGCAAGAAGCCCTTACAAATGCCAATTCTGCGATTGATACCTACACCCAAAAACTTGTGGATATCAAAAGCGGGAACTTTGATATGGCTGATTCTGTAACAAGCTCTACAAATCAGGTTGATACTTCTATGGCCCAGGTAAGAGATTCTGCAAATCAGACTGCCGGAACAGTAGCAAGCGCAAACAGTAATATAGCAACGTCTGCTACAGATTCCGCTGCAACAATCAGTTCCAGCTATTCGGCTACGGCACAAAGCGTACAGGGTAGCACAGGCCAAATGAGTAGTGCAGCGGAAAACGCAAAAGAACGAATGACCCAAAGTGCAAACAATACAGCAAGCGCTTATGCGGCAAGTTTTGACAATATCAATTCTGGTGCAAGAAGAAATGCGGAAACGGTAAAAGATTCTGCAAGTAATGCCGCATCTGGCGTTGAAGATGCGGCAACCCGTTCCGGAAATGCACTGTCCGGCCTTCCAGAGAAGGCAAAACAATGGGGCAGCGATTTCGCTTCCTCTTTTGTAGATAGCTTTGTCGATACGTGGACAGTCCTTAAATCGGGATTTGAAGATGCGGCAAAATGGATTAGTGAACGGTTCCATTTTTCTGTTCCTGATAAAGGCCCTTTGGCTGATGCTGACACCTGGATGCCTGACATGATGAAACTGTTTGCATCCGGCATTGAACGGAACAAGAACAGCGTTATCCGCCAGGTTGCAGCGCTTAGTGCTTCTATGCAAAAGGAACTTGCGGATGCACCTGTCAATGTCAGTGCAGAGGGCACAGTCGTTTCCAAACACGATGTCGAAGTATCCGGGAAGCAGTTTTCTTCTGCGCAGGCATACCGCACCGGAAATGGCTCCGCAGACGTTGTTGCAGCAATTCGTGCGCTTGGCACTATTATGGAGCGCAACAGCGATACCAAAGTTGTCATCAACGGCAGAGAGGTATTCCGCGCCGTTAAGGATGAAGCGCACCGAGAACAAATCAGAACGGGAAGCCCCGCTTTTTAAGAGGGAAATATGAGCTTCAATACCAAAGACACAAAAGGTTACTGGGCGGTCAACAGAACTGCGCTGTACAAGCCGCAGGGATGTGAAATCACGCATGAGAACTATGTCGGCTCCAACAGCGGACGCACAGAGGATGGCGTGATGCACATTGATTGGCTGCGCCGGGACTTGCGCAAAGTTACAATCAAATACAATGCCATGACAGGGAACGAAATGGACGAGCTTGTGGGGCTTGTTCAGGGCAAGGAATATACCGCAACATTCAGAGACAGGGGAAAGACATGCACGATGTCTGCTTATACAGGCGATTGCAAATATGAACTGTACAACGAAACCTTGTATTCAAGCGAGGGCGGATTATACACCGATGTTTCCTTTGACATGGTAGAGATGTAAAGGAGGGAAGAATCAATGCTGAAAAACCTGATTGTTAAAAGCGATGGGACAGAGATTGATTCTTCCCTTATTTTGTCTTGCACATTGACGCAGACCTTGAATTCAGGCCAGGAATTCACGATTGGAAGCGCATGCACAGACGAAATAGAGGTCGAATACCTTGCGCGGGATGACAATCTTATTGCAAAAGGCGATGTGCTTACGTTGTACTGGGTGAATGACAGCGGCACAAAAACAAAAGTCGGCATATATTATTGTGAAAAGCCAAATTATCAGGGGCTTATGCGGGAAATATCCGGCACAAGCGCGGTTTATAAAGTAGTCGCCTACGACACCATGTCCAAGCTGGATGCGGACTTCTCCGGCTGGCTGCACGCCAATCAGGCACAGTTCCCCAAAACTATCTGGCAGCTGGTACAGCTGGCCTGCCAGCGGGCAGGGGTTACGCTGGCCAGCAGCAGCCTGCCCATCAACGGCAGCTACAGCGTGCAGGCGTTCTACGCGGACGACCTGACCTGCCGCCAGATCATCTCCTGGGCGGCGGAAGCGGCAGGCTGCTACGCCCACATGAATGCAGACGGCAAGCTGCAATTCTTGACCTACACAGACAAGCGCAGCACTGCTAAAATCACCCCGGACGGTGCCAGCAACAGCACCGCCTACTATGCCGACAGTTTGAGCTATGAGGACTACACCGTCAAGGCCATTGAGAAAGTCCAGATCCGGCAGTCGGACAGTGACGTGGGGGTCATCTACCCCGACAGCACCACTGCCACCAACACCTATGCAGTGCAGGGCAACCTGCTGCTGACAACCGGCACCGAAGCCAACCTGAAAAGCGTTGTCC
>OLYB01000320.1_pt1 | contig 48681 bp, 45 predicted proteins | sample 1674481 | NCBI WGS metagenome assembly OLYB01 (sample SAMEA103958167, study PRJEB25191) | human gut metagenome
AAAAAGTTACCTATCACAACAAAGCAGACTACTCTGCGGACTGCTTCGCAGCCGCGGAGGTGCTGCACATTCTTTCTCACGACAAAAATGCGCAATGTCGCAGGATTATCCACCAGCGAAGCGCAAAAATCCAGCGATATGTTTGGCAAGTGCAGATACTTGGACGAGATCACCGGAGGGCGTGGCGTAGTGTTTGCCACGGGTACACCCGTGAGCAATTCCATGACCGAGCTGTACACGGTCATGCGCTATCTGCAATACAGCACCCTCCAGCAGAAAAAGCTGACCCACTTCGACTGTTGGGCATCTACCTTTGGTGAGACCACCACCGCCATCGAGCTTGCTCCCGAAGGTACAGGGTATCGGGCGAGGACTAGATTTGCCAAGTTCTTTAACCTGCCGGAACTGATGTCCATGTTCAAGGAGGTTGCAGACATCAAGACTGCCGACCAGCTTCATCTGCCTGTGCCGGAGGCAAAGCTTGAAACGGTGGTGGCAAAGCCGTCCGACCTCCAAAAGGAGATGGTGCAGGAGCTGAGCAAGCGTGCCGCCGAGATTCACTCCGGCACCGTGGATGCGTCTGTGGACAATATGCTCTGCGTCACCAACGATGGTAGAAAGATTGGCTTGGATGTGCGCCTGATGAACCCCATGCTGCCGGACGACCCCAACAGCAAGCTGAATGTCTGTGTGCAGAACGTGCTGAAAATCTGGGAGGAGGGCAAAGATCAGAAGCTGACCCAGTTGATTTTCTGCGATATGTCTACTCCCAAGGGGGACGGTTCGTTCAACGTCTATGATGATATTCGCACCAAGCTGCTCAACGCCGGTGTGCCCGAACAGGAGATCGAGTTCATCCACAACGCAGATACGGAGAACAAGAAAGCAGAACTTTTCTCCAAGGTACGCAGCGGACAGGTGCGTGTGCTGCTGGGCAGCACTGCCAAAATGGGAGCCGGTACAAATGTCCAGACGCTTCTTGTGGCAGTGCATCATCTGGATGTAGGCTGGCGTCCGTCGGATATGACTCAGCGCAATGGCAGAATCATCCGTCAAGGCAATCAAAACAAACAAGTGTACGTCTATAATTACGTCACTGAATCGACATTTGACGCCTACTTGTACCAGACCTTAGAGAATAAGCAGAAGTTCATTTCGCAGATCATGACGAGCAAGTCGCCTATGCGCTCCTGCGATGATATTGATGAGCAGGCTCTGTCTTACGCTGAAATCAAGGCTCTGTGTGCTGGTGACCCGCGCATCCGGGAAAAGATGGATTTGGACGTGCAGGTGGCAAAATTGAAAGTTCTGCGCGGAGACTTCCAGAATCAGAAATATCGTCTGGAGGATAAGCTGCTCAAAACTTTCCCGGAGGAGATCCAGAAACAGAAAACCCGCATTGCTGCTTTACAACAGGATTCACAGATTGCAGCAGCACACCCGCAGGACAAAGAAAACTTCTGCGGCATGACCATCAAGGGCATGGTGTACGATGACAAAAAGGCTGCAGGCGAACGGCTGCTGCTGGCTCGGCAGGAGATGCCCAATGCTGATATGATGCTGCTGGGCACCTACCGTGGCTTTGAACTGAACATCCGATTCGACAGCTTCAAAAATGAGCATCAGGCCGTACTCCGGGCAGAGTTGAGTTACCCGGTGTCGCTAGGCGATGATGCGCGCGGCAATATCACTCGTCTGGACAATGCCATCGACAATTTCGCTGACCGTATTGCAGATGCCGAAAATGCTCTGCAAAACCTTGAACAGCAGAAGCAGGCCGCAGAGGTCGAAGTGGCAAAGCCCTTTGCACAGGAGGAAGAACTGGCCGAAAAGTCTGCCCGCCTTGCTGAATTGAACGCCTTGCTGAACATCGACCGTGACCGCAGTTCCTCGCAGGATGCTCCCGAAGAAACCGAGGAAACCGAAACACCTGCAACTCGTCCGTCTGTGCTGGCTGCACTGGGGGAAAAGCCCCATCAGCCGGAGCCTGTCAAACCGTTCCGCAGCTATTATGATAAGGATGGTGATGCCCGGTGAGCGACCGCCGCGACCAGCAACTCCATTTCCGGGTCAGCAAACCGGAGTTGGAGCGGATTCGGAACAAAATGGAATCCAGCGGCATTCTGAGCATCGGCTCCTATCTGCGCAAGATGGCGCTGGACGGATATTGTCTGCATCTGGATCTGCCGCAACTGCGCCGCATGGCGTATCTTTTGCAGATGTGCAGTAACAATCTGAACCAGTATGCCAAAGTAGCCAATGAAAATGGCCGGGTCTATGCTGCCGATCTGGAGGACCTGCGGCAGCGGCTGGACGAACTGATTGACATTGGTCGGCAGATTCTTTCCCGGCTGGCAGAACTTTAAAATTTTTCCCCGCAGTTGGAGGGCTGCGGGAGTACATATGGGTTGACATCCTTGCAACGCAATAGCGGATACCTTTATAATAAAGGCGGAAAGGTTGGTGTTCGATATGATGTTTGTGCTGAAGAAAATTGCTCTTTTTCCTATTTCGCTTTTCGCTGCTTTTCTGGCTCTGATGGCAAAATGGTTGCTGAACCTGTCGGCGTTCGTGCTGGCGCTGCCCATGCTGTATATTTTCGGCTGCGGTCTTTATACGCTGTACTGCCGGGAGTGGTTACAGTTTTTGATTTTGCTGGTGGCAGAGTTTGGATGCTTTCTGCTCATCACAGCCGCAACGGTCATTGTGGAAGCTGTGGAATGGTTCAGCGGTTGGATTGCAGAACGGTGATGAGCAAGTTCCCTGCACGTTGCCCGTATCTTTGTTTTGATTTTTTTAGTTTTGCGATTTGAAACCGCAAAACTTGTTGACTTTGCATTGCCTTTGCGGTAATCTATACTAGATGGGAGGCGATTTCGATGATTTACAGACCTTTATATGTAAACCAAATCATGGCATACACCGATACCCCTTTCGTAAAAATCCTGACTGGCGTGCGTCGCTGCGGAAAATCCACGATCTTGAAAATGATTACGGAAAAGTTGAAAACCGAGCGGAACATTCCTGTTGAACGCATTGTCAACTGCCGCTATGATTCGATGGAGTATGCGGATATGACGGCGAAACAGATGTATGCACAGCTCAAAGCGCAGCTCTCCACAAATGGAAAGACCTATCTTTTTCTCGACGAAGTTCAGGAGGTCAAAGGCTGGGAAAAGGTTGTCAATTCGCTGGCCTCTGACTTTGATGTTGACCTGTATGTCACTGGTTCTAACTCCCATATGATGTCCTCGGAAATTTCAACTTACCTCACAGGACGATATGTTGCTTTCCGGATCTATACGTTGTCTTTCAGCGAATACCTGACGTTCAAACAGCAATACGCTACACTTAGCGATCCGAAAGACGAACTTGCCAACTACGTTCGTCTGGGCGGTTTTCCTGCCACACACTTGCAGGCATATGCGCCGGATGAAGTTTACACGATCGTCCGGGACATTTATAATTCTACTATTTTCTCTGATATTGTCCGTCGGAATCAAGTCAAGAAAATCGACCAGTTAGAGCGCATCGTCAAATACACGTTTCAGAATGTCGGTAACACATTTTCTGCCAAGTCGATTGCGGATTACCTGAAGTCCGAGCGTCGTGCCATTGACAATGAAACCGTTTACAGCTATCTCGAAAAGCTGGAAAATGCCTATTTGCTGCACCGCTGTTCCCGCTATGACCTGCGTGGCAGAGAAATTTTGAAAACGCAGGAAAAGTTCTACCTTGCAGATACCGCTTTACGATACAGTGTTCTCGGTTATAATGCCGACAGTGTTGCTGCCAGCCTTGAAAACATTGTCTATCTGGAGCTTTGCCGCCGGAGATATACTGTCCAAATCGGCAAAACACCCGATGGCGAAATCGACTTTGTTGCTGTACGCCAAAACGAAAAGCTGTATGTTCAGGTCACACAGCAGATCAATTCCATAAACACAGAAAAACGTGAATACGAGCGTCTACTGGAAATCCACGATAATTATCCCAAATATGTTCTCACCACCGATGCTTTTGCGGGTGGCAACTATGAGGGGATCAAAACAATGCACATTGCAGATTTTCTTTTGAGTTCGGAATATTGAACATTCACGTTTTCCATCAAAATGCCGCTACTGTGCGGCATTTTCTTTTTGCCGGGAGGTGGTCAGACTGGCTGCAACACGTTTGATCGCGCTGCACAAGAACAAGGGCAAGTCGGTTGCGGCCTGCCTGAAAAGCCGCACGGACTATGCGAAGAATCCTGACAAAAACGAACAGGGGAGAGCTGGTCAGCAGCTACGAGTGTAGCCCAATAACCGCAGACGAAGAATTTATGCTGTCCAAACGGCAATACGAACTTGCCACAGGACGCAGACAGAAAAATGATGTGATCGCCTATCAGATACGGCAGTCTTTCCGCCCCGGTGAGATCACCGCAGAGGAAGCCAACAAAGTAGGCTACGAACTGGCAATGCGATTCACCAAGGGCAAGTATGCGTTTATCGTTGCCACCCACACGGACAGGGAACACATCCACAACCACATTATTTATAACTCTACTGCGTTGGATGGAACACGAAAATTCCGGGATTTTTTCTTTTCAGCGTTGGCTGTGCAGCGGTTGAGTGACCTGATCTGCTTAGAGCATCAGCTCTCCGTCATTGAGATAAAGCCGTACCGGGAGCGGCAGAAGCGCACGCTCTACCCGCCCAAAGAGAGCAACCGTGACCGGCTATGCAGTGTAATTGACAGGATTCTGGCTGAAAAGCCCAAGGACTACGAGGATTTTTTGCAAAAGCTGGAGCAGCAAGGCTATGAGGTCAAACGCGGAAAGTACACCTCCGTCAAGGGCACACGGCAGAAACGATTCATCCGGTTCCGCACTTTGGGGGCAGGGTACAGCGAGGAAGAACTGAAAGCTGTCCTTGCAGGAGAAGCGGAGCATCGACCGCGGCAAAAGTGCCCGGCACCGGAGCAGGAATTTCAGATGCTGGTGGACATTCAGGCAAAACTGGCCGAGGGAAAAGGCACGGGTTTTGCCCGCTGGGCAAAGCAGCACAACTTAAAAGAGATGTCCCGGACACTGGTTTTCTTGCAGGAAAACAAAATCGACAGCATCGAGGAAATGCAGGAGCGTGTGGACGCTGCCACTGCCCGCTATCATGAACTGGGCGATTCCATTAAAGCATCGGAGAAGCAGCTGGCAGAAATCGCGGTGCTGAAAGCGCACATCATCAACTACGCCAAGACACGTCCGGTCTATGACGCCTACCGCAAGACCGGATACAGCAAGCACTTTCTGGAAACGCACCGCACAGAGATCACGCTGCACAAGGCGGCGAAAGCGGCGTTTGATGAAGCCAATTTGAAAACGCTCCCCAAGGTCAAAGAGTTGGATGCGGAATATTCCAAGCTGCTGACAGAAAAGAAAGCACGCTACCCGGACTATCGCAAAGCGAAAGAAGAAATGCAGGAGCTTCTTCGAGCACAGAAAAATATTGAGCTTTTCTTCGATGAGGAAAAGAAGCCAGAGCAAACCGAACATTCCAGATAAACAATACGACCCTGAGAACTTTGCCGCTTATCCGGCAGGGTTCTCAGGGCCTTTTTTGATTATTGCTCAGTCTGTACTCGCAACAGCATTTCCGGTGCTTTCAATTTGTTTAGCGATCATGCTTTCCAGTTCCTGCGTGATCGTTGCACAGTTTGCAACACGGTAATTCCAGAAATAAGAAACACCTTCGCACTCTTCCACGGACAAATCGCTGTTGACCAAAAGCAAGCTTTCTGGTGTCACGTTCAGCTTTTCGCACAGAGAAGCATATTTTCCATAATCAATGCTTCGGCTGGAGGATTTGGCTTCTACCCAGAAAAATTTTCCATTGATGGAGAACACGACATCCAGCTCATGCGTGCTCCCTACGGATGCTGTTTCTGAAAGAACCACATTGGAGCAAACCGAAACTTCTGCGCCCTGCTCCTCCCGATAGCGGTTCAGAATCTGCTGAACCTGATGTTCTACAAAAAGCTCCAGCCACTTTCCACTCAAAAAATGCCGGACGGTTTCGTTTTGCGCAAGTTCATAGACGATATTCTGCGGATAAATCACAATGGCTGCAAAAAGCCCCATTTTGTCCCACGTCTGAGCAATCTCTGAAAGTGTGGCAAACGATTTTTTGGACGCACCCTTTGGGATACGGAACGAAAAAGAACCGTCGCTCTGCATATGTGTTCGGATAAACTGCAGGAAATCCACCACCACCGGATCGCAAAGAGCCTCGCCTGTTTTCCATGCCATCCGCTGAACAGCAATCGGTGGAAGTTTTTCCGGCACGACCTGCTGAACGATTTTATACCCACAGCGTTCCAGATGCTCCAATGCGGTCAAAGGCTTCTGGATTTTTGCTTTGACTTCGGGCTTTTCTGCGCCGGATGTATTCTCGGGCAGATAGTTGAACTTCCATCCGTATTCCCAAGCAGGTGAACGGGTCAGTACTCCGACCGCATGAAATCCGCTGTCATGATCTTCCATCGGAAAAGTGAACTTGTTCTTATGAACATTGGTTCGGAGCGTTTTGTTTTTTAGTGCTTTCTGATAAGCGTCAAGAAAAAATTCCTTTCCCTTATACGCCAGCTCACTGGAATTATTTGCAGAAAGACCAGCATTTTTTGCCAAAGAGAGGAGCAGACAGGTCGCTTTGGGCAGCTCAAGGATCTGTTCCATCTGCGCACCGTCCGGAATATTTGCATTATCGGACTGCGACGATTCGTCTGCCGGAATCTCCTTTGCTGGTGCAGAAACCTCGGGTGTCTTTTTTGAAGCAGTCTCAGACTTTCCAGATTTGGGCAAGGGCTTTGGCTCCGTGTAAACTTCCGCAATGAATGATTCATAGGAATCGATGCACGGAAGTTTTCCTGCCGTTGCAAGTCCTACATAGATTGCAGCCGCCCGCGAGGAATCGCCATAATACTTTTTAGAATCCGCCGCGGCAGCAATATCAGAAAAGGCATTATATCTGCTCAGCTGCGCAGCCTTTTCCGGAAACTGCTTCAACGCACGGCAGTAGAGCCACTCAAAAAATGAATCCGGGTGCGGCTCTATCGGATACTCACTTCCTTCCAGAGAGTAGCGTAGCAACTTTCCGTTGGTTCGCAGCCGAGCGTCCTTATGGACTTTGGATGGCGCACAGGTCAGAAGGTCAGCGAATGGCCCACCATGTTCAAATACCTTGGCAGCTTCAAAAACCGTGCTGATGGGCACATCCTGCGCAACAGAATCCAGACGCAGCAGAAGCCGCAGAGAAGAAACAGCCTCACCCTCCGGCTGAACGGATGCAGAGCTGACTTCCAGAATTGAAACATCCGGGTCTGTTGTATGGACGGCATCATGGACGGCACGGATATTCTGCCGCTTGCTACCTTTTATCCACGTGAATGTCACCGGCTGTTCTTTGCAATAGGGGTAGCCGGATATGGGAAAACAAATGGTTCGTGTAGCCATGAACACCTCCAACTTTTTAGGACGAACAGGTTTATGTAATCAAGTATAGCACAATTCCGGATGTGCTGCATAGCACTATTTTCTGCTTCCGGGAATCTATCTGTGCAAAAAGTGCCGATACCACAGGCATCGGCACTCAGATTAAAAAAGCATTTTGCAAAAAATGCGCAGCCTGCATCCACCGGATGCAGAACACAAGGGGTTTGGGCACAGCCCAACAAGCGTTTTGAATTTGGATTTTGAAAAATCCGATTCAAAAATCGCAAGTTGGTACCAAGTTGCACTGCTTGCGACGTAGATGTTTCCGTCAACTACTGCGTCAGAAATTTTAAATCACTTCAGCTTTGCGAGGATATCGTCTGCACTCACGCCGCTGGCCAGCAGCTTTTTCAGCACGTCCTCCGCTTCGGCTTTCTTTGCGGATTCCGCTGCTTTGGTTTCAGCTTTGACCTTTTTGGCTTCGATTCTGGCGATTTCCTTGTCGATAGATTTCAGCTCTGCCTTCTTGGTTTTCAGGTCGGCTTTCAGCGCATCGATGTTAGCGGTGATGGATGCGATTTCAGCGGCAGCGGCTTCCTTTGCGGACTGCTTTTCAGCGATCTGTGCAGCAAAGTCAACGGTTGCTTTTACGGTCTTGGTCTTGTTCTTGCTTCCTTTGGGACGGGGCATAGGGGACACCTCCAATGTTTTTTGATGGCTTCAGTATAACACTCGTTTTTTATGTTTGCAAGAGGTGCAGTTTGTAGAATAAAAATATATAAACAATAAATCAATTTTGGAAATATACAACGGCGCGGGACATCAACTCGTTGAGATATATCTCCCGCTGGTCGTAGAGCGGTTCAAAGCATTTGGCAACGGCATCTTTTACAGTCGTGATGAAGTTTACCTCACTATGATGTTACAGAAATCCGTGTAGCTATGCATACGCATCTGCGTATGATGCAAAAGTATTTTATGATACAGAGAATGTGCAGCCGCGTAATGGCAAAGAATATATTTAATAAAAAAAGTATCCTCCATAGTGATAATGGAGGATACGGCGAAGAAATCATGCGCCACTACGTCATATTTGGCGTGTTCCTGCCCCTCATGGACACCTGATGGGAGAAAATTCGGTTCATCTCCCGGCGCTTTCGGGTCAGGTCAGAGTGCACATAGCGCTGCAAGGTGATGTTGGCGTTAGCGTGTCCTAACAATTCACTGAGGGTCTTTACATCGCACCCCGCCTGCAGACAGGTCGTTGCAAAGGTATGGCGCAGCGCGTGCGGACGTACTTGCCGGACAGTTGACTGCTTCAGATATGCCTTGATGCTTTTTCGGTAGCAACGGGGTTCGGTGGGCTTGGACTCGTTACCGGACAGAAACCATGTGGCATTGCTGACACATCCACGCAGTTTTTTCAGCATAATAAGCAGCTGCTTCGGGATTGGAATTTCCCGGCGGGAGGTGCGGGTTTTAGGCGTTTGGATGACCACCTTTGTATGCCCATTTTCACAGGAAATTCGGCAGACCGTCCGGTTGATTTTCAGCGTTCCAAGTTTCAGGTCGAAATCGCCCCACTGTAAGCCGCAGATCTCACCAATACGCAGTCCCAATTCCACCCCTAATAATAAGCCGATTTTGCGGGGCGTAGGGTTCTCCTGTACATACTGATAAAGTCGCTGCTGCTCCGCCGGGGAGAGGGGCACAGAAATTTTGTCGATAGCTTTTGGCAGCGCCACCTCCAACTCCATCGGACGGATCAGGCGCAAGTGCGCGGCATATTTGCAGATGCGCCGCAGCATCGAGAGGCATTCCCGGGCAGAGGAGTTCCCCAGCGGCTTGTGTGCGGCATCTATCGGTGCAATGATCTGCTGCATAGCCTGTTCCAGAAAACTTTCCTCAAGAGATGCAACTGGCACTTTACTCAAAACCGGAAGAAGATATTTGTGCAGCGTGTACGAGTAATGCGCATAGGTGGATTCTTTTACTGCATTCCGCTGGGAGTGCAGCCATACCTCAGCCAATGCGTCAAAGGTCAGGTCAGTTCTTTTCAGGTTGTAGAACCCTGCCTCCGCTTTTTTCTGAATCAGCACCCGTTTGACCTCTGCGTAGACTGTGCCATAGACGTAGCCCCACTGGATCTTTCCCTCCGCTGTACGCGCTTTGATGTAGCGGCCTTCCCACCGGCCATCCTTGCGTTTGTGAATGTTTTCTCCCCGTCGTGCCATTTCTGTTTCCTCCTGCGTCTTGGACACCCTTCTGACCACTTATTCTGTCCACCTTCGTTTTTTGCTGGATTTTTCATGCAGAACTGGGCAATGTGCAAAAAACTTTCGCTTCTGCGAGTTTTTTTCTAAGGTCAGGCGGGATGCATTTGTAAGGATTTCTATTGATTCCCAGATATAACCATGATAAAATAAGAGAAGAATTCAAACAACGATGTCGAAAGATTGGTATCCTCCATTATCACTGTGGAGGATACCCCTTTATGCGGGAAGGGGTGAACAGGGTGGCATTATGTCTGTTTGAGCACAACGAGAAGGCATATCATGCGGCAGTCCGGATGATGGACCAGTATGGCAAGGCTGCCATTGTTCATCCCACCGGCACTGGAAAGAGCTATATTGCGTTCAAGCTGATCGAGGACAACCCGGAGAAGGTCGTAATCTGGCTTTCTCCAAGTGAATATATCTTTAAGACCCAGCTGGAGAGCCTGAAAAGGAACGACCCGGATTTTCCGCTGGCAAACGTTCTCTTTTATACCTATGCCAAACTGATGTGCTGTACACAGGCGCAGCTGGAGAAAATTGCAGCGCAGAAGCCTGCCTATATTATACTCGATGAATTCCACCGTGCCGGTGCGGAATGCTGGGGCGAAAGCACGGTGGCTTTATTAAAGTTGTGCCCGGAGGCAAAGCTTCTGGGGCTGACGGCAACAAACATCCGGTATCTGGATAATAACCGTGACATGGCCGAAGAGCTCTTTGATGGGCATACGGCGAGCGACATGACCCTTGGCGAAGCAGTCGTCAGGGGCATTTTGCCTGCCCCGAAATATGTGACCACAGTTTATCAGTACCAGAAAACGCTTGCAAAGTATCAGGCACGGGTGGACAACCTGCGGGCACCGGGCATTCAGGATGTGAATCAGAAATATCTGGACGCGCTGCGCCGCGCACTGGAACAGGCAGACGGACTTGATCTTGTCTTTCAACATCATATCACGCAGACAAGTGGAAAATACATCGTATTCTGCGCAAACAAGGAGCATATGGACGAAATGATTTCCCATGTGCCGGAGTGGTTCTCTGGGGTCAACCCAGATGTGGTGGTGTACGAAGCCTACTCGGATGACCCGAATACGGATAAGGCGTTTGCGGACTTCAAAACGGACACAAGCGACCGTCTGAAGCTGCTGTTCTGCATCGACATGCTCAACGAGGGCGTCCATGTGGAGGGCATTTCCGGGGTCATTTTGTTCCGTCCAACGATTTCGCCCATTATCTACAAGCAGCAGATAGGACGTGCCCTGACCGCTGGGGATAATACAACGCCGCTTATCCTAGATGTTGTCAACAATTTCGAGGGCTTGACCAGTATTTCCGGTTTGCAAGGCGAGATGCAGGAGGCGGTCCACCGGCTCTATGCCAACGGTGAGGGCGATAGGATCGTCACCGAGCGATTCGAGGTCATCGAGCAGGTGCATGACTGCCGGGTGCTGTTCGAGCAGCTGCAGGCGAGCCTTTCGTCCGGTTGGGAGCACTACTTCTCCGAGGCAAGCATCTACTATGCGGAACACGGCAACCTGAATGTCCCGAAACTGTATACCACGCCCGGCGGTCTGAGCCTTGGCGTGTGGCTGGTCACTCAGCGTCGTGTGCGCGAGGGACAAATTCAAGGCATCCTGACCGAACAACAGATTCAACGGCTGGACAGCATCGGCATGGTCTGGGGCAACCGGAAGGAAATTGCGTGGCAGCACGGATTTGAGGTCGCAAAGAAATACCACGACACCTACGGAAACCTGATGGTGCCCGGAAAATATGTAGACCCGGACGGCTATCCCTTAGGACAGTGGATCATCAAGACCCGGCAGCAAAAGCTGAACGGCCGACTGAAGGAAGAACGCATCGCACAGCTTGATGAGATCGGCATGGTGTGGAACATTTTTGATGCCAAGTGGGAAAAGGCTTATGCGCTGGCTGCGGCTTATTATGAGGAAAACGGCAACCTGAATATCCCACGTTCCTATGTGACAGCGGCTGGCGAACGGCTGGGGCAATGGGTCGAAAGCCAGCAATGGGCGTACCCGAAAGGAAAACTGACGGAGGAACAGGTCGAGCGGCTCAGCCGGATCGGGATGTACTGGGGCAATCGCAATGACCGCAAGTGGAACGAGGGGTATCAGGAGGCAAAGCGCTATTTTGATGCCCACGGCGACCTGAACGTCCCAGCAGAATATGTGTCACCGGGCGGTTACAACCTCGGAAATTGGGTCAAACGGCAGCGGTATACCCGCCAGAATCCTGAAAAAAGCGGCGCTGTTTTGACAGAGGAACGGATCGCAAAGCTGGATGCCATCGGGATGCGGTGGGAGAAAAGCAACCCGAAGCGCTCGTCTAGGCAGGCGGTACAAGCCGAAACCGTTACGGCAAAAGCAGGCTAAAACAAGAAATCTATAAACAAACGCGAATTTATGTGAGGAGAAAAATGGCTACGAATACTGTCGGAATCGATAAGGAAGTTGAAGTTGACCGCAAGGAAAATCTGCGCGACCATCGCCTGTACTGGATCGGGCGCCGGACGCAGGACGTGATCCTGTCATCGCTGGCACTGGTGGTACTGTCGCCGGTCATGCTGGCTACGGCTATCGCAATTGTGGTGGACGACCCGTCTGCGGGTCCTGTTTTCAGTCAGGAACGTATCGGCCGCAACGGTAAGCCCTTCAAGTTCTATAAGTTCCGCTCCATGTGCCCCAATGCAGAGGCAGAACTGGACGACCTTTTGGATCAGAACGAGATGGATGGTCCTGTGTTCAAGATCAAGGACGATCCCCGCATTACCCGTGTGGGCAAGTTTATCCGCAAGACCAGCCTCGATGAGCTGCCCCAGCTGTGGAACATCCTGAAGGGTGATATGAGCATCGTTGGCCCCCGCCCGGCACTTCCCCGCGAGGTGGAACAGTACGGCGACTACGAAAAGCAGCGTTTGTATGTGACTCCCGGGCTGAGCTGCTACTGGCAGATTGCCCCGCACCGCAATGACCTCTCTTTTGAGGAGTGGATGGATCTGGACGTGAAATACGTCAAGGAGCGCAGCTTCTGGGTGGATTGGAAGATTATTTTTAAGACCTTTAAGGTGTGCCTGTTGGGGCGTGGGGAGTAAAAGATCGCGATACCGCCTTTCGGGATGAGTACATAGATATTGGAAAATTAGGAATATGGAGGAAATTTAAAATGTCTGCATTTGATAACGCAACCCTTATGATCACTGGTGGTACCGGTTCTTTTGGCTCTACCGTTCTGAAGCACTTCTTGGATTCTGACCTGAAGGAAATCCGCATTTTCTCTCGTGACGAGAAGAAGCAGGACGATATGCGCCACGAGCTTCAGGCCAAGCATCCGGAGAACGCCAAGAAGGTCAAGTTCTACATCGGTGATGTCCGCAATCCCCAGTCCATCCGTGACGCCATGCCCGGTGTTGACTACATCTTCCACGCTGCTGCTCTGAAGCAGGTCCCCTCCTGCGAGTTCTTCCCCATGCAGGCTGTTCAAACCAACATCATCGGTACTGATAATGTGTTGCACGCCGCTATTGACGCTGGCGTCAAGCGTGTTGTCTGCCTGTCCACCGACAAAGCTGCTTACCCCATCAACGCCATGGGCATCTCCAAGGCCATGATGGAGCACGTCATCTACGCAAATGCCCGTGTGGCTGCGGAGCGTGGCGGCACCACCATCTGCTGCACCCGTTACGGCAATGTCATGTGCAGCCGTGGTTCCGTCATTCCGCTGTTCATTGACCAGATCAAGGCTGGCAACCCCATCACCATTACCGACCCCAATATGACCCGCTTTCTGATGAACCTGGACGAGGCTGTGGATCTGGTCTTGTTCGCTTTCCAACATGCAAATCCCGGTGATTTGTTCATCCAGAAGTCTGATGCTTCCACCATCGGCGATCTGGCTAAGGCTGTCCAGCAATTGTTCGGCGATACCGGCACGAACATCATCGGCACCCGTCACGGCGAGAAGCTGTTCGAGACTCTGATGACCCGTGAGGAGCGTCTGCGCAGCCAGGATATGGGCCATTATTTCCGTGTTGCTGCGGATAACCGTGACCTGAACTATGACAAGTTTGTGGTCAAGGGCGAAGTACATACAATGGCTGACGAGTCCTACACCAGCCACAACACCGAGCGTCTGGATGTGGAAGGTACTGTTAAGAAAATCCTGACCACCGAGTATGTCCAGAATGAGCTGAAGGGCATCCCGAATGTCTAAAGAAAAGCTGCTGCTGGTTGGCGCGGGCGGCTTCGGGCGTATGGTAGCGGAGCAAGCAATGCTCCAATATGATTGTGCTTTCGTGGATGATGGACAGCCTACGGGTACTGAAATCTGTGGTATTTCGGTGGTTGGCGGAATTGCTGATCTGCCGGAGTTGCGGAAGGACTACGACTTGTTAGTGGTCGGCATCGGCAACAACCAGTTTCGAGCACAGGTGTATGAGAAGGCAAAAGCCCTTGGCTATGCGTTCCCAAACATTATTGCACCCAGCGCCTACATCAGCTCGAACGCTAAAGTCGGCTGCGGTTGTGTGGTATTGCAAAATGCCTGTGTCCAGAATGGTGCATCTGTCGGAAACGGTGTTCTGCTGAATGCCGGAACGGAAATCCACTGTGACGCAACGGTGGAGAACTATGCCTTGATTTACACCAACAGTGTGATTCGCACAGGTGCGGCTGTGGGGAATTTTGCCCGCATTGGCAGCAACTGCACCGTCTGCAATAATGCAACTGTGCCGGATGGCGCAGATATTCCGGACTGCACCGCAGTACATTAAGAGGTGATAGGATGAACATTCTAGTCACAGGTGCCAAGGGCATGGTGGGAACCGCCCTGTGCAACAACCTGAAAAACATCCGGGACGGCAAGAACAAGACCCGCCCGGCATTGAATATTGAAGAAATCTACGAATATGATTTGGATTCCACACTGGAAGAGCTGGACGAGTACTGCCAGAAGGCGGACTTTGTGTTCAATCTGGCAGGCGTGAATCGTCCGGAGAACCCGGAAGATTTCATGAAGGGCAACTTCGGTTTTGCTTCTGATCTGCTGAACTGCCTGAAAAAGCACAACAACAAGGCAACCATCATGCTGTCTTCCTCCATTCAGGCTACCATGGCTGGACGCTTCGGAAACAGCGAGTACGGACGCAGCAAGAAGGCTGGCGAGGAACTGTTCTTCCAGTATGCTCAGGAGACCGGGGCAAAGGTGGCCGTCTACCGCTTTGTCAACCTGATGGGCCACAGCCGCCCTAAGTACAATAGTGCCGTCAGCACCTTCTGCTGGGCGGTTGCCAATGACGAGCCCTTCACTGTCAACGACCGCAGTACCGAGTTGGAACTGCTGTACATCGACGATTTGGTAGAGGGAATGTTTGACCTGCTGGAAGGCAAGGAGCAGCACTGTGAATTTGACGGTGTGGAGACAGTTCTGCAAACGGATGGCCGCTACTGCTGCGTTCCCGTGACCCACAAGGTTACGCTGGGCGAGATCGTGGACTTGCTGCAGGAGTTCAAGGCGCAGCCGAGTACGCTCATGATGCCCAAGATGCCGGACGGCTCCTTTGCCAAGAAGCTTTACTCCCTGTACCTGACCTATCTGCCCACAGACAAATTTAAGTACGCTCTGAAAATGAACGTGGACAACCGTGGTTCTTTCACGGAATTGGTTCATACCGCTGACTGTGGGCAGGTGAGCATCAACATCAGCCGTCCCGGAATCACCAAGGGGCAGCACTGGCACAACTCCAAGTGGGAGCTGTTCATTGTGGTGGCAGGTCACGGACTGATTCAGGAGCGAAACATCAACACTGGAGAAACGGTGGAGTTTGAAGTTTTCGGGGACAAAATTGAGGCTGTCCACATGATTCCCGGCTGGACGCACAACATTATCAACCTGTCGGAAACGGAGAATCTGGTGACGGTGATGACCTGCAACGAAATTTTCAACCCGAACCACCCGGACACCTTCTTCGAGCCGGTGTAAAAGAAGATACTGGTTGTCAATAGGAGAATGATATGGAACACAATTTTACATGGAAAAACGACGGTCGCACCAAGGTCATGATTGGTTGCGGTACCCGTCCGGAGATTATCCGACTGGCTGCGGTTATCAAGCGTTGCCGGGAATACTTTGACTGCTGCGTGGTCTACTACAATCAGAACTGGGACAGAAACCTTTCCACCGTGTTTTGGGAGGATTTCGAACTGAAGAACACCTTCGGGGAATATGGCCCGGACATTCTTGTGCCTGTGGTTGGCGAGAATCTGGGTGTGACCTGCGGTAACATTCTGGGACGTAGCTATGAGCTGCTCAGCGAATTGCAGCCGGAGGGCTATCTGGTGCTGGGCGATACCAACTCCTGCCTGTCTGCCATCTCTGCGAAGCGGCTGCACATTCCTCTGTTTCACATGGAGGCCGGCAACCGCTGCAAGGATGAGTGCCTGCCTGAGGAGACTAATCGCCGCATCGTGGATGTGATTTCTGACGTGAATATGTGCTATTCCGAGTTTGCCCGGAAGTATCTGGCGGACACCGGACTGCCCAAGGAACGCACCTACCAGACCGGCTCTCCCATGGCGGAAGTCCTGCACATGAATCTGGAGAAGATCCAGAAAAGCGACGTGCTGGAGCGTCTGGGACTGGAGAAGGACAAGTACATTCTGCTGTCTGCTCACCGTGAGGAGAACATCGACTCTGAAAAGAACTTCCTGAGCCTGTTCACCGCTATCAACGCACTGGCAGAAAAGTACGATATGCCCATTCTCTACTCCTGCCATCCTCGCAGCAAGCACCGTCTGGAAAAGAGCGGCTTCCAGCTGGACCCTCGTGTCCGGGTCAACGAGCCGCTGGGCTTCAACGACTACAACAAGCTACAAATGAATGCTCTGGCGATCGTCTCCGACTCCGGCACTCTGCCAGAGGAGAGTAGCTTCTATCTGTCCATCGGTCACCCCATCGCCGCCGTGTGCATCCGCACCAGTACGGAACGCCCTGAGGCGCTGGAGGCTGGTGACTTTATTCTGGCTGGCATTACTACTCGTGAGCTTCTCAACGCTACCGATATGGCAATCGAGATGAAGCAAAAGGGCGTTCTGGGCAAGCCCTGCCCTGATTATGTGGACGAGACCGTGTCCATGAAGGTGGTTCGCATCATTCAGGGGTATGTGAATGTAGTCAATAAAATGGTGTGGAGAAAATACTGAGTTACAAAGTGAGAATGCTATGCGACGAGTGAATATATTAGGCGTTGAAATTTCGGCTGTTAACAAAGAAACTGCAATTCAATATTTATTAAAAAACATGGACAAAGCACGAGGAAGATATATTTGTGCTTGTAATGTTCATACTACCGTAACAGCACATGAAAATTTGGACTATCAAGCGGTTCAAAACAATTCATTCATGACTTTGCCAGATGGAAAGCCCTTATCTAGTGTAGGCATTCGTCGCGGGTATTCGGAAATGGGGCGAGTGACTGGCCCCGATTTTATGGAACAAGTGATTGCAGCCACAGAAAAAAGTGATGCTCGTCACTATTTTTATGGAACAACGCAAGAAAATCTGAATGCACTACTCGAATACTTAAAGGTAAATTATCCCCAATTGTCCATTGTCGGTTGTGAGCCATCGTTGTTTAGACCGTTGACGATACAAGAAGAAACGGAACTGTGCGACAGAATCAACGAATCGAAAGCGGATTTTGTATGGGTTGCACTCGGTGCACCACGTCAAGAAAAATTTTGTGCGAAACTTAGCAAAAATACAAATGCCGTTTGGATAGCTGTTGGTGGAGCATTTAATGTTATTTCTGGAGTGATTCCACGTGCACCGCAGTGGATGCAGGATCACAGCTTAGAATGGCTGTATCGATGGAGCAAGGAACCAAAAAGATTGTTTAAACGGTATGCAGAAACAAATTCAAAATTTATTTTTTATCTGATAAAAGAGAAGGTTGAAAAAAGATGAGAAAAAAAGTCTGCATGGTCGTTCCGAGCTTTACGGCAAAGGGTGGAATAACAGCTGTAGTCAATGGTTATCGGAATTCTCAATTGACAGAAGATTACGATGTACGATTTATAGAAACCTATTGTGATGGCAATAAAATAAAAAAGGTCGCAATATATTTAAAGTCAATGTTTAAGTATTTATACGCGTTGATTTTTTGGAGAGCAGAAATTATCCACATTCATTCTTCCTTTGGCGGCAGTTTCTATAGAAAAAAGTTTTTTATAGATTTCGGTAGATTGTTTAACTGTAAAATTGTAAATCATATTCATGGATCATATTATGACGAGTTCTATTTTAAAGCTTCTAACTACAAAAAAAAGATGGTTCAGAAAACGTATGAGAAATGTAATATATTTATTGTCTTGAACGAATCGGCAGAGAAAAATCTAAAACAAATCGTTCCGGATAAGCAAGTAGCTGTTATTGAGAACTATGGTATCTTAGAAACATCGGCAATACACAACTACAAGAACAGGAACGAAAATATTGTATTGTTCCTCGGCTTTGTTACAGAAAAAAAAGGGTGTTTCGATATGCCCCGAATTTCAGAGATGGTTTTACGAGAAGTGCCAGATGCTCAGTTTGTTTTGGGTGGAGTGGGAGAACTTGAAAAACTTGGGAAACTTGTAAGTGTGAATCATTTTAAATTTTTAGGATGGATAGAAGGTGAGAAAAAAAAGGAATGGCTAGAGAGAGCAAAGGTGTTTTTTCTGCCATCATATTCAGAAGCTATGCCAATGTCAATTTTAGAAGCAATGGGATACGGGTTGCCTGTTGTTGCTTCTAATGTTGGCGGCATTCCTTCAATTGTGAGAAACAATATAAATGGATTTACCTTTATCCCCGGAGATGTTGAAGGAATGGCGGCAGCAATTATTGAGATTCTCAAAAATAGTAAGTTGGCAAACAAGCTATCCGAGAACAGTGCGAAAATTATTGCCGAAGAATATTCATTGAAAAGTCATATTGATGCAGTTGAGAAACTGTATGAGGCACAAGCATGAAATTAGTATATAGAATTTTGGACATTTTTCGAAGAGGATTCAACAAGTTATTAATTGAACCGGGAATGAAGAAAGGTTTTTCTTCTTGCGGAAAAATGGTGAAAATTGGCGCAGGATGTGAACTTAAGCCGTTAAATAATATTGCGGTAGGAAACCATACCGAGATTGGACCGCGAGCATTATTTTGGACAACACGTGCAAAAATACACATTGGAGATAATGTCATCTTTGGCCCCGGCGTAACAATAATCACAGGGGATCATCCGACAAATGTTGTCGGAAGAAGTATCAACTCTATAAAAGAAAGTGAAAAGCCACTGGATTGTGATCAGGATGTTGTAATTGATAATGATGTCTGGATTGGTTGTAACAGCACTATATTGAAAGGTGTTCATATCCATGAAGGGGCAGTTGTTGCAGCTGGAAGTGTAGTGACAAGAAATATTCCATCCTATGAAATATGGGGGGGTACCAGCTAAAAAGATAAAGGCCCGCTTTACTCCCGTGCAGCTTAATCAACATATAAAAATTATGCAGAGTGAAATAGAAGGATAAAGCCGTATGAACAATATACCTAAAGTGATTCACTATTTTTGGTTTGGAAATAATCCCAAGCCTGAGATTGTTACAAAGTGTATTGCATCTTGGAAAAAGTTTATGCCTGACTGGGAAATCAAAGAATGGAATGAAAATAACTATGATGTGCACTGCTGTAAATATGTGGAACAGGCCTATCAAGCAAAAAAGTGGGCGTTTGTATCCGATTATGCGCGATTTGATATTCTCAATCGTTTTGGTGGCCTATATTTTGATACGGATGTTGAATTGTTGAAGCCTGTTCCAAAAGAATACTTCAACAATCCATTCACAGCCGTTGATAATAATGGTATAGCAGCCCCCGGACAAGTCATTGCCGTATCGAGTCACCATTGGCTGACGGAGAATATTATTGCATCGTTTAAAAACAGTGAATTCGATGCGAAAAATCTTACGGCGGATGTAACTATCAACTCGAGAGTAAATAAATATTTAAAATCCAAGGGATTTATTGAAAAAGACAGCTTTCAAATCATAGATGATTTGTATATATATCCTTCTGTTCAGTTTTGCGGATATGATGTAAATATTAATGAGTATAATATTACTCCTGAGACGATTGCAGTACATCATCTTGCAGGCAGTTGGATGAACGGTAAACAACTAACAAAGAGAAAGATTCAGTTATTAGTCAAGAAATTCGTGGGAGTAAATGGATATAAAAAACTACTAAAGATAAAACGAGCAGTTTGGGGTATATCAAAATAGCATAACAAGGAAAAAAGGAACATGAAGATTCAAATTCCTAAAAGCAAAAGTTGCCTTGATTTTGGATTGTTTATTTTCCCGATTAAAACTGGACTTGATATGTCAGGATTACTCAAAATAGATGAGCATTTTGATGCGGTGCTTATAGTTCTCTTTGGTATAGCAGTTAAATGATTTTTGTAGGAGGAACCAGATTTGGAAATTAAAGTTAAGGCTCCAAGGGTGAACACGTTTGTCGATTTAGGTCTCCTACTCTTTGTATTAAAAACAGGATTCGATGTTTCTGGGATTTTGCCACATAATACCATAGTTGATAACATTATCATCGTTGTCGGTCTGGGAGCTTTTGTCATATCTGTTTTGCAACAGAACTACTCGGCAAATACTTTATTCAAGTACGCGATGGTAACGGCGTTGTCTCTTTGTTCAACTTTAGCCTCAGGACAGTCAGTAATTATCATAACTGTCATAACTATTTTGGCCATTCGCCAATTAAATTTTACGACAGTTATCCGCAAATTGAGAATCTGGTCAACTTGGTTTCTCTGCGTACATTCCATATGTTTTGCATTATTGTATTTTATGGGGCAGACGCAGCTGTTTTCTACTGATGGCCAAGGGCGGGTTCGGGCATCGTTTGGATTTGGACATGCGAATTCTTTTTCGATATATGTTTTCAATATCATTTTAATGTGGACATGGGAAAAATACGATGAGTTATCATGGAAAAACGTGTTTGCAGTTGCAGTAATAGATACCGTTTTGTTTCAATTGACTGATTCTAAGACATTCTACTTCTGTGCACTTGTTTTTTTATTGTTATTAATGGTGATACGTTGCAAAAAACTACCTGTGGGATGGATCATCGAAGCTGCAAAACTGATTTTTCCGACATTGTCACTTCTTTTTCTATCTGCGTATGGTTTGCTACTCAAGGGCAACCTATTGACAAGAACATTAGATAAGGCTTTGACCGGACGAATAACTCTTGGTGCATATGCGCTTCAGAAATATGGAGTATCCTTTATGGGGCAAAAGTTGAATTTTGGAAGCATGACATGGACACCAGAGTGGCAGCTCAATTATTTTACGCTTGATTGCACATATACAAGTTTGTGGATAAATATCGGATGGCTGTGGATCATTATATTGATTGGATGCTTCTTCCTGATTGCACAAAAAGGAAGCATAAAGACGAGCGTGTTTATTATTATGTGGGCACTATATGCAATTTCGGAGGTACACGGCCTGGATGCATATCTTTGTTTCCCAATTCTAATGATAAGTACGCTTTTGGATAACAAATATAAGCGAGAGTCAAGTAAGAGGTGAACAAAATGATATATGCACCTGTTTTTATGATTACGTTAAATCGATACAAACATTTAAAGTGTGCATTGGAATCATTGAAGAAAAATACGTGGGCGAAATATACGGATGTATATATTGCGGTCGACTATCCGCCTAATGATAAGTATAGAAGTGGTTATGAAAAAGTGTGCGATTATCTAGATAATTCTGACTTCTCCGACTTCCATACTTTTACTGTTATTAAAAGAAATGAAAACTTTGGTGCCGGAAAGAATTCTCGGGATTTGCGAGATTTTGTTGAAAGTAAATATGATAGATGGATTAGTGCAGAGGATGATATTGAATTCTCAGAGACATTTATTGAATACATCGACAAATGTTTAGAAAAGTATGAAAACGACGAGAGGGTGCTAGCAATAAGTGGATATTCTTATCCTTTAAAGTGGAAGATGAAAGAAGGTGCAAACGCTTTTTTTCAAGATGGAACATATTCTGCGTGGGGAACGGGACATTGGAGAGATAAAAGTAAAGAAATTCGAAAAAAATTAGAAGGAACATTTCTTCTGGATAATTTTGATTCTGCATTGAAAAGTGGAAAATTGATGAAGATGACAGAAGGAAGAAAAATTGAATATGTAGCATATGCTTTAGCAGATGTCAATAGCTATCTTTTTTCGAGACCATGCGATATGACATATGGAATTTATATGGCATTATGCGACAAAGTGGTTGTTGTTCCGGCTATCTCGCAAACTCGAAATCACGGATTCGATGGAAGTGGCTTGTATTGTAGCAAAGTTTTAGACAAAGGTGGTACACCAAATTCACAAAATTATGGCTATGAAAATCAGCCATTAAATGAAAGCAAAACATTTGATTTATGTGTGGATGAAAGCAGCGAAAGCACAGCCTGCAATCATAGAATTTTAGATGATTTCTTGTATGTTCCAGATTACCTTAAGCAGTTTGAAAAAATCTTGATGCCAATCTATAAGGCAGTCGGGAAGCATGCTTATGTACCAATCAGGCATGCTATTGTTGTAGCAAAAAATTTAAAGAAAAAAACAGGGAGAAATAATGCGAGATAATAGTAATGCAAACACTACACTTTCAAATTTGATATGGAGATTTGCAGAACGTTGTGGAGCACAGGGTGTAACCATACTAGTTTCAATAGTTATGGCACGAATTTTGGAACCAGATGTCATTGGAATGGTTTCATTAGTTACGGTTTTTATTACTATCTTGCAGGTTTTTGTAGATAGTGGGCTTGGCACTGCTTTAATTCAGAAGAAAGATGCAGACGAAATTGATTTTTCTTCTGTCTTTTATTTTAACTTTGCTGTTTGTCTAATCATATATTCCCTTTTGTTCTGTATAGCGCCAATCATTGCAAAATTTTACAACAATTCTTCGCTAACGGCAGTAATTCGCGTTATTGGGTTGCTGATTATTATATCTGGTGTAAAAGGAATTCAACAAGCATACGTTTCACGGCATATGATTTTCAAAAAGTTCTTTTATTCTACGCTTGGGGGGACAATATTCTCGGCTTTTTTTGGCATTGGTCTTGCCTTTTCGGGTGCAGGAGTTTGGGCTATTGTTGGTCAGCAATTATCAAATGCTTTTCTTGATACAGCGATTCTATGGATTACAGTTAAGTGGCGCCCCAAAAAACTTTTTAGTTGGAATCGCCTGAAAGAGATGCTCTCCTTTGGCTGGAAAATGTTGGCATCCACGTTGTTGGATACAATATATAATAACCTGCGTAGCCTTTTGATTGGAAAGATGTATTCGTCTGTCGATTTAGCGTATTACAACCAAGGCCGACAATTTCCAAGTGTTATTGTTAACAATATCAATGCTTCAATTAATAGTGTTTTACTTCCCGTCATGTCTGGTGTACAAGACAATAAGCAGCGTATAAAAGAGATGACTAGAAAGTCAATAAAAGTTAGTACCTATACAATGTCGCCACTAATGATTGGCTTGTTCTTTTGTGCAGAACCAATAGTGAAAGTGGTACTTACAGATAAATGGCTTCCATGTGTGCCGTACTTAAGGATTTTTTGCATCACATATATGTTCTATCCTATTCATACAGCCAACTTAAATGCTATTACTGCACAGGGGAGAAGTGATATTTTTCTCAAATTAGAAATAACAAAAAAAATTGTTGGTTTAACAGTTCTTTTGGCAAGCATACGATTTGGTGTTATGGCAATGGCGTATAGCCTTTTTATAATGAGCTTTTTAAGTCAAATAATCAATTCTTTTCCCAACAAAAAGTTACTGGGATATGGGTATGTAGAGCAAATTAAAGATATTCTTCCGAGCATAATATTAGCTGTTGGAATGGGTTTTATTATTTCTGTCATTAAATACTTTAGGTTCTCGGATTTTGTAACATTATTGATCCAAATTCCTCTTGGCGCTTTGATTTACGTAGGAGGATCAAAAGTTTTGCATTTCGATTCGTATGAATATCTAAAGCATACATTTTTTTCAATGATGAATAAATCTTCATGAGAATAAAGGCGGTAACAATAATGAAAAAAATATTGATTCTTGGTGGAACAGCTCAACAGATAAAACTAGTTGAGGCAGCAAAAAAAATGGGCGTGTACACAATTGTTACAGATTATCTTGTGGATTCTCCTGCAAAGAAAGTCGCAGATGAAGCATGGATGCTTAATATTAAGGATGTAGATCAGATTGTTGAACGTTGTAAGCAAGAGCAAGTGAATGGTGTTATTTGTGGATATATAGACCCGTGCCAAAGACCATATCAACAGATTTGCGATGCACTTGATTTACCATGTTATGGAACAAAAGACCAGTTTTTCTATATGACTGATAAGCACGCGTTCAAAAAAATGTGTATGGAAAACGGCGTTGATGTTATTCCAGAGTATACGGAAGAAGAAGCCTTATCCGGACAGGCGGAATTTCCACTGTTCGTAAAACCTGTTGACAGTAGGGGATCGCGTGGGCAGTCTGTGTGTTACACGACAGAGCAACTTGAAAATGCAATAAATTTTGCAAAAAGCGAATCTTCAAATGGAGATATCCTTATCGAAAAGTATATGAAAGGTGCTCATGAATTTCAGGTTACATATTTCTTTGTGGATGGCGAGGCTTATTTAATCAGAACAGTAGACAGTTACTGTGGTTCTGAGGCAAATCACCTTGAAAAAGTTGTAGCCTGCGCTGTTTCTCCATCCAGATTCACAGATGAATATTTGAAAATTGCACATCAAAACGTCGTGAAAATGTTTAAAGCAATGAGATACAAGAACGGTCCGATCTTTATGCAGGGTTTTGAGGACAATGGTAAATTTAGATTCTTTGATCCAGGCCTGAGATTTCCGGGTGTCGATTACGAAAGAGTGTATACAAAGGAATTTGGCATTGATTTGATGGAGGCAATGGTTCATTACGCACTGGAAGGCAATTGCGGCAGTGTGAAACCATTGGAAGATGGTGTTAACCTGAACGGTAAGCGTGCAGCGGTTTTGTTCCCCACGTTAAAAGCAGGTAAAGTTGCAAAAATGCAGGGCTTCGACCGAACTGATAATTGTAAAGTGGTTTCGCTGATTCCAAGATGTGAGATTGGAAGTGAAATTTCTTGGAGTTACGATGTAAATCAAAGAATGGCCGAAGTGGATATTTTGTGCGCTGATACGGAAGATCTTAAAAGTGAAATCTCAAAGTTGCAGGATAGTATGCTGGTATTTGATGAGCTGGGTAATAATATGCAATACGAAAAGTTTTCAGTAGATAGGATTTTATGAGGGGAGGGGTTTTCTTGAAAAACGATTTAAACGTCAAGCTGATATCCATGGAAGATATTATGGCAGCAAAATGCTGCGATATTCAGGAAGTTATTAGGGTAATTGAAGAAGTTCTTGTTGATTATAAAAATGGTGGAGTTATGCTTCCAGATAAAATTTCGCAAATTTTTAATCTGGAAACGCAGGATAGAATTAACTGCATGCCATCAACATTGATGAAGGACGGAGTTTGTGGAGTTAAATGGGTATCCGTTTTTCCAGAAAACCCACATAAGTTTTCATCTCAGAATGTTTCCGGCGTAATTATTTTATCAGAATTGGAACAGGGATTTCCGATTGCGGTGATGGACGGCACGCTGATTACTGCATTACGCACGGCTTGTATGGGGGCAATTGGGGCAAAATATTTAGCTCGTCAAGATAGTCATATATATGGAACGATTGGCTCTGGAGAACAAGCAAAAGCGCACTTTGTTGCGATTAAACAGATGTTCCCGCAAATAGATACTTGTTATGTGGCATCCAGAAGTGGAAAAGGGGAAAATCAATTTATTGCTATAATGAAAAAAAAGTATCCTGATGTCGATTTTATACCGTGTAATTCTGATTATGACAAGGCCGCCCAAAACGCCGATATAATTGTTACAGCGGTTAGCTGCCAAGAACCTCTTCTGAAAGCAGATGCTATAAAAAATGGAACCTATTACTGCCATGTAGGTGGATGGGAAGATGAATACGCTGTACCGCAAAAAGCAACAAAAATTGTATGTGATGATTGGCATTCTTTAAAGCATAGGGGTTCACCAACCATTGCCCGGATGTATAAAGATGGATTGCTAAAAGATAGCGATATATATGCTAATATAGCCGACATTATAGACGGAACAAAGCCTGGTCGGGAAAATGATGATGAAATTTGCTATTTCAATTCCATCGGTCTTTCTTTTGTTGATGTTAGCGTTGCATACAGTTTCTATAAGAAAGTGCTGAATAGTAATCTGGGAAAAGACTGGAAGATTCAGGAAACAGATGTTACAGATGCATTGTTAAAAACTATCTGATTGTGGAGGGAAATATGGATAATAAAATTTTAGTTACTCGTTCATCTATGCCGACTCTTGACGAATATATTGAAGAGATTCGTTCTATTTGGGATAGTCACTGGCTGACTAACATGGGCGTAAAGCATAAGCAGTTACAAGCACAGTTGGAGGAATTTTTGGGAGTTCCGCATGTGGCTCTTTATACAAATGGCCATTTGGCATTGGAGAATGTTATCGCAGCGCTGAACCTGCCAGAAGGCGGTGAAGTGATTACTACACCGTTTACTTTTGCATCTACTACACACGCAATTGTTCGAAATGGCTTGGTTCCAGTTTTCTGTGACGTTAATGAGAAAGATTATACTATTGATGTCACAAAGATTGAGAGCCTTATTACGGATCGCACGGTTGCTATTGTGCCTGTACACGTTTATGGAAATCTTTGTGATGTAGAGGAAATTGATAGAATTGCAAAGAAATATGGCTTGAAGGTGATCTACGATGCAGCTCATGCCTTTGCTGTGAAGTACAAGGGCGTATCCACCGCTTGCTTTGGAGATGCTTCTATGTTCAGTTTCCATGCGACCAAGGTGTTCAACACCATCGAGGGCGGTGCGGTCTGCTTTAAAGATGATAGTTGGGTTCAGCTGCTGAACGACCAGAAGAACTTTGGTATTCATGGTCCTGAGTCGGTTTGCTTCGTAGGTGGCAACGCCAAGATGAACGAATTTCAGGCTGCGATGGGCATCTGCAATCTGCGACATCTGGACGAGGAAATCGCCAAGCGCAAGAAGGTCGTGGAGCATTACCGTGAGCGCCTTTCCGGCGTGGAAGGCATCAAGCTTAGTGCGATTCAGAAGAATGTAGAAAGTAACTATGCATATTTCCCGGTCGTGTTTGATGGCTACAAGTACACCCGCAATGAGATTTTTGAGATGCTGTCTGAGCAGGGTATCACGGCCAGAAAATACTTCTACCCGTTGACCAACAGCTTTGAGTGCTATCGGAATTATCCGACCGCAGGGACAGAGAAGACCCCTGTGGCACAGCACCTGGCATTGCGTGTGCTTACTCTGCCTCTGTATGCAGATTTGTCTTTGGAGGATGTGGACCGCATCTGTGATGTGATTTTGGGGCAGAAAGACTGACAAGATAGACATTTGTGAGAGGTTTAGAAATGAACGCAGTTGCGGTAAAGACCGATAAATTCAGGGGGGGTAAGGAGTTCTAACATTGAACTTTTCAGAATCCTCTCGATGCTGATGATTGTGGCGCATCACTATGTTGTTAATTCGGGCTTGATGAGCTGTATTGATGCGCAAAACGTTTTGCATTTTCAAGATTACTTTTTGCTGCTGTTTGGCTGGGGCGGCAAGACAGGTATTAATTGCTTTGTACTGATAACGGGGTACTTTATGTGTACCTCGGCGATTACAAAGAAGAAATTCTTTAAGCTGTTGGGAGAAAGGTACTTTTACGCGGTGGCAATCTGGTGTCTTTTCTTTTTTACCGGCTATGAAGCATTTTCTGTCAAGGGATTCCTGAAAATGATGTTTCCATTTTTTACAGTAGCAGATAATTTTACAAGTTGCTTTTTGTTATTCTATCTGTTGATTCCATTCCTAAACAAGTTGATTCATGCACTGACAGAAAAAGAGCATTTTATGCTGATGGCATGGTGCATAGGCGTTTATGTATTCCTGCCTTCCTTTGCAAAAGCGAATGTGGTGTTTAATTATATCACATGGTTCAGCATCCTCTATGTGATAGCATCGTATATTCGACTGCATCCCAAAGATTGGCTCAACAGCACAAAAATTACCGGATCTCTGGCAGGTGCGTCTCTGTTGCTTTCTTGGATGAGTGTCATTGTGTTGGCAATAGTCAGTCGCTTCATCGGAAAAGAGATTGGAATCTGCTACTACTTTGTGGCGGATTCCAATAAAGTACTAGCATTGATAACTGGTGTTAGCACGTTCCTTTTCTTTAAGAACCTGAAGATAGGGTATAGTAAGGCAATCAACACAATTGCCGCTTCTACGTTTGGAGTTTTGTTGATTCATGCGAACAGTGATACGATGCGGCGCTGGTTATGGGGGGATGTTTGCAATAATGTTGGTGCATACCAAGAAGGCAACATTATAATTCATGCCATTGCTTCAGTGATGGTAATTTATTTCGTTTGCACGATAATTGATATGATACGAAATCGGTTGATTGAACAACCATTGATCAAACGGAGCTAAAAACTATCGGCCATGCATCAGCATGGCTGCGTTGCTCAAGCATGCTACCTCTCCGTGGTGAGCAGCAGGCAACGGAGTGTGCACGCACGCTCCGGCTAAAGCATATAATCGTCAATCCGCTCTTTAGATGAGGAAAAACTATAATGGGAAAGTATTTTGGAACTGATGGCTTCCGTGGTGAGGCTGGTATTAATCTAACCGCCGACCACGCTTATAAGGTGGGCCGCTTCCTTGGCTGGTATTACAACGCTCTGCGTGAGCGTAACGGCAACAACGAGCCTGCACGCATTGTAATCGGCAAAGACACCCGCCGCAGCTCCTATATGTTCGAGTACAGTCTGGTCGCAGGACTGACCGCCTCCGGAGCAGACGCTTACCTGCTGCATGTCACTACTACGCCCAGTGTGGCTTACATCGCTCGCGTGGATGACTTTGATTGCGGCATCATGATCTCTGCCAGCCACAACCCGTACTACGATAACGGCATCAAGCTGATCGACTGCTACGGCGAGAAAATGCCCGAGGAGACTCTGTTGCTGGTGGAGGACTACATCGACGGCAAGCTCCATGTCTTTGATAAGGACTGGCCGGAGCTGCCCTTTGCCCACCGTGAGCACATCGGCTGCACCGTGGACTATGTGGCAGGTCGTAACCGCTACATGGGCTACCTGATCTCTCTGGGCATCTACTCCTTCAAGGGTGTCAAGGTCGGTCTGGATTGTGCCAACGGCTCCAGCTGGAATATTGCTAAGTCTGTGTTCGATGCTCTCGGCGCAGATACCTACGTCATCAACAACAAGCCGAATGGTCTGAACATCAACAACAACGCTGGCTCTACTCATATCGAGGGCCTGCAGAAGTTTGTGGTGGAGAACGGTCTGGACGTTGGCTTTGCTTTCGATGGCGACGCTGACCGCTGCCTGTGTGTGGACGAGAAGGGCAATGTGATTACCGGCGACCATATCCTTTATATCTATGGCTGCTACATGAAAGAACACGGCGAGCTGATGAACAACACGGTAGTCACTACTGTTATGTCCAACTTCGGCCTGTACAAGGCTTTTGATGAGCAGGGCATCGGCTACGCCAAGACCGCTGTGGGCGACAAGTACGTCTATGAGTACATGGCTAAGAACGGCTGCCGTATTGGCGGTGAGCAGAGCGGTCATATCATCTTCTCCAAGTATGCCAGCACCGGTGATGGTATCCTGACCAGCTTGAAGATGATGGAAGTCATGCTGGCAAAGAAGGTTCCCATGAGCAAGCTGGCTGAGCCGCTGAAGATTTACCCGCAGGTTCTGGAAAATGTCCGCGTCACCGATAAAAAGACCGCACAGAACGACCCGGCAGTGCAGGAGGCCGTCAAGGCAGTAGCCGAGGCTTTGGGCGATAACGGTCGAATTCTGGTGCGCGAGTCCGGTACGGAGCCGGTGGTCCGTGTGATGGTGGAAGCCCCTGACCATGACACGTGCCAGAAGTATGTGGACGAAGTAGTCAATGTGATTTGCGAAAAGGGATACAAGGCATAAAGTCGAAGATGACTCTTGGAGATGAATCCGGAGTCATTTTCCGTAATAGAGGGAAAGTATAAGAGAAAATACCGGGAGGAATAAACAATGTGTGGAATCGTTGGTTTTACAGGAAACCGACAGGCCGCGCAAAAGGCCGTCTGTCCAACCTGATCGAGAAAACAGATGCTGGCAATGCTCTGAAAGGAACCTACGGTATTGGTCATACTCGCTGGGCAACGCATGGTGAACCGAGCCAGACCAATGCGCATCCGCACGTTTCTGGTAATTGCAGTCGTTCCGGTTCCGGAGCAGTGGAAGCGGAAGTAGTTGGTGTACATAACGGCATCATCGAAAACTATACTGAGCTGAAAGAAAAGCTGTTGAAGCACGGCTATACTTTTTACAGTCAGACGGATACCGAGGTGGTCATCAAGCTGGTGGACTACTATTACAAAAAATATAACCTGAGTCCCATTGATGCCATTGCTAAAACGATGATTCGTGTCCGTGGTTCCTATGCCCTTGAGCTGATGTTCCGTGACTATCCGGGTGAGATCTGGGGGGCTCGTAAGGACAGCCCGATGATCATTGGTATTGCAGACGGCGAGATCTATGTGGCATCGGATGTTCCTGCAATTCTGAAGTACACCCGGAATGTCTATTATATTGGCAATCTGGAATTTGCAAAGCTGACTCCGGGAGAAGCTCACTTCTATGACCTGAATGGAGACGAGATCGAGAAGCAGACCACGGAGATCAAATGGGATGCAGAAGCCGCAGAAAAGGCTGGGTTCGAGCATTTCATGATGAAAGAGATCCATGAGCAGCCGAAAGCTGTGCAGGATACTCTGAACTCTGTTATCAAGGATGGAAAGATCGACCTGTCCAGTGTGGAAATCACTGAGGATGAGATCAAGAGCTTCGAGCAGATTTACATTGTAGCCTGCGGTTCTGCATGGCATGTTGGCATGGCTGCACAGTATGTACTGGAAGATATGGCAGACATCCCGGTGCGTGTAGAATTGGCATCAGAGTTCCGCTATCGGAAGGTGACGATCAATCAGAAGGCACTGGTAATCGTTATCAGCCAGTCCGGTGAGACGGCGGATACGTTGGCGGCGCTCCGCCTTGCAAAAGAAAAGGGCATTAGCACACACTGGCAGTTGTCAATGTGGTTGGCAGTAGCATTGCCCGTGAAACAGACAAAGTGTTCTACACTCTTGCAGGCCCGGAAATCTCTGTTGCCACGACGAAGGCATACAGCGCACAGCTGGTAGCGATGTACTGTCTCGCAGTTGAGTTTGCCAAGGTCAGAGAGAAGATCACGGAAGAGCAGTACAGCTATTATATCTCTGAACTGCTGACCATCCCGGAGAAGATGCAGAAAGTTCTGGAAGACAAAGAGCGCATCCAGTGGTTGGCAGCAAAGTACGCCAATGCGCATGATGTGTTCTTCGTAGGTCGCGGCATCGACTATGCCATCTGCTTGGAAGGCAGCCTGAAGCTGAAGGAAATCAGCTATATCCACTCCGAGACATACGCTGCGGGCGAGCTGAAGCACGGCACGATCAGTCTGATCGAGCAGGGAACACTGGTCATCGGAGTGTTGACTCAGAGCGAGTTGTATGAAAAGACCATCAGCAATATGTTGGAGTGTAAGAGCCGTGGCGCATATTTGATGGGTTTGACCACTTACGGAAAGTATGAAACTGAGGATCAGGTGAACTTTACGGTTTATGTACCGAAAGTGGATGAACACTTTATTGGTAGTTTGGCGGTAATCCCGTTGCAGTTGCTGGGCTATTATGTGTCCGTCGCCAAGGGTCTGGATGTAGATAAGCCGAGAAATTTGGCGAAGAGCGTTACGGTTGAATAAAAAAGTGACAACAAGAATTGGGACAGTTTTTGCCGATAGTCTGATAGCATTTTATTGATTCTTGTGATTGCACTCTTCTTTATTCATCTTATGGGTGGGTCAAGAAAGCGGTTGATTTATGGAGCAGAGAATAGGATATCCGTAGAGTATCGGAGAAAAATCGAAGATTTGTCGCGAAAAAATGAAAGACGAACATAAAATGAAAACACGTCAAAGAAGCTTGAAATGAGGTAAAAAATGGCGGGCGTTGTAAAACTGTATGCTGCATATAAATCCGGGTACCTAGGTAGCAACATTTTGGATACTTATTTTTCCTTTATGGCGAATATGATTTCTGAAGAACATTTGACCGTAGTGGAAGACGATGTTATAGCTGACAAGTTCAAAACACGCTATAACATGGAACTTCCGTTGCCATTCATTCGGCAGATTTTGGGGGTTGGTATTCAGAATGGAAGTTTTGTTGAAGACCATGGAAAATACAGCGTAGTTGTGAATGAACTCGCCAAGTATCGTTTTAGCGAAACGGATTTTAATAAGCTTTGGAACCAATTAATCAATGAATTCGCAACGTATTGCCGAACGCAGGATATCGATATATCTTCACTGGATATAAGTGCATTTGTAGCAGGTATTTTAGATGATACTGATGAGAAAATATTGTCAGGAGAAAAAGTCAATGAGCAGGATGGCATGGCATCATCTGAATATGGCTGGTATAGTTTCATCAAAGAACAGGGTGAATTAAAGACAGAACTATATTCATTCGTTTCAGCACTCGCGGCTAGCAATATTGTAAAACAGGCCCTGTTTTTTGCAGGAGAAACAGCAGCTGATTATTCGGATTTGCATGTTTACTTGGACTCTCCGATTGTTTTTGCACTGCTCGGAATGGATGACCCTTCCAGAACGGAGTCGTATCAGCAGCTTGTAGCCGATATGCGGAAAGCAAGGTGTAGTGTCCATGTGTTGGATCATAATTTTAATGAAGTTGATGGTATCATTACAAGAGCTGCTGGATGGGCAAATGACACATCATATGATTTAAGAAAGGCAAACAATGCGGCTCGCTTTTTCCATGATTCGCAGATGGACGAAACAGAAATCTCTGAATTCTGCAGAAACATTGAAGCAAAGCTGAATGGATTGGGCGTAACCAAAAAAGAAACTAACTACGATGTTTTTCAGGAGAAGTTTCAAGAAGACGAAAAATGTTTGTTTGATATGGTTCAAGACCGCTATGAGGATCATGGCTATGAATTATCGTCGGAAAAGCAGGAAAGCATCAGAGTTGATGTACGCTCCATCATCATGATTTATCGAGAGCGTCAGGGACAAACAGCAACTAAACTGCAAAATGCCAAACATATTATGCTGACTTCAAATAATGCCATTGCGAATGTCAGCAAGAAATATGAGAGCAACAGAAGTCTTCAGTCAGGGCATATTCCAGCTTGCATATCAGCTGACCTGTTCGGCGCAATTTTATGGCTGGATAGTCCGATGCAGCTGCTAGAGTATCAAAAGAAAAAATTACTTGCGGATTGTTATGCTTTTTTGAAACCAGATGCAGCGATGCTTGATAAGTATATTCGGTCATTGGATGAAGCACGAAATGCAGATGTTATTGATGAAAAAACATTCTTGTTCTTGCGTACCCACAAGGTAGTGCTGGACTCCCTGATGGATATAACAAAAGGTGATTATGCTCGATTTAACTCAAACACTTATTTAGAGGTTTATGAGGATATACAGGAAAAGGCTCAAAAGAAATATAAGGATGAAGTCGCTGCTCATACACAAACTCAAGAGAAGCTGAAGAAACTGGAAAAGGATTCTTCGGATGAAATTGAAACCTTGAAAGCTCGAATATCAGTCATGGAAGATAAAGAGAAAAATGATTTTGAAAAAAAGGTTTCTATATTGGGATGGATTATGACCCTTGCACTTGCAGGCTTTCCGTATCTTCTTTTAGGAGTCGGCATAGAAATGATTAAGATGCTTTTTTCTACGGTTTCTCTGTTGTCAGCTTATGTAATAGCAGGAGCAATAATTGCAACGACTATTGACGGTGTTCTTTTTGAAAAGGGAAAGAAATGGTGCTTTGAAAAAGCACGTTCTATTCTTGAAAAGCGTTTGAAAAATAGTTCCGGCAAAAGTTCAGATGACTTATGAAATACGAAACAGAATGCCCGTGGAGCAACGCGAAAAAATGAAAAGAATGCTATGGGAAAGTAAAAACTTGGAAGAGAAGGCTTGAAAAAATGGAAGGTAGACCAAGAGATACATTGCAATATAAGCCCGACTTAGAGTGTAAAAAGGTTTTGAAAAAAATTGACATGGCTTGAAAATCCAAGAATTTGTCAATTCACAGGCTAGCTGAAAAAGCAGGAATTGCATCATCGACATTAAATGAAATGTTGCACGGGAAAACAGCACCGCAACTGTATACACTATATAAGATATGCAATGCAATGGGGATTCCAATAAGTGAATTTCTTGAAGATACGCGAGTGGATGTGAACGATATTGAAATGGATTTTTTGACGAAGTATAGATGCCTTCCTGAATGGAAACACGAAATGTTAAATGAATATTTAGAAATGCTCATACAATACAAAAAGGAAGAATAAACAACAGACTGACGAAATACCGACAAAACTGTCGGAGAATCGATATGGAAAGATAGACAATATAGTGTTATTATAAAAGAAAAATGGTATCCATATCTTGGTGGACGATATATACTGAAATTTAGCAAAGCTGCATTTCCAAGATGGGCAATAATGCTCTACCGAATCTAGGGCCAATGAAAGTTGGCTTTAGCATGCGGTAGAGCATTTTTATATGTTATTTAACGATGGTTGAAAATTTCAGGAGAGTGGGCTATGTCGAATAATAGGAAAAAAGTTTCAATATCGGTTGATTTGATTCCACAAATATATGAGCTTTCTGCTGTGAAATGTTTGAACGATGCATCAACGATTGCTCTTGTTCTCAAGATATTTAAGGAAATTACATCGAAAGTAGATGTATGCATGAAAGCTTTTCATGCGAAACTTACAATGTCGAATGAGGCAATGATTTTTTCGCTCGTAAAGGATGATAAAGAGTGGAATCTGGAAATTCCAATTATTGATGTAGACCTAGAAGAACTAAAACAGTTTTTACTTGGTAAAATATGTTTTTTGGACTTTTTGTGCTTGGCAGCTTTTAATATGTCCGTAGATATAAATACAATACCAACAGCGGAACAATTTATGGATGTATTTGAGACATGGGACAAATACAGTAATCAAATTGGATATGTTGAAGACAAGTACACAATTAATATTCCGGATCAGGAAATTAGAGAAACTTTGAAGGAAGAAGGAGTCATATGGTATTATGGAATGAGTTGTTCTGGAAAAACATATATGGGAATTAAAGAATTAAATAGCTATCCAATTATAAAGGTGGCGTATAATCCTTGCTTTTCTTCTGATGAAGAATATGCTCTTATCAAGCTGTTGATATATTGTGGAAGGAATATTGCAATTTTATTGGATGATTTGCAATGCGATACAGAAAAAACGGAAGAACTTTTTAAAATTATTGCAGAAAAGAAAGATACATTAAAAAATAGAAATATCCATATATTTATGGTGAGTTGGGTTTCTCTTTTGACAAACGAGAAATTTGCTGGCTATCAATCTGTGTTTAAGGCATTCCAAGTGAATACGGACAGATATATTGCGCAATTGCAAAGAGAAATAGGGGATAAAAAACTTAGAAAAATATGTGGAAAAAATCTCGCGCTGCTAAACAGTGCGGCAAAATACTGTGAAAAGAACTTAGGCGAGCCAGAAAAAGAATTATTTGAGACATTTGTGAAAACAAATGACGCTCAGAAAATTGAGCTGATTTATAGATTATGTGTGTTAGGGTCATTTGAATACTTGGTTCCTAAAGATTTCGTTGAAGCAAGCGTATCGTCGAAAGAATTGACAACTATTAAAGCAGTCGGAACAACATATTACGTAGGTCACAAGGAAATATGCCGTTTCTTATACCTTTATATAGAAAAAAACAAGAATGCCCTAAAAATAAATTCTCTTCCAGCCATGGACAAGATTATTCTTGACTATATTCAAGAACAGGAACCTGGCAAACAGTGGAGAGCAATAAGACAATTGATTGGAGAACATGGAGAAGAAAAACTACAAAGCATAAGCCTGATATGGAGTGGTTTAAGCTGTTTTGAAACAGCGATAAAAAATCAAACCAGAGTAGATCCAGCATGGGGAAATGCACCTTCATCAATGTATTTTGTTTTGAAGGTCGCGTCACTTCTTGGAGTCTTGCCTGATTATAAAAATGTTCTGGATAAATTTTGTGAAAAGTTTGAAGCCTCTGAAAAACGGGTCAAAGTACACTACCGTGAAATTGCAACAACAAATGACTTCAATCAAATCAAAAAGAGAATGATTCAAGAAGATGAGATGGGATTTTCTTTATTTGAGAGAGGGTCAGAGTTTGATTGTAATTGTGCCCATAAAAACTGGTTACTTGGACTCATTGTTGGATTGAAGAGTGAGCTATATCAATATCAACATGAAGACTTATATAATGCAGCTGTCTCAGAACTTTTTTCAAGACAAACTTCTCAGGGCGGATGGTATCCTACAAGAATCCCATGGATAACAGCACGAATTTTAATTGGGTTATCGCAGGCAGGATATACTGTTGCTAATGATAATGTGAGTCGTGGCATATCTTTCTTACTGGAATATATAAAGGCAAGCAATCATTGGGAAGCACATACGGGTGGATGGAATACACCATATGAAACCTCATCTTTATGTTTGGAGGCAATTTACTCTTCAAAGGCAAAATTGAATGGACAAAGAAAGGAACGTGTGTCAAAAGTTGTTCGTTATCTCTATGATAGAAAAGCTGAATGGATGCAAGATGATAAAATTGTTGATGGAAGTGCAACAGCATGTTGCTTGTTGAAAAATGATGACGGATCATATGGAAATTCAGCTGAACTGACAGATTATATTCAGAAATTGTGTGAAGATAAAGTGTATAGCAAAATAGAGAAAAACAAGGAATTAAATCTTCAGGAAGAACAAAGTTGCCAGATAACACAAGTTGCATGGTATACGATGGATTTCTGTTGGGATGTGCTATATACACAGTTGCCTAAGTTGCTTAATGAGTTTGTAAAACGTTCATTGCAGGAAAAAAATAGCGAAAGTGAGGAAGCCATGAAAGATTATAAGATATTTATTTCTTACAGCGAAGATTCGGAAAATACAATTAACCGCATAAAAAAGGTTTCGGCATATCTGAGACAAAAAGGATATACAGTCTGGTGCTACGCTGATGAACCGCTTGGTGTTAATGTGGTGACGTTTATGCAAAAAGCTCCTGAGGCGGATGTAATTCTTGTTATGGGAAGTAAGAATTATAAGGAAAAGTCATTGCTGATTGACGAAAAAGGTAGTGGATCCGGAGTCTTTTTTGAGAATTTGGTTTTGTCTCAGATGTTTATTTATAATAAGATGAAAAAGATAGTTCCTATTGCATTTGAACAGGGAACATCGTTTGAAGATTCTTTCCCGCCGCCTTTTAGCACCAACAAAGGACTGTGTGGGTATCGCGTGACGACAAAATTCCTTGAGAACCTTGCAAAGCAAATTAATAATACATTAATGAAATTGGAGGCAAATAAATGATGTATGACTATGTTATTATCCATGGAAGCTATGGACATCCGTTTGAAAATTGGGAACCGTGGCTATTTAATGTTCTTACAAGTGAGGGAAAACAGGTATTAGCTCCACAATTTCCATGCATAGATCAAAACTATGAAAATTGGAAAAGAGTTCTTGATGCGTACAAACCATTTATAGGAGAAAAGACATCGTTTATTGGGCATAGTTTGGGACCGGCTTTTATTGTTGACTATTTAATTGATGAGAAAATTAAAATAAATAATCTTTATTTGGCGGCTCCATTTTATGGCTTTATTGGAATAGAAAATTTTGATAACGTAAATCAAAGCTTTTTTAAGCATAGTGATATTTCAAAAGCAGGTGAGTTTTTTAATAAAGCGATATGCTTGTATTCAGACAACGACCCGTATGTGCCGATAGAAATGTCAAAGGAAATATCAAAATTGCTGCATGCAAAACAGGTGATAGTTCCTGAAAAGGGTCATCTTAATTCGAGTGCAGGAATGAATGAATTTAAGGAGTTGAAAAAAGAAATTGAAAAAGATGGATGAAGAGTATATTAGGTTACTCAACTCAAATAAATTACAAGAATTATTTGATTGTAAAAGCGGGTATATGGATCAAAATGATTGTACTTGGTATCATGAAAATTGGATGATACTAAGATATCTGGGAGTGGTTTCAAACCCGTTTTGGCACGAAGACTTCTATGAAAAAGCAATTCGACAATATGTGAATGAATTAGAAAAAGTTTTGATTTTAGGAACTGCGGATTTCTCGATGCCATATTTGTGCCAGATGAAAGGAATTAAAAAAATAAAAATCTGCGATATTTGCAAAACACCACTTAACATCTGTCAGAATGTGGCAAAAGCTAACAACTTTTCTTGGGAAGTAGAGCAGAAAAATGTGTTTGATGGACTAAACGAAAAATATGATATCGTTATAAATGATGCATTTATAACTCGATTTGAGTATGATAAAAAGCGCATAGTGTTAGAGAAAATTTGGAATGCACTGAAAGATGAAGGTGTTTATATTACAACTATGCGCAATGATTGGAATTACGGAAATGCAATAGTGCCTAATAGTGCAGAAAAAGAAAGATTTATTGAAAAGACGGTACGCAGTGCAGAAAGAAAAAATATCGATTGTAAAAAAGCAAAAGTTGCTGCATCAAGGTATATAGAGAAGATGAAGTCATATCCAATTCGTGATGAAAAAATGCTGGAGAATTTAATTGATGGACTGTTTGATATTATGTACATTGGGCAGGGTCAAGTTGAAGGAGAGTGTACGAGAACAACTTACTTTAGATTGATTTTGCAGAAACAGTCTAAAAAGGCCTGAATGTTGTTAAACTACTGTTAAGATAGAGAAAATTGCATTATGATTCGTGAATTAATAATATTGGAAATTATATAGAAGTAATTACACAAATTGATGTAGAACAACAGTACCGTATGTGGTTCCGGGGACAGTCTGATTATTCGTGGGGTCTAGTACCATCGGTTCAACGAAAAGATGGTATGGGTAAGAACTATGAGCAGTATATATCGACCAATTTCATGATTCATACCATGCGGCTGAACTCAAATGCGCCGCAACGGTATGATCGCGCATCGTGGTTAACGTTGATGCAGCATTATGGCTTGCCAACTAGGTTGCTGGATTGGTCTGAATCACCACTGGTTGCATTGTATTTTGCATTGAGTAGCAATAAAAATGCAAAGACGGATGCAGCCGTTTGGGTGCTGAATCCAATGAAACTGAATAAAAAAGTGAATTATGGAGAATATGTGCCTCCGATAAGCTACGACAGTCTGAGAGGTGATTTGGAAGGCGCATTTTCTAATCATGACAACAATGATTATGAATTACAGAACAGAATCATTGCGTGCCATGGAGTAGGATGTGACTTGAGAATGTATGTGCAACAGTCAGATTTTACGATTCATAGCACTACTGAACGATTGGATCAGATACTCAAGTTGGACGAATCCTGCGACTACTTTTATAAGATTCGTATACCACAGCAGATTAGAAAGCAGCTCTTAGCTCAACTTGATGCGATGGGATTCCGTGAAAGCTCTATTTATCCGGATATGGAGCATATTGCAAAAGAACAGGTAGACTGCCATTTCAATTTCTAAAATTGAAATAGAGCAAACAATATGATATACTTACATTAAAGCAATATAAATTTGATGGAGGTATCCGTGTGCCCAGAAACAAAGGCAGCAAGAACAAGCCCAAAGTGGTCAACGATTTTGCATCCCAGATTGCAGAAAAGCAGTCTACCATCGAATCTCTCAACACGGAAATTGCGTCTATCACGGCGAACATTGATTCCCTGAAAGCAGAACTGAAAACTAAACATGCGGCTTTGAAGTCTGCCGAGAAGGAAGTAGGTAAACTGGAAGCAAAGAAAGCGAAAGCAGATCAGAAAGCCGCCGAGGCAGCAAAAAAGGCTGAAGCGGAATCCGTTCTGAAAAAGCTGCTTGCCGAAGGCATGAGTGCCGATGAAATTCTCACAAAACTGAAATAGTCAAAACCACCGGCTAAGCCGGTGGCTTGAGTAAGCCCTAGAAGGGCATCCTACTGGCAAAGCCCCTCAAGGGGCCTCGAGCAAGCGTCTTTCATCTGCATTACCTGCCCTACCGCTCTAACGAGCTATGTTGCAAAGTGCATCTTCTAAGATAACAATTTCTTTGTCATCTCGCTTTGCTCGAATCTTATAGCTAAAGCATTTTCTACTCCACCAGCGGAGCTGGTGGTTGTCGCTCGCTCAAGCTACTCAACACGAAAAACCCGTGATGGACGGTGCATAACGCACCGTCCATCACGGGTTTTAGAGTTATAAGAACATAAGTTCATCCGGCGGCCACATCAAACTGAAAATGTGCCGGAAGGTTGAACTGCTTGATAAACGCATGGTGCTGGGCGTGATAGTGCCGTAGATCGTATCCTAGATGGTGTAGTTCAAGAAGTTTCACCAGTACCAGATTAAGGTGAATCCGTTTGGCTGCAGAGATTTGCGCAGCGTCTAACCCGCGCTTCGTCATTTGATAGACTTCATTACTGTCCAGCATCAGGTGAGATGTGAAAGCGTTATGCTCGTAAAGAAGGATGTGCTTGTCCTTAATGGTCAGAAACTTGTTCAGGGTATGCAAGTCCATGAGCAACTGATGCTCCAGATAATGTCCCAGCGCATAGCCGCACACCATCTGCTTTGTCTGTTTGTCCAGCTGGCGATTGATAAGGATCAAAGGCTTATCAAAATAGAGCGAAAGTAAACCCAACATATCTTTAATGCGAGATGTTTCACTGATGTCCAAACTGCAACTGCGCGCGATCTGTTTAATGTTGCGAGTTCCGACATTTAGGACAAGTTCATTAGCAGCTTGGTGAATAAATGCAGAATCCATAATGTGATCTCCTTCCGGGGATGGCATAGTGAATGGAACAGTGATTTACAGGTTCATTATTCGTTCCTTTTCTCGTTTTTGTTCTCGGTACTTAAAATAGGCTTTGTGCATTTCATACATGATGCCGTCCATATCCTGCGGGGTCAACTCTCCGCTGGCGAATAGCTCAGTAAGCTCAAATGCGAGATGCTGGGCTTCTATTTTGCCCTTTTTTCCGTAGGCTTCGGCGGCACGTTCGATAAATAAAGACTGATCCGGCTGTAAATAGGTCAACGGTACATGGAATATATCGGCCATTTTTTCAAGTATTTCAACATTGCGAGGATAACGACCATCACGTTCCCATCCGATGATTGTTCGTTTGCTGACACCCAGACACTTTGCCAATTCGTCCTGTGTTAAGGAATTTTTCTTTCGTAAATCACGAACTTTCTCTCCAAATTTCATGTTTACAACCTTTCTATGGAGCAGTTATCGTACTGTGACAATGTGCAACGGAATTTGTAAATATTCAATTCAGAATGTGCAATAAGATTTCACATTCTCCTCTTGACACCGCGACACTACTTGCATATAATTATGCTATATTCTTTCAACTTTTATGGATATTATACTGGAAATTGCGTAAATATGCAAGCGAAAAAGTGAAATTCAAGAAAAGTTCAGAAGAGTCGAAAAGTTGAAACTGAATGAAAAGATGAAATTCAAACCAGAAAAAAGGAGGCCGTGAAAAAAAGATGAGTAATGGAGAACATGAGATCCGCACTCCGAAGGGATTGCGGATTGGAAATCGCAGTGTCGTTGATGGAAAAAATATATGGCAGGCGAGTATCGCAGTTTAAAGAAGCAGCACTGCTTGAATCTCATCAAGGAATGTGCAAACAGCGGAAAAACAAGCAGCAATGGTGTTCTGAAAACAGAATCAAGTATTCCACGTTCATGCGCTGGCAGACTCTATCCGGCTTATGCATCCGGATCCTGCTGCATATGCAGATGTATGAGATTTAATCTGAATGATTTTGGATTTTGAAAAATGAAATAGAGAGGAAGCAAATATATGCCATATCCGTTTCTTAAGCACCCTATTGACTTTGGAGATGTGCATTCTTCCGAAGAAGTAATTAAAAGCACATGGAATGATTTTCGGGATGCACTGAAAAATCGGGAATTTACCTACGAAGAAGTGTCAAAAGCAACCGCTAGCGGATTCCTAAAAGTTTTCGATGAGCTTTTCATGCTTTGTACAGATCGTTTTGAATGCTCACTCAAAAATGTGGAAAGAAATTCATATCTTAAACGGGGCTCAATTCTTGCAGAAACAGAAGCAGTTGACTATGAACGTTTTCTTCCCAAAGCAGAATTTATAACGCAAAGCAATCGATTTAGTCCAGTTGGCGTTGAGTGGCTCTACTTAGCAGTATCACGCAGAGAAACACGCGCTGAAGAATGTACTATTAAGGAATGCAGAGCATCTTCTGGAAACAGATTCGGAATTTGCACATTTTCTATTAAGAGAGAATTTGAAAATAAAAAAATCATTGATTTGACGGTTGCAGATGACCTTACATACGAACAAATCAATTCTAGGCTCGAATGCACTTATAAGGAAATTTGTAGAGCGCGATTTAGAAGAAGCAGGAGAAGAGGTAGGGCAGCTGCAATTACGGTAGCAGAAAATAATAAGATAAAAAATGCAGTAGAAGATTGGGCATTTAAAACTTATTTGAAGTTGATGTCAGAGCAGATTTTCAAACCCTTAGAAGATACAGATGATAGGAACCTTATGTATGCGCCATTTCAATGTGTTGCACAGTATTTTTTAGATAAAGGGTATAGTGGCATTAAATATAAGAGCACCGTGTGTGAAAGCGCGAAGGATATCGTGCTGTTTGACAAGACTTATGCGCATCCAGTTGGAGATATAAAGGATTTTATAATTTGAGAAATATGAATGCTGTAGAAATGAAAAGAAATTGCATTGATTGTGGTCGGGAATTCACTATTTCACCATATCAACAGATGTTTTATGCGAATCGAGGCTGGGAACTTCCTAGAAGATGCAGGGCCTGCAGTGAGAAGAAAAGACAGGAGCGTCAAAAGAAGGAAGCAGAAGAAGCTACAAGACAGTTTGAAAAAGAATTATCTGATTCACCATATGCAATAAAAGAAGTTTCAAATATCGAAGTCAAATCGCCAGTGACAACACTGTATGTAATAGGAAATGGCTTTGATTTGGCGCATGGTGTTCCATCATCCTATTCTAAGTTCCGAGATTGGCTGGGAAAACACAGTAATCTTCGAAAAACATTGGAGACGTACATCAAAAATGATGCACTGTGGTGGAATTTAGAAGAAGCATTGGCGGATCTTGATTTGGATACGCCATCAATGGCGATTCCAGAGATGCTAGATGCCTTTGATGCCTATGATTCAGATGCACAGATGGCAGATTATTATGCAGCAATCGATATGGCGATGCTTCCGGTGGATACCATTACAAACGAACTTCCTAAAAAGTTTCGCAGATGGATCGAATCTTTGAAAGTGGATTCAAGCGTGAAACCATTATCCGGCCTGGTAAAACCTGGCGCAAAATATCTTGATTTTAATTACACAGAGTTTGCGGAAACACTCTATGGTGCAAAAGGTGTGTGCTATATACACGGGAGCAGGAAGAACCGCAAAGCCAAACTGATTCTTGGCCACTCCTATAAAAAGTATGTATCAGATGTCAGTGTCAAAATGCCGAGATTCAAAGATGGCTTCAAACGTGGAATGGTAAATGCTGCCTTTGATGATGCTATGGTTCACGCTGGGTGGTATGATCAAGCAACGACAAAAAACAGCAGACAGATAATAAAAGAACATGAAGGCTTCTTTGATGGCCTTTCTGACATTGATACAGTCATTGTTATAGGACACTCACTTTCGGAAGTTGGTATGGAATATTTTGAGAAAATTTGCAGTGAAATTCATAGCGACGCAAAGTGGATTTTCAGTTGCCATGACTCTGCCGGATTGAAGGCAATTAATGCATTCGTAAAGACCATGGCTATCGGAGCAGATAGGGTTACGTTATTTAGGCTGTAACAGCGTAGGACGGAGTGAGGATACCAATATGGTATCGAACAACCTCCTTTCCGTAGACGAGTACAGCTTTGTTGCTAAAACTTCGTGCACATGGTGTTGGCGCTCCGATTTATGCAGGCTCAAATATTCATTGACATTCACAGGCATGTATATAGTTTATAACGGAAATAAAGATATGAAGAAAACAAGAAGACCCGGCGGTGGTCGGAAGCCATCAAAGCCAGAGTACAGCGCATCCAAGAACCTGGCACAGCAGATGAAAGCAGCTGCTGACCTTTATACGGACGAAATGAGCCTGCAAGCCATCGCAGACGCACTGTCCCTCAACCCCATCAAGGTGAGAAAGTTGCTCATCACAGCCGGAGTCTACGAGTCGGACACGGCAAAACTTGTCCAACAGACCTTTAATACCCTCAGAGAAACGCAGAGTTATTCTGCTGCTTTCACCTCCACTATGTCGGCCTTGCAGCTGTCCCGTCCCTCTGTGACCTCTTATCTGCCGTATAAGAAAGGTGTGTACTTCCCGGAGGAAGCTGAAGCGGCGAATATCAGTGCCGGGGCAGAGAGACAGCGACACTACCGAGCTGTGGTTGCGCTGAGGAAGGATCCCTGCGAAGTGAATCTCTGGAAGTGTGTGGTGGCTTTTCGGGGATACAAGTTCAAGACGATGTCCGGCTTGCCCTTTACATATACGCTGAAGAAGGGCAGGGGAGATGAATTCACCAAGGAGCTGTGGATCGACCGCAGAGAGGACAGCAAGAGCCTTGCTTGGAGTTCTGTGCTGCTGGCGTATCACAATATCGGTAAAATCGGAGAGGTAGTGGACAGACCCAAGGCGCTGGGAGATATCCGGGGTGTGTCGTATATCTATGGGTTGTTCTACCGCTTTGGTCTGATCGACGTGCCAGACAAGGCTAAAGAGAAGATGGCGGAGCAATAAGAAAACGAGACATATTTTGTTTTAAGATGGAATGTGATATAATAAAACTGGCGGTTTACCGTACTACATGAAAAGGGCAGGTGAATGTGCTAATGTACATCATTTGTCAAGATTCAATCCTTTCATCAGCTATCGAGGCGATTACTGAGGCAGTAAGTCTATTGGAGCTGAAGCAAGAAAAGAACAGAATCAATAAGCGGATTCAGTCATTGCTTCATATTGCTGATGATCTGGCACCGGATTCTGTGGAGTATCAGTGCGTTTATGAAAGAATTCTCGAATTGGAAAGGATGCGAGAACTGATCAGACGCATTAGAAAGGCTAAGTGTGCACAGATTTATGCGCAGTTGCATATGCTATGGGTTAATAGAGCCCAAAAGGCCAGTCGCGCGACTGCGGGTTTGACTACTGATCCAATGAGCATCGCTATGCCCATTCCTCCCACGTTTGAGGCTACCTTGAGTAGTTTCGGACGTGGGAGGGATTTGGATGCCCTCGCATGCTGAAAAAAATCAAACAGAGATCGAAAACTACTATCATATTATAGACCCGGAAGGAAGGCTGTCTAAGTACGAGAAGGCTGAAGAAGAACGCAAGGTGTTAGCGAATATGCCTGCTTGCTTCCCGGAAGCACTACGATATGTGATGACACGCTTCGGATTTACGCAAGAGGCTCTGGCCTTTGAATCAAAGGTGTCGGAGTCAACGATCGGTCGCTACAGAAATGGAAAGGTTGAAAGTTTTTCTGAGAAAAACGTGGTTGCACTATGCGTTGCTATGCACCTTCCTCCATGGCTTTCGTTTGCGCTCATAGCAAAAGCGGGTTTTAGCTTGGCTGCAACCAGAGAACAGCTAGCACATTTGATGATTCTAAACTGTATGTATATGAGGTCGATTGATGAGGTGAAAGAGTACTTAAGGGAAAGAGGAAATGCTTCACTGTCCCGAGAGACGGCACAGGATTGTCGAGTATCTTGAGATTCTGAACCTAAAATGATGAGCCGTGTGTTCAACTCCCTGCCGGAGAAGGATACACGGCTCATTTGCACTGTTTGAGGATGAGGACAAGAAGAGCCAGATTCGAATCTGCACACTTGGCTCGTCGGGGGACCGTGTGAGCCAGTTTAAAACTGAATTGTTGCCTGTTTGGTACTGCTCGAATGGGTAGTAAGCCGGGGTTGACTTCAAAAATCTGAAATTATTTCGGATTTTAGGAGTCTATTCCGGCTTTTTTGCGTTTATAGGATCGGAATTGGCAGATTACACAATTTTCCGACTTATTTCTCGTCGCTTCGATGAAAAACGATTGCTCCTCTTTACGGATTACATTTTGGCTGTTATACTATAAATGTGAAAATAGCCGTAAGGTGACGAAACACCAACGGTCGAATATAAATCCGAAAAAAGGAGGTGTGTTAGCAGACAGGAAATAGTCTGGTTGTTCAGTATGTGAAAGGTTAAATCTGAACAACATTTTGCAATAGACGGAAGTACATAAACGATGACAGCCGGCCGATGGAAAGATGATATCGGCAAGAAGGCTGATAGCAGCTGGCGCTGCTGGTTGTCTGTGCAGCGATTTGTTGCACGGCACCGTGTTTTGAGATGTCGATTATGTAGGTTGAAGTACGTCTACTTGCTTGCATGACTATAGAATGTCAGGCTAATACACATCCAGTCTTCATATATAAATTGTCGGACAGCGTCGAAGACCGGAGTAGATTTGGAAACAAGTAATGCGTAGGCAACTTGATCTGAATTTACTCCGGTCTTTTTTTATAAAAACTTTGGTGAAGGAGGTGAACCGAGGTGGCATCTGGTGTACATAAGAATACGGATACCAAGGTGGAAACCGTCAGTGCCAACTCGGTTTGCCGTCAGTTGCCGCAGAAAACTGCCGAACAGGGGTTGGCAGCTGCAGTTGCGTTTGCGGAGGAAGTTCAATGGTCGTTGGCAATACGCAGAACGATTTCGGGGGTAGGGTTTGGAGAGGCCTTGAAGCTGCTGATGAACGACCGGGATATGTCTGTGGAACAGATGGAGTCAGAGTCTGGGCTCTCTGTATCTACGGTAAAGCGGCTTCGTGCAGGACAGGATGCAAGTGTGGAGCAGATCGTTGCCATCTCGGTGGCACTGCACCTTCCGCCACTTGTAAGCGGTGATTTATTGAGGATGTGCGGAATCACGCTGGATTTCAACAATCAAAAGAATACTGTCTATCAGATGATTCTGACGGAGTATTACAAAGAGGGCATCGAACAAGTCAATGTCTGCCTTGCAGCATGTGGATGTGCGCCACTCAAAACTGCTTGTTAATGCGGACACAACAGAATATACCTATGAGGCGATTGGACCATAAAACGGTCTGGTCGCCTCTTTTTTTGAAATTTTTTCTGAGGTAGGGGCTCAAAAAGTGAGCCCTAAACGGTAATAAAACGGCGCAGTAAGGCTGCATAAGAGCATCTGACATGACGGCGTTTTTTATAAAAGTACGAAATAACGATGCTTTGTGTGTTGCTTTTTAGAGCTCATCTGATGAACTGGTGATTTGAGGTGTTCTCGGTTATCATGTAGTCAGTTCAAAGGACGAACCCCCAAAAAGGCAAGTTCTAAGAACAAAAAATAATATCGTAAGGCCCGATTCTAGAGAGGGTTAAGGATACCATAACGGAGTTTTACCAGCCGGCAGACGCTGTCTGCTGCGGTAGAACGACCGGTCTATGGGTGTGCCTCCCATCTCTGGAATCGGGCCTTTTTGCGTTTTGCAGGCTGGTTCAGTGCACGGCGTGAACCCCCTATCCAGTCTCCGTCATCGGTATCCTTCCCCTCCCTGAGTCCGAGGGAAAGGACACGAAAATGACTGACATGATGAACTGCGTGGACAAGCTGCTGGAGAAGAAAATCTCCGGCTACAAGCAGCGCATGGCTGTGAACCCCTGCGGTGATTATCGTTAGCCTTCCAAATTTTTGACTTTTAACGCTTTATCGAAAATTTGGAGGTTACACATGAGTTTCAATAATGGTAATGAACGTCGCAAGCTGAACGCAAAGTGGGAGCAACTCCGTGTGCAGTACCGCGAAGCCGGAATGAGCGAAGAGGCAATTCAGGCGATGTATGAGTTTGATCTGGGCGTTCTGAACAGTGAACGCGCCTATGATGCCAACACGGTGGCAGTCTGTGCTGGCGAAGATTACGTTGACGCAAGGAAAGCAGCGGATCTTAAGCAATATGAGGCTGCGATCACGGTAACGGATACCTACCGCGAAACCAAGAGTCGCTTTGGATGGATTGGCGAAATAGAGAATGAGCGGTTGCTGTCTGCTCTTGAAAAGTTATCGGAAGACGATCTCAAACTTTTGACGCTCTACACCTATGAGGGCTACACCGTCACTGAAATTTCTAAAGTGTTGGGGGTGTCGCAGCCAACTATTAGTATCAAAATCAAGAGAATTACTAATTTTTTGAAAAAGTTTGATTTTGATGCTATGGATTGACCCTTCTTGATGGCTCGTAAGTGAAGGGACAATTTCCCAAGCGGCACTCACCGCAGGGCAAAGCGTCCGACCTCAGGGACCTTGAAAACTAAATAGTTCCGTCATCTGGTACTCCGATAATGATACTTCCGTAATTCGCGGCCCGG
>OLYB01000321.1_pt1 | contig 48618 bp, 72 predicted proteins | sample 1674481 | NCBI WGS metagenome assembly OLYB01 (sample SAMEA103958167, study PRJEB25191) | human gut metagenome
ATCCAATAAGTAACTTCTTTATTTAATTCACCTTGTAATAATCCAGATGTAATATTTACATGAGACAGAAACTGTGTACTAGTAATTACTACTGTAAATATTATAGCTTTAGGAGAATATGCTAAAGTTATAGGTAAGTTAGTAGACATATCAAACGTTTGTGTAGTATAATGCGTACCTGTTACAGCCATTGGCAACATATGAGAAAAAGCATTTAAATATAATTGTTGTTGAAAATATAAAATCTTGCCGTTAGGCAATCCATAAACCTGCTCTACACTGGATATACATATTTTGTGTCTTAAATGATAAACCTTGCCATGCGATACGAATAGATAATGATGATTGATATAGTTGTGGGACACTAATTAGATTATCTCCGTATATTAATTCTGTATCTTCATTGACAGTAACATTATTATTTGAGTTTCGATGATAATATATATGTCCTTCAATATTATTTTTCCAGTTAACTTGATAAGATACGCTTGAGTAATATGCACTACCAGATTCTACGCCTGTAAATTCACTATGTATTGTTGGCATAACATTAATATATAATATTTGATTTGTGGTATATTCATTTGGCAACAAGCTTATATCAACAGATGAATCTGTATTTGTTAATTGTACTGGAATATTATATGTTGTATATATACGTTGAACGTATCCATTCAATGGAATATTGTGTATATTATTATTACTACTATAATATAATGAATTTTTAATAATCATTTTGCCGTTAGGCAATATTATCTAAATGCTAAATACCAATATATGATAGGAAAAGTTTCAGAGCGTATTCCTAAATTGTTCGCTCTTATACCATAATCCATAAATGTTACACGAATATATTTTATTTTCATATTGATATTCATTGATGATGCTGCTTCAACAGTACCAATATATGATGCATTATCATCGGAACTAATTAAACCAAACGATACACCACCTGATTTTGTTAATTGTGTTAATGACGATAAAATTACAAAAGAAGGTTTAAACCCTAAATGTAGTTGTTCGCTACTACTATTTACTGTCCAAAACCCCCATGAAGGTATATCAGATTGAATGATTATTTTTTCAGATTGATATAAAGCATTTTGAAATTTAATAATTTTGCCGTTAGGCAACATATGTTATATAAATTGTGATGTTTGCTGTCACTGTTAATACCCCATATATTGACCACGGATGTGAATAATTGCCTACTAATTGCAATGATGCTTGTGGTATTGAAGATTGTCTTTGATATTGTGCATATATACCATTATATGATGCTTCACACCATGTATAAATATATGGGTAATTCCAAAATCCAAATGCATTAAAGTTTGTATCTTCTGATGTATTAAAATCTTTCGGATATGCTTCTGTAGTTATAGAAGCCGCCGATACTGTATTATTACCACCATTTTTAACGGTTGCTGGAAATGCAAATGTCGGGCGACAATCTACAGTTATTGAACTTCCACTATTGTTTACTTGAGACCCAGAAATGCTCAATCTGTTACATTTGATAGTAATACTGCGTATTTTATCAAATTGAATTGAGTCTGTAATTGAGATTGGTACACTATATACTTCATCACTATTATATCCGTCATGCTTCCACACTTCTGGTGTAGATAAAGATATATCTTTAGTTTGTATAGAGATTTTTACAATAGAGTGTTGTAACTCGTCCAAATTTGCTAATGGTACAAGACCACCGTTGACATGACCAATATAATAATGATTAAAATTATTTGCCCATATACCCTTGCCGTTAGGCAAACCAAGGAATATAATATACAGAGCATGATAATGATGTTACTGTTACTGGAACAGACAGTTGCACTTTAACTTTATCTGTAGGTGTAAAATGTGATAATGTAATATCGCCTGTTGAATCTGACACCATATCAAATAATACAGCGTAAGTATCAGTAATACGTATACCAAATCCCATAAATGTTGAACCGTTGTCATACACATATGATGACCATGATGACAACATAGCTATACGCGGAGATGCTTCAATTAATACCTTTCTTGTTGAAGATACATCAACATTAAATGTGGCATAAAGCGCATATATCTCTCCATATGTTATATCTAAATCAACGCCAGTTTGAATGGCATTCATATCTGTTGATGTATATAGTAATTTAAAAGCATTAGAATTTAATTTGCTTGCTTTGGCAATTTCTGTCAATGTATTATTAATATACATATTATTATTATCAAATATGATTTTGCCGTTAGGCAACATATATTCTTAACGTACTGTTACGTGTATTTTGAGTATACATAGTATTTATATCTGTAATTGGCGCAGTTTGGTTTGTTCCGCCGCTCAAATCATTATAATATCCTGATATAATATTTGTATAATATATTTGATTAACTTGGTATATAATAAACGCTACACTCATAGTCCATGTTCCATCCATTTGTGGAGATACTAATCCACATAAACTATTTTGATTAAATCCGATTCTTGCATGCCTGTCAGAAGTTGTATCACATGATACAATAATATACGCATAATCGCTTAATGCAAATGATAAGTGATATGATGACAAATATGCTGTTATTGGCGTAAATTGAGAAACAACCTGTATCAATTTAAAGTGCTGAGATGGTATAGTATTGTAGGTGAGTATCTGTGAATTGTTTAAATACATTTCATTATTCCACGATAACAATTTGCCGTTAGGCAAGATTTACCATCATAATTTTGACAATTATTTTTCTATTAATAAAAAAATAATGCACCCTTTCGAGTGCATTATCTATTAATAATCTATCAAATTTTACGCTTATACTGTTCTGCCTTACGATAGAATGTTCTGGTGCTCAGACCAGACAATTCTACTGCTTCGGTATAACTAATCTTTTTATCTTCCCAATCTCTGACAATTTTCTTAAAGTCCTTTGGTACATTTACTTCTGGTCTACCAAAGTGTACGCCATGAGCCTTTGCAGCAGCAATGCCCTGTGCCTGACGTTTAAGAAGATTATCACGTTCTGTCTGTGCTACATATGCAAGTAGCTGTAGAATAATATCAGACAGAAGTTTATCTACGAGAGTATTATTAGTAGTATTCAGAATCGGCATATCTAATACTTTAATATTTACTTTCTTAGTATTGGTAAGACGTTTCCACGTTCTACCAATTGCATCATAATCTCTGCCAAGTCTATCAATACTCATAATAATAAGAGTATCACCAGCACGAAGTTTGTTATACAACTTCTTCCACTCTGTTCTGTTAAAGTCTTTACCAGACTTCTTGTCAGAGAAGATATTTTCTTCTGGAACACCTTCTTCTCTCATAGCGATGAGCTGACGGTCGAGATTTTGTTCCTTAGTAGATACACGGCAGTAACCGTAAATCTGCTTGTTTTTGTTGCTTTTGTTAGTGTTGTTAGACATTTTGTTTTTCAACCTTTCATATTTAATTTTGTAAATCTTGTTTGACTGTGGTATTATTGTACTACCATCATCAAACAAAGTCAATAGTTTCCGAAAGGAGTTGTAAATTTTTTATGGCTGATACCAATTTTTTCTATAATATCAAAGAACTACAGGCTAACGGTCTTGTAACTCTTGATATGCTTTGCAAGGCTTTGCTCAAATCTTATATCACTACTGATGAGTTTATTGAACTCGCTGGTGAAGATAATGCTCTTGCTGGTATTAAGACTGTACAGATTACTAAAACTAAGTCTGGTCTATCTGATTACCTGTCTGCACATCCTTATGAGACTGCCGATGGTAAGAAGTATTCTGTAACTTTTGAGAAGCAGTCACTACTTGCCAATGAGATTGCTACTTATCAGCTTGCTACTTCTGCTGGTCAGGATTATAAGCTAACTTGGAATACCACTGGCGAGGAATGTGTAGAGATGACTATTGAGCAAATCACTGCTCTTGCTCTACAGATTGCAGCTTATGTTAAGCCACTTGTTTCTTATCAACAGGCAAAAGAAATTGAAATTAAGAATTGTGCTACCGTAGAAGCTGTTCTTGCAGTAGAGGTTAATTATGGCAACGTATAAAAAATCCATTCTAAAGTATTTTATACTTGGATGGTTTGGTGGGTCAACATATTGTTCATTAGAAGTAATATTTAGAGGTCGTAGTCATTGGTCAATGGTAGTACTCGCATTTATACTATTTTTATTAATAGGAAGTTTGAACAACCTATTTCCTTGGGAAATGTCTTTGGCGAAGCAGGGTATTATTGGTGCATGTATGGTGACTGTATTAGAATTTATTACAGGTTGTATTGTTAATATATGGCTTGGTTGGAATGTATGGGACTATTCTAATATGCCACTTAATATTCTTGGTCAAGTATGTTTACCATTTAGTCTATTATGGATACTACTTTCTATTGTATGTATTATTGTCGATGACTATCTAAGATATTTAATGTTTAACGAACAAATGCCACATTATTATTTATTCACTCAAAGGAAGGGGTGATGTAATGACTAATGTTCTATTAAATGATAATAATAGACATAGGAAATATACTGGTGTTGATAAGTTTCATGCCGCTGGTTATTATGGAGAGCGTGTAAAAGCTGCATCTGGCGAAAGCTGGAATATGAAGTATGACCCAGTAGGACAAGTACATGACCCTCTTGGCATTGCTGATGTAAATTATTCTGGTACTCATGCAGTCCATACTTGTTGCACATTCTTTCAAGTAGCTCCGAAAGCACAGTTATATATGCTTGAATCTACAGGTGGAAAGTATTATGGTAATGGTTCTTATGAGAGTAAATTCTTTAGTAAGTCTGTTGATATTATTGAGAAAGAGAATATTACTAATATGTTTATCTCTCTTATAACTAATAATAATACTAACTGGCTGAATGATATGAAGAAATGGCTACAAGACCATCCAGAATTTAAACAGTTTTGGGCTGCTGGCAATGATGATACAGATAGATTCAATCCTATTATGGTTGTTGATGAAGTATTTGGCGTAGCCGCTTACACTCTTATGGTCAACGGAAATGTAGTACCAGCAGGATATTCTTCTGTATCTGAATATGTAGATTTTTCTGCTCCTTCTATGATTTATACTTACCCAGAAGCAACTAAGTCTACTGATGATGGCGGTTCGCATTCTGGTACATCATTCTCTACACCGTGGTTATGTGGTATGTCTTGTCTTGTCGATGATTTCTTTATTGATAAGACTGGCAAACCACTAACTCAAAAAGGCATGTATCAATTCTTCAAAGACAACACCACAGACCTTAAAGATGAAGGTTTTGATTCTAAAACTGGTTGGGGTGCTGTAAGACTACCCTCACCAGAAAAAATTGTGATTTCAAACTATGCTCAAGGTGGTGGAGAAACCCCTATGTTTACTTATTTTAATCAATCTAAACCTCGCACAGATGATAGCAAGTTCTCTCAGCTATATGCAAAGGATTATTCGGCATTAGTTGAGAAAATTAGTTATGATGATATTGACGAGGTTGGAATGTCTCAAGGTAATCAACCAACAGAAACCATGCAGTCTTTTTATAATAGACAAACTAAAAAGCCACACATTTTAATCAATGGTGGCTTGTTCAATATGTCTAACGGAAAGAATATTCTGTCATTTGTAGATAATGGTAAAGAACAAAATTATCAAAATAATTTTGTAGGTTTTGGTGTTACATCTGATGATAAAACGCATTTTGTTAAAGGTGTTGATAAAGAACGTCAATGGTGGGATTTTATGACTGCATATCCGCTCCTCATTGATAATTATAAGAAAACAGATAGCTCTACTTGGGGCAATGCAACATCTATTAATTATAGTGCAAAACGTCAAGTAGTAGCATATGATGATAACTATATTTATATTATGACAGTAGATGCCAAGGTAAAATTTGATGTTGTTCAAACACTTCTTCTTGAACTTGGTGTAAAATATGCATTCAACCTTGATGGTGGCGGTTCTGTACGAACAATGGTCAATGGTAAGGTCGCAAACAATCCTTCTGAAAACAGACCTGTTGATAATTTTGTTTGGGTTCGTCTGAAAGAAGATACTAAAACGGAGCAAACACTACCAGCTAAATATAAAGTAGTGGTAAAAACATCTCTCAATGTACGCGATACACCTAATGGTCAAATCCTGACAACAATGAAAAATGGTGATATTATTGTTGTACACGAGATTTCTAATGGATGGGCAAAATTCTCTTTTGGATTTGATAATGGAGAAATTATGTACTATTATTATTGCTCTGCTGATTATATTGAATATGTAGAACCTATTAATAGTACTACACCTGTTAAACCAGAACCAACACCTACACCCAGTCCAGAACCAGAGCCAAAACCAAATCCAGAACCAGAAAAAGATATTCTCGATGGGTTTTCAGATAAAAATGACATCTCTGATTGGGCTGTTGATGCAGTTCGTTACTGCATTGAAAAGGGTTATATTAAGGGTACTAATAATAAAATAAATCCAAAAACAAATATAACCAGAGAAGAACTATGTGTAATTCTCGAAAGAATTTGCAAGGAGTGATATTATGTTGACAAATATTACACATCTACTCCCAACACTTGCAGTTGCTATTGTTATTAATGTTCTACTTGGATTATATAATAATTTAAGTATTGATAAATGTAATTTTGATTGGAAGGTTTTGATTAATGGTATTGTCAAGGCTGCAATTATTGCCTGTGCGTTTATGGGTATTGCATACGCATTTGATTCTACAGACCTTTCTTCAATTGGAGTTACACCAGATTTGATTATGAACTCTGCTATTATTCTATATATGGGTAAAGCTATTCAAAATCTAATTAAAATTTTGGGTCTTACCAATATCAATGTTAATAATAAAAACGACAGTGTTGGTTAATATCTATTAACGAGGTGTTAAACTTATGTATGTACTTCGACTTTGTGAAGATAAAACACTGCTCACAACAAAAAGCACCCCGATTTATCAAGGTGAAAATGAAACTACAACCATTGATATTTTCATTCCAAAAGTATTAAATAATAAAAACATGTCAAATTTTAATATACGTATTGAGTATATGTTACCAAATGGAGTAACAAGCTATGTACAGCCTACATTGGATGATGATAATGATTACGATGATTATAATTTATATCACTGGGTTATCACTGACGATATTACTGTATTATATGGACGATTAAAATTTTGGCTTGTTTTTTATACAAATGAAGATGCCAATGTTATGAGAAGTTCTAATAGCTACTTCGATATATTAGAAAGCATTCAAGTTGTTAATTACGGTTCTGTAATTGAAAAACTTGTTGATAAAATTAATGCTAAAGCTGATAACATCACACTAAGTAAAGACCAGAAGATTCAATTAACTTCTGATAATAATCCAATTGGTGATGACATTCAGATAAATGAGGTTCAAGATTTGGACTTAGATTAATAAAAGGAGGTGGTTATTGGTATGAATAATAATATGACATTTGCTCTTGCGTACACAACTGACGAAACTAAAATTGCAAGTGCTCTACAAAAAGGCAGAATTGATTCTGGCGATATGGTGCTTGTTCTTGATAGTACAGATGGTACATACGGCAATCTTGTTGTTATTAATAAAGATAGTCAACAGGTTAAAGTATCTTCATCTGTTCGTAAGTTTGAAACAGAGCAAAAAGCTACCGAATGGCTGAATCAAATGGTAAATAAACCAGTTGGTGAAATTATTTCAATTTCTAAGAATGGTATTTATATGCCATATATGATAAATGTAGATTCCAGTGGAACTTATACATTTACTGCTATTAATGGTAGTTCTTCTGGTGTAATTAGTGTTAATGGCAAAACTGGTGCTGTACAGCTAACTACTGACGATATTCCAGATGGTGTTGATACTAAACGTTTCACCAATGAAGATAAAACAAAATTAGATAATGCTATTAATAAAAATGGCGACACCATGAATGGTGATTTAGATATGAATGATAATAGTATTAATAATACTAAATCTGTTCATATCAAGGATGCTGGTGTAATTGCCAGTGATACAAATAATGAAATTAGCTTTACAAAGGCTGATTCACAAACTACACTAACTAACATCAATGTGGGAGAACCTACTAAGGATACTCATGCTGCTACAAAGAAGTATGTAGATGATTCTGTGAAAGCAAACGGTGTACCAACTACAACTGTAGCAGAAGCAGGAAAAGTACTTGTTGTAAACAGTGATGGTTCTATCGGTTGGTCTGACAATATTGATGCTGGAAATATTAATTAATTATAAGCTTATATTTATTTAAAAGGAGAAATATATTATGGCTACTATTCAACAAAAGCGTGCTTCTGAACTTGCTAAGATTACTGCTGCTGCTCTAAAGGCTGGCGAACTTGCAGTACTACTTTCCGAGGACGAAAAGGGCAAGCTATTCGTAGGTGTTGACGGTCAGGCTGGTTCTGCTGTTGCTGTACGTGCTGGTCATGCTGACACTGCTGCAAAGGCTGACACTGCTACAAAGGCTGACACTGCTACAAATGCAGATGAAGCTGCAAAGCTTTCTACTGCGCATAACGTATCTGCTACTGGCGAAGTAACTGCTCCTGCTGTAGCATTTGATGGTACTGGTGACGTTGCTCTAAACGTTACTATCAACGATGGTGTAATCACTAATGACAAGCTTGATGCTGACCTAAAGGGTGCTATCGCTAAGGCTGGCACTGCTGTACAGGCTGTAACTGAGGGTACTGCTAACGGTACTATCTCTGTAGATGGTACGGACGTTAATGTTCATGGTCTAAAGGATGCAGCTTATGAGACTGTTGCAAATCTTAACAAGTACGCAGACGATGCTGCAAAGGCTGTTAAGGATGCAGTTGTAAACACTCTTGAAGCTGCTGACAACTCTGTAACTGTAGCTGGCACTGCTACTGCTAAGACTGTTGGCGTAAAGCTCGACCCAGACGCTACTAATGCTATCAAGCTTGGCGAAGCTGGTCTAAAGGTTGTTATTCCTTCTGCTGCTGAGTACTCTATTGTTAAGGCTGCTGACTCTGGCGATTACGCTGCTGTTTACAATCTAACCAAGGGCGGCGAAGTTGTTGGTGCTTCTATCAACATTCCAAAGGATATGGTAGTTAAGTCTGGTGAAGTTGCTACCAATCCAGACGAGACCCACACTGGTACTTTCCTCGTTCTAACTCTTGCTAACGCTACCGAGGATAAGATTTACATCAATGTTGCTGACCTAATCGAGTACGTAACTTCTGGTTCTACGACTGGCGATATGGTTGTTATTGATGTATCTGCTGACCATAAGGTAACTGCTACCATTACTGATGGTACTGTAACCAAGGCAAAGCTTGCTGTTGATGTTCAGACCTCTCTTGGTAAGGCTGATTCCGCTGTACAGGCTGCTGATATTATTGAGGGTACTGAGAATGGCACTATCTCTGTAAAGGGTACTGCTGTTGCTGTACATGGTCTACAAGACGCTGCTTATGCAACTGTTAAGTCTCTAAACGACCATGCAGATAATGCTGCTACCACCGCTGCTGCTGCTGTTAAGGGTACTGACGCTGACGCTGATACCGCCATCACCGTTTACGGTGCTCGTGCTCTGGCTCAAAAGGGTGTAGACGCTGCTGCAAAGACAGAAGCTGACAAGAAGGTTGCTTCTGTAACTGCTGCCGATAAGTCCATTGTTGTTGATGCTACTACTGCTACTGCTCCTACCGTTAAGGTTGGTATTTCCGCAGCAGAGGGTAACGCTCTAACTCTTGGTACTGATGGTCTATTCGTTGCTACTCCTGCAAGCATGAATGCTGGCAACGGTATCTCTATTGAGGACAATACTGTATCTGCAAAGGTTGTTGCAGCTAACGGTCTATCTGTTGATGCTTCTGGTATCAAGATGGCTGTTGCTTCTGCTACCACTGCTGGTGCTGTTAAGGGTTCTACCGACATTGGCGTTGGTGCTGATGGTGCTCTATCTGTTCTAGATATCGACTGCGGAGAGCTACTCTAATTTACCAAGTAAAATAAGGTGTTTTTGATATGAGGGGCATAAAGCCCCTCATATTTTTTTATTAACTTTACGGATTTTATAATAATGCATTATAACAGATAATACATTGGAAAGGAGGAAATTATGGCTGTTAAACATCGTCTACAATTTCTTCGTGCTATTTTTACTAAACTTAGTCAAGGTACTCTTAAAACAGGCGAACCTTGCTATGTTACTGATAAGAAAAAGTTAGCAATTGGTGATACTACAGAAACAGATGGATATGTACTATGTGCAAGAGATAGTGAACTACAAGCTCTATCATCTAATACTGCTACACACTTTGAAACACTTGAGGGGCAATTAACCAACTATGCTGAAACTGCTAATGGTCATACCATTACTGCAAATGCAGTAGCTATTTCTAATGCAGATGGCAAGCTAACAGCTCTCACAGGTACAAATGGTCAAGTAATTACATTTGATGCAAATGGTCATCCTGTAGCAACTACTATGCAATCTGGTGGAGTAAAGAAGTATTCTACCACTATTGGTAATGGTTCTTCTACTTCATATACTGTAACTCATAACCTTGGTACTTCTGATATTTGTGTAAGTGCAGTACAAGTATCTTCTAACCAGAATGTATGGATTCAGTATACTATTAATAATACAAATAGTATCACACTAACATTTGCATCAGCAATTGCATCTAATTCTATTAAAATTGTTGTTATGGGTTAATTTTATTTAATTATATATTTAATGAGGTGATAAGATGGCTTTACGAGATAAAGTTATCGAAGAAGCTGAAAAGTGGGTTGGTTATCTTGAAAAGGCATCTAACTCTCAGCTCGAATCTAAAACTGCAAATGCAGGATATAATAATTACACTATCTTTGCTAAATGGTACAAAGAGTATTTTGGTGAAGATTTCCAAGCTCAACCTTGGTGTGCCATGTTCGTATCTGATATGATTTATATTGGATGTAGCAAAAAAGAAGTTGTACCACATTTTGCTTATTGTCCAGATGGTGTGAACTGGTTTAAGCGCAATGGTCTATGGAAAACTTCTAATCCACAGCGAGGTGACGTAATTTTCTTCCGTGGTTCTGATGGTCTTGCTTGTCATGTTGGACTTGTATCAAGTGCAAGTTCTGAAAAGGTCGTAACTATTGAAGGAAACACTTCTTCTCAAGAGGGTGTTGTTGCTAATGGTGGCTGTGTAGCTAAGAAATCTTATAGTATTTATTATAGCAGAATTTTAGGCTACGGTCAACCCCCTTATGCAAAATATGAATCTGCCAAACCAACTACTCCTACAAAACCAGAAGTAAAGAAAGAAGATGAAGAAATGGTCACTGAAAGGACTATTGTAATTGATGGCAAGAAGTGTAAAGTTCACGTCATTGCTAAAGATGGCTATAATTATGTAAAACTACGCGATTTTGGTCTTGCTGGTTATTCTGTCAAATATGAAGATAATTTACCGAAAATTCAAGCTCCAAATACTCGTGTTGTTGATAAAATTGATGACACTCTTGCAAAAGAATTAAAAGAGAAATTTGGTATTGAAGATAAAACTATCGAATATATTTATAAATATATTTGGGGGGACGCTCTTGTAGAGAAGCTCCTTAAATAATAAAATAGAGGATGTATTAATACATCCTCTATTTTTTGCCTTTTTTAATTTTCAACGCTAATATCATCAATAAACTTAGCAATCTTTTTTTGTACAATCTTCACATACTTCTGGATAATTTCTTGTCAATAGTGCATAGCCCATCTTATGTTGTCTGACAATTGAAACACAATATACATTTAGTTCTTCAAGTGAAGTTAATTCCTTACCACATACATCACAAAATGTTTTAGTCATTTGTATCAACCTTTCAAAACCTCATTAAACCAGTAATAATTATCATTGTGTCCACTTGGAATAGCAAAAATAATTTTGTTAAAATTATGAGTTTCCAATTCTTTATTAAAAATAATTGCTACTTCTCGTGGGTCTTGACCAAATACGCCACAACCAAATGCACCAAGAATTAATGTATCTACATTATTATATTCTGCAACATCAAGGACAAACTTGATACGTTGTTTAAGTGCAACAGAATTGTTTTCTTTATCCACTCTACAATACTTATACGCAGCATAATAATTTGGTGCAGCACAAGTAATTATATCACAACAAACTGATTTTTGATTTTTGAAAAATCTAATGTTTTTAGTGTATAGTGCTCTGTTTGTATATAATGCATTATTCTTATGTTCGTTATTATATGCATAATAACTATTGCACTCTTTTAAAACATTATATAGATATGACGCATGACAAAGACATTCTTCTTGTGCAGTACTACCACCAAGGAAACAACCACCAGCATTTTTATAACTTGCAAAGTTTAATGCCGCTACTATACCTTCACTACAATGATTAAAAATAGAGCTTACAGTATCAGTATCTTCTATAATAATCTCGTTGTCAAGACGTTTATTATTTTTATAATCAGACACCTCATTTGTGAAGCATTTTGTATTATTAATACATTCTTGAATTTCGGATTGATATTTATTTTCCATCTTCTGTGTGTGTAACACAGCACGCTCTGCCATTTTTTCTTTGTTTGTCCAATAGCTCATTCAATATATTCTCCTTTATGAGTACTTCACAATATTTTCAACAATATATAATGCAGCTCGTATTACACTATTAATATTATTCACTACATAATCTGCTTCGAGATTTTTAAATGCCTTATGGTCATTTATCAGTCTATTAATAGCAGATGCAAAACCATCACCACGACCTAACATTCTAAAAAATCGTGTATGTAGCGGTGCTGTAATATTAATAATAATAATCTTTTTCTTTCCATGATAATGAGACTTAAAATAATCAATGCCAGCAGGGTCGATAATATAAAAATCATTATTTTCACACTGCTCTTGTGTAGCCCAATATCTATAATTGTTAAATCGTGTATATGCTACAATATCTTTTGCCATATTGAAATCTTTATCAGTAACAAAAATATGCGTATTTTCATCTGGTGTACGCATCGGTCGTGTTGTATAAGAAATCACTTTCGTATAATTAAATAATTCACAGACCTTATTAATAACTGTATCTTTACCAGAGCCAGATTTACCAACAATCAAATATAATGTATCGTTCAATTGTTACTCCCCTTTTCACACAATTCAATCCATTTTAATCCTTCTTCTACATCTGGACAATTCTTTTCAACCCACTCATAATATTCTTCATCTGTCTTTGCAAGGATTAAAGCGTTTTGAATCTGATTGAATCTGTTTTTTAGAATTTCCATATCATTACGAATTTCTTTAATTGAATTTATAATATAATTATATAGTTCCTTATTCTGAATCATTAGCTTCACCATCCTTGATAGTTACACGCAATTCCACATATCTACCATCTTTAAGTTTCCATTCCCAACCACTTGACGTTGCTTTTGAACAACTAAATCCACCAAGTAAATCAGAAACCATATAATCTCTAACTGCTTCGATTGCTTCATCAGTAACTTCTGATTTATTCCTCCACAAACTTTTGTTACGTGGTTCAAGCGTTCCTGCGTAAATGCCAAACGCGCCACACCCAACATGATATTCAGCCATCGTTTTCACCTCTATACATTCTCGCTCCGCACCACGGACAAATAGGATAAATCTTTTTGTCTTTCCATTTATAGTCTTTGTGCATTGACTCATTACCACAAACAGAACAACCATAACAAAAGTTGCCGTTATATCCCCAGTGCGGGTGCACCCATTCTCCATGTACCACTGATACAACATCAGCAGTAGGGATTTTCTTCAACGCTCTCGCTGATTTCCATACAGCTTCATAAGCCGAGCGTGTCGGGGCTTTCCCTGCAAGTTCAGTTATAGCATCAAACGCAACTTTACGGTCGATATACTCATCCATTTAATATCACCTCTTTTGTATAAAAAATATAACTCCTTTTATAGTATATTATAATTATACCACAAAAGGAGTTGTATGTCAAGCAATAATTAACTTATTATTCTACTTCAATTAAATCATCTTCAAAAAACATCCACTTAGGAGAAGATATATCTTCATCCAGAATATACATCTGTGTATATTTACCATAAAGAGAAGCAGTGAACACTGTATCTCTATTAGCATTAATAAACTCTCTAAATTTCACTGAGTTGTGATTGCTAAGTAGTTTATCTACATTAATAATTACTCTCTTTCCATCTAACATATATTATACATCACCTTTCTATATTAATCAATACATAATTCATAACTATCAAGCCACCATTGCTTTTTATCTTGATACTTTTCTGGTCGTACTTTGCCCGCAATGATAATATCACCTTCATTAAAACGATAATATTTCTGGTATGTTCCTTCAAGAACCCACCATTCACCATCAATACCACGACCAAGTGAATGTGTTGTAATAATACGACACCATGCCTTACCCGCACTACGACCCTTTTTGGCAATGATAGGACGCATACTTGTAATAAATAACTTCTTTCTATCTTCGTCCAAACCAGTTGTTAGATTAATATATCCAAGAAATTCTTTCTGCCAAGCAATGCGGTCTTTAAAAGAAAATTCTTTAATGTCCATACAATCTAACAATTCTGATAGTTCTTTAAAAATTTCTACACAGCCATTTGCTTTAGTCTTTTTGATATTTACTTTTTCAATATCATTATCAACTTCTGCAATGCGTGTAACTACTTTCCAAATCGTATCACTATTGATTTTTGCTCTATTAATAATAGAAATGTCTCCCTGTTTAAACATATCAAATAGCTCTACATACTTCATAAGTTTTTTGATATTACCAAATTCTTTAAAGAAATTTAGCTTTATTAATAAATCAAGTTGACGAGAGTTGACAGAAGTCTTATTCTTGATTGAACGTAATACTTCAAAGAAATTATCATATTGCTGTTTACCAATTAAAAATAATTGCTCAGAAGATTTTTCGTTCATATATTTGATACTCGACATTCCTTTATAAATAATATGTTTGTCGTTATCAAATGAATACTCAGAACGTCCATGTCTAAATGTTGGTTCTGCGATTTTATATCCGCGTTCTAGTGCTAATTTAGTACCATTCGTAACATCGTCATCATTGTCTGCATAATTTAGAAATGCACAAATGAACTCGGCTGGATGATAATGTTTCATATATGCAAACATATATCCGAGCATTGAATATGCAACTGCGTGCGATTTATTAAATGCATAAGAACTTGCATCACGAATAACTTGTACATATTCCTGCGCTTCTTCCTCTGCTTGCTTACGAGGTAAATCACGATGTTCGCAATAAGCATCAATAATCTTAGGAATGGTTTCCTCAATAACAGCCTTATCTTTCGCACCTACAGCGCGGCGAATATCATCACTGGCTGAACCAGAAAAACCACAGAACTTTTGCAGGAATTGCATAATATTCTCTTGAAAGATTAGAAATGACAATGTACTGCTTAAAAATTTATCTACTTCTGGATTTTTACTATGATGTGGTTGACGATGTACTAATGCGTCACGATAACTTGCACCAGCAGGACGAATAGCTGCGTTAATCATTGCAAGTTCCTCTACATTATTCGGATGCATTGTATGAATTAATTGACCAGAAAATGTAGATTCAAATTGTGGAATAGCAAGATTATCTTGTGTAATATCATCCCACACATCTTTATCATTCCAATCAACTTCATATGAACGAGGATATGGTTGATGTAAATAATCACATATTTTTTTAAGTACTTTTACAGACTTTAATTTTAATATATCATATTTTACAAGATTAACCTCGTGCGCAGCATCCATATCAAGTTGAATAACGCGCTTTCCGTCATTTATCATAATTCCATAATTATCATCTAATGTACGGTCAGAGCATATATTACCCGCAGGATGAATAGATGCACTAATTTTAACATCTACAATACCATCAAAATAATAAAAAATATCTTGATGCTTTGCTCGACACTGCTGTTCATCTGTTCCAAATTCTTTTTTAATCTGTGCAATACGCTTTAAAGAATATGGATTGTCAAGTTTATCATTATATTTATCAATCGCCTTAATTTGTTCATTAATACCATCAATCTGCGCTTTGCGTTCTTCTTTTGACAGTGCGCTATGTTGTAATTGACGTTTTTTAATTTTCAATTCCTTGGTATCTTTACCATTATCATTAATCCATTTACGAGCCAAGGCGCGACCAATATCATCAATAGCACCTAAAGATTGATTTGTGCCTAATGCAAAAACGTGAGCCACTTTATATTCACCAACAGTATTTGACATACATTGTAAGATATATGGTTCGTCCAAATCAGAACAGTCAATATCAATATCCGGAAGTGAGACACGATTTTCGTTGCAGAAACGTTCAAAGGACAAATCCCAAAGCAAAGCGTCAATATCAGAAATATCGGTTAGATATGAGGTTAAACATCCACCGTTACTACCACGACCAAATCCAAACGGAATACCTTCTGCACGTAATTGACCAACAAGATAATGCATTGATAGCATAAAACCACACATTTTGAGTTTATTCATAACACGTAGTTCTTCATTAATTCTATCAATGTATTCTTGCTTTTTATTAATATCAATTGCACCACATTTGATTTTTTCTTCTAATCCTTCCCAACATTTCTGCTCAAAAGTCTTAGCATCATTTTCTGGCGTATCAAAAATAGGATATTTAAAACTTTTATCAAGTTCAAAATCTTCTACACTGTCAGCAATCACATTTGTGTTGCTGAGTGCGATTTCGATTTCTTCTTCTGATAAAACACCCTGTTCTCTAAACATCTGAACAAGTTCGTCATATGTCTTTAGTGTAAGGTCAAAAGTATCTTCTTCCAGAAACTCAATTCCTTTTGCAATCTGCATAATGGTACGACATTCAGCGGCATAACTATCAAAACTATGTGTATCAGTGCCACACACAATAGATTTGTAATATGTCTTTGACATATTCAACAGCCATCTATTAAATTCTTTTTGGTCATTAGAATTAACATGTGGCTGAACTTCAAGATAATTATAACGATAAAAAAGTTTAGTAAACCACTTTTCTTTATTATTAATATTAAATGTAATATCTTCCATATCAGCAGAAATATTTTTTGTATTAATAATAAGATTGTGAAGATAATCATCACACTTTTGAATATCAGCTTCAATTAATTCTGGTTTACGTTTCTTTTTGCGTACAGTTGTTTCACCATTAAGTTCTGCAATAAACTTTTCTTTATTAGATTGCCACTGTAGAATTTCTGCTTTAATAGATTCTATTTCTGCCTTATAGTCCATTACTGTGCGTTTCCAAGACCACAGGGGGCTGGCTAAGCAGGCACTGACCACGATAACATTATCACTAATTTTAGATGCTTCTTCAAAAGAAATACGTGGCTTATAATACATATGATTATCGTCATTAGCCATACTTACTAATGAGTTAATTTCTTTTACACCTTCGTAATTCTTTGCAAGAAGAATAATGTGATAATTATCACGTTGTTTTTGCTTTACTTCATTCCATTGATAGGTTTTATCTTTATTTTCGGTAACTTTCATACGAGTATGATAAAGTTTTTCTGTTAAATAAAGCTCAACACCATGAATATATTTAATACCCTTTTTGTCACAATATTCCTTCTTAGAAGTCCAATTATATAAAACACCTTAAATAACTAACCATGCTCAGTCGTGCAAATTGACTGTTGACCATGCTCGACTGCCCAATCTACATATCGTTCAAATTTTGTAGTTGAATCAAGTAATGAATAGTCAGAATGCAAATGAATGAGCGTATAATTGTTAGTCATTTAATCACCCCCTTTTAAAACGATTATTTTAATGAATCTATGCTTTATATGCAAATTCACCAAACAATTCCTGCTCTTTATTTTGACGCGCACACTTGGCATCTTCTAAATTATCGAATACACCAATAATTATTTTTTGTCCATCAATTTCAATAGATGCAATATATTTATTATGTGATAAATACACACCTTTGACACCAAGTTTATTATTTTTATTGGCTTTACGGTTCATTTGATTTTGTAATCTTGTAGCTATACGTAAATTCTCTTTTCTATTATTATTTGGACAAGTATCGGCATGGTCAATAATAATATTTTTATCATATATACCAAGAATTAACCTGTGGATACGTATAAATTTTGTCTTAAAACGATGACGACCATTAGCAACTATATATCCGTCATCATTTTCCATCCACCCATAATCTTTTATTTTTTCAAAATCTTCTTTATCTATATAAAACGGTTGATGGGTGTTATTAGTATAACCAATTATACAATCGTCTGTTTCTATATATTCATTTTGTTTAAACCATTGCACATTTTGACAACCACATGATGTTATTTTATTACGAGTTAAATTATATCTATTTACTACTCTGGTGTTACCACATTTACATCGACATAACCAATATGTATCACCATTTTTATATATATGGTCTAAAGATAATACAGTTAGGTCGTTAAAAACATATCCAGTTAAATCTTTCGGATATTTACTTTTTGGCATTTTATCACCACCTTTTAATGAACCAAATCACTATATTTTACTTTATGAAGAAAATATGGTTCTAACTGATATACATTAGACGCATTAATAAAAATTTGCTTCTCATTAGTGTTGTTAGAATGCTGAGAATTAGCATAGCTCTTAAACGTATGATATTTACACTTTGGTAAATAATAAATTGCCGCGCAATTACGATAATACATTACAAAATAAACGCCATCGAACTTTTCTTTAATCTGCTGAATATTACAAAGAAATTCACTACACATTCTTTTACTATATGATACAAATTTGCAATTAATACCATTAGTAAGGATTCCATGCATAGTCATATCAATATTGCATCCTTTTTCTCTCATAACAGCAGATTGTACCATATTATTTTCTTCGTCAATGCCAAGACAATGAATAATGGAGCGAGACAGATAATTTAGCTTCTTTGGTGCGAGACTGTTAATATTTGCAATGTAACTCATAATTTATACCTCATTTTGTCTTTCTGTAATTCTTTGTTTTGAAATATTATAATAATTCGTGTCTAATTCAATTCCAATAAAACTTCTGTTTGTATTAATAGCGGCAATTCCTGTACTGCCTGACCCCATACAGCTATCAAGCACTACCATATTCTCATCAGTATATGTATTAATAAGATATTCAAGAAGTGCTACAGGTTTTTGTGTTGGATGAAGTCTTTCGCGTGGATTATCTCTATTAAATTTAAGCAATTGTGTAGGATAACGTGTGCCATCATCATGATATTCTAACGGTTTTACTTTGACTTCTCCTGATTGCGTCTCTGAGAAACGAGCATTTTCACCAATTTTATTAGTAACTAATTTTCCTACATGCTCATGTTTTTGCGGATTATAAATTGGTTGCTCTTTATAAAAGACCATGATGTTTTCAATCGTCTTTCCACATCTACGTTTTACTTGAAATACATTTGTTAGTCTTTCTTTTTCCCAATACCAATCATATCTGTATTCTTTTTCATTAGATAAACGTAAGTGTGAAGCAAATGGTTCTTGACCAAACAACACAATTGCCGAGTTTGGTTTACAAACTCTGTGATAACATTCCCACATTTGTTCATGTGGGATGAGTTTATCCCAATGTAGCGGTGTCGTTGCATAAGGTAAGTCTGTAAGAATCATATCGACACTATGTTCTGGTAATGTTTGCATAATCTCTAAACAATTACCACAATATAAATCAATGCTCATGTTTATCTCCTTTCGTATTTTCTATTAATATTATATCACATAATAGCAAAAAAGTCAATAGTAATTTTGTTTATCATTACCATTGACTTTTTATAATATTAAAATTTAATACTGGTCGCACTCAGCAGAATACGATACAATTTTTGGAATAGTTGCAAGAACATCTTTTCTATTACATAGCAAATTCTTCTTAATTGCATCTGGATAATTAATGTTAGATGATTTCTCCCAAGAGAATTTTTGATATAATTCCTCGTTGGTAGAATAAATTCTACGTGTTGCAAAATCATACATTAACTTACAAGATTTACCAGCCGCTTGTGTTGGTCTATCTTTAATGATTTGACATTCGATAGAATACCCTTCTTCATCGTCTGTAAGTCGTTTTACTGCAATCAGTCTATGACACGAGTTGCTTAGTTCAGACGCACCATGTAACGAATAAATATCTAAATCTTCGCCCGCAGCTACTTTCTTAGGATGCGAAACACAAGAAACATTAACCGCATGATTGTTAGTAAAGTTCATTAGTCTAATAATAAACTTTTTCTGCTGTTCATATTTATTTTCTACACCAGACGAAGTAAAATCAATAGTCATTAGATTGTCAATAACAAAGGTGTCGCAACCATACTTTCTATATGCTGTTTCCATTGCATCAATTAAATCTTCCTCAGATGTTGCCAATTCATTTTCCGCAGAATATAAAATAATATTATCATGATAATATTTACGGATAGCATCTTCTGCCTCGTCTGTTACAGTAAATGCTTTACGAGCACTTTTTTCACTCTCCCAAACACGCAAATGATTTAATCCTGCTAATGGTGACATAATCCAATCAAGTAATTGCCCTTCTGATAACTCACCACTAAATACAAATACTTTATGCCCTTGTTCAATAGGAGCGATAATTGAAATAAGATTACATAAACTAGATTTTCCGCTACCGGGTTTTCCTGTATATATAGTAAAACAAGCCATCAAGTTACCGAAAAGAATATCATCCATACCTTTCAAGCCAGTCGATACCTTTTCCATATCCTTAACATCAGAAATCTCACAATCCATTAAGTACTTTAGATTTTTTGCAGGAATTTCTTCTGCTCTATTAATAAGCTCGATAACTCTCTGTTTACCACAAGCAAGTAAAATATTATTTGCATCAGTCTTTCTAATCCCTTCACGACCAAACTGTGCATAATAATCTTCTACCATTTGTTCATCTTCCGATGTAGTCTTAACAATTTTACATCTATATTCACCAATACGTGGAATTACTTTAGATAAACCATCTTGTCCTGCCTTATCATTATCATACCATAAAATAATTGTTTGAAAATTTTGTAGAAAATCATAATTAAATTCCAACCATGACAACGAAGTAGAACCATCTGGGATAGAGCATACATTAGTATATCCTGCTTCAATAACTGATAAACAATCAGTATGACCTTCTGTAATTACCAATGGTTCTAAATAATCTAACTTCTTAACATTGTATAAGATTGGTACAGTACTTGCATTTTTTTGCCACCAATTTTTTGCTTCGCCATGCTTTAGTTTATGACCAGCACGATATTTTACAGCTAACAACTTATCATCAAGGTCACGATGTTCAAATGCGACATTACCATATACATCTTCTTTTACGTCAGCATATTCAATCGTTTCTTTACTAATGCCGCGCAATCCAAGATATTTAATTACACCATCTTCTGTTGGTTCATGTTCTGGATGTGGATATTTATAATTAGCAAACCAATCAGTTCTACCACCATCAAATGGTTTATATCCGTAAGTATTGACTTCCATATGAGCCATACGGAATAATTCATTTAATGCTTCTTTATGAGAACCAGTTTTATCTACAAGGACATTAACAATATTATATGTTTTATTACATCCAAAGCAATGCGCGTTTTTAGTCTTAGGATTCCATACAAATGATGGTGTATTTTCTTGATGAAAAGGGCAACAGCATTTACCATCTTTAAAATGAATATTAAGATGTTCTTCAATTAAAGGGATTGCATCGTCACCTATGATTTTTACCGCTTCATACACTTTGTCTACAAATTCATCGTGCTCTAAATATTTTTGCAATGCAATCACTCCTTATTAATACTACTCACACAATTCACAACGTCCAAGCAAGCAAAACGCATTACAATAAAATGTTCCTACATTTGCATCAAATGTAATTGCGTTTCTGATTTGCTTAACAGTATCATCAAACCAATTTAACGCTTCTTGCATAGAATCTGCATCAAATTCAATATAAATTGGTTCTCCACGCAACATATTAAACATTAATACATCTGGATATGTACCATATAGGCTTTTACATGCCCAAGCATACAAATACAATTGTCGCGCATAATGAGCTTGGTCTTTTTTACTTTTAAACTTCTTTTTTGATTTATGGTCTAAGACAATTAACTTATTATCATTATCACGAAAAATCAAGTCAATTTTACCAGTAATAGAATAATCATTATATTGTAAATGGAACTCTTTTTCTACATCCACAATCGTCTTACAATTAGGAATGCCAGTAAAATTCTTTAGATACTCAAGACAATCGTTATAATATAATCCATACATATCTTTAGAAAACGTTTCTGACATTTGTAAACGCATAGTAGAAACTACTTGCTTATCAAAATTTTCTTCATAATACGGTACAAGCTCATCTAATTGCATATTGCCTTTTTCATATTCTTCTAAAATATGGTGCATAAATAATCCACATTCTGTAATGCCATGACTATCTGGCACTTCTTCATCAAGATATTTACGCATATATGATAAAGGACAATCTTCAAATCTGGTTAATTTACTATATGAATATTCTTCTATATTAATCACAACCTTTATAATGAAAGGGTGGTGGATTCACCACCACCCTTATTATTTAACGATTACTTTCATCAAAATTATATTTGTCAATTATATTTGAATACATTTTAATATATTCATCAATAATATCAAAACGATTAATAAAAGTATTGTATTTACTATTCTCCATGCCAATGCTAATTTGTGTATTATATGGTATCACTATGCTGGGGACAATATAATACACAACGTTAGCTTCATCATGTACACAACACAAAATATAAATATCAGACGTAATAAAAGGTTTGTGAATAGCAAATGTAAAGAAAGAACCGTTTTTAGAAGTAAAAATATGTGATGTTTTCACTTCGATTTTAAGACAATGATTAACAAATAAATCATATGGAAATGTTGCCGAAGTATATTCAACTATATATCCTTTATTGTGTAACATACCACCAACTACTTGTTCATAATATTGCCCAATAACTGTTTCGCTATATTGTATTTTTAAATTCAATATCTTTGCAATATCAGTAGATGCAAGATTTCTTCTGCTAATTGCAGAAGTCAGAGCACAATTTCCATAAAAATCTTCTATTTGTTTAAATGTTGGCATTGTATTTTCTGGATATAACGATTTAGAAACTTCACGCACCCCATCTAAAATTGAATCCATATCCCATTTTGTTAATTGTTGTCTGGTTTGCAATGTAAGTCCAAGTTCATCTGCTATCTGTTTCGCAGATAAATGATTCTTATGAATCGCTGTAGCTAATGCAAAATCCCCATAATATTCTTTTATCTGTTTAAATGTTGGCATGGTATTTTTTGTTTCTAATGAATGCGATACTTGAAGCACAGCTTCAAGTATCGCGTCAGTTGTCCATTTACGATGGCGTGTTGTAGCATCTGCCATTCATTACACCATCCTTATTCATCAAAATGGAACTGAGTCCATCTCATCCATGTCATCGTCTGGCTCAACAGACACAGTTGCCTTAGAACTCTTAACATTACGTGGTGCTTCGTCATCAGAAGTCTCACGCTCATTTTCTGCCTTGCTACCAGTAAGGAAGATATTGTTTACACGGAAACGGATAGCAGTGCGCTTTTCGCCATCCTCAGTTTCCCAGTGCTGTTCATCATAAGTAGCTTCTACAGCAATCTGCTGACCCTTCTTAACGTACTGCTCAAGAGTGTCAACCTGACGATTCCATGCTACAAAGTTCGGGAATACGGCATGACGATTCTCGCCAAAACCAACATCACCAGCCAGCGTGAAATTACATACCTTAGTGCTCTCATTGATATTATTTACTTCAATATCACGAACGAGACGACCAATAAAAGTGAAAGAATTGTTTACCATTTGTATTAACCCCCAATTAAATATTGTTTAGTGCGTTTAGTACATCATGTGCTACAGTAGCATCCTTAATAATACGGTAATCAGCTACATGCTTACCCTTGCTATTAATAACAAACTGCTTGATAGTGTCTGCAATTAGACCACGAACTACATCACGACTATCATCAGTAGCATTATTAATCATTCCATCTACAGTTTCACGGATGGCTTCAATAAGCTCCTTAACGTCAGTATTAGAATCTTCTTCATCTTCCGTTACTACAGTTGCTACTTCTGCCACTGGCTCAACCTTAGTATTTACTGCCGCGCCACTGTTTGCCCACTTGATAAGATTTACACCATCAAGCTCAGTTAGTGGCTTATCAACTGTACGACCCTCAAATAGATGAGAGTTATCCTTATCTGCATTAGCGGCGTGTGTCTGGTTATCAATCATGAAACAGCAAGTGAACTCATAATCAAAACCTTCACGCATATCAGAGCCTACGCCAAGCTTACGAATAGTTTTCTTGCCCTTATCATCAGTATCAATTTCCCAAGCTGTACGACCACGAGCACAGCAAATAATATGTGCCTTGCTGTTTACAATGGTACGCTTAAACTCATTCCAAATTGGCTGTACACGACCCCAATCCTTAAATGTACCGCCCATCTTCTGCTGTTGAGCTTTCATAGAATCCCAAGCAGGAGTAGCGGAATCAATGATAAGAATTGGTTCTACACCAGTGTCCTTAATAGCCTTTTCAGTGGTGTAGTTAATCCAATCAATGTAATACTGAGTAGTAAAATCTTCCTGCTTCATCATCTGGTCTTTACGAGGTGAAATCTTATACTTGAACTCATCTGCGTAATAACGACCACGAGAACTCTCTGTATTAAGCATGATAATTAGTGGACGCTTACCCTTGATTTCCTCAATTTCGTCTGCCATACCTGTTGCGAGCTTTAGTGCTGAATAGCTCTTACCAGAACCACTCGAACCAGTTAGAAAAATCTTAACATACACATCTTCACGTACAGCAGATTCAAAATTAAAATCATACTTTGGCATTATTTATATTCTCCTTCCTAATATTAATCAGATGTTACTTCTGTTGCTTCTTCAAAATGCCTACGTCTGTTAGTACGACAAGTTGCACAACGCTGTGGAACAGTCCCAAACTTCTGTACAAAATATACTACATCGTTATCTGGTACAATAAAAATTCTACCGCAATTCTTGCAAATCTTGTACATTACATGACGATACGGAGCAAATTCAGGCTTAAAATCCTTTTCTGCTTCTTGTACCTCGGGGGCTGAACTTACTACTTTTGTTTCTTCTGACATATTTTTGTCTCCTTTTGAAAAAATATAAAATCAAACTATATTTATATTATAACATACTGTTTATCAAATGTCAAGTATTTTTTGAAAAATTTTTAAATAATTTGTTCAACATCATTATACAACAAAGTAAATTTTGTATCACCATCCACAATTGCGCAAATGTCGTTATGATAGTGCCCACAGTACCAGTTTCTATATTGCACTTCATTAGATACATCATCTAAGAAATGTGTTAATCTATTTTGTGGATAATCAGTATATCCAAACAAATCTTGTGCCCAATCAGGAGCGCAGTGTGTGATAATAGCGTCAAATTTCTTATCACTACTATTAATAGCATTGTTAAGATTCCCAAGTTGCGTTGCAGATGGTAGTTCCTGTTCCCACCAATCTACATTCTCAACGCGCCACTCTTTATCATGACTTTCTGCTCCACCTATCGCAAGAATTTTCTTATTATTAATAGTGTAAATTCCATTCATTAGATGATAAACCTTATTACATACATAACGTACAGTAATTCCATTCCAATTGTAATGTGGAAGTTTATTTAACAGATTATAATTTTCATGATTCCCTGCAATAAATAGTGTTGTAAAAGTTCGTTCTGAATACCATCTACGCCATTCCATTTCAGATTGAGATTCAGACCATACAAGACCAAAATCGCCACAGATAATTAATACATCATCAGATGTTAAATCTGGTCTTTTACTAAATTCAATAACCTTATCAATATCAATAGTGCCGTGGGTATCTCCTGTTACGAACACTCTACCACTCATAGAACAATCACATCCTTCCCACATACTGGACATGTGATAATATTTTTCCATCCACTATACGTATAATAAATTCCATATGCTCCAACTTCGCGTGGACAATACTTTCGTACTGTGTCAGTATCAGTGTATTCTAAAATGCTATTACAACTCGGACAAGTTACTTGTTGAACACGCCCATCTTTAATTACTTTAATCATTATCACACACCAACTCTCTATGATGATTATACCAATTAATACAATGAGTAATATACGAACACTGCTCATTATATTCACGTAATGCTTTCATACTTCTATTAATATTTTCTGGTGGCTCTGGATTTTCTACATCTGGTTGTTCTGACTTACAGCCATACCATACTTTACCATCACGCACAGACAATTCATTGATAGGATTATCTTGAAGTACTTTATCGAATGCTTTGAGATATTGCTTTCTACGTTCTGGCGTATACCCTTTTCGTTTAAGATATACACACGCTTCTTGTAATGAATAATCATGTTCAGATTTATTATTTACGCATTCAAGACTAAATCTTTTAAATGCAATATATTTTTGACATTCTTCCCATGTTTGAAAACATTCAGCATCATAACGAATATATGTTAATGGTTCTTCATTTTTAAGATAATCGTTATCATGCGAATTAAATTCTGTTGTCAGGATATATTCATTGCCATCCTTTTTCATGGTGTTATTTGTATGAGGATAGCAATGTTTGCGTTCTTTTAGAACTAAATCTCCGTTACAAAGATATTTATAAATACTATCTTTGTCTTGTGGAGTATATGGCAACGTTTTATCACAGAACCATTTATCTTCAATGTCATATGAGATATGCCAATCCCAATATGGTAATTTATCAATTTCTTTACATTTCTTACGACCACTCACAGACTTAACTTCATACCACGGTTTACCATTGATATAAGTTTCTCTATTAGGTACGAGCATATGCAAAGCACCATCATCTGTACGATAACACGCTGTTGGAATTGGATTTTTACTCAAATAATATACATTTGTTGTTTCAGTTGGTGTATATAAAATTTTATCCTTTTCAAATTCCATATTTATTTCCTCTGGCAATTTAGTAAAAGTTTTGCTTTGTTTTCAATCCACGTGTCGTATGTAAAGTCCATACCAGTTGAACCATCAAAATCTTCAAATTGGTCAGCGTAGATTACTTTTTCAGCAATATCTGGATATGCCTTTGAGATAATACATAGCTCTTTCGCCCAAGATGACCACTGTGAATCACTAACAATGTTATCATCGAGTTTATAATAAATATAACTATGCACTAAAATCTGCAATCTACGCTGTTGAATTTTACATGCAACACGATAACTTTCTTCTGTCTTAAATTTTGCTTTTGTAACAAATTTCGTGTTCATATCCTACTCCATTATGTTAATTTGTGTAGAAACCGCCCCAATACAATACGCCAAACTCAATCATAAAAACAATAATAGATGTGATTGTACTGTACTTTCTCCCAGCGCACTTCGTCCACGCACTAACGCTACCAATAATTAACCAAAGCGTAACAATAATTTGCGGAATGCCAAAATGTAAATTCATATATATCCCTTACTTCCCTGTGCTCCCGAATCCTTCACACCCACGACTTCCATCATCAGACAACACCTGTACTTCTTCCATATCCATCTGATGAAAGTTACGCATTTCTACTTGTGCAATTTTATCTCCTTGATGTACTACATATGGTTCAGATGTTGAATTATATAGTGCCACAATAATATCTCCACGATATTGGTTATCGACCACCTATTGTTATTATCAGTAAGTTTTTTATCTTACTCTCTGGAAGTTTCCCTCATTTGCATCGGTATGTCTATTCATACCCAGTATAGCATATATTTTTGCCATAAATATAATAATATATTTAGTAATACTGACAGAGCGCACTCGTGGGCAGATTATATTTATTCACTACCTATGCGTTACGGTGTATTATAACCTATACGTAATTTATAATATTACCTCGGTACTAACATGACATTACTGCTTTAGTCTCTACCGATATTACGCTCTCATACTCTATGATTTACTCGTATTACATTCATCATAGACGGCATAAATTATTTATTAATTATATGTTGATAAAAATATATTAGCTTTTTCTTTTTTACGTTGTAAACATAAATCATTGTCATCATAATATAAATATCGAATTAAATTATAGCATTCTTTTCTATTGTTTGTGCGTAATTGCCCAAACTCTCCACCGTTATATTGACGATTATCTCTTACCCAATGCAATGTAATTCCTTTTGTTTGTAAATAATTTTGTACAATTACTAAATTATCATAGTATCCTACCAGACTGCATACACAACGATTATCTCTTGTTGTAAAATAAATACTGCCATCCCCATCAAAATATCCACGTACATAATGTGACATAAAAGGCTCATCAAAAATACAAAATCTAAATGAATATGTATGATTTTGGAATAAATTATATTTAGTTAAATCATTTACAATCATATCGCTGGATATTTCAATATCGGCATATTTACCTATAAAATTATCTCTATGCTGTTCAAAAATACGTATTGGCTTATCCGTATGCAGGAATTGTTGAAATTTTTTAATTATTTCAATATCTTTATATTGTAATGATAATTTTAATGTATTTTGTTTATGTTTATTGATTGATACACAACCATCAGCAGACAACAACCCAAGAAAATATGCTTTTTCAGGAGTATTAATTTCATTAAATATATTTTCATTAAGAGTATATACTCTGCGAGATTTTTTATTTACGATATTTGCTGCGTGCCATATTTTGATTATTAAACTTTCTGAACAATGATATATATTTGCTAAATCTTTTGCTTTATATGTATAATATTTATCAATAATATCTTGTCTATCTTTATCAGTTAATTCTGGTCGATAATGATTGATATACCCCAATTTTTTGGCATGATTTAAAATTGAAGCTTTATCACAACAATATATCTCTGCCATACGTCTTGCGGATTTTAATTGGTTGTAATTATTGATAAATTCTTCATCTGTGCCGTAGTCAATTCTTTTACTTATATAAACACCTCCATATAATTTTTAATATCAACATATAATAACGTAAATAATATTACATACCAGCAGTTACAATATAACCCTTTGATGACATTCCAGAGCGAGGAAGAATACGGAAGTAGAACCCTTCTGGAGCTTCAAATGCAAGACCAGTTGAAATTTTACCTACAGAATATGGTGGAATAGTAATGTCCTCATCTGCATATAGGTCAGCACAAGTATCATGCGCTGTAGCATATGTCGGTGACTTGGCAGTTTCAGTCAGCTTCTTGTACTTCATTTTAACCTTGCTAACAGTCATCTGTTCAAATACCTGTGCTGCGATAGAAGCCACAAACTGACCAAAATCTACCATCTGTCCACCGCCCATTAGTGGATTACCCTGTGAATCTGCAATAGTAGGCTTACCGCCATTTGGAATAATTAGCCCCATGTTATATATCTCCTTTAATTAAAATTACTTATTACAATATAAACCAGTTTCGTCCACGATTTTACAATCTGTGTACCCTTCGTGTGCCAACTTCATACCAAGTTTTACAGCATTCATAAAATCCTGTTCATCGAACAAATCACGACCAATAACTGCATCTTCTGGACATTCATTTAAATTCCATACAGAAAATACCATATTGTCATTCTTGTCAAACACACTTACGCCAACTGCAAAATCATCTTCGTCAGTCTGATACTTAGCTTGAAAATCATACGTCTTTCCGTTCGTCGTCATTCACGCTCCAATTCACAACAATATCTACATGACATAATAGAACATATAGCAACGCACATATTACCTTGACTGATAATGAATTATTCAATACCATGCCATAACAATATAACGCCATAAGAAGCAGCTTAATTGTTCTCAGAACAGATGGCAAATATATCTTAATATTAATAATCGGCGTAATCACACTCACCTCTTTCTTTTACTGTATTCATATTATATCATACTATTTGTAAAATGTCAATAGAAAATAAAAAGAGAGTGGAAATTTTTCCACTCTCTTATGACTGCTGATTTTGTTCTTTTAATTTATCTTGAATGAATTGCATTGCTGCTTCACGACCATATTTTCTATATCGTTTCCCTACGGCATCAGAATTATATCCTAATATCTTGCTCCATTCTTTCATTGCATGTGTCACACCGTCAATAGTTAAATATACCCTATTCCCTTTGGCATTATCATATCCATATGTTAAAATTGCTTTAATATGTCGTATTGTATCATCGTCTCCATGAGATACAACATATGCACTCAATGCATCAGGGCTAATATTGATAGATTTCGCCCAATCAGTAATAGTCTTAACATCTCCATCAATATTTAAAAAATGGGCTGTTTTATTTTGTAAATTTTGACCACATGATAATATGTCTTTTATATACTGTATTGTATATTCTTCTCCATACTTACGATAATAATATCCAACAGTTTGTGGATTTTTATTTATATAAATACTCCACTCACTGAGATTCATTGTTTTATCATCAACAGTAAGTAGCTTTTGACCTGCTCTACGTACATTTTCAGCTAATGAAATCCATTGACAATTTTCTGGGCAATAATCTTTATCAGAATCTATTCTATCAATTGTTAATTCGTCTGTATAACCATGTGATAATGCCCAATCTTGAAAAGACAACGGATTTTCTGTCCATTCTTGACAAACTTTAATTCCTTTTCCACCATAATTTTTCCAATTTTTACCAGCAGCTTCTTTATTATAACAACGCACAAACATTCCACGATAAATATCACCAATACGACGATTTTCCCAAGAATACATTGGTTGCCTATGAATATTATATCTATTTATATGAAAACATTTTTGTGATTTCAGTTCATTCAAATCACCCCATGTATAATCATGTTCTTCTCCACACTCAACACATTTACATTTATATTTAACTCCATTCGTATGTTCTAACTCGACCAATCCTATGATTTGCATACAACCAATAATTTTACCTATACGCTGTTCATGTATCGTAAGCGTTTGGCAAGTACATTGACTACCATTTTTAATACAATACAACGTTCTGGTCACAGTCTGTCCACAATAAATACATTTAGCTATATATTTCGATGCATGATGATGTGTTGCATTATGTATACGTTCAATAATTTCCCAACAATTAAATATTTGACCGATATAATCAATTGGCTCAAATCTACCTGTTTTATTATTTCTAATAACTCATCTCGTCCTTTCGATATAATATAACAAATAGTGCAGATAAATCTGCACTATTTGTTATGTGTGATATGTTTATTTTACAAGATATACATTTCTGTATTGAATACCCCAAGAATCAGCCTGACCAATAGGTACAAGAAGGTCTGCTCTATTCGCGCTTTTGATTGCCCCTCCGCAATCTTCCGCAGTGACAACTCCTACACCTTCGATATAAAACTTAGTGCCATATCTCCAATAAGATGGGTCAATAGCAATAATAGACCATTCATTACCCGCAAGGCGTTTGCCTGTTGCTGTTAAGTTACTACCACCATTTTCCGAAGGGCTGCTTGTATACGCAGTGATTTTCCACTTGCCGAGTAGCACACGGTTGCCCTGTTCCTTCTTCTTCTTTTCTTCCTCAGCCTTTTTCTTAGCAGCTTCTTCATCAGCTACTTCCTTCTTATACTGGGCAGTAAGTGAATTATACTGCTTTACAAGCTCATTATAATTATCACTTGCATCATTCCACAGTACCTTTGCTGACTGAATTACTTCATGGTCATCATCAGCACCAGTAGAACGAACTGCTTCTGCATGAGAATGCGCATAATTCATGTAAGACTGATAAGTTTTCATCTGCGCAGTTACATCATCAATCTTAGCCTTGGTATCAACAGAAGCAGCACCAGCAGTAATAGAACCTACTGCCATAATACTAATACAGGAAATCACCAAACGCTTCATCTTATTATTAATAAACATAAATAAATTACCTCTTTCTAATTTTCGTCACTTATTTCTTACTACTATTCTTCATATATTAGATAAATCTAATATACTATTTTTCGTGTTCAGAACATCGCTTCTACTCATAGAAATCAGCATCTCAGCCAATTTCATACATGGTATTATTAATAATATCAGTAGAATTAAACTCATGTTGGCTACATGAGACATACGATTAATACAACCCACAAATAAATTGAACACGTTGTGTGTTATTTTATCACTTCATCAGAGAAGTAATATCCATCATGTTACCTTCGCCCATTACAGTAGGTAGCTTACCATCCCACTTTTCAATGAACTTAGACATGAGTACTTCGTCTGTAGCAGATTCTTGAATTAGCTTATTAGACTTTGCTTCTGCTTCGGCTTCTACAACCTTCTGCTCTGCAACAATCTTAGCCTTTGCAAGATTCTGCTGTTCTGTCTTAACTTCCTGTTCAGCGGTAGTTTTCTTTTCAATGGCATTATTAAATTCAGCAGTAAATCCCATATTAAGGATATTCATTTCTGCAATATTAATACCATAAGGAGTTACCTTTTCAGTTAAAGACTCCTTAATAAGATTAGTTACTTCTGCACGATTAGTAATAAGTTCTTCTGCGGTATACTTTGCAAAAGCCGCCTTAACACTTTCCTGTACCGCAGGACGAATGAGAATTGTATCCCAATCCTTACCTACAGTCTTATAAAGAGAAGATGACTTTGTACCAATTACATTATAGTTTACAGACACGTTGGCATTAACAATCTGTAAATCCTTAGAAGAAGCTTCACCTTGTACATCAGTACGCTGAATCTTATTATCAATAACAACTACCTTTTGAACAAAAGGAGCTTTGAAATTAAGACCAGATTCCAGAGTTGTATCTTGTACCTTTCCGAGAGTTACAATTACACCAGATGCACCTGATGGAACGATACTAACAGCCTGTACAAGTACAAATACAACTGCGCAAGCAACTGCACCAAAAATCATTGGCTTTGTCTTATTGATTACACCAAGAACTGCAAGTGCAATAGTTGCTACAAACAAAATAACACTAATAATAATTGCAATCATTAAATATACTCCTTTTAATTCCTATATTAAGTTGTTAAGCTATCTTAGCCCAAGGGAATCACATCCTTACTTAATGTCACTATATAGTGTGCAACCATTTCTGATTACATTATATATTATATCATACAGTTCATCAAATGTCAAGAGAAATTTTTGTATTTTTTAAAATTTGATGTACAACAATACTTCCTACGCTGTTTCCTGCAATTACACGAATAAGATACATAATAAATTCAGTATTTAATTTACCATATACAGCATAATAAAATGTATCAGCAATACAGTGATTATAACCAGATGTAATAAAAACTACAATAGGTAATGCAATCAATACTGGATTAGAAAACTTCTTGGCAAATAGTACGCATAGATAAATACAAATGCCACAACCAATACCCATAATAAATTGAGTAAGATATGGCTGATATAATTTATGCACAATAATATTATTAGCTGTTGCACATACATCATCAGATGCACATATACCATAAATTATACCAGACCCGAAGCTACCAATGAGATTGCAAATAAGCACAATACCCATATCACCAAAATTATTTTTATTAACAAAACCAATTTTTCCGGTGTACAACGGACAATCCAATGCGATAACAGCCATAATACCAATGCTAAACAAGGTAGCACCGATAATATTCGGATTATTGAGATAACATATTGCTCCAACACTGATAAACACTCCCGCTAAAATACTACGACCAATCACTTTAAATCAATCCCTTCTACTTGTGCTCTTACTTCAAGGCAATATAGATAATTACCCATAGCTGCTTTCTGCTTCTTTAGAAGTTCAATATCACAAGATGGTTTAAATTCCAACTTATTTGCTTCGTATTTTACAACCATATTATGAAGTTTATTGTATCGCATTTTAAGCTGTAGATATTCAGCCTTGAATCTATCCTTATAATCTTCACTACACATCAAACCAATAATATCATGCAGTTCAGTTTCAAGGTCATTCTTTTTATTGTTTGTGATGACACCTTGTTTTACTGGCATTGTATACTGTGAATCTGGAATTTTTGATACCACATCTTTCATATCTGTTAATGCCTTTTTTAATTTTTCAACATCATTCTCATTGATAGAAATATCAATAGTTTTCTTACTCTCTGTATCATTTTTAGGCTTTGCGATATAAAATACTGGCAAATCTCCATACTCTACATCATTTACAATGTATTCTCCATATTTCTTGTAATCATCATATTGCAGTACATCAGACACATCACAAGAAATAGTGTCTCTGTCATCAATTAAAATAATTTGCTTATCTAATTTTGCATTTTTTAAATATGTTTTTAATTCACGCTTCTTATCCATATCATTATTCTCCTTATTATCTTCAATTGTGATTTCTATCATTCCTCTATACTCTTGGAGGCACACACCGATTACTTTCTTTTCATATAAATGTTTTATCTTATCAATATTTCTCCAAGGAACATGTATGCTCAAATCACCTTGTTTAATAACTACACCATTATAAATTTGTGGGTCTTTTGAATAAGACTTTATAACGTGTTGTAATGTAGCATCTTTCACATCTGTTTCTGCTCTCCTTACAAATAGCATATTATCAACAATATACCATGCCTTAACTGTAAAATTATAGTTCTCGTTTAGAACAGAATGTTGTTTATATTCATTACTTATATCTACAATATCATCCCAACGCGCTATATTACGTAACGTACATAATTCTATTGGTATTAAATTGTTTCCATTTATATTTCCAATCTGTTGTAATAGGTGAATTGTTTTTCCTTTGTCAGTAGTTTCACATTCAGTAATATTCAGATTCACATTATTAGTACATAAATAAATTTCATGACAAGGCAATACAATATCTCGAACATAACAGTCATATAATTCTGTATGATTACGCCAAAATGGTATTCTGATTTTGCCATTTCTACATTTTGTATTATGTTTCCATAAACTACCTATTGTCCATTCTTCTTTGCCAACATCTGTTTGTTCAAGAAATTGTTTTAATTTTAAAATCATTTAATCACCACCTTTACACGAAACATCGTTTAAAACGTTTTCTATATTATGCATTGCATCTATTAATAGAATATTAGCTCTTGTTTCTCCGTTTGTATCATGGAGTGAACCTCTGCAATGTGGTGTTAATAACTTATTTAAACCTAACATAATAATTTCCTGATTATATAAAATCATACGTTCTACATCAGTCATATATTATCATCTCCTTTATTACATATATTATAACACACTCCTATTAATAAGTCAAGTAAAAATAAAATAGGCGGTAGAAAAACTACCGCCTATCAATTTAGATTTTAATATTAGACTTAAAACTCTTATCTTCTTCTGACTTATTAATAGTAGAAGTGTCATCTACCTTATCAGAATCATCTTCAAGTTTAAAATCTTTATCATTTCCAAACAAACCAATAATATCTTTGGTTGAAAAACACATATTAGTTTTCTCCTTCTAATAGTACAGCTTGTTTTTGCTTTAACGATTCTGGAATATTAAGTACTCTCTGATTTGAAGAACCACGCCACTTTAGCATTAAATTCCTTTGCTCATCTACATATCTTCCATCAACTAAAACGTCACAATGAAAGAGTAGTTTCTGCCTTGCGGATTCCTCATCAGACAGTTCTTCATTTGACTTATTATATTGCATAATTTCCTCAAATGTAAATCCTGTCCAAATCCACACATTTTTATTGATACTGTGTGTATAATCACATAATTTAATCAGTTCTTCAATATCTTCTGGTGTCTGCCACATCACATCCCCGCCGAGAAAAGAACATCCTTTGATATGTGGTTTGTTAATAAGTTCACAGAGACAATTGAATGTATCCTGTGTATACTCTTTACCATAATCAAATTGTTGTGCTTCTTGATTAAAACAGTTTTTACAATGGAAGTTGCATCCTGATACAAATAATGATACCCTAATACCAGAACCGTTGACAATATCTAATTTTTTGATATTTGCAAATCTCATGTATCTAAGAACCTCTTATCAGTTTCGCCCTTATCAATGACCCATCGTAGTGTTGCAAGACCGCCAGATAGGAAACCATATTCCCAATCATCAAGTTCTTCGTACCACTTTGTACCATAATCCTTTTCTACTTGTTCACGCGCCTTTAACATACCTTGAATAATATCTTCTGGCGTTCCATCGTTTCTAAGTTCTTCTGGTGTATGACACATAGAACGTACATACCATACTTTACGTTCCAGTTCGTTCATATACTGCATTACATCTTTGGTAGACTTCATCATATTTTTTAATCTCCTATTATTCATCAATATCATGACTGTCTAAATGTACATATCGCTCTTTGATTTCCTGTGTACGTCCTTGATTCCAGAATTGACTTCCAATGTACCCGCAAGTCCTACGAGCCACGTTCATCTTGGTTTGGTCTGTATTACCACAGTTAGGGCAACGCCAACTTAGTGTACCATTTGTATCAATAATCTGGATTTCTCCATCATATCCACAGACCTGACAGTAATCCGATTTCGTATTCAATTCTGCATACATAATATTATCATAAATAAACTTCATGACTTCAAGTACAGCAGGAATATTATCTGTCAAATCAGCACATTCAACATAAGAAATTGCACCACCTTGACTGAGCTTTTGATATTCAGATTCAATCTTGAGCTTTTCAAATGGGTCAATCTTTTCTCTTACATTGATATGATAACTATTAGTTACATAATTTTTATCAGTAATACCTTCAATAATGCCAAAACGTCTCTTTAAACACTTCGCAAATTTAAATGTGGTGCTTTCAATTGGAGAGCCATACGGCGAGTACGCTATATTTTCAGCGTTTTTCCATTGGTTACATTTATCGTTAATGGCTTGCATTACTTGTAAACCAAACTCTTTACCACGACCATGAGAATGACTTTCGCCTGTCATATACTTTACACACTCATACAGTGCAGCATATCCCAAACTAATCGTACTATATCCACCATGTAGTAGTGGATGAATTGACGCACCCTTTGGTAGTCTTGCCAATGCACCATACTGCCACAGAATTGGTGCAACATCAGATGTTGCAAGTGCCAAACGCTCATGTCTACATTGTAATGCACGATGACACAATTCCATGCGTTCGTCAAATAGTTTCCAGAATTTGTCAAAATCCTTATCAGAAGAAAGAGCAATATCTGCTAAATTGATTGTAACAACTCCTTGATTCATTCTTCCCCAATACTTTGGTTTATTAGTCTCAGGGTCAACATAAGGAGTTAAGAAGCTTCTACACGTTTTACCCAATGTCACCATTGGCACTGACTATATCATCATCTTTCGATGCCTTTACGCTTCCAGTGAGTACTAATCTCTCACCGTACCAGCGATACAAACTACCGCCGCCGAGTTTTTCCCTCGAACATAGTCGATACACTTCATTCATCATAATAAAAATTAAACTTTGTAAGGTTAGTTCTTTCTTTTAAAAGAAAATGTTTGATTCTATGACGGTCTACACCAGTAAATCTTTCACACTCTCGCATACTCTTAAAAAAGTGCTTTTCCTTAGTTTCTTTATTTTCTGCAATAATCCAAATACCTCTGCCTTTATGTGGATTCACATAATTATTTTCTCTAAATGCTTTGGCAATGTTTTCAGAATGAGTAACAGGATTAAGATTCCAAAGAATATTGTGATTTTTTATTGTATCGTCATGGTCAACAACCTTACAGTTGTTCAAAAAGGCTTCTGCCATAAGACGATGAACTCGTTTTCTGTATTTTTTACCATTATAACACAAAACAACGTGTTCATACATATCTACACCAATATAAGTATGAATCATCCTACCTGTTTTGAAGTTGATAATTTGAGCATACTTATTAATACCAAATCGTCCATCTGTACTTTTTAATGGTATAAAATCATTAGTAATTTCATTAAATTCTTCTAATGTCATTCTTATTCTCCTTTCTTTTATATTTTTATTATGATGAATTTTAGCACGGACTCAACTCTGTTCTATAGAGTCCTATCCGTTAGCATAGCTTATTAAGCTACACACCCATTAGTATGGTTCATAAAGGTTTTACATGGGCTGAGTTTACGCTTACCCATGCACCCAAATACATTACCATTACCATTACTATCTACTTTATCTCTGCGCATAATCTTTGCTGAGATATAGTCTGGAACCATTCTCTTAGCAGTACATTCCGCAGAAAGTTTAGTAAGATACCAATATTTACTATCTTCTGTAATATTATTCTCGTCTAATACATATAGAAGTTTAGGAAATGCTGGTGTAATGTAATGACCTACTTCATTCTTAAAACCAAGAATACGTTGCTTTAGAAATTCTTCGATAAGCATTGCAGTTTCTGATTCATATTCTGGATTATCATTAATATACATAAATACGCTTAAAAATGGTGCTTGACCATTAGTATTAGTCATACTATTAACTTGATAATTAAAAGTCTGTACTGCGTCTGCAATTTCTTTTTTCACATCTTCATTTGCATATGTGGTTGCTTCATCAGCAGACATTCCACGACTAATATATTTATTATAATAAATATTATAACTATCTCTGATAAAAGGAGAGAGGTGCGCAAGATTAATTGTAGCACCACCATAAGACGAAGAAGTAACAGCAGTAATAATCTGTGTTGCAATTGTTGCTGCGGTAATTAGTCTATGCGGTTTTTCAATCTTAACACCATTGATTACAGTACCATTTTGCAACATATCTTCAAGGTTAATTAATTCACAATTACCAGTTACAATTCCACCTTCAAGGACGAAACTATGACAATCATCAACCTCAAGACACCAAACGTTGTCAATTTTTGCATATTCAATAGATTTTACTTTCCAATTACGATAAGACTGGTTGGCTTGAATTGCGTATCTACGAGTTAAACCACCACGTTTTCCATAATTTGTTTCATCAGAAACGTCCGTATATCCAGATACATAATGTCCTGCAATATTTAACAAATCATATACACAAGAGTTTTTATATTCTCCTGTTACCTGAATACCTTTAAACTCATTAGATTTAGTACTACCCATTCCTGTCGGTCTGTCTCCGTCAGCACATAATAAGCCATACACAAAATATTTGGTTTCAGATGGTGTCATAACAGGAATATCATCTTTGTTATATTTTGGTATATGAACCTCTTGGTCTCCATTGGCGAAATTTGGTGGTGTTGTACAAGAATAACCGGCTTCTACAAAAATTTTTGCATATTTGTTTTTATGTCCACATAAGCGAACTTTTGTACCACCCCATTGTTTACAATATTGTCCATCTCCGAACGCAAAACCTTTACACCATAATTGTTTTTCGGTTTCTGTTGCTTCGTTAAAATCAACATTAGCAATCACTGGTGTCTTAATTAGACAATCTCCAACACTTAAATTAGTAGTTACAGAACCATCATTTAACAACCATCTATGATTTGATGTTGCATATACTACGCGCTCTTTACAAAGACCTCTTTTGAAAACGATGCGATATAATTTTTGCTTTCCATACATAACAACTTTGGCGTTTTTCCACTCACCTGTATGAGTTAATACTGTTGTTGTATCACCGTTATTAAAATCAGCAAAAGACTTTACACCATCGCTTGTAATAAAACGTGTGTTTACATCAAAGCAATTATGCAGTGATTTCTGCGCAAAATAGTCAATATCATGAAAATGGATGATACCTTCATCATGTGCTTTCACAATATCTGGTGGCAATAGAAAGCGTCTTGAAATATCAGTACTTGTAATACCTGCGAGATAGTCACGTTGAGTTGTAACAATACGAGCATTTTTATTACTATTTTCTGTATTCCAATAATCAGAATTACCATCAATTAATTCTTTAATACTCTGGTCTGTGGTATTGCTTTGACGAACAAGTTCTCTTTGGTATCTATATCTAATATACTTACGAGCAACATCCTTACGTTTACTTGCCATAAGTAAATCTTCTACGCTATCTTGAATTTCTTCTACATCAATAATATCAGTCTCGCTATTAGCAATGTAAGAAGCAATTGCGTTAGACTTCTGTCGAGCACTGGCAGTTAGTTCACCATCAACTTCAACAAAGGCTTTTCGTACAGATTCTACAACCTTATCTTTGTCAAATTCAACAATACTACCATTACGCTTTTTGACCTTCATATATCTCATCACTCCTTTATATAATCACTTTTTAATGTGATACATAAGTTATTCCTCAATAATATATCTAACTACTTCTAACCAATTTTCACAACGATGCATTACAGGGTCTCCTGTTTGTGCATCTTTGTTATAAGGCTGTGCATATAGTAGATGCAACTTATTATCACCAAAATGTGTCCACAAATCATCAATCATTACATCTAATTTTAATAAATGTTTATAATGACAGCTTATCAACTGTGTCCCATCATACCAATCAAATAAATATCTCAACATAATGTCTTTAACATACAATTCTTTTGGCGTAGATGATGTACAGAAATAAATAGTTGCTCCGTATTCTTTCTTGAGGTATTCAATAGCCGTCAATGCATGTTTATAAATTTGCACATAAGCAATTGCATCATAATACAAATCATTAATGTCATCAGTAATTTGCGGATATTTATTGAATGTTTCATCAAGATTATACGGACAATCATTATAATCAATATTAAGATTATACTTTTTATTAATTTGATTTACTACTGTTTCACCAAGATTCCAGACAGTATTATCCAAATCAATACCAATTGTCTTATATTTCTTGTACATTGGTTTCGTCTCCTTTCATTCAAATTATCTGACATTTGTCAAAAATTTCCGTAATGTATTTACGGAAATTATTTTAATAATATAAAATAAATGCCAAAACAAAAGTGGAATAAAAATTTCCACTTTTGTTTATACATATATTATATCATATTATTAATCATTTGTCAATAGAAATTTTACAAATGTTACCAAATTGTAATCAACGAGTATATATTGTTTTAGTAGGCAATTTTTTGGTCTCTATAGCTTGCATTGGATTAATAATATCTCTACCAACAACAAATTCATTATCATCAGTAGCAGGAAGTGTATACATTTTTGGAAACACATCAGCCTTTACCATATCAAAACCAAATACGCCATCATATGTTATATAATCATTAATAACGCATACTTTTGTTCCACACCAACTATTAATAATAAACCCTTTGTTACGATTAACTAATTTAGGTCTATAACCAAGAAATGCACACACTTCTTCATAGTTCGTACCTGTCCACTGCATAGCATGAACATATCTAAATTTTGGGATATATACTTTCGTATTCATACAAAGTTCTGGCATTTTATAATCTTCCAACTTCATATCACCATACTTCTCTAACCATTCTTCAAGATTAGTTGTAGTATGTTTAGTTAATTCCCAAAGTTGTCTCTGTTCTTTAGTAAGCTTAATCTTCTTCTTTTTTGCCATACTATCACCAGATTCTATACTCTAAATTACATTCCACATTTACAATTTCACAGGCATACACAATACCATCAGCATGATTAATGTAGAGATTGAAACGTTCTGCAAATGTATCGTTGCTATTTACACAATAAACAGCCACTTCTCCATCCTCATAATAAGTAGCATACAGCACAGTGCCATCAGCAAGTCTATTTTTTTCTTCCATGATAACCATACATTCTTTATCGTTAGACATATACTTAATTGCAAAGCAATCAAACATAGAAACAATCGCATTTACATCAATAGGTTCTCTATTTGGATTTACCTCTTTAAACATCAAATTCATCCTCCACATTTCTTAATACTTCTGGCGTAATACCTAATTTATCTAATCTTCTAAACAACCCACTAATTGCATATGATGTGATATTACGTTCTGTTACAGTGGGTGCATCATGATACGACATTTGATATAATCGTAAAATACTCCAAAAATCCATATCATGTTCTTCAACATTTTTCAGAAATAGTCTTTCAGCCTTATCCATATTATTCACCTCTCTTGACAAGTTGTGCTAAATTATAATAATTGTCAATTATTTCTTCTGCCTGTACTTTACTTATTGCGCTAAAGTCAGAATATAATTGTCTATTAATATACTTTATTTGCTTTTCCTGTTTTGCCGTGACTTTATCTTTTTTATCAATATCCCATGTGCCACTGTCAGAATAATATTTAGTTTGACACGGTGCATAAGAACAGATAAAAACTTTTTTACTACCCAATGCAAACTCAAACATTTCGTGTCCACAACAAGGACAATATTTCTTTTCTTTTTCCATAGCTATTTCTCCTAAAAAAATAAGAGTACAATTTATTTTGTACTCTTATTATAGCATACAATTATTTAATTGTCAATAGCGTGTAATTCACTCACATTAATAACTGATGCAATCAACTTTTTATCCATTTCATGAATTTCGTCATAACGCTTATCATATCTCTGAATTGCTTTAATAATGGTATCATACATGATAGGTGCATATCCCCATCTACTACAGCATACACATGCACTCTTTCTATTAATAGAAAGATAATCTGGGCTATTATGTACGTGACCATATAGGTAGATATTTGGTCTATCTTCACTTGTGTACTCTGGTGGATAATGTGAAAGCTGTACATAACCATCCAGAATAATAGGATGTTTACTAACTGTCTCAAAACCTACATCGTAAAACCACTGTACTCCATGATTATCATGATTACCCATGATTAGATGTTTTGTACCATTAAGTCTATCCATAATAGATTTCGCGTCCTCTTTACCACAAAAGAATACATCACCAAGATGGTATACCTTGTCACAAGGTTGAACACGCTTATTCCACTCTGCAATAATCATCTCATTCATTTCTTCTGGATTTTTGAATGGAAGATTATCATAACGAATAATATTATTATGATAAAAATGTGTATCAGATGTTACAAAAATCATACTTTACCACCATTTTCTATATATTTTTTTGCGTCAGTAATGTCTGTAATTAAATCATTAATCCAATACGGAGACATTGCATTGATAAAATTTCCATATTTATTTTTCTTAAACATAATGCAACCATCATCCTCGCTACCAATTACCACACAACAACCTTCTTGATTGTTATATGGAATCAACATTACTGGTCTAACACCCGCACTACGAAAGAATATATGGTATTCTTCTTTTAATTGCTTAATGGTTTCTTCATCCCACGATTGGTCAACAGCCCATATCATTAAACAATCTGTATCGTTTCTCATTCCAGCAATCATACATTATATCCCCTCGCTTTCATATATTCTCCTACAGCGTTAAGTTCTTTCATAACGCCATTAAATACACGACTGTTAAATTGGTGTTCAAAATTGATTGTATCCTTTTTCTGAAAATATAATGCTCCGTCATCTTCAAATCCAAACACAATCATGCCACCAGATTTCTTAGAAAACCTATACAACATCACTGGAATATATGTTCCTCGTTCGTAAAAGATATTGTATTCTTTTCTAAGCTGTGCAAGTGTAGCATCATCCCATTCTTGATTTTCTGCCCATACAACAACTACATCTTCCCAATCATGGAACTTTTCAACCAATTAGTATCTTCCTCTCCAAATCATCGGTTCGTTATTATCATCTACCATAACAGTGGCATAACCATCTTCGCTGATAATATACATTACGAGATTAGCGGAATTATATACTACACTGAACTTATCATAATCTTGTACAGTAATAAATTTACACTCACGATTATCAGATGCAACGTTACTTGCAGTGCTAGCATTATTACGTAATACGAATGTGAATACACAAAATACAAACGAAATAATAAGGATTACACTAATAACAATGCACTCAATCTTACCGCGTCTCTCTAACATTATTTATTCTCCTTTAGATTCTGGTAGAAATTATCACAATATAATTCGTTCAATTCCCCACGTTTATTTTCTCTCAATACAGCCCTATATAACTTATGAAGCTTCTTCTTATTAATCCATTTTTCACCAATTACACCATACATAGCAAAAGCTCTACCAAGGAAATTCCATACAACAGGATGCATAAAATGACCATACTTTTGTTTGATAAAATAATGTAATGGGTCACTCTCTTTATACTTGACTCCCTTGTAGACTTTAGAAGCAGCAATCATATCGCAAAACATTTCTACGCAATACTTCTCTGGCATAATAATACCAACACCGCCGTGTTCTTGATAAGCGTCAATCCAATAAAAATAATGATGCTTATTATGTGCCTTATGATGTTGCCATGCTTTACTATATCCAATTGCTTTACGTGCGTCCTCAATAGGAGAATGAGTGCCAGTATAATACTTGGCACTCTCAATAAACTCCGTAGGAGTAAACTTACTCATATCGTGTAAAGCTCCCTGTAAAGGTCTACCAGCTCTACACATGAGTTTAAATACATTCCACTTATGTCTATTAATGAGACAAAAGTGTTTCCACATTTTAACTCTTAACTTCATCAATAAACCTTATCATTAAAATTCATTAAATAATGTTCCTAATTCATTAGGTTCATTATATGTACATGTGGTTAAGTTATCTGTAAGTGACACAGACAAACTACGCATAAAACATTGATTATCTTTGATATAATCAAGGAATATTTCAAGTTCTTGCTTAGTCTGGTCAATAGTTCTGTCTCGCAAATCACCAACTAACGAAATGATTACTCCTGTCTGCCATTTTCTTTTTGCACCATTTTCAAATTCAACATAATTATATCCATTTAGAATATTAACATATGTTTGCATATCACCCTCAGAACCAGTTACTTTAGGAGCATTGGCAAGCATGTGTCGTGCATAATTTAATGTCTGTTCGTTAGATTGTGAATACATATTTACATATATCGCACCAGTGACATGTGTCCACAAGCTCATGCTATTAATCCTTTCTCATAGTATTCCAAAGCTTATACATGTCTGATAGATTATAATCAATATCAATTTTCTTGTCCATGATTTGACCATGCCTTTCTCCAAGTAAATTCCACAGGATTGATAACACCATCACTGTGAGCAGATAGGTCATCAAGCACATTACCAATCAGATTATTCTTCTGTTCATAATTAGCGGTGTCTGGAACTTCCATTTCAAATACAAATTCTACCTTGACCTTCATAATACATTCTCCTTTATTAATATTTATTTTACTCGGACACACTTCCAATCCATTGGGTTTGATGAATTATTTGGGTTAGTCGTTATCCAAGCATTATGTCCAAAATTAGGAATTATATTCCCTTCATTTTTCTCAATATATGCTTCTAATACTGCAACTGCTTCTTGATTATATATCCACTGTTTTTTATCACACAGTCTCGCCCACAAACTTAGAATATCTTCATCTGGATACATTTCGTGCATCATTATTAGAAATTCTTCTGTAGCCACTGTGCTATATGCAATCGGACGCTTATATTTTCTATTATGTCGATACCACGACACATCACCTTTTGGTTTTCTATATGACATATTTTACACCACGAGGTCAACAATGTCAAGTAGTTTTGACTTTAAGTTTTTAATTTCTTCTTCGTCTTTAATATCATATACACGCTTTACTGTATATACTCTATCATTGTTTTTATAGGCGTTTTTAATTCTTCTCCACACGCTACTAATAGCAGCATGTGTTACATTATACTTTTTGCCAATTTCTCTATCAGTCATATTTTTACTCTTGCAATACATGATTTGTAATTCTCTCAAACTCATATATTCAATGAACCACTTAAAAAACGTTTTAGTAACGTTCTCATTTTCTACATCTGTATTACTTAAAAAAGTTTCAATATATTCTACATCTGTTTCTTCGCCATGTACTGATGCCGTAACATTATAAGACATAGCACTTACTGTATGTCTTTTTTCAGTTACTTTGTCTCTTGAAATGTTATTTTGAATAGCTCTATATACATAAGTGCTAAACGCACCCTTAGATGTATCATATTTTAAAGCAGCTTTACATAAACCAATTGCCGCAATATCATAATATTCATCTTGAGGAAGTTTGTTATCAATTAAATATTGATAAATAAGATTATGATTATCTTCTACAAGTTTACGCTGTTCGTCATTAAGTTGAATGCTCATTGCTTTTGTTCTCCCAATAAATACAAGTATCGTTTTCCATTACAAAGTCTACTCGGTGTTCACTTTTGTCATTAACACATACATATACGTCTGGTGCAAACCATTGACAATTTGAACAATGCCGAATATCAGTCATCATCTAATTGCTCCTTTGCAATACCAAAATCTGTAGTATATACTATATTCTTAATACCAAGACTTTTAATCATTTTCATACAGGCAGGACACGGACGAGACATTCCATTCTCTCCGTCACACTTCCGCTTTCTTGCAATATACACTGTAACATTCTTCCAGTCAATATCTTCTTCTACAAAAGGAGCAAGCGCATGAATTTCAGCATGTACACGATGAGGTGTATTATCTGCATTGAATCTCTCTTTGTTAAAATGTTTTTGCATAGGATGAGTTTTACTACTATTAAAAGATGCGTTAATAATTTTGTTTTTCTGAGCTACAACACATCCTACTTTATAAGGAATTGCATCACTCATTTCAGCCATATGCAACGCATGATTTAACATTCGCAAATCACGTTTTGTCATATAATCAGTCCTTTGTTTATTTTGTAACTATATTATAACATAACCAATGCTATTTGTCAATAAAAGAATAGACTGGGAGTTAATAAGTTCCCAGTCTATTCTTAATAATTTTTCTAATATAATCTGTACTTACTTGATGACCATATTCATCATAAATATTATAACCTTCATTATCATCTACAAACTGTAATGCCTGTTCTGATGTATAAATATTCTGATATGCTTGATATACACCATCCTCATCACAACATTTAAAGAATGTATATGTCTGCGCGGTTGTCTGTAAGAATCGGTAATAACCATATTCTTTATCTACAAACCACTTCCATGTATTCAGACTATTTTGAATATCTTCCAATGTTCCTACAGACAATTTCCCATCTGCGCAATAAATCTCAACAGTATCATCAATTTTTTCAAGTAAATCTAAAAGATTTTCATATTCTTTCTTACGAATATTTTTAGCCTTTTCATCAACAATATAATAAGCAGTACTCAAAATACTCCACCTGACCTTTGTGCTTCTTTAAAAGCTCTTTCTTCGTTTCTAAGATTTTGTGCGTATCTACACCACATAGTAATCTCTGATTTCGCTTCATTCATTCTATCCCACCATGTATCGTCAACTGGATAAGTATCATCATATATTGGACAAGTACCATTATATATAATACCTTTACATCCTTCTGGTGGATTCAGACAAATAATTTTTAAACGTCTTTGCCAACACCATCCAATCCATGAACGCTCATATAAAGTTACATTAAATTTAAACCCATCATGTCGAAGAACAACTTCTTTTACATTACGTGTCAATAGTCAATCACCTCATATCTGTTTGGATATACATAATAATGTGCAGATGATAAATTTTCTAAAATACGTTTTGGAATAACAGCATTTACAGGACATTCATTCAATTTCCAACTTCTTGTTAAATGGAATAACGGATAATGACGTTTGTTTCTAATATAACGTTTATCTATACCTCTATCCCACATTTGATTTACTGTTCTCCAAATATCATCTTCATATCCCATTGTTTTACATAAAAACTCTTGAATATCTGTCTTTTTAACAAAGAGACATTCTACTTGACGTATATGTTCTTTTCTTAATTTCTTGATGTGATTTACCCCCACTTCCCCCAGCCATATAAAATTATAATACGTAGGTGACGAATAGCTACTCAGACCCCAACCTCTCATCCTAACATGTTTCTTACCTTTTTTATTATTTATCCATCCTAATTCAACAGCAAAGGTATTACCAAAAATACCCTTTTCAATATCACTCAGTCTACACTTTTCATCTATAGTAACATTTGTATCTGCGTCCCAAATATCAATTCCTGCTTTTTGTGCTACTGTATTTTCTACAATATATGGTTCTTTATATATATATTTATACAAATTATCATAAACATATTGTGTTACTGCATCTGATGCCTTGCTATCACGTTTACGCGTACTTTTATTATAATACATTATTATCACCTCACAATACAATCTGTATTAGTAATTTTCTATACCATTATTTACCAATTATCATTATTATCAATATTGACAACAATTGACATTGTTATCAACATTAGTAATAATTATCATTATTATTTCTACAGGTAATATGAGCCTTTTCTCTTTT
>OLYB01000326.1_pt1 | contig 48049 bp, 44 predicted proteins | sample 1674481 | NCBI WGS metagenome assembly OLYB01 (sample SAMEA103958167, study PRJEB25191) | human gut metagenome
TCCGGAGGCTTTTTTTGTATCCGCACGCATGAAATGTGGCCTCTACCGTTTTTTCGGCTCGGTTTGAAAACTTGGGGGAATTAGTTAAAAACCTTATCTTTCCTGTGGGTGTGGATACGTTTCCCACGGAACTGTCCGGAAGGCTCCGCCATGTCTTTTCTCCGGCAGGGGCGGTTCCGGAAACCCTCGCCGGGTACTTATGTTTTAGGAACATTTATTGAATATCCCTACTTTAAGTATAAATTAGTTGGCTAATTTTATGATATTTATTGTATCTCCCACTTTAGAAGATCAGCGGGAGATGCACTTTTTCTTTTTCATTGAGCTGAAAAATCTTGCTGCTATGCTAAGCATAATAATAGAAAGGAGTTAGGAACAGTACGGTTCTCTTTCTTATTTATGTGTATAAGCTAGTGCTGCTCCCAATGCCGTGCGATACTCTGCATATTCAGGTATCCAAAAATGGCATTGGTACATTTCTTCCATAACTGGGAATATTTCTTTGCATTGTGGCATTTTGGTCAAATTACCTATTAGGACAAAATCTTTAATGTGGCTATTCAGTGCTGCTAATATGACAGATTGTCCTATTGATTGTAATACCATATGAATGATTCCCGCTGCTACATCTTCCATAGAGGCGTTTGAACTTGCTTTGCCAAATGTGGAAGCGGTGGCATCCAGAGGCAGTCCAGGTAGAGGGGTATTGCAAATATCCTTGATTTGCAGATCAATATTTTCTATTACACCTTTTTCTGCCATCTTTACCACTTGATGAATATTCTGTGTTTTTAACAACAGGCGAGATAGTCCTTGAATGGTTCCTCCGCCAATACCTATACCACCTATGTGAGATATGTTTTTACCTCCTTCCACTTTTACAAAAGAGGTGCCGGTACCCATGCTTACTACAATAAGGTCTTGCAATTGGGAGTCATAGTGGGCTCCAAGACCGTTTGCTAGAAACTCATCCGTATGATCAGTAGAGAGTCCATATAAGGGTTGGTTTACGTAAGCACTTCCCACTCCTGTCAACATGACTTTATCAATGTCGTTTAAGCTGATTCCATTATCATATATGTATTTGCCGAAAGCACCGAATAACGAAGTGATAGGATCTTCGGCTTTTACAATCATAGGATGTTTTATGCCTTCTTTATCCACACCTATTATCTTGGTGGTGCTTCCGCCTACGTCTATACCTATTACCATTCCCATTGTTTTTCTTTGTTTATTTTAAAATAGTGCAAATATACAGGAATTATCTAAGTGGCTATTCATATAGCTTGCAATAATTACCAATTATCTGTTCGGAATGGAGCTACAGGCAGGCCTGATGCTCCGAATAAGGTACCATCAGTATGGTTGGCCCAATTGTATCTTACGGCTACAGGATGAGGTACATCGGGTGATTGTACAATTATTTCTTTCTTTTTTACAGTTACTGTTGCCGGATAAAAAATCCGATCTGTACCTGCGATTATAAATCCGCGTACTGGGTCGGGATGCAAGAATCCTTTTCCTAAGTTTTCAAAATGGATGCGAAGGGTATTTCCTTCGATGCTGTAGCCTTTATAAACCGGATATTGAGGCATTTTTCTTTTTCCGTAAGTTTGCTTTAAAGCTAACTGTGATAGGCGAAGACCTGTTTCCAGAGTACTTTGGAAGGTATTGCTTTTTTCTTTCCCAATATCGGTGGTTACCACCATGCCTGTATGATTCAAGTGTAAAGCCTGTGCTTGTGCTTCACGCATGGCCGCCCAGTCTGAATCATCTTGTGCTTCTTCTTTTTTCTCATGATTGGGCAGTTGCACAAAGTAGAAAGGCATTTGTGGTTTTTGCCATTTATCGCGCCAGTCGGCTATCAATGACATGAATAAGTCTGCATATTCATCGCTGCTTTCCAAATTACTCTTTCCTTGATACCATATAACACCTTGAAGAGGGAAAGAGGTAAGCGGATGTATCATTGCATTGAATAATCCTGTGGGATACTTAGGGTTACTTTCTGGTGAAATGGGTACAGGGGGGATTCCACTTAATGAGAGACCGGATAGGTATTTCCATTCTCCTGCCAATGAGATAGGATCTTTGCCTTTTACACTCAGCTTCATGTCTTCTGGACGGCCATATATTCCTCCTTTGCTTTTGTAATTGGTCACACGTATGGTCAGTACAGCTTTTCCGCGTTTTACCAGCTTATAGGGAATTGTGTAACAGTGGGACGCATCGGCTTTCGTGTTTCGTCCTATTTCAGTCCCGTTATAATATACGATGCTTTCATCGGCAATGTTCCCTAAATTTATTGTGACATTTTTTCTAGTCCAGTTACGTGGAATATCTATCGTTTTTCTGAACCACACTACTCCATCGAAGTCTTTCATTCCCTTATCTTCCCAGTATCCCGGAAGTTCCATTGTTTTCCAGTTCTCATCCGAATAATCAGGTTCCGCCCATACTTGGTGGTCATCGCACCATCCCATATCGTGTTCGTAAAGAGCTTGATACCACTCTTCTCTTTGACGGGCATATTCTGCTTCTATTTTTTCAGGATTGAACCCCAAGGATTCAAGCATTTCAGTTTCTTTGTTGTAACTTGGCAGGTTTTCTAACGCATCATAACTGGCCCATGCTTCTGCAGGAGTATCTTTCCAGGTGCAACTTATTATACCTATGGGTACTTTCAGTTTTTTTTGTAACTGACTGGCAAAAAAATATCCGATTGCAGGGAGTCCGGTTATGGTTTCAGAGGTACATTCTTTCCAACCTTCTTGTGTAGCATGCAAATCTTTCTTGGGAACTAAAGAGATTTCTTTTTTTGTCTGAAACAGACGGATATAAGGTTGGGAGGGTATATCTATGGGAGTTTCTGTTTCACATTCTCCTGTATACAACCATATTTCGCCAATCAGAATATTTTGCAGTATGTGCTCCTCCCCGTCCGAAATGATAATTTCATAAGGACCTCCGGCAGATGGGGTAGGAACTTCTATTTTCCAATTTCCTTCTTTGTCAGGTGATGTCGTATAGGGATGCTTATTCCATCCCGTTTTTATTATCACTTCTTTTTTTGTAGATGAATGGCCATGAAAAATGACATTCGATTTTTGTTGTAATACCATATTGTCTGTGAATAATGCAGGCAGTGTTACTTTGGCCTCTGCCATACAAAATGCCATTAACATTCCCAATAAGATCATTTGTTTTTTCATAAGTGCCAAGTTTGTTGTGTTATTAAGTTTATAGTATTTATTTATGTTGTATAAGTCCCCGGTCTTTGAATATGAGTTGTACCAGGCGGAAAGCCAAATCTGTAAGCAATATTCCCAAGGCCGCACCAATGATGACATCAAACAGCCAGTGACGGTTATTCAGAATGCGGGTAAACCCTGTAACTATAGCTGCTGCGTATGCTACTAATCCTACCCAATATCCTTTGAATCCATATTCCTTATACAATAGGGTAGCTGCCATAAACGCTGCTGCCGTATGTCCGGAAGGAAAAGAGAAATAATTTGTGGCATCCGGGCGAAGCACCCCTGTGGTGAGTTTTAATCCATTTACTACCAGCTGCGTCAGTACGACTGACAAGACTATGAAAGTGAACAGCCGTTTCCATCCGAAATTACCTCTTATTCCTCCCAATTTCAGTCCGAATAGAAGTATGAGTGGAAAAAGTTGCAGATAATTGTCATAAGTTTGATGGAAAGCCGGAGCATGTACATTACGCAAATTACGTATGTATAGATTTGCATTTTCGAAAAAATGGGAGAATGTCCCGCTTCCGTCTTGCAAATACACTGCAATAACAAGTAATACAGCTACGTAAAACGTGATGATTGCCATCATTTTAATTTTTCCTATCATAAGTCAGTTTATTCTACGGATGAATGCCCCGAAAGTACTCATTTTCTCTTTTATCTGTTAATGCGTTAATGATAAATTTTGTTCAAAATAAGTTTCTTTAGGAATCTTATGGTTTAGTCGGTTCTTCCTTCATTTCTCCCTTGCTATATCCGCTAGGACTTATTTTATAGTATTTTTTGAATACCTCGCGGAAATATTTTACATCATTAAACCCGGTCATATCTGATATTTCGGATATATTATACTGTCCTTCGGATAGTAATTGCGCTGCCCGTTTCAGCCGGATCAGGCGGATATAGTCTGCCGGAGCTTGGTCTGTCAATGCTTTTAGTTTATTGTAGAAACTGGAACGGCTCATATTTTGTGAAGCACAGAGTGACTCCACGTTGAAACCTGAATTGTCTAGATTTTCAGTTATTGTTTCTTTTACTGCTTCCAGGAACTGTTGATCCAATGTGTTGCTATAATTTATGGAAATGCTGTCATTGTGTAGTTCCATTTCTGCATATTTGCTACGAAGTAGTGCACGGTTAGTCAGTATATTGGCTATGGATGCTTTTAGTATTCCTATGTTAAAAGGTTTTATCAGGTATTTGTCCGCACCTGTTTCCAACCCTTCAACGATATTCTTTTCGTCATTTAATGCTGTTAGCAGAATTACAGGGATATGAGACGTCAGTATATTATTCTTGATAGCAGAACACAATTCGTCCCCCCGCATTTCGGGCATCATAATGTCCGATAATACTAAATCAGGCTTAAATTCGGGGATGATTTTTAAGGCTTCTTTTCCATTGGTACATGTTTCCACTTGATAAGCTTCGGATAAAGTATGAGACAGATATTCGCGTAGATCGTCATGGTCTTCCACAACCAGGATGCGCTGTGCATTTTGAACATGCTGCCGATACTGATCTTTATAAGTGTGGGGAGAGACTGCACTAGGGGATACTGGTACCACGTTTTCTTGTTGTACCGTTTCTGTCGGAACCTGTTGACTTCGGAATTGTTTTTGGGGGAAGATAACCTTTACGCGGGTGCCTTTATTCTCTACGCTTTCTATGCTGATCTTTCCTTTATGAATACGTACCAGTTTCCACACTAACATCAGTCCGATTCCACTGCCTGTAATTTTTGCATTGATGGCATTGCTGCCCCTGAAGTGTAACTTAAATAACTTTTTCTGTTCTTTGGCAGGAATCCCGATGCCCGTGTCCGTAATCTCCAGACTCCAGTTGTCCTTGTCATGGCGGGTGATAATGTGTACCTCACCGTGGGCGGGAGTATATTTGATGGCATTTGAAATCAGATTTTTTGTGATCGAGTCCATCTTTTCTTTGTCGAACCATACATTTTGATATTCAAAGTTGCTTTTGTAGTCGAGTTTGATCTGTTTGGCTTCTGCATAACTATAAAAGGCATGGTATATTCCTTCCATATAGGTATTAAGTTCGTGTTCCGATATACGAAGGGAGGAGGAGTACACATTGGCTTTGCTGAAGTTTATCAGATTGGTGGTGAGGCGTATCAAAGTGTCCACGTTCTTCATGGCTGTAAGCATATTGGCCTGACTTTCTTCACTTAAATTTTCTTTTTGTTGAATTTCTTCCAAAGGTGCCTTTATCAGTGTCAGCGGAGTACGGATATCATGCGCTGTATTGATAAAGAACCGAGTTCTTTCATCCGAGGCCTTTTTTTCTCTGCGCATGGAATGAAGGCGGAAAATGACGTATGTTGCTAAAATGATAGTCAGGACATAAATACAAATAGCCCAAAAACTGAGCCACACGGGATGTGCTACAGTTATTTTCAATATCCGCTCCTGCAACACGTGTTTATTATCCTCTTTGGAAACGGAACGTACACGCAGTGTATAGGTGCCGGGAGCAACATTAGTAAATCGGATAGTTCCTTCGTCACTGGGAGTAGTCCAGCCATCGTAGAATCCTTCCAACTGCCAGGTATATAGTATGTCCGACGGATAATCGTAATTGATAGAGGATACTCGGATGGAAAATGTATTTTGCATATATTTCAGATTCAATTTCTCTATTTGGTCGATATCTTTAGTCAGAGGAGAGTTTGGATCATTGGGATATACAGTTTGGTAGAAAATACGGAAATCGCTGAATATCATATGTGAATCTCCTGTTTTGGGCATCTCTATGTTTGGGGGGAATTCCAGTGCACCGTCTGTACTTCCGAATACGGTGTTCCCATTGGCACGTAGTACGCCGGAGCCGGCATTGAAACAGGTGGACATCAACCCTTGTCCGCGAGTCCAGTTGCGGAACTGGCGGTTGGTAGGCGAGAAAATACTGATACCATTTTCGGTACTCATCAAGATATTCCCGTCTTTTGTGGGTAGAATAACATAAATGCTGTTTGATACTAACGGGCTGTTTCCTGTATGGTAATGGGCGCTGATTGATTCTTTTACCGGATCATAAGTAAATAGTCCGGAACCACTGGTGCCAATGTAGAGTAAACCATTGTCTTCTTGGTGTAACGTATAAATGTAGGTCGCTCCACCGGGCAGAGGTATTTCATGGTATTTGCCCGAATTCCGGTCCAGTAGAAAAAGATTGGTGGAGGTACCTATCCACATAGATGTACTGTCCTTTTCTTCAATGGCAGTAACAGAACCTAGTCCGGGATAAAGACGTCCTTGGCGTGTCTTCAGATTAAAGCATTTCAGATTATAATATCCTCCGGACCATATACACCCGTATCTGTCCTTTTTAATGTCGCGTATGTATTTGTCGGCACGTACATTCAGATGGAAGGATTGGGCAGGGGTGAGGTATTCTATGTTTCCGTTTTTCTTGGTAATCTGGAAAATGCCCGATGCATATCCTCCCGCCCATATAATACCCGGAGAGACTTCGCATAAAGTAATAAAAATGCGGTTCTGATTTTTTAGTCCGTGATTGAAAGAGCTTAGGAAAGAACGCCATTGCTTTTGCTTTGAATCGTATAAGCTGATGCCGTTGCTTGTTCCAAACCACAGATCCCCGTCACTGTCTTCTATAATGGAGTTTACTTGGTTGTTTACTAGTGACTGCCGGTTGCCAATAGAGTGCTTTATCCAGTTGTAGTTGGTATATTGGTTATTGCGGACGGTAATTCCCGTAGGATAGTTGGACAGCCAGATACGCTGCTCGTTGTCTACATATACATCATTGATAATGTTTCCGTCCATTTCGTTGTAACTACCATAGTTTGCAATGATATAAGGATCTGTTTCATAGGTATCTATGTTTAACTTGTGTACTCCTGCTCCTTCAGTGGCTACTAATAACTCCTTTGTGTTCAAAGGACTGATCCGTGTAATATTCACATCTGTCAGTTCTACTTCGGGACGTACAATTTTCTGGCTGTTCAAGTCATATATATAGACTCCCTTTTCAAAAGTGCCTATAAATAGTTTGTTGGCTGTACGGTGTAGATATAATTCATGTACGTGCATATCCATCATTCCCAGTTTGCCGCAGGAGAGCTCTTTTAAATTCCCGTTTTCCAGTTTTGCCAGATAGATTCTTTTGTCTGTACCTATAAAGAAATGTTCACTGTTTATCTGTTCTATGCAGGTGATATTTCCCAGTCGGTTAGAGATTCGTTGCTTTTGTCCGGATTCTATGTTAAAAAGGTGGATAGCCGATTTGCCGCACAGCCATACGTTATCCTCCTGGTCTATGTAACTATATCTCACGAAAGCATGGTAGTCCTTATTCCAGTAATTGTACATACTGTATATCTGTACAAAACGGTCGTGGCCTGAATCATAACGAAAAATTCTGCCTTGTTTTCCTGTGACCAGTAGTGTACCTGTTTTATCTAAAAAAGTCCAGTTTATATTCAATAACGGGTCTAGTTCCCTGTTACCTTCTCTTAATTTATAATGTTTTATTTCTTTTCCGTTATATTGGTCTATCCCCACATGGGTAAGGAACCACATATATCCACGAGCATCTTTCTGAATTTTGTATATTTTCTGATTGCTTAGTCCTTCTTCTATGCCAATGTATTTATAAGTCTGCGATGAGACGGTTAATGACAGTAGTAAAAAAATGAGACTTGTGATAGTAGCTTTCATAAAACTCTTTATTCTAAATCTTTTCTTTTTTCAAAAAACAGTAACAAAATTAAGATAAAAAAATCATAGGATTAGTAATTTGAGATGAGCTAAATTTCGGTAAAATTATCCCTTTGTTCGCCTATGGCTCACTTGTGTGAATATAAGAAATATAAATGGAAGAAGGTTTGTAACATAACTGTCAGATGATTATGTTTTCTTAACAAAACTTCGTGCAGCATTATGGTATGGCCTGCATTTCTTTCAATAGAAAGGACTTATAAACTAGAATAATTAACTAAGTAAAGAAAAGCACAATGAAAAAGTTTTTTGGTTTTAATAAATTGCTTGCGTCTGTAGCGGTACTTGCTTCTGTGATGATCTTTCAATCCTGTTTGGATGATGATGATAATGATTATTATAGATATGCGTTGCCCAATGCACTGGTTACTGTGAAACCGGTGGCCGACAATTCATTTTTTATGCAGTTGGATGACAGTACGACACTGTTACCTGTCAATATGAAAAATTCTCCCTATGGTGAGAAGGAAGTAAGGGCCCTTGTAAATTTCGATCCGGTGAATGAGTCAAGCGGAGAGTATGACAAGGCTGTACATATCAACTGGATAGACAGTATCTTGACAAAACCGATTGCCGGTGATTTAGGAGATAAGAATGATGAAGTATATGGTACCGACCCTGTAGATATGATTAACGATTGGGTAACAATTGCCGAGGACGGTTATTTGACTTTGCGTTTCAGAACCATGTGGGGGAATCGCAGTCAAGCTCATTTTGTCAATTTGTTGATGAGTAAAGATGCTGAAAATCCTTATGAGGTAGAATTCCGTCATAATGCTTTTGGTGATGTATATGGTGAACCTGCCGACGGACTGGTGGCATTTAATTTGGATTCCTTGCCTGACACTGAAGGAAAAACAGTGAAGCTGAAATTAAAATGGAAATCATTTAACGGAGAGAAAACTGCGGAATTTGATTATTGTACCCGTAAGTCAACTCCTGCAAACAGTGCAGCCATTACAGCCGGACGAAGTGTCTTGAGATTAAAATAAGGTTTAATAACTGAGGTGCAATTTCAATCCCTCCTGTTCTATGTGGTATAGAGCCGGAGGGATATTTTTTTGCTTTATTCGCTCATCCATATCCCTAGCATTACTCCGAGGATACCCAATACCACACTACCGATGATGTAGGTGAAAAAAGAGGGGTAGAGTCCTGATTTCAGTAATTGCAGACTTTCGTTGCTGAAAGTGGAAAAAGTAGTGAAGCCACCGCAAAGTCCGATAGTGAGCATCAGTCTTATATCATTGTTGATATGAATGCGTGAGGTGAGGGTATAGAATACCCCGATCAGTATGCAACCCAAAATATTGACTGCGAAAGTACCCCACGGAAAATTCGTTGTTCCCTGGCGATAAATGCTTATGGTAAGCAGGTAGCGAAGTACACTTCCTGTACCTCCTCCCAAGAAGATGAGTAATAGTGATTTCATAAATGCTACATTTTAATGCAAAAATAGCAATGATTATTCATTCAGAGCCAAACTTTTTTCGTAATTTTGCACCCTAAACGAAAAATACGCAAAAAGGAATGGGTGGTTTTTTTGGAACAGTCTCAAAGGCTGAATGCGTCACCGACTTATTTTACGGGACGGACTATAATTCACATTTAGGAACAAAAAGAGGTGGTTTGGCTACGTATGCCCAAGGAGAGGGATTTATGCGTTCTATCCACAATTTGGAGAGTTCTTATTTCCGCACGAAGTTTGAATCTGAACTTCCAAAGTTCAAAGGTAGTTCGGGTATCGGCATTATCAGTGATACGGACCCGCAGCCTATCGTGATAAACTCGCATCTGGGCAAGTTCGCCATCGTCACAGTAGCTAAAATCAATAACATTACGGAATTGGAACGCGACTTGCTGGCAGCTAATATGCACTTTTCTGAAATGAGTCTTGGCAAGACGAATCAGACGGAGCTGATCGCATTGCTTATTGTGCAAGGGAAAAATTTTGTAGATGGTATAGAGAATGTCTTTAATAAAATCAAAGGATCATGCTCCATGCTGATATTGACGGAAGATGGTATTATAGCAGCACGTGACAAATGGGGGCGTACTCCGATTGTGATAGGTAAAAAAGAGGGTGCGTATGCTGCGACAAGTGAATCAAGCAGTTTGCCGAATCTGGATTATGAAATAGAGAAATATGTAGGACCGGGCGAAATTATTCGCTTGCGTGCCGACGGAATGGAACAAATGCGCAAGCCGAACGAAGGAATGCAGATTTGTTCTTTTTTGTGGGTATATTATGGATTTCCTGTTTCATGCTATGAAGGGAAAAATGTAGAGGAAGTACGTTTTATGAGTGGTTATAAAATGGGGCAGAAGGACGATTCGGAAGTTGATTGTGCCTGCGGTATTCCTGATTCGGGAGTAGGCATGGCATTGGGGTATGCTGAAGGCAAAGGAATTCCTTATCATCGTGCTATTGCCAAGTACACACCCACCTGGCCTCGTAGTTTTACTCCTGCCAATCAGGAAATGCGTTCACTGGTAGCAAAAATGAAGCTGATACCTAATCGTGCAATGCTGGAAGGTAAGCGCGTGTTGTTCTGTGACGATTCTATAGTGCGTGGAACCCAACTTCGTGATAATGTGAAAATTTTATTTGATTATGGTGCCAAAGAGGTTCATATGCGCATTGCTTGTCCGCCATTGATTTATGGATGCCCTTTCATTGGTTTCACTTCTTCAAAAAGTGATTTGGAATTGATAACCCGCCGGATGATTAAGGAGATTGAAGGCGATGAAAATAAGAATCTGGAAAAATATGCAACGACAGATTCGCCGGAGTATAAGAAGATGGTGCAAATGATTGCCGACCGCTTCGGTCTGAGCTCCTTGAAATTCAATACTTTGGAAACTTTGGTAGAAGCGATAGGATTACCAAAATGTAAGGTATGTACCCATTGTTTTGATGGTTCCAGTTGCTTCTAATAACAAAATAATAAAATATTAATGAAAAAGAGCCGTGATTTGTTTGGCAATTCACGGCTCTTTTTCTATTTTTACAGGCAAGTATGAATATTAAAACAAAAAGAAAAATGACGGTAATAGAACGATTTTTAAAATATGTAAGCTTCGACACTCAGTCTGATGAGAATAGCGGGGCTACCCCCAGTACACCGAAGCAGATGGTGTTTGCACAATATTTAAGATCTGAATTGGAACAATTGGGCTTTCAGGAAATTTCTTTGGATGAGAATGGTTATCTGTTTGCCACATGGCCGGCCAATACGGATAAACCGGTTCCTACCATCGGATTTATTGCACACATGGATACCAGTCCCGATATGACGGGTGCGGGAGTCACCCCACGCATTGTCTATGGTTATGACGGAACGGATATTGTATTATGCGAAGAAGACAACATTATACTTTCTCCCAAGCAATTTCCCGAACTGTTGGATCATAAAGGGGAGGACCTTATTGTAACCAACGGCAAAACATTGTTGGGAGCTGATGACAAGGCGGGTATTGCTGAAATCATCTCGGCTATGGTATATTTGAAAGAACATCCTGAAATCAAGCATGGAAAAATTCGTGTGGGATTTAATCCTGATGAAGAAATAGGCTTGGGTGCACATAAATTTGATGTGGAGAGATTCGGATGCGAGTGGGCATATACGATGGATGGTGGTGAAGTAGGGGAGTTGGAGTTTGAAAACTTTAATGCCGCTTCTGCGAAAGTGATTATTAAAGGACGTAACGTACATCCGGGATATGCAAAGGATAAAATGATCAACTCCTTGCGTGTAGCTAATGAGTTTGTGTCTTTACTGCCTACGGACGAAGTGCCCGAATGTACTGATGGTTATCAGGGATTCTATCATTTGATTGGCATGACGGGTGAAGTAGAGCAGACTACCATCTCTTATATAATCCGTGATCATGACCGTGCCAAGTTTGAGGCATGCAAGGAAAATATGAAAAAGTGGGCGGAAATCATCAATAAGAAATATGGAGAAGGCACCGTTACATTGGAATTGAAAGACCAGTATTACAATATGCGTGAGAAAATTGAGCCGGTGATGCATATCATTGATATCGCTTTCAAGGCTATGGAAGAGGCGGGCGTGACACCTAAGGTGAAGGCTATCCGCGGTGGAACGGATGGTGCACAACTTTCATTCAAGGGATTGCCTTGTCCCAATATTTTTGCCGGCGGCTTGAATTTTCATGGCAGATATGAGTTCGTGCCAATCCAGTCTATTGAGAAAGCCATGAAAGTGGTGGTGAAAATCTCTGAATTGGTGGCAAGATAAGTAATTTATTAACCTTAAAATAGTAAAGTAATAACATGAAAACAACTCCGTTTACCGAAACACACATTGCCTTGGGGGCGAAAATGCACGAATTTGCAGGTTATAATATGCCTATTGAATATTCGGGAATTATTGATGAACATCTTACTGTATGTAATGCCGTAGGTGTTTTTGATGTATCCCATATGGGTGAATTTTGGGTAAAAGGTTCTAATGCGTTGGAGTTTTTGCAGCAAGTGACTTCAAACAATGTGGCGACTTTGCCCGTCGGTAAAGCGCAATATACTTGTTTCCCTAATGAGGAGGGAGGTATTGTTGATGACCTGTTGGTGTATCACTATGAATCCGAAAAATACTTGTTGGTGGTAAATGCGGCCAATATTGAGAAAGACTGGAACTGGTGTGTCAGCCATAACACAGTGGGTGCGGAATTGGAAAATGCATCCGACCGTATGGCACAGCTTGCTATTCAGGGACCGAAGGCTATGGAAGTTTTGCAAAAACTGACTCCGGTCAACTTGTCTGAAATTCCTTATTATGCTTTTACCACAGGTGAGTTCGCCGGTCAGAAAGATGTGATTATTTCGAATACCGGTTATACCGGTGCAGGTGGTTTCGAGCTTTATTTTTATCCCGAAGCCGGTCAGGCTATCTGGAAAGCAATTTTTGAAGCAGGTGCTCCTGAAGGGATTAAACCTATCGGGCTAGGGGCTCGTGATACATTACGTTTGGAAATGGGCTTTTGCCTGTATGGTAATGATTTGAGTGATACCACTTCTCCGTTGGAAGCAGGATTGGGCTGGATTACCAAATTTGTTGAAGGAAAGAATTTCACTTCACGTGCTTTACTTGAAAAGCAGAAAGCCGAAGGATTGAAACGCAAGCTGATTGCTTTTGAAATGGTAGACCGTGGTATTCCCCGTCATGGTTATGAACTGGTAAATGCTGATGGAGAGAAAATAGGTGAAGTAACTAGTGGAACCATGTCTCCAATGCGTAAGATTGGTATCGGTATGGGATATGTTCAGACCGCTTACACAGCATTAGGTACTGAAATATTTATTGATGTGCGCGGACGCAAGCTGAAAGCTGTAGTAGTAAAGGCCCCGTTCAGAAAATAAATCGAAAGCCGGAAAAGAGAACGCTGATAACAAAGAAAACGCGGATATTCAAGAAATCTGAATATTCGCGTTTTCTTTATATGGCTGATATACATTTACGGTTAGTTCCTTTTCATAAAAACAGCTTTTAATGCAAAATTAATAATAGGATGAAGAATATGATAAATAGATAATTCTTAATTTTGCAATCAAAAATTTATTAGCTATGTCTGAATTGGCTCCATTGATAAGTGATTTGGCTTTGATTCTGATCTGCGCCGGTGTCATGACGCTCGTCTTTAAACGGTTAAAGCAACCTCTTGTTCTCGGCTATATCGTAGCCGGCTTTTTGGCAAGTCCCCATGTTCCTCTTACTCCGTCGGTCATTGATGTGGCCAATATCCATACATGGTCGGAGATTGGTGTGATATTCTTGTTGTTCGCTCTAGGGTTGGAATTTAGTTTCAAGAAACTGGTGAAGGTAGGGGGGACGGCGGTCATTGCGGCGTGTACCATTATATTTTGTATGATATTGGTTGGGATTTTTGTAGGGTGGTCTTTCGGGTGGCAACGCATGGACTGTCTGTATTTGGGAGGTATGTTGGCCATGTCCTCCACGACTATTATCTATAAGGCTTTTGATGATTTGGGATTGAGGCAGCAACGGTTTGCCGGTTTGGTTCTTAGTATTTTGATATTGGAAGATATATTGGCTATTGTTTTGATGGTTATGTTGAGTACAATGGCAGTGAGTCAGAATTTCGAGGGCAGTGAAATGGTATATAGCATTGCCAAATTATTATTCTTCCTTATATTGTGGTTTGTGGTAGGTATTTATATCATTCCTACATTTTTGAAGCGTTCCCGCAAGTGGATGGCAAATGAAACATTGCTGATTGTTTCGCTGGCATTGTGCTTCGGTATGGTAGTTGTGGCGGCCAAGGTTGGATTTTCGGCTGCGTTTGGAGCTTTTATAATGGGGTCTATTTTGGCAGAAACGGTAGAGGCCGAAAATATAGAGAAGCTTGTGGCCCCTGTAAAGGATTTGTTTGGAGCCATTTTCTTTGTATCTGTGGGAATGATGGTAGACCCTGCCATGATTGTAGAATATATATGGCCCATTGTGATTATTACATTGGCCATTCTGCTTGGGCAGGTTATTTTTGGTACAGGTGGCGTGATTTTGTCGGGACAGCCGTTGAAAGTTGCCATGCAATGTGGCTTCAGTCTGACCCAGATTGGTGAATTCGCATTTATTATCGCTTCGTTGGGGGTAAGTCTGAAAGTAACCAGTGATTTCTTATATCCTATTGTGGTGGCTGTTTCGGTCATTACCACATTTCTGACCCCGTATATGATACGTTTGGCGATACCTGCTTATCATATAGTAGAGAAACGTCTGCCCGGCAAATGGAAAAAAATGCTTGAGCGTTATTCATCGGGATCACAAACGGTGAATCATGAAAACAATTGGAAGAAATTGTTGGTTGCCATAGCTAGGATCGTAGCTGTTTATTCTGTATTGTGTATAGCTATGATTACACTTTCATTCCATTTTATTATTCCATTGTTCCGGGCTAGTCTGCCTGTCTTTTGGGCCAATCTGGCAGGAACTGTTTTTACTATCGTCTGCATCGCACCTTTCTTGCGTGCCATTATCATGAAAAAAAACCACTCTGTAGAGTTCCAGGCGTTATGGCAGGATAGCCGTTTCAACCGGGCTCCCTTAATTTCTACCATTTTACTCCGTATAGTGATAGCTGTCATGTTTGTGATGTTTGTTATAGAGAAACTTTTTCAGACTTCCACGACTTTGCTGATCGGTATAGCCGTTGTTTTGGTAGGTATGATGATGTTCTCGCGATGGCTGAAGAAGCAATCTATATTCATGGAGCGTACTTTTATTCAGAATTTGCGTTTCAGAGATGTGCATGCTGAGTTCACAGGTCAGAAGCGTCCTGAGTATGAAGGACATTTGTTGTCCCGCGACTTACATCTTTCGGATTTTGAGATACCTGCGGATTCCTTATGGGCGGGATATACGTTAAGAGAGTTGAATTTGGGGCATAAATACGGAGTACATGTGGCATCTATCATTCGTGGAATGCATCGTATTAATATTCCAGGGGCGAATGTACGTCTGTTTCCCGGTGACACCATACAGGTAATCGGTACGGATGAGCAGTTGGGCGAGTTTGCCCGTCAGGCAGAAAGAGTATCAGCCGCCGCTGAAGAGGAAGATTTGGAAAGGCGTGAAATGAATCTGAAACAGTTCATTATAGATCGTAACTCATTTTTCTTGGGTAAAAATATTAAAGAAAGTGGTATCCGGGATGAGTACAAATGTCTGGTGGTAGGCGTCGAAAAAGAAGATAGTACGCTGATGACCCCTGATATCAATGTACCTTTTACGGAAGGAGATGTGGTATGGGTGGTAGGCGAACGGGATGATGTGTACCGTTTGTTGGGTAAGAAAGAAAAAGAGGAAGAATAATTAATTTTAATACATAAGAAAACCATGAAAAGTGATCCTAAAGATTGTCTGTATTGTCAGAACAATGAGACATTGCACAATTTAATGATTGAAATAGCTCCACTGAGTGTTTCACGCGTATTCCTGTTTAAGGAACAAACCTATCGCGGACGTTGCCTTGTTGCTTATAAAGATCATGTAAACGACTTGTTTGAACTGAGTGATGAAGAACGTAATGCATTTATGGCAGATGTTGCCCGTGTGACCCGTGCTATGGACAAGGCTTTCCACCCTGAAAAAATAAATTACGGAGCATATAGTGACAAACTTTCTCACCTGCATTTTCATCTGGCTCCCAAGTATGTGGACGGACCTGATTATGGAGGTGTATTTCAGATGAATCCGGGAAAAGTTTATCTGACTGATGCGGAATACCAAGAAATGATTGAAGCTATAAAGAAAAATCTGTAGTAGTGAAATGATTAACAGATAGATAGTAGTTAATGGCTAGTGATTAATAGCAGATGCATACACCTACAATCACTAACCATTAATCACTATCTATTCTTGTTCTTCGAAATCAAATTCAAAGTCGAAGTCATCATCACCGAAATATTCAGGAGTAATGAATTCTTCCATGCTGCGACGGTCCTTCTTGGTGGGACGCCCTGTTCCGCGGGCGCGATCAACAAAACCGCTGATTCTGCTCATTTCCAGTAATTCATATTGCTCCGGAGTCGTTACATTCTCCAGAATTTCAGGAACCAATTTGGCACCTATACGTTTCTCTATTGCCTGTAAAACTTTAAATGAGTACGTGACAGGCGGTTTCTTTACCTGTATCACTTCTCCCGGCTTTATCATTCTCGACGGCTTCACCTGAGTACCGTTGATGGAAACCCGTCCTTTCTTGCATGCTTCGGCAGCGATAGTACGGGTCTTGAATATACGTGAGGCCCACAGCCATTTATCAATTCTTGCTTCAGCCATTACTTTTTATTGTATTGGTTCATTGTTATACTGATGCCTGCCAGACAAAAACTCTTAATTATGTCGCAAGCCGTTGCTACACGTTCGTCCATGGTCTTCAAATCTTCATCAGTGAAGTGACCTAATACAAAATCTATTTGTCCGCCACGGGGAAAATCGTTGCCGATACCAAAGCGCAGACGGGCATAATCCTGTGTACCCAGCGTAGCAGCTATATGTTTCAAACCATTGTGTCCGGCATCGCTGCCTTTTCCTTTCAGGCGTAGTGTACCGAAAGGAAGGGCGAGGTCGTCCACCACTATCAACACATTTTCCAACGGAATGTTTTCTTTCTGCATCCAGTAGCGCACTGCATTTCCACTCAGGTTCATGTAAGTAGACGGTTTCAGCAGGATAAGCTGGCGTCCTTTGAGCGAGAGGGTGGCAGTAGCCCCATAACGTCCGTCGGTAAAAACAAGATTGGACGCCTTTGCAAGGGCGTCCAATACTGTGAATCCTATGTTGTGACGGGTATTTCGGTATTCTTCACCTATATTACCCAGTCCTGTAATCAAATATTTCATTGATAAGGATTAAAAGGTTACTGATTATTTGCCGGCAGTTGCAGCAGCACCACGAGCGGCACGAGTCAATTTAACTGCACAAACAACGGCTTCTTTAGCGTTAATCAATTCCAAACCTTCATAGCTTAATTCGCCCACTTTGACAGTCTTGCCCAGACCCAAAGAAGTTACATCAACAACCAGACGTTCAGGAATTACATTGTATAAAGCTTTCACTTTCAGTTTACGCAACTGTAATGCCAATTTACCACCGGCACGTACACCTTCTGCCAAACCTTCCAACTGAACAGGAACTTCCATAACGATGGGTTTAGCTTCATCAATCTGATAGAAGTCAACGTGAAGGATTGCATCCGTTACAGGATGGAACTGGATATCTTTCAAAATAGCGTTTACTATTTTACCGTCAATGTTCAAGTCTACAACATAGATGTGCGGTGTGTATACCAAGTTACGGAGTCCTTCGGTGGGCACGGAGAAGTGAGTAGCTACGGGCAAGCCGTTTTCGTCTTTCTGTACTCCATACAATACACAAGGAACACCATTGTTCTTACGCAATTCGTGAGTTGCTTTCTTTCCTACGTCTGTTCTGACAGTACCTTTAATTTCAATTGATTTCATTGTTTTTTAATTTTTTGTGTTACTCTAAATTAAGTTGATCTTATTGCTTAATTCGCCATCACACGATGTGGTATATCACACGATGAGCTTGAAAAAGCGGTGCAAAATTACTGCTTATTTCCGACTTGGCAAAAAGAAAGCACAATTTTTTTATCATTGTGCTTTCTTTATCGGTTGGAATCAGAAATCGATATCTATTTTAATTTCATTCGGACTAAGCGGCTTGTGAGCGTCTTCGGTCGTTTCCTGTTCTTCATTTTCAGTGTGATGAGGTTCAATAGGACCTTGCTCTTCGGCAATAAACTGTATAGCCTGTTGTAAACCGTTCATGAACTTCTCAAAATCTTCTTTATATAGAAAAATCTTATGTTTTTCGAAGCTTACTTGCGAGTCATCACCTTCTCCCGAAACAATCTTCTTGCTTTCGGTAATAGCCAAAAACATTTCATCTTTTCGGTTTTTCTTCACATCTAAATAATAAATACGTTTGCCGGCTTTAATTGCTTTTGAAAAAACAATTTCTTTGTCACCATCCACTACACTTTTCTTTTTATAATCTTCCATAACTTAAGTATCTTTATAAATCGGCTTCAAAATTGGACATTTTTTTTAAATGGGCAAAGAATTTGCGGATAAACTTCGATGAAAAAAGCGATTTAGATAGCTCTATGTAAATTTTACATTAAAAAATGTAATTATGTTATGTAAAATCAATGAAAATACCTACTTTTGCAACTCCTTAATAATTTTATGTGAATTATGATAAATAGAGTTCTTATTCGTCTTAAGATAGTTCAGATAGTCTATGCTTATTATCAGAACGGAGGCAAAAACTTGGATACAGCGGAAAAAGAGTTATTTTTCAGCCTTTCTAAAGCGTATGACTTATACAACTATCTGCTGCTTTTAATGGTAGAGGTAACTAAACAGGCTAACAAACGACTGAATGCTGCGAAAAACAAACTGGTCCCTACTAAGGAAGAATTGTTTCCCAACACCAAATTTGTGGAAAACCGCTTTATTGCACAGCTGGAGGTAAACAAACAGCTGCTGGAGTTTTCGAACAATCAGAAGAAAACTTGGGAGAATGAAGCTGATTTCGTAAAGACTTTATGTGATAAAATCTTAGAAAGCGATATATATAAGGAATATATGGCCAGTGAGACTTCTTCGTATGAGGAAGACCGTGAATTGTGGCGCAAGCTATATAAAAATATTATTTTCAATAATATCGAACTGGATCAGGTTTTGGAGGACCAAAGTTTGTATTGGAATGATGATAAGGAAATAGTGGATACCTTTGTGTTGAAGACCATCAAGCGTTTCGATGAGAAGAATGGTGCAAAACAGGAATTGTTGCCGGAATTTAAAGATGAGGAGGATCAAGACTTCGCGCGCCGTTTGTTCCGTCGTACTATCTTGAATGCCGATTATTATCGTCATCTGATTAGCGAAAATACAAAGAACTGGGATTTAGACCGTGTGGCTTTCATGGATGTGGTCATTATGCAGATCGCTTTGGCTGAAATCCTGAGTTTTCCCAATATCCCGGTCAGCGTTTCACTGAATGAGTACGTGGAAATAGCCAAACTGTACAGCACTCCGAAAAGCGGTGGCTTTATTAACGGTACTTTGGATGGAATCGTTAATTCATTAAAAAAAGAGAATAAGCTAACAAAAAATTAATATCTTTGTTTGTTATTGAAGAATAACGGTATTATAAACTAAAAAACATAGAAAGTATGAACTTATTATTTGTATTTCTGCAGGCAGGGGGTGGAGGAGATTATTCTTTCCTTATTATGATGGTAGCCATTTTCGCTATTATGTACTTCTTCATGATTCGTCCTCAGAATAAAAAACAGAAAGAAATTGCTAATTTCCGCAAGAACCTGGAAGTGGGTCAGGAAGTGATCACTGCAGGTGGTATATACGGAAAGATAAAAGAAATAGAAGATAATACGGTTGTTTTGGAAATAGCGTCAGGCGTTAAGATTAAAATTGATAGAAATTCTATCTTCGCTAATGCTGCATCCAATCAACAACAGGCAAAGTAAATGACATAACAACATGTTCGACAAAAGGAACATACGTATTTACTATTTAAAGACTTTAGAGAGAATCAGAAGCTTCCTGCTTAGCCGTAATAGCAGGGAGTTCCTGATTTTCTTGTTTTTTGTATTTGTATCTTTCTGCTTTTGGTTGCTTCAGGTGTTAAATGATGATTATGAAACGGAATTCTCCGTTCCGTTACGGTTGAAGAATGTACCTAGTGATGTGGTGCTGACCTCCGAACTTCCTGACGAACTGCGTATTGGCGTGAAAGACAGGGGAACTGTATTGGCTAACTATATGCTGGGACAGACATTCTATCCCATTGTTGTGGACTTTAAGGACTATGAGGATAAAGGAAGTCGTGTCCGGATTCCGGTTTCAGCTTTAATGAAAAAGATTTCGGTCCAGTTGAATCAGACAACCAAATTGCTGACCATACGGCCGGATACTGTGGAGTTTATTTATACAAAAGGGAAGGCAAAGAAGGTGCCCGTGAAATTGCAAGGCAAGGTGGCTTTGGACCGTCAGTATTATATCTCGGATATCATTTACTCGCCGGATTCAGTGATGGTTTATGCTCCTCAAGAGATTTTGGATACCATCACGGCTGCTTATACACAGGCATTGAACTTTGAAGATGTGGCAGACACCGTTCGTCGCAGGGTGAATCTGGCCGATGTACGTGGAGCGAAATTCATTCCCTCTTTTGATGATGTGACTTTATTGGTAGATATTTACGCTGAAAAAAGTGTGGAGGTGCCTATACGTGGCATCAATTTTCCACCCGACAAAGTACTTCGCACTTTTCCCTCCAAGGTTCAGGTGACTTTTCAGGTAGGTCTGAGTCATTTCAAGTCCATCACTTCCGAGGATTTCTTTATCGGGGTGACTTATGAGTCTTTGTTGAACAATAAGGGGGAGAAGTGTCCGGTCAATCTCAAATCCATCCCCCGATATGTGAACCACGTCCGTTTGAATCCCAAGGAGGTGGATTATTTGATAGAACAACGAATTAAATTCAATGATTAAGATAGCGGTTACCGGTGGCATCGGCAGTGGAAAATCATACATTTCCCATTTGCTGGAGAATATGCATATCCCAGTGTATAATGCGGATAATGAAGCGAAACGCCTTACTGTTTCCGATGCCGGAATTCGTGGGGAACTGATTGCTTTGTTAGGTGAGGAGGTTTATAAGGATGGTCTGTTAAACAAGCCGTTGCTGGCTTCCTATCTGTTTTCCGATCCGGCGCATGTGCTCCAAATCAATTCCATTATCCATCCCCGGGTACGGAAAGATTTTACCGTATGGGTGGAACGTCAGGAAAAGTGTGAGATAGTGGGTATGGAATCGGCTATTTTGTATGAGGCCGGTTTTCAGGATACGGTAGATGCGGTAATAATGGTCTATGCACCTGTAGAACTGCGTATACAGCGTGCCATGTATCGTGACGGAGCCAGCGAGGAACAAGTCCGGGCACGTATTGCTGCCCAGATGGATGATGAAGAAAAGCGTCGGCGGGCCGATTTCACGGTGGTGAATGACGGGGTGCAATTGCTCATACCCCAGTTGAACAGAATAGTAGAACAATTAAAAACCGAAAAATTCATACTATAAATTTGGGAGTTTCATTGGTGAATTGTACTTTTGCTTCCTCAAACCATAAATATAAAATAGAATAGTATGTTAAAGACCATTTTATCAATCGCGGGCAAACCGGGATTATATAAATTGATTTCTCAAGGAAAGAACATGTTGATTGTAGAAACAGTTGACGCGGCTAAGAAAAGAGTTCCTGCTTATGCTCATGACAAAGTTATCTCATTGGCGGATATTGCTATGTACACAGATGCAGAAGAAGTACCTTTGAGCGAAGTGCTGGAAGCGGTAAAGAAGAAAGAGAATGGAGCGGTTGCTTCTATCAATTATAAAAAAGCATCAGCCGATGAGTTGCATGCTTATTTTGCAGAAGTTTTGCCAAATTATGATCGTGACCGTGTTCATAACGGAGATATCAAGAAACTGATTTCATGGTACAATATTTTGGTAAACAATGGTATTACTGAATTTGTAGAAGCTCCGGCAGATTCTGCTGACAAAGTGGAAGAAGCTGCTGCTGAATAATTGAAATAAAGCGAAAGGGAAAGGCCTGTCAAGTAGATTGTAAACTGCTTGACGGGCTTTTTGTTTACCGGCATTATTGGTAAAAAAAGTATGTGTACTTCATCGGCGAAATAACACCACTTACTTTGCCGATGAAGTACACATACTTTGTCTATGAACATATATTACCTTTTTCAGTGGGATACGGTCGTTTATAATGCCCTGTAGAGAATATCCTGAAAAATCCTTCATAAGCTTCAGCCCCTCCGCAAACACCCTGCCCGTCGGCGTTTCGGCTGAAGAATTGAGGTTATGGAATCCTTCAGCCAAGTGGAAATGTTTCAGCCGGTTTTATTTTCGGAGGAGTGGTTGTTCTGAAGGATATTTTCCGGCTGAAACATTTCGTGAGGTATATCCTTCAGCCGGAATGCCGACAGGCAGGGTGTTTGCGGAGTGGCTGAAAGATCTGAAGGAAAAGTAAGGCGTTTCGGCATGTAGATACCGTTATGGAAAAAACAACAGGTCAAATTTTAAAAAGCTCTTGTTCTTTCAATGAAAACGTCTTGTTCTTTTTTTTAAAGACCTTGTTCTTTTCAGAAAAGAACAGGACGTTTGAGAGGTTAGTAACCTGCATGCCGGAAGGTTAGTAACGTGTGGGGCGACACGTTACTAATGTGTGGGTTGTAAGATTAGTAATGTTACAGGTGAAAGATTATATATCTTACAAGTGATACATATCATACAGGTATGAAGTTTCAGTATATGTTTGGTAATAAAACAGTAGGTTATCTTTTTTTACGATTATCCAGTTCAATGAACTCTTTTCGGATGAATAAGTTTCTTATGTTTTTCAATATGGCAGATTTTTCAACTTCGATAGTCTCGGTGTCACAGCTTTTCAACCCTTTGTAACATTTTACTTTCATATTGGTATCGTTTTGATCGATATTTCTTTTTCAGATCACCGGAGTGTTTCAATTCGTTCTGCTGTTGGTCAGCGCAAGGTTCACCACCTGCTCCTCTCCGCCACGCAGCTCGGTCAGTCCGTCAGGGATGGCATAGGTGATTATTTGACCGCTCACGGTGATTTCTATCCACGGGGTGTCGCTGACGACGGGCTGAGGGAAGAGGATGGCGCGGAAGCGGTTGCCGTCACCGTCAGTGGATTTCAGAGGGGTGAAGTCGGAGAGTGTCCTGTGGGTAGTCACCTTGCCGTCATAGCCTATAGTACCCGTGGAACGCATATTCTTTATCACGATCGTGGCGTTATTCACATCCTCCTGCGTCAACGTGCCGGGCGTGGCGGAAAGGCTGAGGCTGACCGTGAGGCGGTACATTACGTGGCGGAAGTCGAGGGGAACGGCACCGTCGCTTTCCACACGGTGGAGGGAGGAGGCATGAAGCAGGTCGGTGGCGGCGTATTGCTCCTCGGTGCTCTGGTCGGTGGGCAGGGTGAGTTCTTGGATTGTTTCCATGTAGGTGCGTGCCGGGAAAAAGGCAAAGAAATTGAGCTCGGCGCTGTTGCCGAATCCTTCCCACGTCAGGTTGTCGGCTTCCCATGTGCCGTTGCGGAAGATAGCGGGATATATCATAGCGGATTCGGGGCGGTCCTCATGGGCGATGAATATCTCCGTTTTGTCACCGTTGTTGAAGCTGCCCGTGCCGTTGTCGTTGATGGTGGCTCGTGTGCCGGGGGAATCGGTGGCATCACTGCCTGTGAAACCGGCGATAGCAGTGGTGAAGCGGATGGTGTTGCCGTTGTCCGTGCCGCCATCGGGAGTAGGTGCATCATCCTGCGAGCAGGCCGATAATCCGACCACACCCGACAGGATGGCGATAAGGCATATATTCTTTTTTATTATTTTCATATCGTTGCGTTTGTTAAATTACGTTGTTTTTATGGATTGTGGTTGAAGTTCCCGAAGTTGAACTTTGACCGTGCCAATGTTGAACTTTGACCGCCTCGAAGTTCAGCTTCGGGAAAAAGCGCGGATTACGGTTACCGGAAGGTGATGCTCTTCCATTGCATGAGGTAGCCGCTGCCTTTCGCAAAAGTCCATTCGTTGCTGTTGTTGACTTTTGGGACGGCACTGCCATCCTGCTTCTTGTCGGCGTTCAGCACGAGGTCGCACTTGGCGGAATTGAATGCGTTCGCTCCGGAATGAGCGGCTCTGTTGTGAAAAACGGCGTAGTTCTCTATACTGTTGCCGTCATTTATATCAACGAAATCTCCGGCTGCGGCGGCTTCTATCCGGGTGAGAGCTTTGCAGCCCGTTACGATATAATTGCCGAACCGGGTACATGCCGGCAGTTTGAGCGTTTCGAGGCTCGTACATTCGTAGAAAGCAGCCAAATCTATCGCTTCCACATTATCCAGCGTGAGTTCCGCCAATGAAGTGCATTCCAGAAATGCGTATTGATTAATCCGGGTAACCTGCGGAAGATTCACCGTAGTCAGCGCAGTGCAACTGGAAAAAGCATATTCTCCGATTACCTGCACATCATCGGGCAGCGTCACCTCCGTCAAGGCGGTGCAACGCGTAAAGGCGTTGGCGGGCAGTGTTACCGGTGTTCCCCAGTCCGTCACTCCGCTGAGGTCGCATTTCGTGATTTGCGTATTATAGGCAAATGCACCCAACTGACCATCGCCCATTCCTGTCTTGGAAAGTTCGCCCGTCAGCTTGATTTCGGTGTAGCCTGCGGCGAGGGCGGCCCGGATAGTTAGCTGTGCTTCGTCGGCGGTCATGGAGGTCATGTCGATGTCGCCGGAGGTGGGGGGTGGGAAACCTTTCGGGCACAGCTTGATTTGATGATCCGCCGGGTCGAGGTAAATCTCGAAGTTGCCGTCGTATTTTATCGACTGCCCTCCATAGAGGCTGACCATTGACTCTGGATTCACTATCAAATGATCGCAGTCCGCCTGCGTCAGTTGGTAACCGCCGGTTCCCCCGGCGATGGAGATTATGTCGACCAAGTAGAGCTTGAGGTGCACATCATCCGTGAGGGCTTTCGGAACGGAGATAAGGGGGTTGGAAACGGGCAGAATGCAGTTTAGATTTATGTAAGCCCCGTCGGCGGTCTTTCCCCCGTTCAGCACGAGGGTGGCGCCCTCCACGACTTTTGCACAGCCCGAACTGCCTGCCGCGTAAGACAATTCGCAGCCGTCACCCAGTTCCAATGCTGCTTTCTCGTCGGAAACCACAATCACAGGCATATTACCGTTGCCGTCCAATATCACGTTCCCGCCCAGCGTAATCCTGCCGTTCCAAACACCTACCACGGCAGAATATAAGTTCGGAGCTTGAACCAGCTTGATATTGGTGAGTTCGATATAGACGGCATCAGCGTCGGTATTGGCATTTCCGAGGAAGTAATAGCTGCCCGCTTCCCAAGCGAGGGTGTGGCCGCCGCCGTCTATCTTGAAGTAGCCGCTGCCGTTTATGTATGTGCGGCTGCTACTACTACCTCCTGCGGGTATCGTGATGTCGCTGCCCAGCGTAATGAGCGTAGGGGCGTCGGCCGAGCCACCGCCCGTCTGCAGGGCTTCGTGCAGGGCTTCGTAGGTGGTGATGCCGGAAGTACCGCCGCCTATCACCACTTCATCCGTAATCTCCGGCTGCGTGTCCCAGCCGGAGATGTTGCTGCCGGTGAGTTCCACCTCGGTGTCTCCCGTGCCGGAGTTTTTCTTTAGCTTGAGGTTGAGGGTGAGCTGCTTGCCGCTTTCGAGGCGGGTTTGGTTGCCGGGTTCGGCAGTGTTCAGGTCGGCAGGTACATGATAGTACCACACATCCTCGCCTACGGTTATTCTGAGCCATTCCGCACCTGCGGTGAGGTCTTGCGGTGCTACTTTCCAGTCGGCATTGGCGCCACCTTCGTTACTGAGGATTACACTGCCATCTACCCGGTCGTAGTTCACCACGCCGGTCAGCAGGTTCACCTCCACGCTGGCAAACATCGTTGGCGCGCCATTCTTTGCCACGGAGTTTATTAGGGCGGAAGACAAGTCCGCCCCCTCCATGCCATCGCCCGCCGCCAGGTTGACGACGAGCCGGTGCATCAGATGCTTGAATGTCAGTGCCACCGTTTCGCCCTTGCTTGCTGTGGCAGTGGCGTGGAGCAGGTCGTCCGTGTGGTTCCACGCTTGGGGCATATACATGTATGCCGCTGGGTCGTCAATGTCTGGCATGGTGCCCGTGATGCGTGGGTAGTGGGCGGAGAAAGTCACTGCTTCCGTCTCGCTTAGGTCTTTCCACTTGAGCGGATTGCTGTTGTCGGCTCGGTAAGCGATGTTTTGGTTACTGTATGCCGGGGATGCGGCATCTCCGGTAAAAGTGTACATGCCCCACATGTCGGTAGACTCGAATGAGCCTGCGCCATTGGCATCGAGCTGCGGCGCGCGTGTCTGCACTCCCTCTATGCCGGCAGTGATGTGTACTGCGCCTTCGGGCAGGGTGTTGCCGCCCGGCAGGTCGTCGTTGGTACAGGCCGACAGTGCCAAAACTGCCAGACTGAGGGCAGTGAATAAATATCTTGTTGCTTTCATATCATGAGTTTTTGTTGTTTGTCAAAATCAGATTTCCAAATCACCCGACACTGTACCTTGCGTGCCCCACGGTTGGATGGTTGCATTAACCTCCACCTCCGTACCTACAGGTGTGCGTTTCAGCGTAATGTTGAAAATAGTTTTCTTACCTTGCTCGAAGGTACGGTCGGCTTCCACCGGCCATGTCAATACAGTGCCGTCCGTCAGGGTTAGTTTCAAATTCCTTCCGCTTGCACCCTCTTGCGGCAGGATGATGGCGGAGACGGTCTTGCCATCGGCGGCCGTGTTCAACGTAAGGGTGGCGAGGTCCTGCCCGGCAGTCAGCGTGTTCTGCAACACGTTGAAGTCTGCTGTTACGGGCTGTTTGCTCAGCGTGATGCCCATGCCTGCCAGTTCCGCATCACTCACGCCTTCACCGGCAGTCAACTCTACTTCCACACGGCTCAGGCGGTGGAAGAACTTCAAATCGACTGTATTGGTACTTTTGTCCTTTCCCGTGGCGTTGTCGCTCCGCAGCAGGTCAATGTCGGCAGGGGCCTTTTGGTCGCTCACGTCCACCTTATATATATGGTCCGTCAGGTCGGTTTGCGGATAGTAGGCGATAAAGTCTACCTTTTTATCTGCATTCAAAGGAAAGTAAATGGTCTGTTCTGTTCCGGCAGGTGTAAACTTTCCATCTCCGGCGGTGGTCACATACTTGCGGTTGGTGGCGCCGTCCGTCACTGTCTTCATTCCGTGTTCCAGCATATAGATACCGATACCGTCGTTTGCCTCCCATGTGTCGGTCGTGGCGCGGGGAAGCGTGATTTCTCCGGCAAAGGAAACGGCTATACGTCCGTCATCCACTTGCGGTTCATTTTCATTATTGCTACATGCGGCTATCATCAGGGCTGCCATGCCGATAAACAGATAATTTGTTTTCATCATACTATTTGTCATTTTAAATTTGTTACTTGATGGTTGTATTCACCACTTCCTGTACCTGCCAATCGGTGATGGTTGCTGTACCTGCCGGAGTGTTGTTGCGGGCATCTGCTGTCACGCAGTTTCCGTCACGGGTAAATGCAGGTGCGGTGGTCATCGGTTTCCCCACCCGGCGGCTGTGTATTGGCTTGGATGTCTTTTCTTGGGACGCGGCTGCTGTTTCGGACAGCTTTTGAAGGCCAGTTAGGGTCAGTTCGTCCTGTTTTGCGTTTTCTGCCGTTTTCACCTTGAACATATTATTTTCCTCCACAAAACGGAATACCATTTGCGGAGCTTTGTTTGTTGCCGGCGCAAACATCGGTGCGGCAACCATAGCCAGTAGTGTGTATACAAGCATAGTTTTCCATGCATTCATATCAGTATGGTATATTAGTGTTTTTTATATAGGATGCCTTACGGCTGTTTTTCGTGCAGAAAGAGGAAAAAACGGGTTGCTGAAGAACCTTTTGTGTTGCACAAAAATATAACATGTAAGTAAATGATTGCAAATAAAATCAATTGTCTTTCGTTCAAGTCAATGAAAGACAATTCTTTATATGCTGAAAAGCAGGAAAACTAACGAAAGACAATGTTTAATTAGCGAAAGACAATTTTATCCAAGTACGAAAAACAGTGTGGCAATTGAGGACATTCAGAAAAAACAGGCACATCATTCACCGGTAATCTGATGCGCTGGATGTGGGAAAGATGATTTGGAAGGCAAAGATGTCAGGAGGATGTTTCGATTTCCGCATCAGTGTTCTTTAAGTAGATTTGTTTACAGTAACTTTTGGGAGTCATTTCCATCATTTTTTTGAAATCTCTGTTGAAATTACCGCTATTGTTGTATCCTACCATTTCACATACTTCTTCTATCGTATATCCGGGATTTTCGGCAAACAGACGGGCTGCTTCGCGCAAACGAAGCTCCTTGCGCCACGGACGGAAATCCATTCCGTAATGGTCTTTCATATATTGCCGGAAGAATGATTGGGACACTCCGAAAGAATCTACCACGATACCGGAAGGGATATCCTTCTCACAGTATGCTTTCTCATCTACATATTTTTGTAATCTTTCTTTTAATAGCCGCTCTTTTTCTTGAAAAACAGTTTTTGACTTTTCCTTGTTCTCTTTTACGGACTTGTCTGTTTCGCCCATGTCTGTTTCCATCGGATGTGCATAAATCTTTGTTTCGGGTGGAACAGCCGCAATGACCGGAATCGCAAATTTCATCCTGCGATAGTAGTTGACGAACCACATCACCATGAAGCTGTAATAAAGCACATACAGTGGAACAAAGAATTTGTACCAGTCGGTAAAAAATAAAATGGGTATAGCCATGATCCCAATAGCCAGTGCACTATAAAATCCGGTCTTTACCCATGCCAGACGATTCTCTTCGTCCTCATCATAATAGTCCTCTACCTCTTGTACCGTCTTGCGGTAAGCTTGCGTGAATTTTCGGGTATAGATAGTTAACTGGATAATATAAGCGGCGATGCCCGTATAAAAGAACCACAAATAATAGTCTATAAAACAAAACAAGGCGACAAACAGGATAATGCCTGCCGCTGCAATGCCTCCGGTCTGTCGGAACACTATGCTCCATCTGACTTCACCCGGACGTATGAAAACCAACATGGACATGGTAAAAAGAAGAGCCTGAAACGATGCAACGAAAAGTGTACTGGCAGGTTCAATACGATGGTCATAACCCGTAAAGCAGCATACCAGGCTGAGAAGGGCGAGTACGAAATAAGAGGGCACAAGGATATTACGGGCCTTCCGTAACTTTTCTAATCCGCATTCCGGCGGTATCGTTGTAGTTGCTAGCATGCTTCCCAGCATCGCTACTATGAAAGCTGAAGTTCCCATCAAAATTTTATATGTCGTTTCATCCATGTGTTCAAATCGTTAGGGTTACAAAAGTAGTCTTTTTTGTATTGCGTGCCAAATAATTGGTTTTCAAAGAATAAGAAAAAATAATGATGCCCGTTGTCTCCTTTTCCGCCGAATAAGAATAGATTGGAGAAATTCTTATGATTAAAAATGGAGTTAATAAAAAATATACCAGTCTACACAGACTGTTCTGAATCTTGCCGTATTTCAGTTTTCTTTTTCTTATACAAAAATGAAAAAACTCGCCCACATACGGATAACTTTTGAGAAAATAGTGCAAAGTGTTTGAGAACTATAGAAATATGTAGCTTTGTTCCAGATTCTTCCAATTGTGGTTTTTGACCGTTTTTGAGGGAGTTAGGAAAACAAATCGCTACTTATCCGTTGCCTTTTCCGGGTTGAAAAAGAGGGTTGGAAATAGCTTCCATTTCTACTTTTCATATCCTGTTTATCACTGCATGGAACGATGTTTCTTGCTATGTCTATCATGCAAACTTAGTCATATTTTTCCGTATTAGAAAAAAAGACAGGGTTTGTTTGTTAGGCGAAGGGCCTTATTCTCCGTTCCGCTATATTTTTCATGCCATTCATTTGCTCGCTATATAATAATTTTGCAAACAAAGGAATTAGTTATGAATCAGGCAAATGTAAAGGTATCGTTCTACCTGAAAAAGAGCGAGGCGGATGTTGACGGGAACTGCCCTGTAATGGCTAAGTTAAGTGTCGGGAAATACTCGGAAGCGGCATTCAGTGTGAAAATGAAAGTGTCACAGTCGCGCTGGACTTCCGGACGTGCATCCGGCAAGAGTGTGGCGGCAAAGGAAATAAACAACCGTCTGGACGAGATTCGTGCGATGGCTTTAAGTATCTACTCAGAACTGTCGGCTGTACGTGACGGTGTGACAGCAGAAGAGGTAAAAAGTATTCTGCTTGGAATGGCCAGCGGACAGGAAACTCTTTTGGGCTACTTCAGACGATTTATCAATTGTTTTGAAAAGCGTGTGGGAGTAAACCGTACCATGAAAAGCTTGCGTGCTTATCGGAACGCCTACAACCATATCGAAAGATTCTTGCAGGCAAAATACAAACTTTCCGATATCCCGTTCTCTGCGCTGGACCGTTCCTTTATTGACAAGTATGATTTATACCTTCGGACAGAACGCAATCTCGCCCCCGGAACAATCATCAATCTGACCGTACAACTGAAAACGATTGTCGGCGAGGCCATCGCTGACGGTATCATTACCGCCAGTCCGTTTTTGGGATACGAGCCGGTGCGTCCTAAAGCCGTACAGAAATATCTCACGGCAGAAGAGTTACATAGAATCATGACCACTCCGCTTCACAGACAGACATTATACCATGTCCGTGATATGTTTTTGTTTTCCTGTTTTACCGGGATTTCATATAGAGACATGTGTCTGCTGACTAAAAGCAACCTATGTTCAGCAGAAGATGGGACATGGTGGATAAAAAGTGCCAGACAGAAAACCAAAATAGAATTTGAGATTCCGCTGCTTGATTTGCCGCTACAGATTCTGAAGAAGTACAGCGACACTGCTCCCGATGACAAGTTGCTGCCGATGTACTGCAATTCCATGCTGAACCATTATTTGAAAGAGATTGCGCAAATCTGCCACATAAACCGTCCGTTGGTCTTTCATGCCGCCCGTCATACATACGCTACGGAAATAACCCTTTCTCATGGCGTACCCCTTGAAACAGTCAGCAAAATGCTCGGACACAGCCAGATAGAAACCACCCAGATTTATGCGAAAGTAACCGATGACAAGATAGATGCCGATACAAAGGCACTGAACCGGAAAATTTCAGAACGCTTCTCTGTCGTCATTTAATAAACCCCTAAATGGAAAGTATATGGAACAGCATATTGAGAAACAGAATACCAAACGCCGCAGCACATTTGCCGTGCTGTTTTACATCAACCGTACAAAAATACGCAAGGACGGGATGTGCCAGTTGTTGTGCAAGGTGAGCATCGATGCCGAATGGGCTCAGATAGGTACCAAAGTATCTGTCAATCCGGCTATCTGGAATCCGGAGAAAGGGTGTGCAGATGGACGAAGCGAGAATGCCGTTACTGTGAACCGCGCCATAGATGACCTGACAAGCGAGATAGCCGGACATTATAATCGGATAAAGAACAGCCTGGGTTTCATCACGGCAGAACTGGTCAAGAATGCAGTCAAAGGTATCGGACAGAAACCGCTTACCCTGCTGGCTCTCTTCAGGGAGCATAATGAGGAATTCAAGAAACGTGTCGGGATAGACCGCATACGGGAGACATACGAGTCCTATCAGCGTTCATACAAACATCTTTCCGCATTTGTACGGGAAAAGAAGGGTATGGAAGATGTCACGTTGCGAAGTCTTGACAGGGTGTTCTATGACGATTTTGAAGTTTTCCTGCGCACCGACCGCAACCTGAAGCCCAAAAGCGTGCATGAGCATCTGTACCGCTTGAAGAAACTCACGGTGCTGGCAGTCAGCCAGGGCACGTTGAGACGGGACCCATACTGCCGTCTGCACCCCGAACTCCCCAAAAGAAGAAGCCGCCACATGAAGCTGGAGGACCTCAAGATATTGATGACTACTCCCGTAGAGAAGCCGCAATTACAATTCGTGAGGGATATGTTCATCTTTTCGACTTTTACCGGACTGGCATATGCGGATTTGAAGAAGTTGTCAGTAAATGATATTACGCAGGCCGACGACGGCACTTGGTGGATTCATATCCACCGCCAAAAGACCGATACGCTTTCCTCTGTCCGTCTGCTGGATATTCCTCTCCAAATCATAGAGAAGTACCGTAGCCAGAGAACCGGGGACAAGGTGTTCAACATTTACGGACGCTGTTATTTTATCATGTTGACAAAAGAATTGGGAAAGGCCTATGGATTTGATTTGACCTTCCACCAGGCCCGGCATAATTACGGAACCCACATCACTCTCTCGTTGGGTGTCCCGATAGAGACGGTAAGCCGTATGATGGGACATACCTCCATTTCCACCACGCAAATTTACGCGCAGGTCACGGACACAAAAGTGGACGAGGACATGAAACGCTTGAGAGCCACCGGCTTCGGTAACAGCATAGAATTATGTGAAGAGGATTTCACGACAAAGAAAAAACGGAAACGGAAATCGCAAGCCGTATGAAAAGGAGAACGGAGAAACAACCGCAACCCGGCAGGTCGTTTTTCCGTTCTGACTTTAATGATGCCAGCTATACCCAGCGTTGTTCTTCCCGGCACCGCTTATAGGCATCGTCCAGTATTTTCATAATGTCGGACTCTTTATAGAGAGCCTTTCCCTGTACCAGGTAGTAAGGGATTACACCGGATGTACGGTATTCCTGCAATGTGCGTCTGCTCACCCGCAGGACATTGGAAAGTTCATCATCCGTAAGGAAGCGTTCACCGTTGAAGAGCGTTCTCGGGATTTCCTCCAATACCGAAAGCATCTTCTCCAATTTCTCCAATCCCTGAAACATCACATCAATGTGCGGGTCTTTCTTGTCTATGAAATGATAGCTCATAATCTGCTCTTTATTAAAGGGTGATAACTCAAATCCAACAATCTCTGTATATCTTCCGGCTTGTAGAAGAGCTTGTTCTTTATACGGCTGAAGGGAAGTATCCCTTTGGCCCGATATGCCTGAAGAGTCTTTTTGTTGATGCGGAGCACATCGCACACTTCCTGGTTGTCCAGCCAGTTTTTCAGACCGAGGTCCTCTACCGGTCGGCAAATGTGTGTCATCCGTTCCTCAAATTTGCAGAAGCGGATACGCAGCTCTTCAAAAGTCTGTTTGTCAATACATACAAGTTCCATATTCTTTTCTGTTTTATTATTCCACCTGGTTTTTCAGTTTTGCCGGCATACGTTTCCCCTTCTGGTTGAGGAATGCCTCTACCTCAGAAGACTTGTAATAGGTACGCCCGTCAATCATGTAATACGCCACGAGTTTCTTCTGGCGGTAGCGTGCGAGGGTGCGCTTGGTTATGCCGAGCAGCTCGCACATGTCCTGATTGTCCAGCAGCTTGTCGCCGTCAAGGGCGGAAGTCTGGCGGTTCATGCGGTTCAGTCTGTCTTCAATCTTGTCGAACCGTTCCATGATCTGATGGATCATCATCTGGAAGGTTTCACGGTCTATCTGTATCATAATACGGTCTGTCTTTGAGTGTAAATAATCGGGTGATTACACCTTGTCGCGCAACAGGTTATATCATGATATAGGGCTAACGGCATGCCAATGGCACCATATTTCATGGAATGGCATCGATATTCCATTGAAATACAGCGAAATAAAATTTATCAGAGAAAAGAAATGATGGAAATAAAACCTTGCAGAATGCAAGAAATCTCGCAAAATGCAAGTTACATCCTGCAAGGATTGCGGTAAATCAGGCGGCAGATACCGTTGGAAAAAGCAACGGCTTTATGCAACTGCCACTGCCGGGAAGGAAGAATGTTCTGTACGGAATGTCCCTTTCCCATAGAATAAGGAAACAGATAAACTATAAATTCATCCACAAGATTGTAGTGGAAAAGTCCCCGCAGAAGTTCAAGGGATTCTGCATCATGAACTTCTGCCAAATAGGTAAAAGAAGCGTTTTTGTGGTCTTTCTCACAGAGCAAATCCAGAATGGAGTGAGGTAGAATCCAGGCATTGCAGTGTTCCCGCCAATGAACAAATCCTTTTCTATGGTTCATTACCCATTGCGTCAGCACGTTGTCAGGTTCCGGCAGGAAACCGTCCAGCGTCATTACCGTTACTGCTTGGATTTTTGACATATAAATCCTGTTTTAAATCCGGACCGGTAGCCGTTCCAAAAAAGAAGCGTGCAAACACACTACTTCTAATGGAGGCTCTGGAATGCCTTAACAGGAATAGGTGAATGCACGCTATGCGTAGGCATAGCATAAGCAATCACGCAATAGTTCCTGTTAATGTTAATTTTCCAGATTCCCATTAGAAACGCCTTGCGGTCTTATGTTATATACAATCGGCAACCGTCTCACAGACGATGTGCCGTTTTTTCTCTATTTACTTGCAAATGTACACATATTCAGCGAGATTTGCATTAGCTACGGACGTCATTTTTTAATTCAGCTCGTATTTTTTCATCTTTCTGTACAGCGTTGCCGGATTGATCTTGAGCATCGCTGCCGCCTGTTCCCGGTGTCCGTTGCAGGCTTTAAGGGCATTGATGATGTTCATTTTCTCCTGCATTTCGTCTTTCAGCGGGCGGATAGCAGGTGTGGCTGTTGATTCATTATCATGCTGATGGATTTCTGTATCCAACCCTTCCATTTCCAATACCGGTGATTCCGAAACAAGCACGGAGCGTTTCACCCGGTTTAGCAGTTCACGCACATTGCCCGGCCACGGATAGTTAAGCATCCTGCGCCTGGCATCATCGGAAAAACCGTTTGTTTCGCGTTTCAACTCCTTTGAATAGCGTTCACGGAAAAACTCGGCCAAGGGAAGGATGTCCTCCGGGCATTCAGCCAATGATGGCTGTTGAATTTCAAATTCGTTCAAGCGGTGATAGAGGTCTTCCCTGAACCGCCCTTCCTTGATAGCCTGCTGCAAATCCTCGTTTGTGGCAGAGACTATCCGTACATCCGCTTCCCGTTCCTTGCTGCTGCCGATTGGCATATAGGTACTTTCCTGCAACACACGGAGAAGCATGGATTGAATTTCATAAGACATTGTTCCGATCTCATCCAAAAACAATGTTCCGCCTTTCGCCATGTCGAAGTAACCAACCTTGGCGGTATCGGCACCGGTAAATGCCCCTTTCTCATGTCCGAAGAGAAGCGAAGCCGCCAGTTCACGGGGCAATGCTCCGCAATTCACCGCCACGAACGGCATGTGCCGGCGTTCACTGCCCTGATGAATATACTGTGCAACAGATTCTTTGCCGGTTCCGTTGGCACCGAGTATCATTACAGCCATTTCTGACGGAGCCACCAGTCTTGAGTACTTCTCTACCTTCAGAATTTTCGGGCTTGTCCGATGAAACAGTACCTTCTCCTTCTCCCGTACAGTGACCATAGGCTGGAACACATCTTCTGCCAATTCCAGCAGATGTTCCCTGTGTACCGGTTTGGGCAGATAGTCTATTGCACCCAATTTGATGGTACGTACCACATCCGGAACCGATACATATTCGGTTGTGATGATGAATGGGATTTTCTTCTTTTCCTTGCGGAGCCATTCCAGCAGGGAGATACCGTCCCCTTCCGGCAGACGCACATCCGAAAGAATCAAATCAAATGCAGACTTACGTATCAACGAGCGTGCTATCGGTTCGTTCATGGCTGTTACCACATCATAACCTGCCTGTGCAAACCAGTCTTTCTGCATCTGCGACAAACTTATGTTATCTTCAACTATCAGTATTTTCCGTTTCATTTGTCAGTCTTTTTATTTCGTTCTCAGCCTCTATTATCAATACGCCGGTGCACTCAATGATTTGCTGTGTATATTTCTGTATAGCATCATCATTTGTAGTAGAGTCTCTCAGCAGGACCCGATAGGCAGACAAGAGCTCCTTCATCCGTAACAGTTCCCACATCGGCTGCATGCGATGAGTGATTTCCTGTAATTTTTTTCGGTCTTTGAGTTTCAATGCCGTATCAAGTTCCCTTTTATCCTTCTCTGACTGGCTAATGAAAGAGTCAAGCTGTCTTTTCTTATCGCTGACCTCGGATAACATCGCACTGAAATCTATTCTCTTTCTTTCAACAGGAAGAGATGTTGTTATGGTTGAAAGCAAGCTGATTAACTCCGAAGATGAGAACGGTTTGTAGATACAGGCTGCGAATCCGGCTTTTAGAAAAACTTCATTTCCCCGGTCACCACGTGCAGTCATGGCTACAACGGGTATTGTACGAGAGTTTCCGACAGTCGAGTTGCGTAAAAGATCAAGCAGTTCAAAACCACTAGCGCCTATCATCTGAATGTCAGAAAGCAGCAAATCATAATCTTTCTCCCGCATAGCCTTGACCACATCTTTTGCTGTAGAGCATGTGATGCAATCCACCCCGTTGCGTTCAAGCATTTCCTTCATCACTGCAAGCTGCAGCTGATCATCATCTATGGCAATTACTCTTTTCGGGAGTATTCCCGAAAACGTCCTGACGGGAGAAGGAATTTCCTTGTTTAAATTCGTTTCCGACATAGGGATGGACACTTCGAAGCAACTTCCTATCCCTTCCGTACTCGAAACAGATATTTTTCCTCCGAGTAAATTGACAATCCCTTTGACGATGGAAAGACCCAGTCCGAATCCTTCAGCCGATATATGTGGAGCCGCCTTCTCAAAAGGATTAAACACCCGTCTTATTGTAAGCTGATTCATGCCTATACCGGTATCCTGCACACGTAGCAACAATATTCCGTGATGGTATGAAGCCTGTAAGCAAACGGTTCCGTCTGGAGTGAATTTGATGGCGTTCGATATCAGATTGTCAAGTATCTGTTCAATCCTGTCCGGATCATTCAGGACAGCTGTCGGCAAGTTATCAAAAGAATACCTGAAAAGAAGTCCCTTTTTATTCGTTTCCTGTGAATAAAGCGAAACAATGCGTTGCAACAATTCCTCCAGATGGAATGGAACCAGGTTGGGTGTTTCTTTTGATTGGTTAAGTCTTGACAAATCAAGAAGATTGTTTACCAGCTTGAGTATGTGTCGTGACGTGTCAAGAATATTAGTGATGTAACAGTTTCGCTTCTTCCTGTCTCGTGTATTTTGAGCCAATTCAGCACTCCCCGTAATTGTATTGAGCGGACCTCTTATATCATGGGATACGGTAAGCAGCACTTTCTCTCTCATACTTAACAACATCCGGTTTTGCTTAAGACTCTCTTCGAGACGCTTCTGGATTTCTATCCGTTGTCTGACATCACGTTGAATCAAAACATATGCAAGAACCAGCAACAGGCAGGTTGTTACAATTATTATGGAAATCAAGTTCATGGAGGTCTGTTTCATTTCATCAAGATTACGTTCTTTATTCCGGAATTCTTTTCGTACTTGCGAATCAAGGGTAGCAATAAGATTCAAGAGTCGGGCATTTATATTGGCATTGTCCTGACTTATACGCCTGGAACCGTCCTCAAAATCAAACATCCTTTTCTCCTGAGTCCTAATAAGATCCTCGTTCAGAAATTTAAGTTCCATAATCTGCGGCATTGGAAACAAACCGGATTTCCCGTTTTGTACCAAGCCGTCAATTGCATGGCTATTGATTGTCTGTAGCCCGGTTATCAGAAGGCTGTCTGATTTAGACAGTCTATGGAAGGCTCTCATAAGCAAGTATATATGCAACTCTTTGGTGTGAAGCAAGGTTCGTAACGAATCTATCTGCTCTGAAGGAACACAGGAAGGATTTCCTTTGCTAATCTCATGAAGAATACTGTCAACCAGAAGAGTTGTCTTGTGATAGTCGTCATAATCCGAACAGTTCCATCCGGCTACTGTTTCACCTAACATGGCAAGGCGCGTAATATATTGATGTGCATAATAAATATCCCAATGGGTCTTGCGTGCAGCTGATGTGTTTTCTTCTATTTCCATCAGACGCTTTCGCTCAATGAACACTATCCCTGCCATACAGACTATTACCAATACAAAAAAAGCAAAGGAAAACGCTATCTTTCTATGCAAGGCTTTGTTTGTCATTTCAGGTTTCATTTTCGACATATCCGTTTTATTTTTTGCTGATATTCACAAATTTAGCAAGTGTAGAACACATATCTTTTACGATTCCTGATAATATTTACGGATTTCTGTTCATGAAAGGTAAGCCACAACCCAATCACGCCCAAAAAGGAATGTTATATTTGACCAGAGTGGTAAAAACGCACACCTTTATGCAATTATACAACTCAACACGAAGTATTATCTCTCTGCACAAGTTTGAACTGTAGAAACTGCCCAGAAAGGATTGTCTGTTAAAAAATCGGGCTGTCAGCGTTGAGAATGGGGCAAAAATGAACGGAGAGATCAAGGTTATCAGAGAGTCTATCTGCGAAAAGTGACAGATGAAAAGGGAAACAGTGGAGGAATGAGCTGTTACATTCATCAGGTAAGCCACGCAGCATTGGGCATATAGTTCTTCCTGTGTTATTACTTGGACTTGAATCCACGATTTTTCTATTGCTGTCCGATAGCCCTGCAACAGTCAGCAATATGTGTACTTTGTGTTTTTGTTACATTCATTTTTTCTGATAAACAGTTACATCTATGGTTCGTAAAGGTACGAAATACAATGAAAAAACAAGTTCATAAGCAGATAAAACACAATGGAAATTGCAGCAAACCACAAAAGTTTTTGGGGCTCTGCATCCTGATAGCAGCCTGCATCATAGATGAAATTCCACATCTCCGTATCTCTCAATTCTATCTCTATACGATACAGAAAATAAGTAACGGTTAAGGCTGAAACTGATAGTATGATTGTCGGCAACAGAACCGTCTATTAACTTTGCATCATCACTTCTAAGGCAAATTTGCCTCAGACACACTCAGTAAAACACCATCAAATCTTCTTTTGAACGTTTCAGTTCTTCCTCTATATTTGAGAGACATTTAGAAAAGATTGTAGTATTGGAAAAGAAAGATACATCAGCAAACCAAAATGCACCACAGTTAGATGATACTATCTGGATTACTTTAGTTCGGAGAGCTATTTCAATGCTTTGTATAGCTGAAAAATAAGAGTGCGAATTCTTTGTCTTTTGTCAAAATTATACAGGGCTACTACATTCTCAAACTTACCTTTAGGCTTAAATACATGGTTCACCTTATCGCTTTCCATAGGCTTCCAATAATTAGCCAATTGGAAATAACTGATTATTTTCAAACATTCGATTGCTGCCTGTTCGTCGTCAAATAAGATTCCCCTGCTTTTCAATATTTCCATTTGGTCGGCAATACTTAGGGACTGTTTCGCATATGTTACCATAGGTGTATAAAAAAAGTTCCGCCCTGGTACGCATTGATTAATTCTATTGTGTTATCTTTGTTATCTTAAGTTAAGTAGAACCATACAGGAATAGGAGATATAAAGAGTGACAAAAAGGAAAAAGAAACGCATGAGTGAAAAGATGCGGAGATACAATCTCAGTTTACAGCGTCCCCAAGAGAAGCTTCGTCAGCGTGCAATAGAATCGGAGAGAATGAGGAAGGAAAGGGAACCGGAAGAACGGTGGAAAAAATGGAAGAAATGGCTTGGATTAGCTGATTTTACAGAATATGACGGTCCGTTTCCATTTTTATTATATGCATTTTTCTTTTTAGTGATTTTTTTAGGCGGGATAAGTTTATGCGTTTTAGGATTGTTCAAGTACCCATACAAGATTCAAGTGATGAATGTTTTATATGGTATATTTTTTACTATTTGGGGTGCAAAAGCCTTGATAGTTTTTTATCCTGTTATAAAAGCTGCTATACTCTATTTTTTAAAAGACAAAAAAAAGCAGACCTAAGTGTCGATATTTTATATAGCGGCAAATCTGCAACAGTCAGCAATATGTGTACTTTGTTTTTTGTTACATTCATTTTTTGTTTAAAAGTTACATCTATGGTTTGTAAAGGTACGAAATAGTATGAAAAAACAAGTTCATGAGCAGATAAAACACAATGGAAATTGCTGCAAACCACAAAAGTTTTTGGGGCTCTGCATCCTGATAGCAGCCTGCATCATAGATGAAACTCCACATCTCCGTATCTCTCAATTCTATCTCCATACGATACAGAAAATAAGTAACGGTTAAGGCTGAGACTGATAGTATGATTGTCGGCAACAGAGCTGATATCAGATATTTTGCGGTGCTTGTGATGTTGTATTCATGCAGGCACCAGGAAAGCAACATTCCAGCTACGAATGGAAATGACACCCATGCAATCATTCCTGAATCATCATAGCCGGGAGTTGCTGAGCACGGGTCAATCACACCGGACTCAATCCAGAACAGATATAACAATGCCAAAGGTAAAAACAAGCGTCTTTTATTTTGTTCTATTCTATGTTTATTCATTTTCCTGTTGCGCAATATAGTCGAGTCATACAGCTTTTTGTCATTCTTACATTCATTTCTCTCTAATACAGTTCCACTAATTCATCACTGCCTTGTGGCATATAAAGGAGGATGAACTTATATGCTGTAACAGTACGCTTTTCAGGTGATAGTCTTTTCTCCTCCTCTGTGTCATAGAAACGAACCCGTAAAACATTATCGAGTTCAAGTTTTCTTCTTAGATAAACCAATTTTCCATTTCCACAAACGACCATCTCATAATTTTGTATTGGTTCTGCAATCCAATCTATAGGATTGCATAAAAAACGGAAAAAATCGTCTGAATCGATATATGTTTTCTCCAAAGCCTCTTTCCCCAAATAATTCATTTCCGTCAAAACCCATGTACTGGAAAGGCGCATTTTACGATATTCATAATAATTTCCATCAATCATCATTTGACGCACCCTATTGTAATGGGCAAGAACCTTCTCTTCCAAATCAGGTATTGTCCGCAAATCCGTTGCTTCGGCAAGTATTTTTTTATGGTTAAAGGGGAGTGTAGCATTGAAACTTATGGAATCAGTGTAGAACGGGATTTTTTTCAACCCAATATCTGTCGGAGTGTCTAATTCCACCAATGTTTCAGGCGTACCAACCAGTTTTTCTTTATAATGCACCACCTTAACATTTACACCGGCATCTTTGGTGACTTCCGTTTCTCCCGTTCGAGGATAGACCTGTATACTTACGGTATGTTTACCGCTTCCAAATAGCAAATCATTGATAGGATATAGCATAGACTCACCTTCATCTTCTACAAAATGATACCCCACCGGAATGTCATTTACCCTGACAAGCAGTCTGCATCCTGTCTTGTTTACCTGCAGATAGTAGGCAGGTTTCTCCGGGTAGGTCTTCACCATTCCTAAATACTCCTGTATCAGTTCTTCCATTTTCTTTATTTCCGGTTTCATCTCTTTTTCTGTTTTTACTTGTGCATAGCCGTTGAAACTTAATGTAGCAACGAGCAGGGCAAGAATCATTGATTTCATATTATGTGTATTATTGGTTTTCTACATTTATGTACTTTTCATATTCAGGACCTTCGTACGGTGGGTCACCAAAACCTCGTGAGTTAATGGCAATATCAAAGTGTGATATATCATTACCGTCATCAGACTTCTTGATTTTATAGGTATAATATTTTTCTCTGCGGTGTATAGGCGCTTTGGTGTAGTCCCAGTCATGCAGATGACAATAATAAAGCAGAGGGAACGGATTATTAGTGAATTTTAGATTTGTTTTTTTCAGAAAATCATCCATGTGCATACCTCTGCCCAAAACCGCTCCACCGACAATCATTTTACCCGTAAAATACTGACGTGGGCAACGGTTCTTTAGCCATTTTAGGTTTTCTTCGGATAGAAAATCATCTAATTCTATATTCCAGTTAATCATTATTCTGCTTACAGGGGCACTGTCTTTTCCGCTTTCATCGTGTGATACCATAGTGATTCCCATAGAATCCCATATAAATATTCCGGGTTCCGCAAGACGCTCGTAATTTCCGAATATCTCACACAGTTCTCCTATTGACATTCCCGGCATGAACGGCTTGCCGTTGTAGGTCATTGTCGTATCTGTAAATACAAACAGGTGCTTCCTGTTCACCCCCTCTTTTTCGTAGTCTATAGGCGGTTCTTCCGGCAGATGTTCTTCCAAAAACCGGTCTGTTTTTTTCATCAGCGTATCTACTTTGCCCAAAATATTATCTATGCTTCCCATTGCCTTTTGGTGATTGTAGCTGCACCCTGTACACGAGCTGAGTGCGGACAGGCAAAGCAGCCCGAAGCATAGAGCAACGGCTGCCGGAGCGGGGAGGAATGGATGCTTGTTCATATTATTCTTTGATCGTTGGTTTAAGAAATGATTATTCAATACAAAGAAACCATCGTTTATCTATTGATATACTTTAAATCATAACTGGAATCAATTTGTTTGTTCCTTTTTTCATACTTAAATGGAGTTCGATATATCCATATTTAAAACCATTACCATTCTCTTTTTTTCTTATAAAAACTAAAGCACTTGGTAATCCATTAAGTTTTTTTGATTTTAAAGTTATACTTTTTCCATTTGTTGAAAATAAAATTCTATATTCCTCTATAGGCTGTAACTCTTCTGAATAATACTTGTTAATAATATTAACGGTACCTATCCAGTCTCTCTCTATGTCTTTTTGAGATTGATACAAAGTAACACCTATTTCTTGGTAAGAAGGTCCAAAATATTCCTTCAATTCGTTTATCTTTTTTTCGGCAATCATTTGTCTTACTCGCTTATACTCTTCTACCACTTTCTGCTCTATATTGGGTATTTCACGCAAATCGACATACTCGTCCCATGTTGTGATTTCGTATGGCACTTGTGCATCAAACTCTTTTTCTATTTCAATCTGCGGTAACCCTTCTTCGGGAATCTCTATTTCTGGTAATTCAAATACCTTATGCCATATTCTGTTACCCATACTATCCGGTTTCTCTGTAAAATCATAATATCCAATTTCCAGTCTGAAAGGTTTATCATTAACTATAGTTTTCCTACCCGGAAATGGTTTCAGACTGATTGATATACTCTGCTTGCCGGATTTGAATATTACCGGATTTATAGCTATGGATGTTTCACCGATATTTACAGGTACTGTAACTTCTGCTGATATATTGTCGTTTATTCTTAGTTCGAATAGACACCCTCTGTTTCCGTATCTCGCATAATAAACAGGTCTACTTTCATTTTTGTAAACCATAGAGTCCACCTGTATTTCCATACCTGATTCAGAAGCGAATGTACCGTCTTTCTTTTGTGCTTGAGCGCATCCTGCAAGGTTCATGCCCAGCATCGTTATAATCATTATCGCTTTTAGTTTCATACTGCTTTTCATTTTCATATCTTTAATTTTTTAGTTGCTGTTTCAAAGTTATACCGCCACCCCTAAACTCCCTTTTTCGTTTTCCGATTATTCTTTGCTAACCGTTCAAAGTAGGAATGAAGTAGCATCCGTTTTTTAAAACCTTGAGTGCTCATAAAATAGAATTTATATCATAAGAGGAATCAGTTTATCAGTCCCTTTTTTCATTCCGAGATGTAGCTCAATATATCCATATCTCAACCTGGTTCCATTGTCTATTTCCTTTATAAAAATCAAAGCACTCGGGTATCCGTTATATTTATTTGACCGTAAAGATACGCTTCGACCATTACTTGAAAACACGATACGATACTCTTCTATTGGTTGAAGGTCACTTGTTGAGTGCTTATTTATAAGTTTACAGGTTTCCCTCCAATCAGATTCTATTTCTTCTTTTGTTTGATATATAGTAATTGCAAATTCCTGATAAGATGGAATAAAATACTTCTTTAACTGCTCTAAATCTTTCTGTGCTATTAATTTTCTGACATATTCATACTCTTTGACGATTTTCTGTTCAATATCAGGTATTGTTCTTAAATCAACGCAATCATCCCAGTAAGTATATTGATATGGTACATTTGCTTCGAACTCACCCTTCATATCAATGTATGGCAACCCTTTTTCCGGCATTTCAATTTCAGGAAGCGTATAAACTGTATGCCAAGTCGCTTCTCCCGACTCATCTACTTCTTTTGTAGAATCATAATAACCAATTTCCAAGCAAAACGGCTTTGCATTACTTATAACATCTTCTCCTTTTATAGGAGATAGATGAATCTCAACAGTCTGCCTTCCTGATTTAAATATAGTAGGATTAATTGTTATCAATGCTTCACCTATGTTTGTCGACTTCGTCATTTCTGTAATCAGTATATCATTTATTCTCAATTCAAATAAGCAACCCCGATTACCATATTTGGCATAGTACACAGGTCTGCTTTCATTTTTGTAAACATAAGAGTCCACATTTTCTTTGGGTACATTACCAATCTCCTTGACATTCGAGTACTCTTGCTTATTTTGAGCATTGGAGCATCCGCCAAGCCCAAAACTAAGTAATCCCATAATCAAAAGTGTTGTAATATCCATAATTGTTCTCATATTTGATATTTGAATTTTCGCAATATTTTTTAATTAACTCTCTCTATAAAAAGCTATGCATTACTCAGCCGGTCCTTCCGGAGTCGGGTCAAACTCCCTTTCCGCTTTTACCCACGGAAGAGGTTCGGTTCTTGCCTTAGCCACGGCGTCTTCCGGAATACCGGAAGTCGTGGTGAAAAGCTGGTACCTTCCGTACATTTTCTTTAAGTCTTCTTTCTGTTCTCTGGTAAGTTCTGTTACACCCGGATTCACCCTGCCTTCCGCATGGTAGCCGCAAGATAAACAGACAAGTCCCATGATAACCAGTATTTTCAGTTTCATATTAAAATTCATTTTCATTGTTTCATTTCTGTTGATTTTTAGTTTACTTGATATATTTTACTTCATCCGTTTCACTGTCGCATAGAAAACAGTCGGTCAATACCGTATCGTCCGGGATTACGATGTATTCTACGTTCTCCGGAGCGAAGAGTTTGAACACAAACTGTTTTTTCCAAAGACCGATTAATACTAAGTCGTTTGGATTTTCATATTTTATCTCATTCTTCTGACAATACCATGATACTCTTGTGTAACAATGTATTATTCCGTGCTTCATTTTTGTCAGTCTTTGCTTAAACTCATACGTACCATATATATAACCCATATAAGCATCTGTTACAAGAGAGACACTGGGATATATCGGTTTAGGAAAACCTGCCGCCTTTCTACGCAGAAAGTCCTTCTCGCGGTAGGGGTCGAACACGTCTCCTTGCGGCAGCGGGCGGTTCTTGTCCATGTAGAGCACGTAGAATGGCCACCAGTCGGAATCGGAATCATACGCTCCGAGAACGGGGATGCCCAGCTTGGTTCTGGGATGAGCAAGGCAAAACCTGTGTCTGGCATATACCGGAGCTACTTTAGAGAAGGGAACCGTGCAGCGCGGAAAGAACAGATGGCGCGGAAAGGTAATGGTTCCGTTCATCCTGTCCAGCACAAAACGGCGACTGCGGGTAAACCATTGGTTGGCCAGCAGGATAAGGGGGAGCAGGATGAGTAACCCGCTCGAAAGAGGCTCATAAATATCACTGTGCGGGTCGTCCATCTCTGTGCAGAACATATATATTCCGGTGCATAAAAGAAATGCTTCGAGGCCTATCAGAAATCCGCGCAGCACGGTGGGCGCATCGAAGATAAGGAACCGGTCGTCGGCCCGTTCCGCCTTGTAGAAACCGGCTATATCGGAGGTCAGTACGGCAGGGAAAGGGTATATGACGTGTCCCGGACTTTCGCTCTTTCCGCCCCATATTTTCACGGCGGCAAATATCAATGACATCGATATTCCTATGGTTATTATGACTATCATTCCGGATATGAATATGAACGCTAGCTTTCCCCATAAGTGCTCGAAATACGGGAATTTCCGGGGAGGATAATGATTCATGAAATAAACCATTCCGTCAAGACAAATCCAGAATATCAGAATGTAACATAGCATAACTAAGCTTCCGGCTATTATTCTGATTGTAGAAGGACGGTCGCTATCTATATCCTTCTCTTTACTTGTTTTTGTTTCCATATCTCTTTCCGTTTTCATTCTACATCTGCATTTATGTACTTTTCATATTCAGGACCTTCGTACGGTGGGTCACCAGAACCTCGTGAGTTAATGGCAATATCAAATGTTTCAATATCATTACCGTCTTCAGACTTCCTGATTCTATAGGTATAATATTCTTCTCTGCGGTGTATAGGTGCTTTGGTGTAGTCCCAGTCATGCAGATGACAATAGTAAAGCAGAGGGAACGGATTGTTATTGAATTTCAGATTTGTTTTTTTCAGAAAATCATCCATGTGCATACCTCTGCCCAAAACCGCTCCACCGACAATCATTTTACCCGTAAAATACTGACGTGGGCAACGGTTCTTTAGCCATTTTAGGTTTTCTTCGGATAGAAAATCATCTAATTCTATATTCCAGTTAATCATTATTCTGCTTACAGGGGCACTGTCTTTTCCGCTTTCATCGTGTGATACCATAGTGATTCCCATAGAATCCCATATAAATATTCCGGGTTCCGCAAGACGCTCGTAATTTCCGAATATCTCACACAGTTCTCCTATTGACATTCCCGGCATGAACGGCTTGCCGTTGTAGGTCATTGTCGTATCTGTAAATACAAACAGGTGCTTCCTGTTCACCCCCTCTTTTTCGTAGTCTATAGGCGGTTCTTCCGGCAGATGTTCTTCCAAAAATCGGTCTGTTTTGGCCATCAGCGTATCTACTTTGCCCAGAATGTTATCTATGCTTCCCATCGCCTTTTCGTGGTTGTAGCTGCACCCTGTACAGGAGCTGAGCGCGGACAGGCAAAACAGTCCGAACAGAAGGGCAACGACTGCCGAAGCGGGGAGGAATGGATGCTTGCGGATATAGAGCCCCGAACCGGTCATTGTTTGTTGTTCCATAGGCGTGTGTTTTTAATGGCTTGTTGCCGATTGGTGATGTGGCAAATATAGAAAAATGTTTTTTTCAGTATGTTTATGGATGGGGTGTGTTTCACCGGAATGTGTTGTAGAATATGTTTGAACTTGCTTTCTCGCGGTGTTCCCGTATCCCACATTTTTGCCATTTTCATGTGATTTAAAATTAGCTTATTATAGCCTGTTTCTTATCTTTTGAACATTTTTCTCTCCAATTTTTGCAACTCCATTGTTGCCTCAATGTAAGGGCCATCTACTTTGATGAGTAAATCTTCAAATTCTTTTTTTGCCCGGAAGAGCTTTACGACATCTTCGCTTTCCATGAACAGTCCGATATATTCGTCATCCTGCTTCCAAAGATACACGGGTATGTCCTTGCCCTTTGATACCATCGAGTTTATCAGAATCTTTTTAAGTTCGTCTTTACCTGTTTCTGCTTTCTGCAGGGCAGGTTTACCATATTTCTGCCTGGCAGCTTCTACCAGTTTCTCGAAGCCTGTTTTATTCATCTTCGTTTCGCAGGCCATCGATATTAATTTGCTTTGTGCATTGGTTATCAAATTCAGTTTTCCAAAATCGGTATCACAAAAAGTTGCTTTCTTGGTAGCAAGACTGTCCATACTTATATAATATATTAAAATCGGATATTTCTCAGTCCGAGAAACATACATGTCTTTTGTGTATTTCACATAGCGATAGTTTACTTCTTTGCAGGTCTTTTTGGGATTATCGAAATCAATAAATGGAGAGCAAAAACGTTCCACATCGATGTCATAGTCCGGGTTATCCATGTTGATAATCTGGTTGTCTGATTGTGCATGGGCTGTTGCGCCGGATAAGCATAAAAATGCTGTCAATC
>OLYB01000328.1_pt1 | contig 47916 bp, 36 predicted proteins | sample 1674481 | NCBI WGS metagenome assembly OLYB01 (sample SAMEA103958167, study PRJEB25191) | human gut metagenome
CTTGCATGTGTTAGGCACGCCGCCAGCGTTCGTCCTGAGCCAGGATCAAACTCTCAAAAATTTGTATCTTAAACTCTTTTCAGAGCCTAAAATCAAGCTTTTGAATAATCTGCTTCTAGCATTTCATTACTCAAGAATTTTCGTTGGCTGTTTTTTCGCTTACGCTTAAACAATCCATTTATTGTCCAAGGTGTCTTTTATAATCGTCTGCGTTATTCAATTTACAAGATACAGCGTGCTGACCGCACTCGCGGCTAGCTTGCTCAGTATATCACGCGCTCTGTACTTTGTCAAGAACTTTTTTCGTCCTTTTTCATTTTCCTTTGCACGCAATTTACTTTCGCTGCCGTCTCTCTCGAAACAGTTTGCATATATTACCACGCCGCTTTCCCTTTGTCAAGCCCAAATTCGACATTTTCTGAAAAAATTTGGAAGCCTCCGGAGAGGCTTCCAAATTCACTTGTTTTCTTATTCCGCGTCGTCGATCAGGCCGTAGCCCCCATCGTTTCTGCGGTACACCACGGCAAAGCTCCCGCCGTTGTCCTCGTCACGGAACGCGAAGAAATTGTGCTCCAGCAGGTTCATCTGCATGACCGCTTCTTCGCGGGTCATGGGCTTGAAGTAGAAGCTCTTGACTTTCTTCAGGCTGAGATCGTCTTCCTCCGTCTCCGGAACGAAGCTGGTCTCCTCCTGCACCGTGCGGGTGAAGGCATCCTGACGCAGGCGGCGGGCGAGCCGGGTCTTGTTCTTGCGGATCTGACCCTCGATGGTGGCGACGGCGGCGTCGATAGACGCGAACATATCCGAAGTGCTTTCACTTGCCCGGAACCAGGTTCCCGCACCGTGAACGGTGAGTTCCACGTTGTTCTGGTTCTTCTCTACAGAAAAGACGATGAGTGCTTCCGCATCCTCCTCAAAAAAGCGCGCCAGCTTCATAACCTTTTTCTCGGCATAAGCGTGGACATTCCCGGGAAGCTTTACTTTTTTCTCACTGTACTGGAATTTCATATGCGGCAGCTCCTTTCGTTTCACCGATCTTTCGGTGTAAGGTTACTATACCACATTTTCCTCATTCCGACAAGGGTTAATCGTCCGCTTCGTCCTCATCGTCCAGTAACTCCGCCATGGTCAGATTGTAGACCGCTTCCGCTTTCTTTTCAAAGAGCTTCCCAAGGCGCACCGCCTGACGCTGGTTCGGCGCCAGCAGCTCCAGCGTCATCAGATTGCCCATCTCGTCGTCCAGCGCCATGACCACGGAATAGTCCCCGTTATCCCGGGGGATGATCTGGGTCTTGACGAAGCTGGAACGGCGGATCTGACGGTTGAACCGGTTGACGGCGTTGTCCGCACGGCATTTGACCGTGTAGGCGATGGAATCCTCCGTCAGGGAGCCGTCCGCCTTGCCCTTGTCCGTGATCTCGTAGCAATCGTTCTCCACCTGCTTCAGGTGGCCGGACTTCACCATTTCAGGAATCGCGGTGCAGACGTCGAAATAGCTCAGGCAGTCGTCCTGATAGCAAAGCTCGTAGATCTGCTGCATATTCACGGGATAGTTGACCCTTGCCATCACGAACAGGATCAGCACCTTCACGTCCATCATATCATGTATAAATCCAAGTCTCTGCATACGCTTCACCCCTTTTTCTTTCATTATACAGAAAAGTTCCGAAAAATCAAGCACCAGCAGAGGACGCGCAGCATATTCTGGCAGGAAGGAGTGATGCCGATGGATGGCAAACGGCTTTACTGCGCCGGCGGCACGGCGGCCGCCCGCTATGCCGGAGAATATCTGAGAAATTTCTACGTGGATCTGGCCGAGCGCCCCGGCGGGGATGTGGGCGCGGTGCTGCTGGACGTTCCCAGTTTTGCACCGGACGGGACGCTTCGCATGGGGGGAAGCGCGGAAAATCTGCTGGCGCAGCTTCCGCCGGACGTGACGGTCTGCGGCGGGAATCTTGACCACCCGGCGCTGGACAATTACCGGTGCATCGATTTTCTGAAGGACGCCCAGTATCAGGCGGAAAACGCCTACATAACCGCCGAATGCGCCGTGGAGATCGCCCTGTCCTACCTGCCCATGACTTTGCGGCAGTGTCCCGTGCTGGTGATTGGCTGGGGGCGCATCGGAAAATGCCTGGGGCAGATTCTCCACGCCCTGGGGGCTGACCTGACCGTCGCGGCGCGGAAGGACGCCGACCGCGCCATGTGCCGGGGGCTGGGCTGCGCCGCGGTGGATACCGCCCGGATGGCGGAGACTTTGGGCAAGTACCGCCTGATTCTCAACACCGCGCCGGAAAGGCTGCTGACCAGGGAACAGCTCGCCCAGTGCCACCCCGACTGCGTGAAAATCGACCTTGCGTCCAAAACCGGCATGGAGGGCGATTCCGTCATCGTGGCGCGGGGCCTGCCGGGCGTCCACATGCCGGAAAGTTCCGGCCGTCTGATCGCGGAAACCTACGTTCGCTTGTGCAGGGAGGAATGATTATGGAAATCGGATTTGCCGTGTGCGGCTCGTTTTGTACTTATTCTATTGTGTTCCCCGTTATGGAGCAGCTCAGCCGGGAGCATCACGTGACCCCCATTTTCTCCGACACCGCCTACAGCGTTGACAGCCGCTTCGGGACGGCGCGGGAGCATATCGTCATGGCGGAAACCATCTGCGGCACGCCGCCGCTGCACACCCTTGCCCAGGTGGAACCGGTGGGGCCAAAGAAGCTGTTTGACATTCTCATCATCGCCCCCTGCACCGGAAATACCCTGGCAAAGCTCGCCCATTCCATCGCCGACACCCCGGTGACCATGGCGGCAAAAAGCCACCTGCGCAACGGCCGCCCGGTTCTCGTCGCCGTATCCAGCAACGACGCGCTGGCGGGCGCGGCGGAGAATATTGGCAGGCTCCTTGCCCGGAAGCACTACTATTTTGTCCCCTTCGGGCAGGACGACGCCGTGAAGAAGCCCACCAGCATGGTCGCGGACTTTGCGATGATTCCCCAGGCCATGACGGAAGCGCTGGCTGGGCGGCAGATTCAGCCGATTCTTTTATAAATCTTTCTTGCATTTTGCGGGAATATCTGGTAGAATAAGAATCGTCAGAATGGTACGCAAACCAGCATCACATCGGAAGCCTTGTTCCACGCCCCGGCGGCGGCTACTCCTGCCGGGAACGTCACAGTCAGGAGGAAACCATATGGGTAAATTGATCGTTCGAATTGCGTCTCTGCTGCTGATCGCGGCATTTCTGCCCACGGCGGTTCTGGCCGCGGAATGGAATCTGGAAAACGGCAGCATTGAGATCACCGCCACCGCAAATGCCGAGGGCGGCACGACCCAGACCGTCTCTCAGGGAGGAAACAGCGCAGAGGACAGCAACCCCACCATCACCAGCAATGGGAAGCAGACCAGCAACACCATCACCATCAAGGCGGGTGCCGACACCACCGCCAATGTGACCATCAAGGACACCAACATCAACACCGGCAGCGCCGCAATCAAAACCGAGGGCAAGGGCAACGTCAATCTGAACGTGGAAGGCACAAACTCCGCTTCCAGCGGCGATTGGCACGCCGGTGTGGAAAAGTCCAACGGGGGCAAGCTGACCATCGGTTCCGAGAGCGGAGAAGGAAAGCTGACCGCCAATGGCGGGGAGTACGGTGCCGGCATCGGCGGCGGCAACCGTAGCGGTGGCAGCAATATCACCATCACCGGTGGAGAAATAACCGCCAATGGCGGCCACGGCGGTGCTGGCATCGGCGGCGGCAACCGTAGCGTTGGCAGCAATATCACCATCTCCGGCGGAAAAGTAACCGCCAATGGCTGGAAGGGCAGTGCCGGCATCGGCGGCGGAAGGTACAGCAGCGGCAGTGATATCACCATTTCCGGTGGAGAAGTGACCGCCAATGGCGGGAGGTACGGTGCTGGCATCGGCGGCGGTTCTGAAGGCGACGGCAGTGTTATCACCATTTCCGGCGGAGAAGTCACCGCCAAAGGCGGAACAAACGGTGCGGGCATCGGCGGCGGAGTACGCGCCAGTGGAAGGGATATCACCATCTCCGGGGATTCCCAGGTGAAAGCCGCAGGCGGAGCGAAAGACGAATATGACGGCTGCGGCGCAGCCATCGGCAACGGTGGAAATAACACCGACACAGATAAGCGGGTTGACGGCAGCGAGGTAGAACCGGACACCTCCGGGCTATCCCCCACCGGCAAGGTAGAGCGCATACGCGGCGACGGAACCGTCCTGGACACCATCGTCGGCACGGTAGAGCCTCCGAAATCCGCTTCCTCTGAAGAACCCGACAAGCGGGAGCCGCTCTACCGGGTGCTCAACCTGGATGGCAGCACGCTGAAGCACCAGGCACAGAAGGCTGATGGGGTTCTGGCTCTGACGGTCAGTGCCGACGGCGCCATTCTCACCGGCACCCTCCGGGCGCTGGGCTATCTGCAAAACCAGGGCATTGAGAAGATCACCTTCACCGACGGCACCCACACGGCGACCATCGTTCTTGCCGACCTGATTGCCAAGGGCGAAGCCGAGGCCGTCTACGTCCTCACTCTGGGCGCGGCAAACACCCTGACCCTGAACGGCGAAGCCATCGATTTCTGATTATAGTACACAATGCGCCCCCGGTTCTGTCGAACCGGGGGCATATTTTATAGATTCTCAACTTCGTCCAGCCAAAGTCTTGCGCTGGCGTCGCTGGGCATCCGCCAGTCCCCTCTGGGGCTGAGGGTGACGGAGCCGACCTTCACGCCGTCGGGCAGGCAGCTGCGCTTGAACTGCTGGGTGAAGAACCGGCGATAGAAGGTTTTCAGCCATTTTTTGATGACTTCCGGCTCAAAATCCCCCGCGAACGCCCGACAGGCCAGGGTGTAAATTTTCGTGGGGCGGAAGCCGAAGCGGAGGACATAGTACAGGAAAAAGTCATGCAGCGCGTAGGGGCCGACCAAGTCCTCGGTGTGCTGGGCGATTTTCCCCTCGGCGTCCGGGGGCAGCAGTTCCGGGCTGATGGGGGTGTCCAGAATGTCCTGAAGCACCGCCCGGGAGGGGGCGAAGGCGGGCATTTCCGAAATCGCGTCGATCATCCAGCGGATCAGGGTCTTGGGAATGGAAGCGTTCACGCCGTACATGCTCATGTGGTCGCCGTTGTAGGTACACCAGCCGAGAGCCAGCTCGCTCAAATCGCCGGTGCCCACCACGATACCGCCGACGACACTGGCATAGTCCATGAGAATCTGCGTCCGTTCTCTGGCCTGAGAATTTTCGTAGGTGCCGTTGTGGATACTTGGGTCGTGGCCGATGTCGGAAAAGTGGAGGTTCACCGCGTCTTTGATATTGATTTCCTTGCAGGAAATTCCCAGGGTGCGCATCAGCTCCCAGGAATTGTTGTACGTCCGGTCGGAGGTGCCGAAGCAGGGCATGGTCACGCCGCAGACGTCGGACGCAGGCCGCCCCAGCCGGCGCATGGCCTCCACGGACACCAGCAGCGCCAGCGTGGAGTCCAGTCCCCCGGAAATGCCGACAACCGCTTTCGCGCTGCCCAGAATGGACAGCCGCTGTTTCAGCCCCGCCACCTGCATGTGGAAAATTTCCATGCAACGCTGGACGCGATTCTCCTTCCCCGCGGGGACGAAGGGCAGCTTCGCCAACGGGTAGCGCGTGCCGTCACCGCGAAGCTCCGGGGCGTTGGTGTCAACAAGCACGGCGGGATGTCCCGGATTCTGCTGGGCGGCGTCCTTGAAGCCCTTGTTTTTCATCCGGTCGGCGCGGATTCTGCCCAGGTCGCAGTCGCAGACCAGCATATAGTCCGACGCGATGGGTTCTTCCGTTTCGGCAAGGAGCCTTCCGTCCTCCCCGATCAGGCTCTGGCCAGAGAAGATCAAATCCTGCGTGGACTCCGTGGAACCGGCGGAACAGTAGGCGTAGACGCAGTTAAGCGCGGCGGACTGGTGCTGCACCAGACCCCGGCGATAGGCGCGTTTGCCGATGGTTTCGTTGGAGGCGGAGAGGTTCAGAATCACCTCCGCGCCGTTCAGCGCCAGAAACGTGGACGGCGGCAGGGGCGTCCACATATCCTCGCAGATCTCCACGCCCAGCAGCGTGCCGCCAACGCGGAAAACGGCTCTCGGGAGAACGGGGACAGGCTCGCCCAGAAGCTCCGCCAAATCCTCCGTCACCTCCGCCCCGGAGGAAAACCAGCGCTTTTCGTAAAACTCATTATAATTGGGAATGTAGGTCTTCGGCACCAGGGCGTGAATCTTTCCCCGGGAAATGACGGCGGCGCAGTTGTACATCCGCATTCCCGTCCGGACGGGCAGTCCCACCACCGCCGTTACGCCGGGGTGGTCTTTTGTGCAGTCGGCAATTTTTCGGATTCCCTGCTGAACTCCCGTCCAGAGGGCGTCCTGAAAGAACAAATCCTGACAGGAATACCCGGTAAGCGCCAGCTCCGGGAACAGGACGATATCCGCCTGCCGCGCATCGGCTTTTTCAATGTAGGCGCAGATATCCTCCGCGTTCTTCGCCGTATCCCCCACCCTGACCGCCGGTACGGCGCAGGCAATTCTGATAAAATCCAGCATAGGAATTCCTCCCGATCTTTTTCTGAGGGTATCATACCATACTCTTCCCGATTTGCCAAGAGAATATAAAAAACTTGCGGGGAAAGGCCATTTGCCCTCCCCCGCTGTCTTTTGTTAGATTCCGGAAAGCTGGCGCAGCTTGTCCGCCAAGTCCGTCTGCTCCCAGGGGCGGCTCTCGATGCCGAAATGACCGTTGGCGGCGGTGTCCGCGTAGATGGGACGGCGCAGGTCGAGCTTGCGGATGATCCCGGCGGGGGTCATGTCGCAGGTCTGCCGGAGAAGCTCCGTCATTTTCTCGTCGGAGATCTTGCCGGTGCCGTAGCTGTCCACCCGAAGGGACACCGGCTGGGCGACGCCAATGGCGTAGGCCAGCTGCACCTGCACCTTGGTTGCAAGACCCGCGGCAACCAGATTTTTGGCCATGTATCTCGCCATATACGCCGCGCTGCGGTCAACCTTGGTGGGGTCCTTGCCGGAGAACGCGCCGCCGCCGTGGGAGAAATAGCCGCCGTAAGTGTCCACGATGATCTTCCGGCCGGTCAGGCCGGTATCGCCGTTGGGGCCGCCGATGACGAAATTGCCGGTGGGGTTGATGTGGATATGGGCAACGTTCTCAATGTGGAAGCCGTAACGCTCCAGAACCGGGGCGATCACATTCTCCCGGACGTATTTTCTCAGCGCCTCGATTGGGAAATCCGCGCTGTGCATGATGGAGACGACCACGGTATCGATGCCCACCACGTTTCCCTGCTCGTCAAATTCCACCGTGACCTGGGTCTTTCCGTCGGGGCGAAGCAGGTCCGTCTCGTGGACGCACTGGGTCAGGCGGCTGCACAGGGCGCGGCTGAGGGCTGCGGGCAGGGGCATCAGCTCCGGCGTCTGGGTGCAGGCGCCGCCGAACATCATGCCCTGATCGCCCGCGCCGCCGACCTCGTCGTTGGTTCCCAGCGCAATATCGGCGGACTGGGTGTGGATGCGGCACTGAATCTCCACCGTGTCGGCGTCAAAGCCGTCGCCGGGATACACATAGCCGATCTTCCGGATGGCCTCCCGGGCAACGGCAGCGTAGTCAACGGTAGCTTTCGTGGTGATCTCGCCGCAGATGATGCAGAAATTTGTGGTGACCATGGTCTCGCAGGCCACGCGGGAATGGGGGTCCTGCGCAAGGCAGGCGTCCAGAATGGCGTCGGAGATGGAGTCCGCTACTTTGTCAGGGTGTCCGTTGGTGACACATTCTGAGGTAAAAAGTCTTTTTTCCATTTTGTTTTTCCTTTCTGTCTATCTAAATTGAAAAAGAAAAACCGCACACCGAAGATTCGATGTGCGCTCCTATCGAATCCTCATCTTTCGTTTGCCGCCGGATTTGGCACCTTGTATAAACAGGTTGCCGGGTTTCATCGGGCCGTTCCCTCCACCACTCTTGATAAGGCTTGTATGCAGTTCAACACTGTATTCTACACGATTTTCTAAAAAAGTCAAGCTTTTTGTTTACAAATCCGATATAGACATTTGAATGAATTGCTGATAGAATGGGGATACGTTTTTTATACTGAACTTCCATTATGATCTTTAGAAAAGATTTTAATCAGGAAATAGTATTAGGAGTTGAGTACCGTGAAAAATTTACGCAAAAAATTTGAGCTTTTCTGCTTCAAAAACCGGGATAAGGGCATCCCCAATCTGATGCTTTACATCGTCATCGGCACCGCCGTGGTCTACCTGTTCAGCCAGATGTCCGGCAGCATGCTTCTGTACAGTGCGCTCTGCTTCAATCGGGAGGCCATTCTTCAGGGACAGGTCTGGCGGCTGATCACCTATCCCCTGACTTACAGCGCCGGGAACATTCTGCTCACCGCCATCACCCTGCTGTGCTACTACTCCCTGGGCAGAGCCATGGAAAATGTGTGGGGCACCCTGCGGTTCAACCTGTTCTACCTCACCGGCGTGGTGATGATGGACATTTACTGCATGATCTTCGGCGGTCAGGCCAGCGTCACCTACCTGAACCTGAGCCTGTTTCTCAGCTACGCCACGCTGTACCCCGACGCGAATTTCCTGCTTTTCTTCATCATCCCCGTGAAAGCGTGGATTTTCGCGCTGATCGATCTGGCGATGGTGCTGCTCAGTCTGTTTACCGACCCCTTCCCCTACAATCTGTTCCCCGTAATCGCCCTTGCCAACTATTTTCTCTTTTTCGGCAAGGACGTGCTGAACGTGATTCCCATGTCCTGGCGCGCCAACGCCAGCCGCCTGTTCCGCAAGAAGCCCAAACGGCCCAAGGCAAAGGTCATTCATTTCAACGCCGGCTCCTACGAAGCCTCCACCGCCACGCCGAAAGCCCCCTACACCCACCGCTGCACGATCTGCGGACGCACCGATGTGACAAATCCGGAGCTGGAATTCCGCTACTGCTCCAAGTGCAAGGGCTACTACTGCTACTGCCAGGATCATATCAACAATCATACGCATATTCAGTGATCCCCGGCTTTGGAAAAATGGGACGATTTTTGTAAATCCCTCTTGCAATCTTCCGCCGCCCATGGTATAATGTCCGCAGCTACTGAACAAGGAGCCTTTTTATATGGTCACCACGAATTCTTCTGCTCGCTTTTCCTTTTATTACTATTACTTTTTTACCCGAAAAAAGTAATAGCGATTTGTGCTGCAGAAAATTTCAGGAGCTTAAAGGGTTATCTCAAGACGCCGCACGAATTGCCGTGCGGCGGTTATTTTATTATCAGGAGATGTTACGCAATGATCGCAATTCTGAAAAACGGAACCACACCCTCCCAGATCCAACACCTTGTGGACTGGCTCAAGAATATGAACCTGGACGTTCACATTTCCGAAGGCACGGAGGTCACCATTCTCGGTCTGGTGGGCGACACCAGTCGGGTGGACATCGACCTTCTGAAAAGCCTGGAAATGGTGGAGACCGTCAAGCGGGTCTCTGAGCCGTTCAAGCAGGCCAACCGGAAATTCCACCCCAAGGACACCATCATCGAGGCGGGAAACGCCCGCATCGGCGGCGGGTATTTTGCCATGATCGCAGGCCCGTGCAGCGTGGAATCCGAGGAGCAGATCATTGCCGTCGCTTCCGCCGTCAAGGAATCCGGCGCATCCATTCTCCGGGGCGGCGCGTTCAAGCCCCGCACCTCCCCCTACGCCTTTCAGGGCATGAAGGACGAGGGCATCCGGCTGCTTCTGGAGGCCAAAAAGGCCACGGGGCTGCCCATCGTCACGGAGATCATGAACATTTCCACCCTCGATCTGTTCGCCGATGTGGATATCATTCAGGTAGGTGCGCGGAATATGCAGAACTTTGACCTTCTGAAAGAGCTGGGCAAGACCGACAAGCCCATTCTGCTGAAGCGGGGACTTGCCAACACCTTGCAGGAGCTGCTCATGAGCGCCGAATATATCATGAGCGAGGGCAACAGCAAGGTCATCCTCTGCGAGCGGGGCATCCGCACCTTTGAGACCGCCACCCGGAACACCCTCGACCTTTCCGCAGTCCCCGTTCTGCACAATCTGACCCACCTGCCCGTGGTGGTCGATCCCAGCCATGCCACCGGCAAGGCCGATCTGGTCGCCCCCATGGCCTACGCTGCCACCGCCGCCGGTGCCGACGGCATCATGGTGGAGGTCCACAACGATCCCGCCCACGCGCTGTGCGACGGTGCCCAGTCCATCACGCCGCCCCAGTTCGATGAGATCAGCCGGAAAGTCCGGCAGATTCGTGAGGTTCTTGTATGAAAGTCGGTATTTTGGGTCTTGGCCTGATCGGCGGCTCCCTTGCCAGAGCCTACGCTCTGGAGGGGCACACCGTTTACGCCATTCAGCGAAACGAAAGTATGCTTTCCTTTGCCATGCTTTCCGGCGCAGTCCACGGACGGCTGGACGAAACCGCCATTCCGGCGTGCGACCTGATCCTGCTTGCCATCTACCCCGGCGGCTGCGCCGACTGGTTGGAAAAGAACGCGCCCCTTGTATCCAAGGACGCGCTGGTCATCGACTGCTGCGGCATCAAGCGGGAGGTTTGCAGCCGGTGCTTCCCTCTCGCCGAACGGTACGGCTTCACCTTCGTGGGCGGGCATCCCATGGCAGGCTCCCAGTTCTCCGGCTTCAAATACAGCCGGGCAAACCTCTTTGCAGGTGCGCCCATGGTGCTGGTTCCGCCGGTGTATGACGATATCCAGCTGTTAGACCGGGTAAAAACCGCATTGAAACCCTGTCATTTCGGCTTTTTCTCCGTCACAACAGCGGAAGAGCACGACAAAATGATCGCCTTTACCTCCCAGATGCCCCACATTCTCAGCAACGCATTCATCAAGTCCCCCACCGCTTTGAAGCACAAGGGATTTTCTGCCGGAAGCTACAAAGACCTGACCCGCGTCGCGTGGCTGAATCCTCAGATGTGGGCGGAGCTGTTCATGGAAAACAAGGACAATGTTCTTTTCGAGCTGGACAGCTACATTGAAAGCCTGTCCGCCTACCGGGGCGCCATTGCCGCGGATGATATGGACACGTTAGTGAAGCTGCTGGGCGAGGGCAAAAAGCGCAAAGAGGAGGTGGACGGATGAACACCGTTACCGTCCGCGCTTCCAGGCAATATGATATTCTGATTGGTCAGGGGCTGCTGCCCACTTTGGGCGCGGAAGCGAAAAAGCTGGGAAAAGCGCAGAAAGTTTGCGTCATCAGTGAGACTACCGTCTATCCTCTTTATGGCGCTGCTGCCGAGGAAAGCCTGAAAAGCGCAGGTTTTTCCGTGGTTTCCTATGTATTCCCCGCCGGGGAAGAAAGCAAAAACGGGCAGGTCTTCCTCGATCTTCTGAACTTTCTCGCGGAAAACCAGCTGACCCGCTCCGACCTGATCGTCGCTCTGGGCGGCGGCGTGGTGGGCGATCTGGCGGGCTTCGCCGCCGCAAGCTATCTGCGGGGCATCCGCTTCATTCAGGTCCCCACGACCCTGCTTGCCGCCGTGGATTCCTCCGTGGGCGGCAAAACAGCCATTGATCTTCCCGCCGGGAAGAACCTCGCCGGGGCGTTCTGCCAGCCAAGTCTGGTGCTGTGCGACACGGATACCCTGAATTCCCTCCCCCTTGACATTTTCCGGGACGGCTGCGCCGAGGTCATCAAGTACGGCGTGCTGTACGACCCGAAGCTGTTCGCCCATCTGGAAGAAAAGGGGCTTTCCTTTGACCGGGAAGCGGTCATCACCCGCTGTGTGGAATTAAAGCGGGACGTGGTCATGGAGGACGAATTCGACACCGGCGCGCGGATGAAGCTGAATCTGGGTCACACCGTCGGTCACGGCGTGGAGGCCAAAAGCCGGTTTGCCATCTCCCACGGCAAGGCCGTCGCCATTGGCATGGCCATCGTCAGCCGGGCATCCGCCTGCGCCGATACGCCGCGAATCGTGGCGCTTCTGGAACAATTCGGTCTGCCCACCCGGACGGACTACTCCGCAGACGATCTTTTCAGCTACACGCTCTCGGACAAGAAGCGCTCCGGCGGCACGGTGAATCTCATCATCCCCCGCGCCATCGGCGACTGCGTCATTGTCCCGACCAAAGTTGAATCCCTGAAACCCTTTATTCAGGCAGGTCTTTGATATGGATATCACCATTTTTCCCGGGAAACTTTCGGGAACCGTCCGCGCCATCCCCTCGAAGTCTCAGGCGCACCGTCTGCTGATCTGCGCCGCCTTTGCCGACGCGCCCACCACTCTTTTCTGCCCCGAAACCAACCGGGACATCGAAGCGACCATGGGCTGCCTGAACGCTCTGGGTGCGGACATCACACGAACCGACTCCGGCTACCGGGTCGTCCCGGTGAAGGAAATCCCACGGCAGACAGCGCTTCTCTGCCATGACAGCGGCTCTACCCTGCGGTTTCTGCTGCCCGTGGCCGGGGCTTGGGGCATTGACGCAACGTTTCATTTGGAGGGCAGGCTCCCCAGCCGTCCTCTCTCCCCGCTGTGGGAGGAAATGGAACGTATGGGCTGCACCCTCACCCGCCCGACCGCGGATACCGTCCGCTGCACCGGACAACTGCGGGCGGGAGAATACGTCATCGACGGCGGCGTTTCCAGCCAGTTTATTACGGGGCTGCTGCTTTCCGCCGCCCTGATTCCGGGAAAAAGCCGCATCCGTCTGACCGGGAAGGTGGAATCCCGCCCCTATATCACCATGACCCAGCGGGCAATGGAAATATTTGGAAAAGAAACGTCGGATTTTGTCGTGACCGGCGGCACCCCGTTCCACTCCCCCGGCACGCTGACGGTAGAAGGCGATTGGAGCAACGCCGCGTTCTTCCTTGCTGCAAAGGCGTTGGGCAGCAGTGTAGAGGTGAGGAACCTCTCCCCGGATTCCCCCCAGGGCGACCGGGCGGTCTTTGATCTGCTTCCCGCGCTGGAAGACCATCCCATCATTTCCGCCGCTGATATTCCCGATTTAGTCCCCATTCTCGCCGTTACGGCGGCGTGTAAAAATGGCGCTGTGTTCACGGACATCCGGCGGCTGCGGTTGAAAGAGTCCGACCGGGTCGCATCCGTTATTGCCATGGTGGAGGCGCTGGGCGGAAAGGCACAGGCTTCCGAGGACACCCTGACGGTGTACGGCACGGGGCTGGTCGGCGGGACGGTGGATGCCATGAACGATCACCGCATCGCCATGTCCGCCGCCATTGCCGCGACTGCCTGCAAAGCGTCCGTGACCATTCTTGGCGCGGAGTGCGTGGGAAAATCCTATCCAAAATTCTTTGAAGAATATGCCCGTTTAGGAGGTAACTATGAGCAGTACCTACGGTGAAAATCTGAAATTGTCCATTTTCGGCCAATCCCACGGCGCGGCCATCGGCATGACGCTGGACGGCATTCCGGCAGGTCTGCCCGTGGACACGGACGCGCTGCAAATCTTCCTGAACCGCCGCGCCCCCGGTCAGAACGACTGGTCAACACCCCGAAAGGAAGCCGACTGGCCGGAATTTCTCTCCGGAATTCTGGATGGCTTCACCTGCGGCGCGCCCATTGCCGCCGCGATTTACAACAAAAACACCCGATCCGGGGACTATGCCAATCTGAAGGACTGCCCCCGTCCCGGTCATGCGGATTTCACCGCTCAGATCAAATACGGCGGCTTTCAGGACGCCGCCGGGGGCGGACACTTTTCCGGCCGTCTGACCGCGCCGCTCTGCATTGCGGGAGGACTGTGCAAACAATGGCTGGAGGGCATGGGAATTCAGGTTTTCGCCCATATTGCCGCCATTGCGGGCATTTCCGACACGCCTTTTGACCTCCTCGCCCCGGATAGAGATTCCATCCAGCCGGATTTCCCGGTGATAAAACCGGACGCAGGGACACAGATGCGGGATGCCATTTCCGCCGCCAAGGGTGACGGCGACAGCGTGGGCGGCATTGTGGAATGCGCTGTCACCGGTCTTCCCGCCGGGGTGGGAGAACCCATGTTCGGCGGCGTGGAGAGTCGAATTGCCCAAATCGTCTACGGCGTTCCCGCCGTGAAGGGTGTGGAATTCGGTGCGGGCTTTTCCGCCGCAAATCTGCGGGGCAGCCAGAATAACGACGATTACGTTATATCGGATGGGCAAATCCGCACCGTCACCAACAATGCCGGGGGAATTCTCGGCGGCATCACCACCGGAATGCCCCTGATTTTCCGGGCGGCTCTCAAGCCCACCCCCTCCATTTCCCGCCCCCAGCAGAGCGTCAGCTTAAGCAGTGGAGAAATGCAGGAGCTGATCGTCAAAGGCCGCCACGATCCTTGCATCGTCCCCAGAGCCGTTCCGGTGATCGAGGCCGCGGCCGCCATCGCCATTTTCGACATGATTCTGGGCAACACCCAGACAGACAGGAGGAAACCGTAAATGGATTTAAATGAGATTCGCAGTGAGATCGACAAAATCGACGACGAACTGGTTCGCCTGTTCTGCCAGCGGATGCATGTCGCCGCTCAGGTCGCCGACTACAAAAAGGCCAATAACCTGCCCATTTTCCAGCCCGCCCGGGAACGGGCGAAGCTTCAGGACGTGGCGGAAAAGGCCGGCCCCGAAATGGCCAATTACACTCGGGTGCTGTACTCCATGCTGTTCGAGCTGAGCCGCAGCTACCAGTCCAAGCGCAACGGGGAATGCAGCCCCCTTTACCGGAACATCACGCAGGCCATCGAGCATACGCCGAAGCTTTTCCCGCAGGCGCCCATGGTCGCCTGTCAGGGCGTGGAGGGCGCTTACTCCCAGATCGCCTGTGAAAAAATCTTCAAAAATCCCTTTATTATGTACTTCAAGTCCTTTGAGGCCGTGTTCAGCGCCATCGATCAGGGGCTGTGTCAGTACGGCATTCTGCCCATCGAAAATTCCACCGCCGGTTCCGTGAACAAGGTGTACGACCTGATGATCGAGCATAATTTCTCCATCGTCCGCACCTTCCGGCTGAAAATCGACCACAATCTTCTGGTTAATCCCGGCACGAACCTCGCCGACATCAAGGAGGTCTACTCCCACGAGCAGGCCATCAACCAGTGCGGCAACTTCCTCCACAGTCTCCCCGGCGTGAATGTCATTCCCGTGGACAACACTGCCCTCGCCGCCCAGATGGTCGCCCAGTCCGGCAGAAAGGACGTCGCCGCCCTGTCCAGCCGCGCCTGCGCCGAGCTGTACGGACTGGATTGTCTGCGCAGCTCCGTGCAGGACAAGGGCAACAACCGCACCCGCTTCATCTGCATCAGCCGGAACCTGGAAATTTACCCCGGCTCCGACAAGACCTCCATCATGATGGTTCTGAACCACAAGCCCGGCGCCCTTTACAAGGTGCTGGCGCGGCTCTACACTTTGGGCATCAACGTCACAAAGCTGGAATCCCGCCCCATTCCTGACCGGGAATTTGAGTTCATGTTCTATTTCGATCTGGAAACCTCCATTTATTCCGAGGAATTCGTTCAGCTGATGTGCGAGCTGGACGAGATGTGTGAGGAATTCAAATACTTAGGCAGCTACACGGAGGTGGTCTGATGGAATGCGGACTGCTGGGTCGGAAGCTGGGGCACAGCTACTCCCCCCAGATTCATGCCTGTCTCGGGGATTATTCCTATACGCTCTTTGAAAAAGAGCCGGAGGAAGTTGCGGATTTCCTGAAAAACGGGGACTTTACCGGGCTGAATGTCACCATTCCCTACAAAAAAACGGTCATCCCCTATTTGGATGAATTGTCCCCGGCTGCTAAAAAGCTGGGGGCGGTGAACACCGTCGTCCGCAGAGAGGACGGCACCCTTTTCGGCCACAACACGGACTATTTTGGCTTTGCTTCCCTTTTGAATCGAAGCGGTCTGGATGTCGCCGGAAAGAAGGTTTTGGTGCTGGGCAGCGGCGGGGCTTCCAATACCGTCACTGCTGTTTTGACTGGGCTGGGTGCTGAGGCCGTGGTCATTTCCCGTTCCGGGGAAAACAATTACGAGAACCTGCAGCGTCACGAAGACGCCGCCGTCATCGTCAACGCGACCCCCGTCGGCATGTATCCCAATACCGGCGTTTCTCCCGTGGATCTGAAGCGGTTCCCCAAGCTGGAAGGAGTGTTGGACGTGATCTACAACCCCGCCCGCACCCAGCTGCTGCTGGATGCCGAAGCGCTTCATATTCCCTGCGCCAACGGCCTTTGGATGCTGGTAGCACAGGCCAAGGAATCCGCCGAGTATTTTACCGGCACATCCATTGACGACGCCGCCATTGCCGAAATCCACGCAAATCTTGCCGCTCAGATGGCAAACATCGTCCTCATCGGAATGCCGGGGTGCGGGAAAAGCACCATCGGTGCTCTGCTTGCGGACAAACTTGGCCGGAAGCTGGTGGACGCCGACGAGGAAATCATCCGTCTTGCGGGTAAGTCCATCCCCGCAATTTTCGCGGAGGACGGCGAGACCGTTTTCCGGGACTGGGAGACGAAAGCGCTGTCCCAGCTGGGCAAACAGTCCGCGCTGGTCATCGCCACCGGCGGCGGCTGTGTGACCCAGCCGCGAAACTACCCGATGCTTCACCAGAACGGCGTGATTTTCTGGCTGAAACGGGACATTTCCAAGCTGCCCACCGACGGCCGTCCCCTGTCCCAGACCAATCCGCTGGATGCAATGTTCGCAAAGCGCGCCCCCATGTACGCCGCCTTTGCCGATCACGCCGTCAGCAATGACGGCACCGCCGAGGAAACCGTCGCCGCCATTTTGTCGATCATGGAGGAACCCATATGAAAATTCTGGTCATCAACGGCCCCAACCTGAATATGCTTGGCATCCGGGAGCCGGGTATCTACGGCAAAAATACCTTTGCCGATCTTCTGCGGCTGCTGGACGAAACCGCCAGCGCCGAGGGTCTGGAAGTGGAGCAGTACCAGTCCAACCACGAAGGGGACATTGTGGACAAAATCCAGTGGGCATACGGCAAGGTGGACGGCATCGTCATCAACCCCGCCGCCTATACCCATACCTCCGTGGCTATTCTGGACGCCCTGAAAGCCGTTTCCATCCCCGCCGTGGAGGTTCACATCTCCGACGTGGACGCAAGAGAACCGTTCCGGCAGATCTCCTATGTGGGAATGGCCTGCGTGAAGACCATCAAAGGCCACGGCCTCGAGGGCTACCGGGAGGCCATGCTGTACCTCAAGGAGCGCTACGGTTAAAAAAATCCCCATTGCCTTTTGGCAATGGGGAGACGCTCACTTGCGGAAGACCAGCAGCTTGCTGGAGACGTAATTCAGAATGACCACCAGAACGCTGATAATCAGCTTCCAGATATTTCCGTTCCAGCCCAAAATGTCCACGGTCAGGAGTATCAGCACCGTTTCCAGACCGCCGGACGCTGCCCGGCAGCCGACGAATTTGCCCAGCTCCGGCAAAACGGTTTTCATGGACCAGTCGTGGCTCTTGAACACGAAGGGCTTGTTCGTCACATAGGCAAAGGCCACCGCCGCCACCCAGGCAATGATATTGCTGACGGCCGCGCTAATGCCCAGCAGATTGTAAAGCGGCAGATAAACCAGATAATTCACCGCAGTCGTCAGCACGCCGAAAAAGAGATAGCTGACCATGTCCCAATGCTTTTCCACAAAAGCGCGGATTTTTTCGATCATGTTTTTCCTCCTCACAGGCCCAGATCTTCCCCTACCAGGATAAATTTGATCCGCCCGGGGGGATTGCAGTTACGGGTGATGAGGATCTGGTTGCAGATGCAGCCGTCGCTCTTGCAGTCGGCGCAGGCGCCTGTCACCTCGCAGGGCGTTTTGGAGTCGAAGCGCTGCTTGTTCTGGGGCGCGGCAACCGTTCTTGCCCGCTCCACGGCGGCGTCCAGAGAATCCATCACCTTGTTCATTCCCGCAATGACGATCACGGATTCCGGCCCATAGACGATGGCCGCTACCCGGTTGCCGTTGCCATCGATGTTCACCATCTGGCCGTCCAGACTCAGCGCGTTCGCGCCGGTGATGAACACGTCCGCGCCAAGGCACTGTTTCATGATTGCTTTCCGCTCCTCCGGGGTCGCAGCCCGCTCCCGGTCGAGGGCGCGGTAGTCCCCTGTCCGTACGGTGTCTAACAAGCCGATCTGCTCAGCGGACATTGCGCCGCCCCAGCCCACGCTGGAACCGGCGGGAATCCATTCCAGCGCCTTTTTCAGCGCTTCGGCTTTGTCTGCGCAGTAGCAGGCTTCAAAATGGCGGCTGTGGAGATTCTTGATCAGCACATTGGCGCGTTTTTCATAGTATTTCCGTTTCGGGTCGGTCACAGTAACCACTCCTTTTTCTTCCTATCATACCTCACAAGCAGGAAAAAGTAAAGTCTACAGATAAAGAGAGGACACCATCATGCAGAATATGATTTTCAAGCGCAAGCTGCCTATCCCCAAGGAGATCAAGGAGCAGTATCCCCTGACCGCCGAACTTTCTCAGGTCAAAGCCCGCCGGGACAAGGAAATTGCCGACGTTTTCACCGGAAAAAGCGGCAAAATGGTGCTGATCATCGGCCCCTGCTCCGCCGACCGGGAGGACGCGGTGCTGGAATACTGCGAGCGGCTGGCAAAATTGCAGGAAGCGGTGTCGGACAAGCTGGTTCTGATTCCCCGGGTCTACACCAACAAGCCACGCACCACCGGCGACGGCTATAAGGGGCTTCTGCACCAGCCCGACCCCAGAAAAACCTCCGATATGCTGGAGGGTGTCATCGCCATTCGCCGCCTGCACACCAATGTTCTGGCCAACACCGGCCTTCCCACCGCCGACGAAATGCTCTACCCCGACAATTACCGCTATCTTTCCGACCTGCTGTCCTACGTGGCGGTGGGCGCGCGGAGTGTCGAAAACCAGGAGCACCGGCTGACCTCCAGCGGCATTGACATTCCCGTAGGCATGAAAAACCCCACCAGCGGGGATATTTCCGTCATGCTCAATTCCATCATGGCCGCCCAGCACCCCCACACCTTCATCTACCGGGGCTGGGAGGTGGATACCACCGGCAATCCCCTTGCCCACGCCATCCTCCGGGGCTACGTGAACAAGCACGGTGAGTCCATGCCCAACTACCACTTTGAGGAGCTGGAACGGCTGTACAACGCCTACACCGCCAAGGGGCTTCAAAACATGGCGCTGATCGTGGACGCCAACCACGCCAATTCCGGCAAAAAGTATCAGGAGCAGCCCCGCATCTGCAAGGAAGTGCTCCACTCCTGCCGCCACAGCGGAGAAATCAAGTCCATGGTCAAGGGCTTCATGGTGGAATCCTACTTAGAGCCCGGCTGCCAGAAGATCGGCGACGGCGTTTACGGCAAGTCCATCACCGACCCCTGTCTCGGCTGGGAGGAAACAATTCGCTTGGTTCAGGATATTGCGGATTTGATCTGAATGTGCTATACTGGGTGCCATCGAGCCTAAAAATGGAGTGATGCAATATGACAGCAGAACAAATGGTACAATATGCCTACGAGGAAGGCTTTTCCGCCGCCGCGGTAGTGGATACCGCCGACATTGTTTTTGACCCCTCTTTCCGTCCTTACTGCGAGGAAAACCTCTGCGGGCAGTACGGCGCGAACTACTCCTGTCCCCCGGACTGCGGCACGCCGGAGGAAATGAAGCAGAAAATCCTTGCCCACAAAAGGGCGCTGGTGCTGCAAAGCATCTGGCAGTTGGAAAGCTATACCGACACCCCCGCCATCAAGAAGGGAAAGTCCGGCCACAACACCGCCGCGATCCGCCTGATGAAGCGTTGCCGTGACGAAGGGTGCGACGGCTTTCTGGTGGGCGCCAGCGGCTGCGCCCTGTGTTCCCCCTGCACAAGAAAAAATAACGAGCCTTGCCGGTTCCCGGAGCTGAAATATTCCTGCATGTCCGCATACTGCATTTTCGTCAAGAAGCTGGCAGACAAATGCGGCATGGAATACACCTGCGGCGACGGTCTGATCGCGTTTTTCGGAATGTACGTATTTGACTGAGTTCTATAGCAAAACTCCCCGTTTTCGATGGAAAACGGGGAGTTTTTGCCAATTACAGGTTTGTATAGCCCATCAGGCTTTCGTCCACTACGGCGGCGGTGTCCCGGCCTTCCCGCAGTGCCCACACCACAAGGCTCTGTCCCCGGCGCATATCGCCGCAGACAAATACCTTGGGTTGACTGGTCGCGTACTTCACATCCGCCACATTGCCCCGGGGCGTCATATCCACGCCGAAGGCTTCGGCGACATAGCTCTCGCAGCCCAGGAATCCCGCCGCGATAAGCACCAGATCGCACTCCACGGAGAATTCCTCCCCGGTGGGAACCATCATCCGCCGCCCGTCCACCACCTTGCTTTCCAGACGGGCAATAAGCGCCCCGCAGACCTGCCCGGCTTCGTTCTTGTAGAACTCCTTGACGGTGGTCTGGTATTCCCGGGGGTCGTGGCCGAACATGGCAATGGCCTCCTGCTGGCCGTAGTCGGTTTTCAGCACCCGCGGCCACTCCGGCCATGCGTTGCCGGGAGCGCGGGTCTCCGGCGGGCAAGGCATCATTTCCAGCTGCATGATACCCGTGCAGCCCTGACGGATGGCGGTGCCTACACAGTCGTTGCCCGTGTCGCCGCCGCCGATGACCAGCACCTTCTTGCCCTTGGCCGTGACAGCCTTGCCGTCGGCAAAATCCGAGTCAAGCAGACTTTTTGTCACGCTGGTCAGGTAGTCCACGGCAAAGTAGATTCCCTCGGCCTCCCGTCCGGGTACACCGATGTCCCGGGGCTTTTTCGCGCCGCAGCAGAGTACCACCGCGTCATAATTCTCTTTCAGTTCCTCGGCGGAGACGTCACGCCCCACGTCGGCGTTGGTGATAAACTCGATGCCCTCGTCTTTCAGAATCTTCACCCGGCGGTCAATGACCCACTTTTCCAGCTTCATGTTGGGAATGCCGTACATCAGCAGACCCCCCACCCGGTCGGCGCGCTCATACATGGTCACCTTGTGGCCGCGCTTGTTCAGCAGGTCGGCAACAGACAGCCCGGAGGGACCGGTGCCGACCACCGCCACCCGCTTTCCGGTGCGCGCCGGTGGCGGAACGGCGTGGATCGTGCCGCTTTCGTAGCCGTACTCCACGATTGCCCGCTCGTTCTCCTTCACCGCCACGGGCGACCCCGTCGCCATGCCGCAGGTGCAGGCGGTTTCGCACAGCGCCGGGCAGACCCGGCTGGTGAATTCCGGATAGCGGTTAGTGGCAATGAGCCGCTTCGCCGCCAAGTCCCACCGCCCCTGATATACCAGATCGTTCCATTCAGGGATGAGGTTATTCAGAGGGCAGCCGCTTGCCATGCCGCCGATCATCATGCCGCTCTGGCAGAAGGGTACGCCGCAGTCCATGCACCGCGCACCCTGCGCCTGCTGTTCGTCGCAGTGCAGCGGAATATGAAATTCATTGAAATTTTTGATACGTTCCTCAGGAGCGATCTCCCGGCTGGTCTGCCGGTCGATCTCCATAAATCCGGTGGGTTTTCCCATATTCCCGCCTCCTTATTTCCCGTTTTTCATGGCGTAAAACGCCTCGATCTGCGCCTGCTCGCTGTCCTCGCCCTTTTCCTCCATCTTGGCAATCAGGCGAAGCATCTTATCATAGTCATGGGGCAGAACCTTCTTGAATTTCGGCAGATATTCGCCGAAGTTTTCCAGAATTTCCTTACCCCGGGGCGAGCCTGTGGCCTCCACATGCTCCCGGATCAGGTCTTTCAGCAGGGACACATCGTACTTATGCTCCACGCTTTCCAGCGTGACCATGTCCTTGTTCACCCGCTGGTAGAAGTCCCAATCCTCATCCAGCACGTAGGCAATGCCGCCGCTCATGCCTGCGGCGAAGTTCTTGCCGGTCTTGCCCAGCACCACCACCGTGCCGCCGGTCATGTACTCGCAGCCGTGGTCGCCCACGCCCTCCACCACGGCGACAGCGCCGGAGTTGCGGACGCAGAACCGTTCTCCGGCCACGCCGTTGATGAACGCCTTGCCGCCGGTGGCGCCGTAGAAGGCCACGTTGCCGATGAGGATATTTTCACTGCGGTCATAGGTCACGTTCTTCGGCGGGTAGACGATGATCCTGCCGCCGGAAAGTCCCTTGCCCAGATAGTCGTTGCTGTCGCCGATCAGTTCCAACGTCAGCCCCTTGGGGATGAACGCGCCGAAGCTCTGGCCGCCGTAGCCGGTGCAGACCACGCGGAAGGTGTCGTCCGGGAGGGTGTTGCCGAATTTTGCCGTGATCTCGCTGCCAAAAATGCTGCCGAAGGTGCGGTCGGTGTTGCCCACCTCCATCTGAACGGTCATAGGCTTGGGTTCCGCCATATCGAAGCTCTTTTTGAACTTCTTCATCAGCACCTTCATGTCGGGAGTCTGTTCCAGCTTGAAATCGTAAACTGCCTTGGGGTCAAAGTGGACGTTGGTGTTCTCCACCAGCGGGTTTTTCAGCAATCCCGACAAGTCCATTTCGCTGGCGCGGGAACCGGCGGGGGCGGGACGAACTTTCAGCAAGTCCGTGCGGCCTACCAGCTCGTCAACCCTGCGCACGCCCAGCTTCGCCATATATTCCCGCAGCTCCTGCGCCATGAACTTCATGAAGTTCATCACGTACTCGGGCTTGCCCATGAACTTCTTTCTCAGCTCGGGGTTCTGGGTGCAGATGCCCATGGGGCAGGTGTCCAGATTACACACCCGCATCATTACGCAGCCCATGGCTACCAGCGGACCGGTGCCGAAACCGAATTCCTCCGCGCCCAGCATGGCGGCGATGGCCACGTCCCGACCGCTCATGAGCTTGCTGTCGGACTCGATGCGGACGCGGGAACGCAGACCGTTCATGATGAGGCACTGGTGCGCCTCAGCGATGCCCAGCTCCCATGGAAGTCCGGCGTTGTGGATGGAGGAATTGATAGACGCCGCGCCCGTGCCGCCGTCAAATCCGGAGATCAGGATGACCTCCGCGCCGGCCTTGGCCACGCCGGCGGCAATGGTGCCGACGCCCGCTTCGCTCACCAGCTTGACGTTGATGGCGGCACTGCGGTTGGCGCATTTCAAGTCATAGATCAGCTGCGCCAGATCCTCAATGGAATAAATATCGTGATGGGGCGGCGGGGAGATCAGTCCCACGCCGGTGGTGGAGTGGCGGCACTTTGCCACCCATGGATAAACCTTGCCGCCGGGAAGCTGGCCGCCCTCGCCGGGCTTTGCGCCCTGCGCCATCTTGATCTGGATCTCCTTGGCGGAAACCAGATATTTGCTGGTAACGCCGAACCGGGCGGAGGCGACCTGCTTGATGGCGGAATTCCGCTCGGTGCCGTAGCGCTCCTCGTCCTCGCCGCCCTCGCCGGTGTTGGACTTGCCGCCCAGACGGTTCATGGCAATGGCAAGGCATTCATGGGCTTCCTTGGACAGCGCGCCGTAGCTCATGGCGGCGGTCTTGAAGCGCTTGACAATGGACTCAACGCACTCCACTTCCTCAATGGGGACGCCGGTTTCGGGGTAGTTGAATTCCAGTAGGCTCCGCAGGTGCATATCGTCGCCGCCCTCGTTGGCCGCGGCGGCGGTGTACTGCTTGAACTTGCCGTAGTCCCCCGTCCAGACCGCCTGCTGAAAAAGGTGGATAGTCTGGGGATTGTACAGGTGCTGCTCCGCCGCGCTCCCGCTGCGGAATTTGTGGGCACCCACGCTGGGCAAATCCATGTAAATGTCCAGCCCCAGCGGGTCGAACGCCTGCTGGTGGCGGTCTTCCATGTCCTTCTGGATATCGTCAATGGTGATGCCGCCCACCCGGCTGACGGTGTTGGTGAAGTACTTGTCGGTGACCTCTTTGCTGATGCCAACCGCCTCAAAAATCTGGCTGCCCTGATAGGACTGGATGGTGGAAATGCCCATCTTGGAGGCGATCTTCACGATACCCGCCAGCACCGCCTTGTTGTAATCGTTGACGGCGGCGTAAAAATCCTTTTCCAGCAGCCCGTCGCTGATCAGATTGCCGATGCTCTCCTGCGCCAGATACGGGTTGATGGCGCAGGCGCCGAAGCCCAGAAGCGTGGCAAAATCATGGACAAGCCGGGGTTCGCCGCTTTCCAGAATCAGCGCCATGGCGGTGCGCTTGCGGGTGCGAACCAGATATTTGGACACCGCGCTGACGGCCAGCAGACTGGGAATGGCGACGTGATACTCGTCAATATCCCGGTCGGACAGAATCAGGATGTTGGTGCCGTCCCGATAAGCCCGGTCAACGTCCACGAACAGCCGGTCGATGGCCTTTTCCAGCGGGGTGTTTTTGTAGTAGCAAATGGACACGGTCTCCACCTTGAAACCGGGAACGTCCATGGTCTTGATTTTCAGCAAGTCCGTCTCCGTGAGGATGGGGTTGTTGATTTTCAAAACCTTGCAGTTTTCCGCGTCCTCCTCCAGCAGATTACCCTGAGCGCCCACGTACACGGTGGTAGAGGTGACGATTCTTTCCCGCAGTGCGTCGATGGGCGGGTTCGTGACCTGGGCAAACATCTGCTTGAAGTACTCGAACAGCGGCGGGCGGGTATGGCTGAGAACGGCCAGCGGAGTATCGCTGCCCATCGCGCCGGAGGGTTCCGCGCCGTTTTTCGCCATGGGGAGCATGATGGTCTTCAAATCCTCGTAGCGGTAGCCAAAGGCCTTCTGGAGCCGCACCATTTCTTCTCTGGTGTAGGAGGGTATCTTCCGGTTAGGCACCGTCAGGTCGGAGAGGTTCACCAGATTCCGGTCCAGCCATTCGCCGTAGGGCTGGCGGCTGGCGTACTCCGCTTTCAGGTGTTCATCGTCCACCAGCTCGCCCTTCACCGTGTCCACCAACAGCATCTTGCCGGGGCGCAGACGGTCCTTGCGGATGACGTGCTCCTGCGGGATGTCCAGAACGCCCACCTCGCTGGACAGGATCAGCCGTCCGTCGTCGGTAATGTAATAGCGGCTGGGACGCAGACCGTTGCGGTCAAGGACCGCGCCCATCACGTCGCCGTCGCTGAACAGAATGGACGCGGGGCCGTCCCAGGGCTCCAGCATAGTGGCGTAATACTGGTAAAAGTCCTTCTTCTTTTGATCCATGTTCCGGTTGTTGCTCCACGGCTCCGGGATAGTGACCATCACCGCCAGAGGCAGATCCATGCCGTTCATGACCATGAATTCCAGCGTGTTATCCAGCATGGCAGAGTCGGAACCGCCCTGATTGACAATAGGCAGCACCTTGGTCATATCGTCCTTTAAAAAGCGGCTGGCGATGGTTTCTTCGCGGGCGAGCATGGTGTCCACGTTGCCACGGATGGTGTTGATCTCGCCGTTGTGGAGAATGAACCGGTTGGGGTGCGCCCGGTTCCAGCTGGGAGAGGTGTTGGTGGAAAAGCGGCTGTGGACCATGCCGATGGCGGTCTCATAGTCCTCGTCCTGCAAATCCGGGTAGAACTGCCGCAGCTCCTTGACCAGAAACATGCCCTTATACACGATGGTGCGGCTGGACAGGCTGCACACGTAGGTCTCCTGACTGGACTGCTCGAACACCCGGCGAACCACATACAGCCGCCGGTCAAAGGCGATACCAGCGACCATTCTCGGCGGCTTTCCCACAAACGCCTGCCAGATGCTGGGCATACAGTCCCGTGCCTTCTGCCCCAGATACTCGGGGCATACCGGCACCTGCCGCCAGCCAAGGAAGGGCAGCCCCTCCTTCTTGCAGATGATCTCAAACAGCTTCTTTGCCTGATTGCGCTGCAGCTCTTCCTGCGGGAAGAAGAACATGCCGACACCGTATTCCCGCTCCGCGCCCAGCGTGATGCCCGCAGCCGCGGCTGCTTTCACAAAAAACTTATGGCTGACCTGTAACAGAATGCCAACGCCGTCGCCGGTTTTTCCCTCGGCGTCCTTGCCTGCCCGGTGTTCCAGATGCTCCACGATCTGCAGCGCGTCATCCAGCGTCCGGTGGCTCTTGCGTCCCTTGATATCCACCACCGCGCCGATGCCGCAGTTGTCGTGTTCAAACCGGGAATCGTACAACCCGGCTGGAGCTGTGCGTTCGGTGAAATTTTCCATAGCTTTTTCTCCTTCAGGCTACAAAAAATAAACGGCGTTTCCGCGCAAAGGGCAAAACTGCCCCCTGGGGAACGCCATTGTTCTCTGCGCCTATCATACCACAGTGGGCACCGCTTTACAAGGCAGAAGAAATTCCGTTTTCTTCCAATATCTTTGTTCTATTTGCCCAAATTCCGCAAAAAGCGGCGGCTCGGCGCATCAAAGCAGTCAGGCATATAAAACGGCAGCTCCCGGGGAAGGAAGCTGCCGTTTAAGAAAATTCCTGCGGTTTTTGATATCAGGAATCAATCTGTATAATGTCCATCTATGATATTGCCTGGCACAATATCATATACCATTCCGTCTGTGAGAGACGTTGCCGTTTTCCCGGACATATCAAGTAAAAAATCTTCGTTCCATGCTCCTGTAATGGAGAGTACGTTCTCAGTGATATGCCACTCCAGCTCACTTTGTTCTTCGTGAGCGGGATCTGTTTTTCGTTCGACTTCACGTTTGGCGTAGGATTCAAAAACAGAGATGCAATGAAGCACCTGCGACTGATTGTTCCAAAGACGGAAAGGAATTCCAACAGATGTCTTGATCTGCGATAAGATGTCCTCAGTCTCAAAATCGATGCTGTCTTGTGTACCAAATGCGCTTTCAGCATCCAAGCTGACATCCGGAGTCGGTTCAGTGGCCATGCTATTCGTGTTTTCCTCCAATTGCGCTTTTGCTTCATTGCTTTCAGGGCTGGAATTCGCGGGCAGCTGCTTGTTTGCGCAAGAACACAAGAAAATGCTTGCGATAAGCAATACCATTACCATTGTCTTTTTCATCTGTTTATCTCCTTTCAGCCAAAAGAATCATTTCCGGCTGTCTCTCTGCTTTTCCAGCTTGAGATACATTTCCTTCAAATGCTCGGCCAGAGGGCTGTCCGAACGGAAGGGGGAGAAAAAGTGATACTTGGCAGCGGCATTCTGGTTGAAATCCCGGATGTGGTCCTTGATGCTCTCGTATTTCACGACGACCTTGTTTTCCTCGGCGAACTTCTTCAGCTTGACAATGATCTGGCTGGAATGCACCACGTCGATGATGAACACGCCGAAGAACATACCAATGAAGAAGGAAAACGCCAGATTGTTGGACAACCACGCCAGCGCATTCAGGATATAGGGATGCACCAGAAAATAGTACGCCGCGCCAAGCGCCGCCCAGAAGAAGGAGAACAGCGGGCAGATGATCCCCTGAATGTTGCCCCAAAGGTTTGAATAGTCCCACAGTCGGACTTTCAGATATTTCAGGCAGGCAAGACCCGCGATGTACTCGATCAGCGTCATGGCGACAGCCATGGCAAGAAACAGCGCCACCCGGTTCCAGACGGGGTCTGCGATCAGGTGCAGATCCTCCAGCGACGCCAGCAGGAACAGCGTACACAGGCCGAAGCCGTAAATCGGCAGATACGGGCCGGTGCAGAAGCCGGGATTGATCCACTTTTTGTGGCGGTGGGTCAGGTTGCGGTACAGCAGCTCCAGCACCCATCCGAAGCACGAGCCGATAAAGAACAAAAACGCAAGTACCAGACTAAGCCTCATAAGGATTCTCCTCTTTCTATCTTGTTTCCAGTTTATTCATTTTTTCTAAACACTAACGAAATAATTCTTTACGAGACTGTAAACACGCTGAAAAAAACGATGACCCGCAAAGCACAATTTGGCGTATCTTATCCAATTTATTGCTTGCAGTCTTTCCACATTTTGATTATAATAGTTCCTATCCAAAAAGTCAACTTTCGTTTCGCCTTCGTGTGGGTTTTTGCCCAAAGGCGCGTGTTAGGAGGATATTATGTCTGAAAAGAACCCGCCGGACAGTAATTTCATGACAAAGCTTGCCACGTTTATTGTGGACAAAAAGACTTTGTTCTTCCTTTTGTACATATTTGCCGTGATTTTCTGTGCGTTTTCCTCCGGATGGGTAAATGTGGAAAACGACGTCACCACCTACCTGCCCGAGGACACGGAGACCCGGCAGGGCATCGTGGCGATGAATGACAACTTCACCACCTTCGCCACCGCCCAGATCATGGTATCCAACGTCACCTACGAGACGGCGGAGGAACTGTCCCAGCAGATCGCGGATGTGGAAGGGGTCAGCATGGTCACCTTCGACGACACCCCCGACCACTATACCAATGCCTCGGCGCTGTTCGATATCAGCTTCGACGGCGTCGTCTCCGACGAGATCAGCGAGCAGGCGCTATCGGATGTGGAAGCGCTGATGGACGGCTACGACTACTGCGTGTACTCCGACGTCGGCTACGACGAAAACGCCACCCTGCAGGGGGAAATGTCCGTTATTCTGATCATAGCGGTGGTCATCATCATCGTCGTGCTTACCCTGACCTCCCGCTCCTACGCCGAGGTCCCTGTGCTGATGATCACCTTCGGCGTGGCGGCCATTCTGAACATGGGCACCAACTTCCAGTTGGGCACCATCAGCTTCATCTCCAACTCCGTGGCTGTGGTATTGCAGCTGGCGCTGGCCATTGACTACGCCATTATCCTGTGCCACCGCTTCACCGACGAGCGGGAGACCCGCACCGCCCGGGACGCCTGCATCACCGCCCTGAGCAAGGCCATCCCGGAGATCAGCGCCTCTTCCCTGACCACGGTGTCCGGCCTTGCGGCGCTGGGCTTCATGGAATTCAAAATCGGTCTGGACATGGCGCTGGTTCTGGTGAAAGCCATTTTGTTCAGTTTGCTCTCCGTATTCACCCTGATGCCGGGACTTCTGATGCTGTTCAGCCCGCTGATGGACCGCACCCGCCACAAAAAACTACTGCCAAACATCACGCCTATCGGCAAGTTTGCGGTGAAGACCCGGCGCGTTGTGCCGCCGCTGTTTGCCATTCTTCTGGTCGGGGCATTCGTCCTGTCCAACCGCTGCCCCTTTGTTTACAGCTATAACAACATCGAGACCGCGAATATGAACGAACGTCAGGCGGCCTACTTTAAAATCCAGCATACCTTCGGCACGACCAACATGGTCGCGCTGGTGGTTCCCAGCGGCAACTATGACGCGGAAGCGAAAATTCTGGAGGAACTGGATACCCGCCCGGAGGTCAAGAGCACCATGGGCCTTGCCAACATCGAGGCCATGGACGGCTACACCCTGACGGACAGCCTGAACCCCAGAGAGCTTTCCGAGCTGGTGGGCATGGATTACGAGGTAGCGCAGCTTCTCTATTCCGCCTACGCCATTGAGAACGACCAATACGGAGAATTCGTACAGGGGCTGGATAAGTACGACGTTCCCCTGTTCGATATGCTGATGTTCCTGAAAGACCAGCTGGATTCCCATAATATTTCTCTGGATGACATGGACGAAGCGTCTTTGAACGATATTTTCTCCCAGCTGGATATGGCTCAGAAGCAGCTGAAAAGCGACCGCTACAGCCGGATGGTGGTTTACCTGAATCTGCCGGAAGAAAGCGACGAGACCTTTGCATTCCTGACCGAAATGCGGAACATTGTGGGGAAATACTACGACGGCGATTACTACGTGGTTGGCAATTCCACCAGCTCCCGCGATCTGTCGTCCTCCTTTGTCAAGGACAATCTGGTAATCTCCATTCTGTCCTCCCTGTTCGTTATTCTGGTGCTGCTGTTCACTTTCCAGTCGGCGGGACTGCCTATTCTGCTCATCGCCTGTATTCTGGGAAGTGTCTGGATTAACTTCTCCTTCCCCACTCTGGCCAATCAGCCGCTGTATTTCCTTGGCTACCTCATCGTGCAGTCCATTCAGATGGGCGCGAACATCGACTACGCCATCGTTATTTCCAGCCACTATCAGGAACTGAAGGCCACGATGACCCATAAGGAAGCCATCGTGGAAGCGCTGAACGCCTCCTTCCCCACCATCTTCACCTCCGGCACCATCCTGTCTGCCGCCGCTCTGCTGATCGGCAACATTTCCACCAACCCCGTTATCTCCATTCTTGGCACCTGTCTGGGCCGCGGTACGATCATCTCCATTGTCATCGTTCTGGGTGTTCTGCCTGCCACGCTAGTGCTCAGCGACTCCATCATCAACCGCACCTCCTTCAAGATGAAGGGCATCGAGCTTCCCACCAGAACTGCCAGCGGCACCATGTATGTCAGTGGGCATCTGCGGGGTCAGGTCAGCGGCGTTCTGGACGGTGAATTCACCGGAACGATCCGCGGCGATATGCACGCCATCGTCTCCACCAGTACTCAGGTCAAAAAGCTGGACGAATCCGAAGCGGAAGGAGGAGAAGACAATGCGTAACCTGATAAAACGAATTTCCGCGCTTCTGCTGTGTCTGCTTCTCGTTCTCAGCCTGCCGGTAACGGCGCTGGCCGAGGAAGCCAAGGACACCGATGAGGCAGCGGCCGCCGAAGAAGGAACGACCTTGCGCATTCTGCGTCAGAAGCAGTTTCTGGACTTTGCGGAAAACTGCCGTCTGGACAGCTACAGCCGGAACCTGAGTGTGGTTCTGCTGACGGATATTGACCTCACCGGCGTGGATTTTTCAGGAATCCCCATTTTCTGCGGCAATTTTGACGGCAACGGTCACACCATCTCCGGCCTCAGCATCACCCGGGACGGCTCCAACATGGGTCTGTTTCGCTATGTTGACTCCTCTGCGGTCATCCAGAATCTCACCGTTTCGGGAGCGGTCACGCCTGACGGAAGCCGCAGCGCCGTGGGCGGCATTGCCGGACACAATGCCGGTAAAATCCAGAACTGCTTCTTTGACGGCACGGTTTCCGGCTCGGATGACGTGGGCGGCATCGCCGGCATCAACGCCATCACCGGTATCATCGACGGCTGCCATTCCAAAGGCGTCATCACCGGCGACCACCGGGTCGGTGGCGTCGTGGGAAATAACCTTGGCGTTATCCGCAGCTGCAACAACCGCTCCGGGGTCAACACCACCGCCGAGGAAAATCAGGTCAAGCTTTCCGACATTTCCTTCGACACCATCACCGGAAGTGAATCCGTCAGCACCGTAACGGACATCGGCGGTATCGCCGGTACCAGCAGCGGCGTCATCCGCCAGAGCAAAAACCGTGGCAACGTGGGCTATCAGCACATGGGCTACAACGTCGGCGGCATTGCCGGAACCCAGACCGGGTATCTCTACAAATGCGAAAACTTTGCTCAGGTTTATGGTCGCAAGGAAGTGGGCGGCATCGTCGGCCAGATGGAACCGACCACCTTCATCGAGTATACCGAGGACACAATGCAGATTCTCCAGTCCCAGCTTGGCACCGTAAGCAATCTCACGGGGCAGGCGTTTTCCACCATTCAGGACGGCAATTCGGACATGGGCGTTCAGGTGGACGACCTCTACAATTCCCTCGTGGATGCCAAGGACGCTCTGGATACCCTGCTGCCCAACGGGGACGACCCCTATCCCCCCGACCGGGACACCATCGACGCGGCCATCAACAACGCCAACAGCAGCCTTGCCGCCGCCGGTTCCTCTCTGTACGCCATCATGGATTCCGTCAACGACACGGCGGATTCCCTCAGCCGCATCATGCGCTCCATTGCCGGGCAAATCAGCGCCATGAGCGCCACCGTTGGCAACGCCTCCCAGAATCTGGGCGGCACCATTGAGGACATTTCCGACCGGGACACCGCAGAAATTCTCTCCGGCAAGGTGGAAAAATGCACCAATTCCGGTGCGGTTCTGGGCGACCTGAACGCAGGCGGCGTCGTGGGTGCCATTGCCTATGAAAACCGCCTGGATCCGGAGAACGATCTGCAAATCGGCGGGGACAACTCCATGAACTTCGACACCCAGCTGCGCGCCGTGATCCTCGGCTGTGAAAACAGCGGACGCGTTACGGCGAAGCGCCAGAACGTGGGCGGCATTGTTGGCTGGATGGCACTGGGGCTTACAAAAAACTGTCTCAGCACCGGCAGCATTGACGCGGAGGATGCCAACTATGTAGGCGGCGTCGTGGGCAAGAGCAGCGGCTATGTCCGCCGGTGCAGCGCCAAATCTGACATTACCGGAAACGCCTATGTGGGCGGCATTGCGGGCGAGGGTCTCACCGTCACCGGCTGCCGCAGCATGGTGCAGCTCACAGGCTCCGAGAAAACCGGCGCGGTTCTGGGTATGCGGGGCGAACGCACCGGATTCCTCAAGGACAATACCGACGACAGCGAGAAGACTGACGAAGAAACTGTCACTGGGAACTACTACTTTACCGTCGGCTCCGACATCGGCGCCATCGACGGCGTGAGCTATGCTGACACCGCCCAGCCCCTTTCCCATGACGATTTTGTCGCGCTGGAAGGTCTTGATCCGATCTTCAAGGTCATCTCCGTCCGCTTCGTCTATGACGACGGCATGATGCACACCGTCACCCTCACCCCCGGTGAGGCGCTGTCGCCGGACAGCATTCCCAAACTGCCCGAAAAGGCTGGTTATGTCGGCCGCTGGGACGGTCTCGCGGACGCCGATCTGTCCGACATCCGCTTCGATGTTTCGTTCCCGGCAGTGTACACCGCAGAGCTGGAAACGGTGCAGAGCGAAGCCCTTGGCGAAAGCAAACTGCCCACGCTGCTGGCACAGGGCCACTTCTCCGGCGATACGCCCATCCAGCTGACCCAAATGACCAAAGGCCCCGCTCCGGGTGTCCACGACAAATTCCTGGAGGGCTACGCCTTTACCCTCCCCACCGGTACAGCCGATACGCTGCGCTACTTGCCGGAAACTGAACAGAAAAATGTCCGAATCATGGTAAAGGGTGCGGACGGAAGCTGGCGGGAGGTTTCCCACACCCAGGACGGCAGCTATCTGGTCTTTGCCATAGAGGACGGCGATGAGAGCTTCTGCCTGATCGGGTCGATGAAGAAATCGGTCTCCTGGCTGCCGATCACCGGTGCTGGCGGTGCGGCATTGGTTGTGCTACTGGTGGTCATCCTTCTGATTCACCGTCGCCGCAAAAAGAAGAAAGCCGCGAAGCCGGAAGCGCCCGCTGTAAACGAAACTACCTGACGTTAAGGTCGGTCACCAGAATCTGGTGGCCGACCCATTCTTTTTGCAAAGAACCGGTTAAAATATTCCACAATTAACAATTTGTTTACAACATATTTGCTATAATGACAAATATCGTTTTGTAGAATTGTTACAAAAAACAGAAGATGGAGAAGTGTGCTATGAATACATACCGCGCCGGTATTGATATCGGCTCAACCACCGTCAAGCTCGTTCTGCTGGACGAAAACGGGAAAATCCTGTTCGGACAGTACCGCCGCCACTGTGCCCACACCCAGCAGACGCTGCGGCTACTCCTTGCCGAAGCCCGGGAACAGGTCGGCTCCTGCCTTTTGCAGGTGAAGATTACCGGCTCCGGCTCCATCAATCTCGGCAAGGCCATGGGCATCGGCTTCGTGCAGGAGGTGGTGGCCGTCGCTTCCGCATTGCAGGCCGTCGCGCCTCAGACCGACGTGGCCATTGAGCTGGGCGGCGAGGACGCCAAGATTATTTATTTCCGGGGCGGACTGGAAGAACGGATGAACGGCGTCTGCGCAGGCGGCACCGGCTCCTTCATCGACCAGATGGCGTCCCTGCTCCAGACCGATGCCGCCGGACTGAACGCGCAGGCAGAGCATTATCAGGAAATTTATCCCATCGCCGCCCGCTGCGGCGTGTTTGCGAAAACCGACATTCAGCCTCTCATCAACGAGGGCGCGACCACCGCCGACCTGGCCGCTTCCATTTTTCAGGCCGTGGTCAACCAGACCATCTCCGGCCTTGCCTGCGGCAAGCCCATCCGGGGGTGTGTGGCATTTCTGGGCGGCCCCCTGCATTTCCTGCCGGAGCTGAAAAAAGCCTTTATCCGCACCCTGAAGCTCACCCCCGAAACCACCGTTGACCCGGAAAACTCCCATCTTTTCGCCGCCATGGGCGCGGCGCTGGAATCCGGCGACGCCGAAGCCGTCAGCATGGACGGTCTGATCGACCGGCTGGACAAGGGCGTGGAAATGGCCTTTGAATTAAAGCGTCTCGACCCCCTGTTCGCCACGCGGGAAGACCATCAGGCGTTCTGCGCCCGCCACAGCAAAGCCGTCGTCCGCCGGGAGAGCCTGTCCGGGTATCGGGGTGACTGTTTCCTCGGCATTGACGCCGGTTCCACCACCACGAAGGTGGCGCTCATCGGCAGCGACGGCCAGCTTCTCTTTTCCTATTACGCCAACAATCAGGGCAACCCCATCCGCACCGCCATGGATGCCATGGCGCGTCTCCGGGACGAGCTGCCCGAGGGCGCGCACATCGCCCGCTCCTGCTCCACAGGCTACGGAGAATCCCTCCTGAAATCTGCTTTCTGTCTGGACGAGGGCGAGGTGGAAACCATCGCCCACTGCACCGCCGCCGCGTTTTTTGACCCGGAGGTGGACTGCGTGCTGGACATCGGCGGGCAGGACATGAAGTGCGTCAAGCTGAAAAACGGCAGCGTGGACACTATTCTGCTGAACGAAGCCTGCTCCTCCGGGTGCGGCTCCTTTATCGAGAACTTCGCCAATTCCCTTGGCTACAGCGCAGAAGGGTTTGCCAAAGAGGCACTGTTCGCCAAAAATCCCATTGATCTCGGCACCCGCTGCACCGTGTTCATGAATTCCAACGTCAAGCAGGCCCAGAAAGAGGGCGCCACGGTACAGGATATTTCTGCGGGACTTGCCTACTCCGTCATCAAGAATGCCCTTTACAAGGTCATCAAGCTGGCAGACCCCGCCGACCTTGGCAGACACATCGTGGTGCAGGGCGGCACGTTCTACAATCAGGCGGTGCTTCGCGCCTTTGAGAAGATTGCCGGCGTGGAGGCCACCTGCCCCGATATTTCCGGCATCATGGGTGCCTTTGGCGCGGCGCTGGTGGCGCGGGAACGCTATCACGGTCAGGAAAGCACTACCCTTCCCCTGAACGACATTCTGAATCTGACCTACACCACCTCCACCACCCGCTGCGGCGGCTGTTCCAACCGGTGTATGCTGACCATCAACAAATTCCCCGGCGGGCGCCGCCACGTCACCGGCAACCGCTGTGAAAAGGGCTTGGGCGGTGCCGGAACCGGGCGGAAAGGCCCCAACGTGACGGCCTATAAGCTGAAGCGGATGTTCGACTATCCCCCGCTGGAAAATCCCACCCGGGGCGTCATCGGCATTCCCAGAGTGCTGAATATGTACGAAAACTACCCCTTCTGGGCAACATTCTTCCGGGAACTGGGCTTTCGGGTGGTTCTCTCCCCCAAATCCAACCGAAAAATCTACGAGCTGGGCATGGAGTCCATCCCCTCGGAATCCGAGTGCTACCCCGCCAAGCTCTCCCACGGCCATGTGCAATGGCTTATCAATGAAGGCGTCAAAACCATTTTCCATCCCTGCGTATTCTATGAGCATCAGGAGACCCCCGGCGCGCAGAATCACTACAACTGCCCCATCGTGGTCTCCTACCCGGAGAATCTGAAAAACAACGTGGAAGCCGTCGCAGACGGCGAAGTCCGCTACATTCGCCCCTTCCTCGCCTTTACCAGCGAGAAAATCGCCGCCGACCGGCTGGCCGCCCTGTGCAAGGAAGAATGGGGCATCGACGCCAAAGAAGTCCGCGCCGCCGTCCACAAGGCATGGGAAGAACAGCAGCGCGCCAAGTCCGACGTTCGTGCAGAGGGGCAAAAGGCGCTGCAATGGATGGCGGAAAATCACGCGCGGGGCATCGTTCTGGCTGGCAGACCCTATCACATTGACCCCGAAATCAACCACGGTATCCCGGAAATGATTGCCTCTTATGACCTTGCCGTCCTCACCGAGGACAGCCTGCCCATCGATTTCACCCCCGAGCGCCCCCTCCGGGTCAACGACCAGTGGGTCTACCATTCCCGGCTGTACAGCGCGGCAGAGTTCGTGCGGAACCGGGAGGACTTGGAGCTGATCCAGCTGAATTCCTTCGGCTGCGGTCTGGACGCTGTCACCACCGATCAGGTGTGCGAAATTCTGGAAGGGAGCAACAAGCTCTACACCGTCCTGAAAATCGACGAGGTGAACAATCTGGGCGCTGCCCGTATCCGCATCCGCAGTCTGCTGGCCGCCATGAACCAGCGTCAGGCGCGGGGCATCCGCCCCCAGCCAAAGCCCGCCGCTTATCACCGGTCGGAATTCACCAAGGAAATGTACCAATCCGGCTACACCATCCTTGCCCCCCAGATGAGCCCCATTCACTTTGACCTGCTGGAACCGATCTTCAAAAAGTACGGCTATCACATCGAAGTGCTTGCCAATGACAACCGCGCCGCTATCGACATGGGTCTGAAATTCGTGAATAACGACGCCTGCTTCCCCTCCATCACCGTGGTGGGGCAGATCATGGACGCGGTGCTTTCCGGGAAATACGACACGGACAAGCTGGCCGTGATGATGACCCAGACCGGCGGCTGCTGCCGGGCGAGCAACTACGTGGGCTTCATCCGCCGTGCGCTGGACAAGGCGGGGCTTGGCCATATCCCGGTCATCTCCCTGAACGCCAACGGCATGGAGACCAACGAGGGCTTCAAGCTCTCCCCCGGCCTTCTGTTCACCGCGCTGCGGGGCGTGGTCTACGGCGACCTGTTCATGCGCTGCCTGTACCGGGTACGTCCCTATGAGAAAGAGAAGGGTTCCGCCAACGCCCTTCATCAGAAGTGGCTGGAAATCGCCATCGATTCTCTGGTCAACAGCAAGAGCAAGTGGTCGTATAAGGCCGTTTGCAGCGGCATTGTGGAAGCCTTTGACGCGCTTCCCATTGACGAAACTCTGCGCAAGCCCAGAGTCGGCGTGGTGGGCGAGATTCTGGTCAAGTATATGCCCCTCGCCAACAACCATCTGGTCGATCTTCTGGAAGCCGAGGGGGCGGAGGCCGTGGTGCCTGACCTGATAGACTTCCTGAACTACTGCGTGTACAACGGCGATTACAAGCATGAATTCTTAGGCGCGGGCTGGACGAGTGCCGCCACGGCGAAGCTCGGCGTGGACGCAATTCGGCTGATACGCAAGCCCGCACTGGACGCACTGGAAAAGAGCCGTCGCTTTGAGCCGCCCATGCCCATTGAGCAGGTGGCTGAGCTGGCAAAACCCTTCCTCTCCATCGGCAACCAGTACGGCGAGGGGTGGTTCCTCACGGGAGAAATGGCGGAGCTGGTTCTCTCCGGCACGCCCAACATCGTGTGCATTCAGCCCTTCGCGTGCCTGCCCAACCACGTTGTGGGCAAGGGCGTCATCAAGGCACTGAAAAAAGCCTATCCCCAGTCCAACATTGTAGCCGTGGACTACGACCCCGGCGCGTCGGAGGTCAATCAGCTCAACCGCATCAAGCTGATGCTGTCCACCGCGAAAAAGCGTCTGGCCGAGGAAGAAACCGCCGCAGTATAAGTTTAAGGCAGGACACCGATTGGTGTCCTGCCTTTTGCTTATTCAAAAGGAACATAGTAATACGGCTTACTCACCCGTTTGCCCTGATCGTTCAGTTCGCTGCCGTTGTAGAAGCTCACGCCTGCGATCTGTTCCGGGTCGAGAACTATGTTGAGGGTGTGCTCAATGCACGTGTACGTGTGGCTGTCAGCATCCCATGAACCGCCGCCGTTGCCGTAAGGCCGAATGTCGGTGCCGTCCTTCAGGCGGATGCTCGCCGGGGTCGGCGACCAGCCCGTTTTCTCCGTAAAATCAAAATTGTCCGTATATTCGTCCCCCAGCCGGAAGGCGAACTTCATGCTGTACTGGCCGATTTCCGCCTCTACCAGTGTCACGTCCCACAAATCTCCGACCTTGGCGTTGGGCGTCCACTTTTTCGGCGCCTCCGTGGTGCCTTCCAGCGTCCAGCGCAGCACCCAATTGCCGGGGGTGGTCATGATATCCTCGTCTTCAAACTTCTCGCCCTGAATGCCGAAGCCGGTGAAGGTCACGGCCATTTCCTTTCCGAACATGCTCTCATCCGGAGAGAATGCAAAATCGATGCTGAATTCAATGCTCCCGTCGGCCAGCTGATAGTCCAGAAGCAGCTGTTGGTCTTCTCCCACCCGGGGAACCGGCTGACCATTCTTTGCATATGTGGGATTGTGGTCGGCATCCCAAAGCACGCCGTCAAAAAAATGAGCGCCCCAGCTCATGGGCATCACTTCTCCGTCCACCCGGTAGTCCCACCATGCCCAAGGTGCCTGCCCTTCTTCCAGCTGTAAACCCTCAATGCGGAAAATGGCTCTGCCGCCGTACTGATCCATCAGCGTCTGGGCGAGGGTGACGGTGATGCCGTTGTCCGTCGCGGAAACGGCTTTCTTCTTTCCGTCCTTTGTCTCGGTGGGCGTCGCGGACAGGCCGCTTTGCTCTGCCTGCTTCTTGACCTGCTCGGAGATCTGCTGCGTTGTGCCGCCGTTGTCTCCGTACTGCATGGTCGCCGTCCAGCGGGTGATGGCCGCTGCCGCCGTCATGGTGGCCATAATCAGCGCCGCCGCCAGAATGAACAGCATCTTTTTCTTGCCGAAGCCCCTTGCTTTCCTCTTCCCGAATGTTCCGAATTCCGATTCCTCGATCAGTTCCGCGTCCAGATTCTGAATGCCCTGCAGCATATCCTTGCCTGTCATACCTGAAAACCCTCCTTTTTTAAGTAAACCGCCAACTTTTCCCGCATCCGGGACAGCCGCATCAGCACGGCGCTCTGGCTGATCTCGTAGCGCAGAGCAATTTCGCTGACGCTGTCGCCGTACCAGTACCGCCGGACAAAAATCATCCGGTTGTCCGCCGTCTGCTTCCATAGAAAGCTGCCCACCAACCGGCTGATCTCGGCGCTTCTCACGTCCGTTTCCTGCCAATGACCGGGAATGCACGCTTCCATCTCCTGGGTCAGGGCGACGACCTCGGCCCTGCGCTTCGCCGCGTTGTTCCAGTCCAGCCGGTCAAAGGCAAGGTGGCGGCAGATTTTTGCGAGATAGGCAAAAAAGTGAACCGGTTTCGTGGGCGGAATGGTGTCCCACGCCTTGAAGTAGGTGTCATTGACACACTCCTGCGCGTCCTCCCTGCTCCCTACGATATTCTCCGACAGCCTTGTGAGCTTCGCGCCATACCGGTCGTCCGTCTGCCGGATGGCGTCTTCGTTTCGGGTGAAGAACAGCTGTATGATTTGTTCATCGTTCATTCAACGCACCTCCTGTGTTTTGTCCTTCACCCTGATAGAAGGATTTCCAACTCAAAACCTAACACATTTCGGGAGAATTCTCAAGAAATTTTTGAATACGAAGAGACGGCGTGGCCGAAGCCACGCCGTCCCGTATGCGGTGTATTTATTTTGCCAGCAGCTTTTCCAGCGCCGCAAGACGCAGGCTCAGGCACAGCACCTCCATGGCCTTTTCCAGCTCGGCCACCGGGGGCAGGCTGGGAGCAATGCGGAGGTTGGAGTCGTCCGGGTCGTTGCGGTAGGGGTAGGTCGCACCGGCGTTGGTCAGCACCACACCGGCCTCCTTGCACAGCGTCCAGACCCGCTTCGCCGTGCCGGGCATGGCAAACAGGCTGACGAAATAGCCGCCCTTCGGGTCGTTCCAATGGGCAATGCCCAATGGCCTAATCTCCCGGTTCAGCCATTTTGCGACGCACTCAAATTTCGGTGCCATGACGGATGCGTGGAGCTTCATGATCTCCAGCGTGTGCGCCTTGTCCTTAAGAAAACGCACATGGCGCAGCTGGTTGACCTTGTCGTAGGAGATCATCTGCACGCCGAAAATGCCGGTGAAATAGCAGATATTGGCCTCGCTGGCAGCCATGCAGGAAATGCCGCCGCCGGCAAAGGTGATCTTGGAGGTGGACGCAAACTCATAGACCATGTCCGGCCGTCCCGCCTCGTCGCACAGGGACAGGATGTCCGGGAACGGGACGTAGTCGCCCTCGAATTCGTGGACGCCATAGGCGTTGTCCCAGATGATGACAAAGTCCGGGGCAGCGGGCTTCAAGTGGGCAAAGCGGCGGATGGTCTCGTCGGAGTAAATAATTCCGTCGGGGTTGGAGTATTTGGGAACCGTCCATATGAGCTTGACCTGCGGGTCCTTCACCAGCTCCTCCACCACGTCCATATCCGGGCCTTCGGGAGTCATGGGGACGGGAATCAGCTCCGCGCCGAAGAACTCGCCGATCTGGAAATGCCGGTCATATCCGGGGGCGGGGCAGAGAAATTTCACCTTTTCCTCCCGGCACCATGGCTTGGGGCTGTGGAGCAGGCCGTGGGTGTAGGCACGGGACACCACGTCGAACATCATATTCAGGGAAGCCGCGCCGCCGACGAACACCTGATCCGCCTTGCAGCCCAGCACATCCGCCCAGTACCTCCGGGCACTGGGAATACCCGCCAGTTCACCGTAATTCCGGGCGTCCACGCCGTCGTCGAAGCAGTCCTCAGGAGTCTGCAGCACGGTCAGAAGGCCGCTGACCAGATCCAGCTGCTTCTTGGCGGGCTTACCGCGGGCCATATTCAGATTCAGCCCCTGCGCCTTGCAGGCTTCGTAGGACGCCAGCACACTGCCGTATTCACGTTCCAGTTCTTCCCGGGTCATGCAGGAATAGGGAGTCATATCGATCATCCTTTCGGCATTTTGACAAGTTTTATGTGTATATTATATGCCCGAAGCTTCAAAAATGCAACATCAGATTGGGCAAAAATTCATTTTTCGTCTCAAAAGTCAAGAAATCTATGAAATGCACAAAGTTTCCTGCACACGTCAATTTGTTTTACTGCATATTTTCGCACAAAAACGGCGTGACCGAACCCGGTCACGCCGTCTTCCGTTATTTCGCTGCTTTTTTCGGGGCTGCGGGCGTTTCGGGAAGGATCACCTTTTCCTTCAGCACGAAGCCGGTTCTCGCGGGGATGTACAGTTCAATGTAGTCCCTGCCGTCAAAACGCTTGGTAGCGTAGGTCGTTTTTGCCACGTTTCCAAAGCCGCCGTACTTTTCGTCGTCGGTAGACAGAACCACCGTGTACTCGCCCGGCTGGCGAACCGGGACAAGAACGTTATTCAGGGAATTACCGAAGTGGAAGTTGAACACGAACACCAGCCCGTGGCGGTAGTAGGCAAGGGTCTGCTCCGGCGCTTTCATCAGCAGCAGGTCTGCCATCCGCTGGTCGAAAATCCGGTTCTCCTTGGTCAAACGAACCATATCCTCGTCAAAGTCGCCCAGCCACTGGTATTTGAGCATTCCGTTGTCCTTCAGGCTCCACTGGCGGCGGCAGTAATGGAAGCTCCAGCCATTGCCCTCCCGGGGGAAGTCGATCCATTCGGGATGGCCGAACTCGTTGCCCATGAAGTTGAGGTACGCTTCTCCGCCGCCGGACAGAGTGAACAGACGAATCATCTTGTGCAGGGCAATGGCGCGGTCGATCACAGGGTTGTGGCAGTCCTTGTTCATGTCCGTGTACATGTTCGCCCCGGCCAGGCGGAAGATCATCGTCTGGTCGCCCACCAGCGCCTGATCGTGGGACTCCACATAGGCCACGGTCTTCTCTCCGGGACGGCGCAGGCACATACTGCCCCACATCTTGTTAATGTCCCAGAATTCGTCCTGCCCCTTCACCGCCTTGATCCACATATCCGGCAATCCCATACCCAGCCGGTAGTCAAAGCCGATGCCGCCGTCCGCAATGGGCAGGCACATGCCGGGCATACCGGACATGTCCTCGGCGATGGTGATGGCCTTGGGGTTCACCTGACGGATCAGCTCATTGGCAAGCTGCAAATACGTCACCGCCTCGGTGTCGGTGTTGTAGGAGAAATACTTGCCGTCGGAGGTGAAGTCCGTACCGAGGGCGTGGTCATGGTACAGCATGGAGGTCACGCCGTCAAAGCGGAAGCCGTCAAAATGGTACTCCGTCATCCAGAATTTCAGGTTGGACAGCAGGAAGTGGATAACGCCGGTCTTGCCGTAGTCAAAGCACTTTGTTCCCCACGCAGGATGGTCGCCCTTGGGGCCGTCGTGGAAGAACTGCCATGTGGTGCCGTCGAACATGTTGATGCCCTCGGCGGTATTCCTGACGGCGTGGGAATGCACCACGTCCAGCAGCACCCGGATGCCCATGGCGTGCGCCTTGTTCACCAGATATTTCAGGTCTTCCGGCTTTCCGAACCATGAGGAAGCGGCGAAGAAACTGCTCACCTGATAGCCGAAGGAGCCGTAATAGGGATGCTCCATAATGGCCATGAGCTGGAGGGTATTGTACCCCGCCTTGTGGATTCTCGGCAGGATGTTGTCGGCAAACTCCCGGTAGGAACCGACCTTGCCCTCCTCCTGCGCCATGCCGATGTGGGCCTCATAGATATACAGCTCGTCCTCGCCGGTAAAGCCCTTGTCCGTCCACGGGAATGCCTTACGGTCATCCACCACCTCGCACTCGAAGGTGATGTTCTGCTTGTTCTGCACCACCCGGCGGGCATACAGGGGGATGTGCTCCGTGCGGGTCAGGTTGGCGTCCACCACAGTCTTGACCTTGCAGCCGTCCCACAGGGCGTCGTCGCCGGGGAGATACAGCTCCCAGTTGCCGTTGCCCAGATTGGTCAGCGGGTGGGAGGTCTGGTTCCAGCCGTTGAATTCGCCCTCCAGATACAGCTGGTAGGCGCTGGGCGCCCACTCCCGGTAGTACCAGCCGCCATCCACGTGATGGAAGCCAAAGTACATGTGAGCGTTGGCAAAATCATTCAGGCTCTGCCCCTCGGACAGAATACGTTTTTTTGCCGACCGGTACAGGTGCATCCGCAAATCAATATCCCCGGCGAAAGGCTCAAGCTGGGGATTCAAATCCAAAATACGATACATAGCGTCTCCTTTTCCGCGAAAGTATTGTCTATCCAATGGAGGGCGGTATCACCCTTCGCTCCTATTTTAGAAGAATCGTGCGTCTCTGTCAAGGACTTTTCATTCTTTACAATTCGCTTTGCTTTTTAATTTTGATTTTACATACCGAAGATTTTGGAATTTACAATAGACTAGTAAAATGCGAATCGTAGGATAAATCCCGAGTACATCAAAAATAAAGCCTACAAGGAGAAGTAAGATTATGAAAAAAGTCATTTCCATTGCACTGATTGCCATGCTTGTTGTCGCCATGGCCGGCTGCTCTCAGAGCCAGCCCGCCCCCACCGCCGCTCCTGCCGAGACTGCGGCACAGACGACCGCCGCTCCTCAGACCGAAGCCCCCGCCGCGCTCTCCGGCACCGTCGCCACCGACGGCTCCACCTCTATGGAGAAGGTCATCGGCGCTTTGGGTGAAGCCTTCATGGAAGCGAACTCCGGCGTAAACTTCACCTATAACCCCACCGGCTCCGGCTCCGGCATCACCGCCGTTTCCGAAGGCCGCTGCGACATCGGACTGTCCTCCCGTGCTCTGAAGGATTCCGAGGTTGCGTCCGGTCTGGTCGGCACCGTCCTTGCCTACGACGGCATCGCCGTGATCGTCAACCCCGCCAACACTGTGGAAGATCTGGACATCGAGACCATCGCCAAGATCTACACCGGCGAGATCACCAACTGGTCCGAGGTCGGCGGCGCTGACGCTGAGATCGTTCTGGTGGGTCGTGAAGCCGGCTCCGGCACCCGCAGCGGCTTCGAGGAACTGACCGAGACCGTTGACAAGTGCAAGTACCGTCAGGAGCTGACCTCCACCGGCGACGTCATCACCGCCGTCGCCCAGAACCCCGACGCCATCGGCTACGCCTCTCTCGCCTCCGTCAAGGATTCCGTCAAAGCTCTGAAGGTCGCGGGCGTGACTCCCACCGAGGAGACCGTTAAGGACGGCACCTACCTCATCCAGCGTCCCTTCGTGCTGGTCACCAAGGAAGACGTTGCGCTGAGCCCCGTTGCTCAGGCGTTCTTCGACTACGCCACCAAGGGTCAGGCCAATGACATCATCACCGCTTCCGGCGTAGTTCCCGCCAACGGCTAAAACAAGCGAACAAAGGCTCCCCCATTGGGGGAGCCAACTGCCGTTTTCTCAATTCGGTAAGATGGTAAACCTTCTCGAAAGGCTGATAACATGAAACATAAATCAAACATTTTTGAGGCCGTCGTCCACGGTATTTTCCTGATTCTCGGACTGATCACCGTGGGCTGCGTGCTTCTGATCACCATATACTTAATTATTTCCGGAATTCCCGCCATCCGTCAGATCGGCCTGTTCCATTTCCTGTTCGGCAAGAAATGGGCGTCCACGGCGGCGCAGCCGGAATACGGCATTCTTCCCTTTATTCTTACCAGCGTCTACGGAACCGCCGGAGCCGTCATCATCGGCGTACCCATCGGATTCCTGACGGCGGTGTATCTGGCGAAAATGGCGCCAAAGCCCGTCAAACGCTTTATGGAGCAGGCAGTCTCCATGCTGGCGGGCATCCCCTCCGTGGTTTACGGCCTTGTCGGCATGATGGTGCTGGTGCCGGGACTGCGGAAGCTCTTCCACATTCCCGACGGCTCCAGCCTGTTCGCCGCCATCATCGTCCTCGCTGTGATGATTCTGCCCTCCATTATCAAAATGTCCATCACTGCACTGGAAGCGGTGCCGAAGGAATACGAGGACGCTTCCCTTGCGCTTGGCGCGACGCCTGAGGAGACTTACTTCCGTGTCTCTGTCCCCGCCGCCAAAAGCGGCATTGCCGCCGCTGTAGTGCTGGGCGTGGGTAGAGCCATCGGCGAGGCCATGGCCGTCATGATGGTGGCAGGCAACGTCCCCAATATGCCCACTTCCCTGTTTCAGAGCGTCCGCTTCCTCACCACCGCCGTGGCAAGCGAAATGTCCTATTCCAGCGGCCTGCAAAAACAGGCGCTGTTCTCCATCGCGCTGGTGCTGTTCCTGTTCATCATGCTCATCAACGCCGCTCTGAATTTCTTCCTGAAGGGAGACAAAGCAAAATGATTTCCAAAAAACGAAAGCTGTTTCTCTGGACGGTTCGGGGCGGGATGTATCTTGCCACCGCGCTGACCGCCGGACTGACCCTGTTTCTCATGGTCTACGTTCTGGCGAAGGGCGTTCCCAACATCACATGGGAGCTGCTCAGCACCAAGCCCAGCTACCTTGCCGACCGCATTGGCATTCTGCCGGACATTCTCAATACCCTGTACATCATCATTTACACCCTGATTCTGGTGCTCCCTCTGGGCGTTGGCGCGGCGATCTACCTGACGGAGTACGCCCATAACAAGAAGGTCGTCGCGGTCATTGAGTACGCCGCCGAGACCCTCTCCGGTATTCCCTCCATCATCTACGGTCTTGTGGGCATGCTGCTGTTTTCCAACAATATGGGCACTTCCCTGCTGGCAGGCGCGCTGACCCTCGTCATCATGAACCTGCCCACCATCATGCGCAACACGCAGGAAAGCCTGAAAACCGTGCCCCAGAGCTACCGGGAGGGCGCGTTCGGTCTGGGCGCGGGAAAGTGGCGGGTCATCCGCACGGTGGTGCTTCCCAACTGCGTGGACGGAATCGTCACCGGCTGCATCCTTTCCATCGGCCGCATTCTGGGTGAGTCTGCCGCGCTGCTGTTCACCGCCGGGTTTGCCCATGTGGTCAACGGCTTCTGGGCTGCGAGAAACAGCGCGGGCGCGACCTTGACGGTTGCCCTGTACATCTACGCCAAGGAGCAGGGAGAATTTGGAGTTGCCTTTGCCATTGCCGCCATTCTGATGGTGCTGGCATTTCTCATTAACCTGTCCGCGTCTCTGGTAAGTAAGTATTATGGGAGGAAGAATCGAATTGGCTGACATTATTACCGCGAAAAATCTGTGCCTGTGGTACGGGGATACCCAGGCACTGAAATCCATCAACATCGCCGTCCCGGAGCACAGCATCACCGCCCTCATCGGCCCCTCCGGCTGCGGCAAGTCCACCTTCTTAAAAACCCTGAACCGCATGAATGATCTGATTCCCGGCGTAAAAATCACGGGAGACGTACGCTATGAGGGCAAGGACATCTTCCAGGCGGAGGTCAACAATCTGCGCAAGGAAGTGGGCATGGTGTTCCAGAAGCCCAACCCCTTCCCCATGAGCATTTACGACAACATCGCCTACGGCCCCCGCACCCACGGCATTCACAGCAAGGCCAAGCTGGACGAGATCGTGGAGCGTTCCCTCCGGGACGCCGCCATCTGGGACGAGGTTAAGGACCGGCTGAAAAAGAACGCTCTGGGTCTTTCCGGCGGTCAGCAGCAGCGGCTGTGCATCGCAAGAGCCTTGGCGGTGGAGCCGAAGGTACTTCTCATGGACGAGCCGACCTCCGCCCTCGACCCCATTTCCACCTTAAAAATCGAGGAGCTGGCCGCGTCTCTCAAGAAAAACTATACCATCGTCATCGTTACCCACAACATGCAGCAGGCCGTCCGTATCTCCGATTACACCGCCTTCTTCCTTTTGGGCGAGCTGGTGGAATTCGGCGGGACGGAACAGATTTTCTCTCAGCCGCTGGACAAACGGACGGAAGATTACATCACTGGGAGGTTCGGATAATGCGGGAACTATTTGAAGAGCAGCTTCTGCTGCTGAATCAGGAATTGACGGAAATGGGCGCGCTGTGCGAGGAGATCATCTCCCTTGCCTCTCAGGCGCTGGTTTCCTATGACAATGCGCTTGGAGAAAAGGTCTCCAAGGTCGGCGCAAAGATCGACGAGGAGGAGCGCACCATTGAGACGATTTGTATGCGTCTGCTGCTGCGTCAGCAGCCGGTGGCGCGGGATCTGCGCGCCGTTTCCGCCGCGCTGAAAATGATCACGGACATGGAGCGCATCGGCGATCAGGCGGAGGACATTGTGGAGATCATCCCCTGCATGATCGCCCATCCCCATGAAGAATACCCCAAGATCCGGGAGATGGCAAAGGAGACCATTGCCATGGTTACGGACAGCGTGGACGCCTACGTCAAGCAGGACGTATATCTCGCCAAGGCCGTGCAGATGCACGACGACGTGGTGGACAACTACTTCACCCGGATCAAGAGCGGTCTGATCGACATGATCGCCAAGAACCCCGCCGAGGGAGAATACGCCCTTGACCTGCTGATGATCGCCAAATACTTTGAGCGCATCGGCGACCATGCCACGAACATCGCCGAGTGGGTGGAGTTTTCCGTCACCGGCAGCCATAATGCAATTTCTTCATAAGGCAGGCAACGATTACGTATGTTAACTAGCAGAAATCCGCTGTTTTCGCAAGTGAAAACAGCGGATTTTTTACATATTTGCGCCGATCTCCCGGATTTTTGCCCGGATGGCGAGCAGATCATCAAAGGTCTCCGGGCGCTTGGATACATCCCGCAGCAGCGCCGACGGGTGGTATATCGCCGTCATCCAGACGCCGTTCCGTTCCACCCACTGGCCGTGCTGCCTCGTAATGCGGTAGTCCGCGTCGATCAGCCGCTTGGCGGCGATGCGCCCAAGGCAGACGATGATCTTCGGCTTTACCAGCGCCACCTGATTGCGCAGATAGCCGATGCAGGCGTCCTGTTCCGTCTCCAGCGGGTCACGGTTGTGGGGCGGGCGGCACTTGACGATGTTGGCAATATAGCAGTTCGTCTCCCGGCTCAGGTCGATGATGCACAGCATATCGTCCAGCAGCTTTCCCGCCGGGCCGACAAAGGGCTGGCCTTTCAAGTCCTCCTGTTCGCCGGGGCCTTCCCCCACGAACATGATGTCCGCGTCCTCATTCCCCACGCCGAAGACCACGTTATGTCTCGTCTCGCACAGGCCGCAGCGGGTGCAGTCGGCGCAGACGT
>OLYB01000333.1_pt1 | contig 47671 bp, 59 predicted proteins | sample 1674481 | NCBI WGS metagenome assembly OLYB01 (sample SAMEA103958167, study PRJEB25191) | human gut metagenome
GCGCCCGCACCCACGCGCACGCGAAATCACCGTGCGCCGGTTGGAAGTTTAACCAAACAGATAATTGTCTAACCCGAATAAGATTTGAATAAGTACATTTATCATCGAGATCTCTTCAGTACTCTATAGGCAATAAAAAACCAATCTGACTTATAGAAATCAGATTGGTTTCGACAATTTATTTTTAAAATCTTCTGGAGAATTATTTTAAATTCTTTTGCCTTCCAGGTAGTAAAGTACAAGCCTAAAAGTTTTTAAAATTTTCTAGATATTTTTTAGAATTAAATTACAGAACTTGAAGCTGCATGATCTCGACGATGTTCTTAACGTCATTCGTAATATAGGCGAAGATCTTTTCGACTTTATTCAAATATTCAACCAGCATCTTTTGATCTTCGATTTCTTGAGTAATTTCCTGCATAGGCTTGGTATTGGCGATAACGTTTTTCATGGAAGCAGTAGACATTTGAACCAATGGCTCTTGCTTTTCAAGAGCAGTTTTTTCAAGAGCTTTCTTCTTTCGTTCCAATCTATTGAGTTCCTGGGTTTCTAAAATCAGCTTTGTTACCCAATAATGTTTTCTTTGTGGAATTTCAAAAGATTTTTGCTGAATAACCATTTCATTTAATTTCAAATCTTCGGTAATTTCTTTTGAGTATTGTTCGAGTTTTTCTTGAGGTGTCATGACTTTAACTAATAGTAATATTATACATCATGAAGCTAAAAAGACATAAGGATATTGCCTCATTATTCATTAACAAGAAAAAAGTTGAAGAAGACTGCGAAGGAATGACAGCTGGTTCTGTTTTAGCTCCTTCAGCCCAGGCGACTGGAGGAAATATTACAAATACTGATTCATATGCTCCAGGAGACAATAGAATTCCTAAGTCTTTATTCAAAACGAGGGTTATTAAACGAAAATATAAAGAAGAAGATGCTGAGGAATATCCCGAAATTCCGGCTGATTTCTTTACTGATAAGGAATGGGAAAAGATTGAAAAAGAGGCTGAAAGCCGTGGATGCAGTCCTTATGAAGTAGCTTATCGAGAATATAAAGCCAGAGGAGGAATGGACCAGGATCGCAAAATGACGGATATTGAAATTCAAAAAGCATTTGATGAATTAAAATCGCATTTAGCAGATTATAATTGATTCTAATGAATCAAGATTTAGGTCATTGGGTTACTTCGATAGACATCCCTGAAGAAATATTCGGGTTTGTCTATCGAATTACCAATTTGGAAAATAATAAAATGTACATTGGTAAAAAACTTTGTACATCGGTTAAAAAGCTTCCTCCGTTAAAAGGTAAAACAAGAAAAAGACATAAAAAAGTAGAAACAGACTGGAAAACTTATACCGGGTCTTCTCCGGAATTAAATGAAGATATTAAAAAATTAGGCAAAGATAAATTTAAATTCGAGATTATAAAATTTTGTACCTGTAAATGGGAATTGAGTTATTTTGAAGCAAAGGCCCAATTTGAAGAAGATGTTTTATTCAAGCAAGATGAATATTACAATGGTATAATCAATTTAAGAATTGGCCGTTCGCCAAAAGAAAGCCTTGAAAAATTTAATTTATGCCAATCGAGTTTAAAATCCGGAATTTAACTGTTATTGATCTGAATTGCTTATTTAATTCAGCTTTATTTGAAGCCAACAAGTATGCTTTAGACAATGACATTAAAAGTTCAAAAGATATTTCTACGCTTTTTAAACATTTTACCTTTACAAAATTTTTAGATGTTTGCCAAAATTTTACTACTAAAAATATTCTTCTCTATTTTGAAGATCAATCCGATTTGCCAAAGGATTATTTTCTTATTTTAAAACTCCTGAAAAATAAAATTAAATTTCCAACCATCATTTCTAATATCTCTATTAATGAATATCTGGCAATCATTTCTGATGATTCTCCAGAATTTGATGAAGTAATGGCTGAAAATTATAATTTTAGTTTTATAGATCATTTTACTGATTTTAAAAATTATCTTAAGAAGTCAGGTCTTCTTTTTCTTAACAAGAAGTACCAGAATTTGACCGAAGTTATTGGTCTTCTAATATCATGTAAATAAAAATTATCATGAATTCTAATTTATTCAAGACATTAGATACTTTAACAAAACAATATTTGATTAAAGAAGCTAATGATGAAGACCTTCCTTTTCCTACTGGAGAAGAGGGGGATCAAGGCGATAAAGAAGTAGATACTGAGGTTGAGATGGACATTAATGAGCCTCAAGCTGATGATCCTACTGAAACTCCGGAAACTGGAGATATTCCCCAAAATGAAGAAGGAGCTTTTATTTCCGATACAAAGCTTGCAATGTTCGCTAATCTTCTTTTAAAAGCTTTCATGGCTCCTCCTTCTACTGATATTCCGGAGAATCTTCAAAATGTAACAGCGCAGAATGCTAGCCAGGTTATCGCATTTATTGAATCTAGGATGAATCTTCAAAAGCCGACTAATAATATTGTTGATGATTTATCAAAAGTTTAAAGGTTATGCAAGAATTTACAAAAATTTTACAAAATATTGAGCTAATTCAGGAAGCTCAAAAAAGAAAAGACCCTGTCCTTAATGTAGTAACATTATTCAGTGGAATGGGAGCTCCGGAAATTGCCCTTGATAAACTGGGAGTCAAATACAGGATTGTTCTAGCATCTGATATTGATCCAGAGGCTGAGGCAGTTTATAAGCAACTTCATGGTAAAAAACTTGCTAAAGGAAATGATTCATTTATTCCGAATGTTTATGATGTTTTAGACCAGGTTGAACCTTCAAAACTTAATGCGGATGTTTTGATTGCAGGATTTTCTTGCCAGGCTTTTTCTTTATCTGGTAAACAATACGGCATTTATTCTCGTCAAGTAAAACCTGAAGGATCCAATAAAAAATTTGTCGTCAATATTAAAAGGCATTTAACTGATATTAATGGAGATACTGCAATCACTATTAATAATGATGAATCCGATCCTTTGCCTGAAGGACTTCCCGAAGGAACTAAAGTGACTATTTCTCCAGATTCTGACGGTAAGCTGGCATTTCAAACATTAAAGATTGCCCAAACATTAAAGCCAAAAGTTATTATTCTTGAAAATGTTTCTACTTTTGGCCAGGCTGATATTGAAGATGAAGATGAAGTTCCTTCTGAATTTATTACAGAAGAAAAAGAAATTAAAGTAATTCAATCCAGACTGGGACAATCTGGAAAAGTAGATACATCTGAAGGAGGTTATTTGAGACTCCTTGGAAAGATTTTCAATACTATTGGATATAGTTTTTATCCAATGTACCTTGATCCGACTTCTTATACTAATTCCGTAATTCGTCGTCCACGAATTTATATCGTTGGTATTCGAAATGATATTGAAGCAGGAATTAATCCAAATAAATTAGAGGCTTTTGATGATAAGATGGCAACTAATTTTGGATTGAACACCACTAAATCCGAAAAGGATTATCAAAAGCTTTTGGACAAAACTTTGGACTACATTATGAGTTCAAAGTATTCTCATGGCTATATGTCCAAAAATCCTCGAGAACTTGTTAAAGGTTTAGTCTCTAAATTTGGCATTAATAGATTTGCAGAAGCTACTGACTATATCTTTAATAAGCTTGTTAAAAATGGAAGTGTTGATCCCAGAAACCTTCAATTAAATCAATTTCAGTATGATTCTAATGTTATTGATAAAGAATTTAATGATCCTCAGGTTATTAAATTCTTCAAGAAAATCAGAAGCGAACAGCAACCTGTAATTTTGGATGTATCTGAAAAAAGCGATACTGTTGATTATCTTTCTACTGTTTTAGCAGAAGGTATTTCCGGTTATTTTGAAGAATATAGCGGTAAATTTACTATTGATAATCCGCAAGGTGAATTAAATTTAGACTTTGGAACTAAACCCGCAAAACCAAGGGTTAAGAAAGAAAAACCATTGGTTCAGGGTGAATTGGATCTTGACTATGGGGAAGATCCTTTGGGACAAGTAGTTCAAGAAGCTTTAGGAAAATATAATAATCAAAAAGTTGATGAAATTGCTATTAAGAAATTTAAAGAAATCATTGCTAAGAAGTTATTGACCCAATTTCTTTTAAATTCTTATAATAAACGTAATTTAAGTTATATTCCTACTATTCTTAAGAATTCATCCATTCCCATGAAAGTTGGAGGAGTTGGCAATGCAAACTATTTTATTCTCCGTAATAAGTCCGGACAGTTTAGCTGGGGATATATTCATCCGGCAATTTTGATGAAGTTGATGGGAATGTATTATAATTCAAGTTCCGGAGATGATTCAATTTATCAAAGTATAGCAAAAACAAAACTTGCAAATGGCCGTCCGATTTCAGTTAATGGAATTATTCGACGAATTGGTAATTCAATGAGTGTAACAGTTCTTGAAAAATTATTCAAATCGCTAATTTCAATGAAAGCCCTATGATTAAAAACCCGAAGGATTTAATCCTTCGGGTTTTTCTTTATCCAAATAAAATATTCAAAATAAATTCTGAACAAGTTGTTTCAAGAAGGTTTTCTTCATTCTCTTCCTGTCCCCTTTGCCTTCGCCATTCAAGGGCATCATAAATCATACCTGTTTCCGGATCATATTCCAAAAATCTTCCCGAAGTTGAATCTTTCCAAAGATAATGTCCGTTATTCAGGCGTTTACTCTTTTTGGGAGGAATAAATCCATCGGGAGCCTTCTTGGGATATTTTTCTTTTTTAGTTGTTTTTTGTTTAGCTTTTCTTTGTTTTTTAGAAGAATCGCTTAAACGCTTTGTATCTTGAGATGCTTGAGATTGTTTTTCTGAAGAATAATCTTCTCCCTCAAATTCAGTTCCTTGATTTGGACTTTCAGGTTGAGGCGGAGGAGTTCCTCCTTCAGTTTTACCAAAAGAATCACCTTTACCTTTATTTTCAGAAGTTTTATCATTTTGAGATGCTTGAGATTGTTTTTCTGAAGAATAATCTTCTCCCTCAAATTCAGTTCCTTGATTTGGACTTTCAGGTTGAGGCGGAGGAGTTCCTCCTTCAGTTTTACCAAAAGAATCACCTTTACCTTTATTTTCAGAAGTTTTATCATTTTGAGTTCCATAATTATTAAACTTCCGGAAAGCAGCAAAAATATTAGGATTTTCTCCACCTTTATTACTATCTATCCATCTTTTAATTTGACTGTCTACAGGTCCTTCAGTTGCGATTGTACTTCCATTAACTGCTCGGTATTTCTTAAATCCAAATTGAGGATTACTGGAAAAATTACCTTGTTCATCCACCGAAGAAAGTTCAGAATTGGTTAATAATTCTTCAATATAATTGATAACTTTTTCACCAAGGAATTCAGTGAAAATAGATTTTTCAAAAGCTTCTGCGATAGGAGTAACTTTTCTGGAACCTTTAACACCACTGACTAAAACAAATTCAGTTAAAATACCTTTAGACTTAAGTCCATCAACTAACATTCTTCCCAGACGTTTAGTAGTATCAGAATAAAAATCAGATTTAATATCTGACATTATTTTGTTAAAATCAGTTTCAGCCTGAGGATAATTATCTCTAAGAAAATCTTTAAAAGCCTCTTTCTGATTATTGTCAAAAAGAACAAGGTAAAGAATAGGCTTATTAACAGAAGCCTGTTCTCTTTGAGTCTTTTCAAATGTTGTTTCTTCTTTAATCAAATTAAAAGAATTTTCTTGATATGAAGAATTAACAATTTCTGTACTGTCGGATTGTTGCTGTTCTGGATTTTGTTCTTGATTTTGATCCTTCGACTGACCTTGTGAATTATTCTGTTTATCGCCTATTTGCTTATTTTCATAGGTATAACCAATATAATCAAGAATTTTATAAACTTGAGGATCTTTAACAAATGGGCTAATCGGTTGTCCAGATGCCATGAATTTATCATTCAAATATTTGAAGATAAGATATTTGTCATCTTTTTGGTAATCTTGAATTTCTTTTTTAGCATCAGCCAAATTCTTTTTAAGAGTATCAATACCTTGCCCTATACTCAAATCAGTATTTCCAAGAGTTTTATAAATGTTATAAGCTCCCCGAATCCCGCCTTTAGCAGCTTGGTAAGCTTTGCCGGCAGTGGATGTTGCTCCAGACGGATTAGTTTTTAATGATTTAGGAAGAAAATTATTTCCGCCATGCATTGCAGTTGATGTATCTTCTTCCTTCAGAGTATAATCAACTTCAATCTTCTTATCAGAAATATTATCTTTTGAAATATCGATTAAAGCATCAAGTTCATTTTTAAGAAACTCTTGTCCTAATAAAACTTTATTTTTATTATTGGACCTGTTACCAACCGTAAAAGGAACATTTAAAAATTCATCAGTGGCAAACTTAACATCAAATAATACTACAGGACGATCTTCAGTTTGGCCGGCTCCAATATTAATTGTAATAGTGTCCTGAACTTTTTTAGAAACCCTGTGATCTTTACCATTCTCATCATAGGTAGTAAAAACTACAACATCGCCTTGATAATAAAAATCTTCGCCATGAATTACATTAAAGGCTCCATTACCGCTATCGACTTTGGCTAAAATATCTCCAACTCCCTTAATAAAAATAGGTTCTTCAACTCCAACTACTAATTTTTCCAGCCAAAGTTGATAATTTCTTTTTCTCAAATAGTTTAAAGCTTTCATATTAATTTAAAGGAATGGAAATAATTTGCGGGATAGTCACTCGTTTATTTCCAACATTTATAGTTTGCTGAAGATTAATCCCAGAGTTTAACTGGGTAATATAATCTTCCAGAGATAAAGAGATAGCAGTTAAATCAGCAGTCAATAAAGATCGAAGATAGGATAATTGAGGAGAATCAATTTCATTAGAGCAATTTTGAGAAATAATATCCAACTTACCTTTAATAGAACAAATCAAATCCTGCAAGCTTTGCTGAGATTCCAATGCTCCTGTCGGCGGTTGCCCTATAGTTGGTTTTTCAACCTCCCAATTAAACGTATTCGACTGATTATAGCTTTCTTCAAAGATCCCTTCAGAAATATCTTTTAAAATCTCTAAATTTTCTTCGTCAAGAAACATATTTTGTATTTAAAGACAATTCTCGTGATATAATGACTTTATAAAAGTTATGAAAATTGCCGTTTCAGGAACAAGTTGCTCAGGTAAATCTACATTAATTCGTGAATTTATTAATACCTTTAAGATGTATAAAACCCCGGCCAAAACTTACAGAGATAGGTTAAAAGCCGAAAAGATAAATCATTCAAGTAAAACCTGCGAAGAAACGCAAAAGTTTATCTTGGATTATATGATTGATCAATTGACAGAACTTAAGGATGAAAAGTATATCATTTATGATCGTTGTCCTCTCGACGTTCTTGTTTATACTGTTTTAGCAGCTGAAGCAAATCAGGTTAGTGAAGAATTTTTGGTCGAGACTATTCAAAGGGTTCGAGATTCTCTTAGTTTATTAGATGTAATCTTTATTTGTCCCTTTGATGATAAGATCAAAATCATAGATAATGGCACCCGAGATACTGACATCAATTATATTAAGAAAGTTGATTCTGTCTTTCAAAATTTAATGCAGCAGTATTATACTGATTTTGAAGCTGACGTTTTCTTCCCTGTTAAAGATTGCCCTGGTATTATTAATCTTGAAAATCTTAATAACCGTTTAGGAGATATTAAAATTATTATTAATCCAAATGGAGACCTTTATTCTGCTGAAGATGATAAGAATCTTCAGGCTTATTATCTCGGTGGGAATCAGGTTTCTAAAGCCGACAAGACTCGAGGAATGATGGAATCCTTGATTGAACGACAAGAATTTTTGCTTCCTCGTACTGAAATTGAAGGATTATGATTTAAGAGGAAGCGGATCTAACGGAATAGTAACTCCTGTTGGAAGATTTGGGAAAGATGCGGGGTTAAGATTGATAATTTCAATTAAAGTATTAATACCGGTTACAACTTCATTATAATTTGAAATATCATTTAAGTTTAACTGGTTAACTGCATCTGACAAGTTATTCTGGTCTGAAGAAAGATTATTAACAACAATAGTAGAAGTACCGATTTTATCGATTTGGTCAGAAGAAGCAGAATAAGAATTCCACATCTCATTAAACTGAGAGCCGAAAGAAACATTATCAAGTGTAATGATAAAAGATGCAAAATCGAGTAAAGTAGTTGTACCTTCAGCTGTTTGGACTAAAAATTTATCTCCATCTCGAATATCTTGAATTAAAGACAAATCATTTATGCTTGCCCAAACTTTATTTCCATCTTTCTGAATAGCCATGATTGTTAATATTTAATGGCACCTTCTGATTTTAAGGAATAGATTAAATTAATAAAAATGGATTTTCGCACTGAATTTTTTCCTTTGTTAAACAAAGCATTATATAAAACTGAAACAGATGTCTCGGAACATATTGTTTCTAATTCGGATATGTTTTTGTTTAATCGTTATACTTCATTTTATAATCCCGGATTAGTAGGAATTATAAATGAAACAATGAATAAATTTGGTAAAAGCCTTTATTTCGATAATTCAGGACCTTATCTTTACCAAGTTCTTAAATCAATCTTTCCAACCTTGAATAAAGGAAGAATTAATTATATTTCTAAAAAGAAGTCAGAATTAGTAAAAGGAGCAGATAATTTTGTTAAGAAATATTCTCGAAAATATAATATATCTGAAAGAGAAGTTTGGGGAATGTTATTCCTAGTAGAAAAAATAAACGAAAAATATTAAAACCATGGTTAAAGACGTAGATGATTATTATAAGATTCCTGAATTTGTTATTGACCTTAACAAGCAGGAATATAAGGGAGATATGGGTCTTCAAGATTATTGTTTAGACTGGGTATCTTATGATACCATTCTGCTTGATATGATTGACCTTGAAGAAGGATTTAAGAAAGTAGGTCAGTTTTTAACTGCAACTAATTCCGATATTAAAGCCTGGCGAAAAGGACAAGTTAAAATGATTGGTCCTCGAGTAAAAGATTATAAGGTTGGTGATATTGTAATTTTCCCGGGAATTCATGGTCTTGAATCTGGAGGTCTTTATATTACCAATGAATCGGGTGAACGAGAATATGTTAAGCATGGACATTTCCTTAGCGAAGGACGCATCTTCGGTAAAGTACATAATATTGAAGAATAATGGATAGAAACAGATTAGAAAATCTCTTATTTGACAATATTTTGATTATTAGTTTTTTTCGACGGACTTACCCTGTTGGGAGAGTCCGTCGAATGATTTGTACCAAGTCGGATATTTTAACTTCTTTTCAAGGACGAGTAAATTTAAATTATCGACCGCCGAAACATTCACCGACAATAAACCAGAAAGAACATAATATTGTTATAGTTTGGGATATTCTTTGTCAAGATTATCGTTGGGTACCTTGTGAAAGTGTTAACATTATTGAAGTAATTCCTAAAAATGAATTTTGGAATTATTATAATAATGCTTTACTTCCGATGAGTAAGAGAGATAAGATTGCATTTATGAATGGTTAATCATGGAATTTGTAGAAATAGAAAAATTATTTGATAACTTTTTGCTTTATGATATTAACATTTATCATGATGATAAGCTTTTTAAAACAGGAAAGCTAAAAATGGTAACAGTTAAAAATCATTATATTAAATTTTTTATTGAAAGTGCTGGAAGTATTAAAGTATTAGAGTTATTTTATCCATTTAGTTTTAAACAAACTGATAATAAGATTATCTTTGATTATAAAGTTGATACAGTCACCAGGGGGAATAAGCTTCTTAATCTAAAAATAGCAAATTATAAAGAAGAGATTTCTTCTAAGTTTTTGAATAGTACAGTAACTTTTGAAATTAAAGGATAATGGATTTTAAAAAATACTTTCCTTCTCAATATAAGCCTAATAAAAATCAGGAATATATTCTTGAAGAATTGAATAAAGCCTGGAATTTGGGAAAGAAATATATTATTATCAATGCTCCGACAGGTTCAGGTAAAAGTATAATTTCTAAAACAATTGCACAGTCTGCTCCCGATATTTCTGCAACTTATCGAGATTTTGTAGATTCGGGGGCAATTTATGATATAGAAGAGGATGATGTTCCAGATTCCCTTAAAGAAGGAACAGCTATTTTAACTGTTACCAAATCTCTTCAGGATCAATATAAAAAATTGTTTCCTGAAGATACTATGCTAAAAGGGAAATCAAACTATCCTTGTTCCATGGTTCCAACTCTTTCATCTGATTTGGGACCTTGTGTTTTTGAACCTGAGCAAAAGGAACTCTGCATTTCTTGTGGACAATGTGAATATTTCTTAAAAAGAGATGAGGCATTAAAGCATAAATGTTCTTTTTATTCTTATTCAATGTTTATGAGTCTTCCTCCGGCTTGCAGGGCTAAAAGGAATATTATTGCTGATGAATGTGCAGAATTAGAAGATTTATTGGTTCAATCTTATACAGTTCCTTTTAATTTTAAGATTTTGAAAAAGCTTAATATTGAGATTCCTCCTACGCCAACTCAAGGTTCTAATTATGAAAAATATATTCTTTGGCTGAGGAGTGCGAAAGCTTCAATTTATTCTACTCTCGTAGAAAAAAGAAAAGAAATGAGAGGCAAGGACCTTAAGAAAATGAGTAAAGAAAAGAAACTTGTTTTCCGAGCCATTAATATTTTTAATGATTCTTGCGACAAGGTACTTGACATTATCGATAATAATGAATTTATTATTGAACATAATAAAGAAGAGTTAATTTTTAAACCTTTTAAGGTTGATAAAATTGCCCAACGATTGTTTAAGCATTGTGATCTAGTGGTTCTTATGTCAGCTACTATTATTGATTATAAGAACTTTGCCAAGCAATTGGGAATTAAGGAGGACGAGTATTATTATATTGAATCGGCATCTACATTTGATCCTAAGAAAGCCCCAATTCATTTATCTAATTTTCTTTCTGTTTCTTATTCAAATAAAGCTTTAGTAATTCCTCAACTTTGTAAGATTGCTAAACAGATTTGTGAAAATTATAAAGGAAAGAAAGGTATTATTCATACTCATACCTTTGAAATTACTGAAGCATTTAAAAAGGCAGTAGGCAATAATCCTCGTTTTCTTTTTAGAGAACCAGGAAAAACTAATGAATTTTTAATTAATGAACATATTGAGCGAAATGATGATACAATTCTTGTGTCTCCGTCAATGACTCATGGTGTTGACCTTTGCGGTGCCTTGGGAGAGTTTGCTGTTATTTTAAAAGCTCCATTTCTGCCATTGGGCGATGAACGAGTTAAACGATTAGCGCAAGATGATAAAGAATGGTATACTAATAAAATGCTAGGTGCTTGTATTCAAATGTGCGGGCGCACTATTAGAAATGCCTCTGATGAAGCGGTAACTTATATTTTAGATGGAACATTAACTAAAAGCCTGATTCAAAATAAAGATAAACTTCCAAAATATTTTCTAGAAAGATTTGTATAAAAATGAAAAGAGATTATAACGAAAAATGTTTAGAAGCGTTGGAATTGGTCTATACAAAGTATGGAATTGATATGAATAACGCACCGGCTCAAAAGATGATTGATGCAATTACTTCTGAACTGGGTTGTTCAATAGGTTATCATATCATGTCTATTAAAGATGTGAAGCCAATTGATGAAAAAGAATTAGTACTTAATGCTCTAGAATATGATTATCTCAATGAAATTGGGTTGAAAAATATTCTCTTGGCTTAATGAAGATCTTTTATACTGGAGTTGGGAATAGAGATACTCCTCATGAGTATCTTGAAAAGATGACAGTTTTAGCTTCTTTATTAGAAAAAGAAGGCTGTATTCTCAGAAGCGGAGGAGCGGAAGGAGCTGATACTGCTTTTGAAAATGGTGTAAGGTCTCTTTACAATAAAGAGATTTATCTTCCATGGACTTTTTTCAATAATAAAGTCCATGGATATGTTACACCTTTAAATTTAATAAATTGTATTGATGAAATTCTTAGTAGAGTTCATCCCAACTTCAGTAATCTTCGAGAAAGCACATTAAAGCTTCATCGAAGAAATGTTCTTTAGATTTTAGGACAGGATTTAGCGACTCCTTCTCATTTTGTTTTATGCTATACTCGGGATGGAGCTGAGACTTTCACTTCTTTTGAAACTGGAGGAACTGGAACTGTTATAAGATTGGCAAATCATTATAATATACCTGTTTTTAATTTGAGAAATAAAAACTGGGCTGATCGATTTAAAGAATTTATGAAAGGCTAGTCATTAAAGTTGACTAGTCTTTTTCATTTTAAATACTTGACAATGTTGGACCAGCAATATAATTCTGAAATTGAAATTCTTTTAGCCCAATTCCTTAGTGCTTTTGATGATTGTGTAATTAGAAGAGGCAAGGATGAAAATGGAAAAGAAAAATATATTGTTCCACGTTATCTTATCGGAAATAAAACACGGGTTTTTACCGACATTGTAAATGCCGCTGGTAATATTACCTTACCGGTTGTAGTTGGAGAGGTCCAGTCAATTGCTTTCGACAGTACAAGATCTTTTAATAAGCAGCTACAGCCAAGAACATATATGTCTCCTAAGGAGATAAGATATAAACAGCCTACTCCTATTAAGATCAATCTTAGCGTAAATTTTTATACAAAATTCTTTGGAGATATTTGGCAAATGTTTACTAATTTTGCTGCATTTACTAATCCTTATTTTTTTATATCATGGCAGACTCCTCAGGAATTACAGACTGGCTCTCAAGAAATAAGATGTCAAGCTTTATGGGGCGGTAATTTTGTAATTGATTACCCTCGAACAGCCGAAGAAAATCAAAATTGGCTTATTCATGGAACATCCGAATTTACTATTGAAGGATGGATTTTCAACAGGCCTTCTCAAAAATTCGGAGTTATTACTTCGGTGGAGAACGAAATGGCTTATAATACAAATGTAGCTAAAATTGGAGAAAAAGGAATAGAATATTTTAATAAAGATGGATGGCCTTCCATTACTAATGTAATTGTCGATAATATTCGGTTGAGAAAAGGAATTGAAAATTATATTTCGATTGAATCTGAAAAAACTTTAATAATTGAAGGGCGGTCTTTCTTTGCCAATCAATGCACAGGACTCTTAGTTAAACCAGTTGATCCTATTGATTTAGAGCCAGAAGGACTGACCCCTGTTACCATTGATACAATTAAGATGGGAGAAGTTTCTGGATTTGCAATTACTGAAGAAATAATCTCAATGAGTGAAAATCTTATTAAATTTAAACTGCCTAAAAGTTTAGTTACAGGAACTATATTTGACATTTATGTTTTTAATAATGCCGGATTTACTTCTATCTCAAAAGAAAAAGGATTCTTTATTAAGATTGTTTAAATTCCACACTTGAACATTTTAAGAATATTTTAAAATAAAATGAAAGTATTTTAAATGGCAGCAAACTAAAGATTTAATAAAGACTTATTTTAAAGGACTTTAAATATAGAAAATTATGGCAGAGACCAAAAAGAGATTTAAAACTAATCTTGGTAAAGCATTGTCCAAGCTTAGCCAGAATTCAAGAGTTCTTGGTAACTTTATTGAACTCGATACGGCGGGAGCGAATCCAAAATATGAATTATTTTACAATACAGGAATCCGCCGCAGGGAAGGGTTAGCTAATAATGCAGTCTCTGTCACTTATGATAAGCCTGATGAAAAATTTGCCCAGGGAGTTTTCGGGCGTTATCCATACGGTTCAATTTATTATTCGACGCTTAACGACAACAAAAGCGCAAGACTCTATGAGTACAGAATGATGGCGCAGTACTCAGAAATTTTAAATGCTTTGGAGCATATTACTAATGAGTTTATTACGGTTGATGACCGGGGACGTGTCGCTACAATGAGGTATTCCAAGCCTAATGCTGACGTAGTAGAGGAATCAACTCTTTTGGATGAATTTGATTATTTTCAAAAACTTTTCAATTTTGAAGAAAAAGGGTCTTCTTATTGTTGGCGTTATCTTGTCGAGGGAGAAGTTTTTCTGGAACTTATTGTAAATGATGCAAAACCTGAAAATTTAAAGGAAGGAATTTTAGGAGTAATTGATATTTCGGCAGATCTTGTAGATACGATTTGGAAGTCAAAGGCTGCCCGAGTTATTGATTCCTTCATAGGAAGAAAGCCGATTTATGACCCGAATGACGGCAATAAGATTCAAAAGATTGAATTAGTGCCTTATCAAGCTAATCAGCTTTTTTATGTTTATTCCGGACAATGGGATGCTGACGGAGAATATATGGTTCCTTTTATTGAACGTGCAAGAAGGAGATATATCCAGCTTTCTTACATTGAAGATGCTATTGTAATTTATCGTTTGGTACGTGCTCCTGAACGATTAGTCTTTACAATTCCAACAGGAAACATGACTCCATCTGCTGCTGAGCGTTATCTTAAAACGCTCATGGATAATTATTGGAAATCCAAAGTTATGGATATTAATACTGGGGATATTAGCCAACGCTATAATCCTCAAGCCATGACTGATGCTTACTATTTTGCTAAGCCTATGAATGGTGAAGCAATTAGTGTTACATCGTTAAAGGGCGGGGATAATCTTGGGGAAATTAAAGACTTGGATTTCTTCTTAAAAGCTCTTTATCGAGATTTAAAAGTTCCTTCTTCTTATCTTAATTTTTCCGAAAAAGCAGTTAATTCTGATCCTAGCCAGATCTTGGTAGAAGAATTGCGGTTTGCTGATTTTATTACTGATATTCAACGTTCATTTGCTTATGCTTTAAAACAAGCCTTTATTACTCATCTTAAGTTTAAAGGTTTATGGCAACGTTATCATCTTCATGAAAATCATATAGATATTAAGTTTAACCAGCCTGGTTCTTATTATCTCATGAGAGAGCTTCAAATTGCTCAAATGAGAAATGACATCTTTAATGCCGTTTCTTCTAATGAAATTATTTCTAAGATTTATGCCCTTAAGAAATATTTTGACTGGTCGGATAAGGAAATTCTTGCTAATATTGCATTCCTTAAGACTGAGGCGGCTTTGCTTTGGGAAATTGAACAGCGTCGTCAATATGGCCCTACTTGGAAAAATATGATTACAGGTGAAGGTGGAGAACAACCCGGCGGAGGAATGGGTGGAGAAGGGTTACCTGGTGAAGGTATGAATCTTGGGGGAGGTTCTCCAGAAGGTGAAATGGGAGGTTCTGAAAATCCGCCCGAATTTGGAGGCGGACCAGCGGCGACTAGTGAAATAGGAGCTCCAGAGGAAGGAGCCGGAGATATTCAACCCGTTTAATGTAATTTATATGAAAACAAACTCACTTCCCCAACAATATAAATCCGAACCATTAAAACACATAAAGGAAGACGATGATTCGATTTATAAATTTTATCAACAATCATATCTTTTGAAGAATCCACAGTTTGTGGAATCTTTAAGAAAGAGTCCAGAATATTTAGATCTTGTTGAGTCAGTAGAAAATTTTTTGACTGAATTAAGAAATCACAATCACAAATAAGTATTTTTAATAGCTTTCCCCAAATCACTATTTTCCTCAATTCTTAACATTTGTATATCTTTTACTGACTCACTAAACCAAGTCAATTGTTTTGCTAATTTTTGAACTGCCAAAACGCATGATACTGCATTTATCTTATCTTTATCTCCAAAATATACTGATTCCTGTTGCCTTTTAAAACCTTCTTTTACTAATACTTTTTCAATATCTTTATAAGCATTATTCCATGAAGTATTATAATACAAAGCTTTCAATTTATCTGTATCTAAATCAAACACAATCGCATACATACGTTCATTATTAGACATGCAATTATTTATAATATATTGTCTATTAATTTGTTATTGTAAATGAAACGTCAAGCTTGTGTAAAATTTCACTCAATATCATACTGAATTCCACCATTGTTTAAAGCATTTTGAAGGTCATTTTCTACACTACAGTTATTAAATTTAACATAACTTAAACGGTTGGCTTTCTGTGTAAGAAAATCTGTATTAGAAGTATTCAATATGGTATGATCTCCATTAATAATCAAAGTCTGGATAACATTATTGGAAAGATTAATATTTTGAATTTGCGAATTTAAATTTATTTCAAAGGTTCCCGTGATTAATGAATCTCTTATATCAAGATAAGTAAATCTCATTTCTGGGGCTAAATTCAAATAACAAAGATTTGTTTCATAGACAGTTAATTCTGGACAAGAAGGAAGATTCAATTCTAAAGAAGTAATATTTTGATTTCTGGAAGTAAAACTCTTGATTAGATCTTTATTCTGAATAATCATACCACCTGAATCAAGGACAACAGGAGAAAATATTAAAGAATTAATTGCCTGATTTCCTTCGTAAATTGTAAATTGTGTATTAATATCTTCTTCGGTTGAATTAATATCAAGGTATCTAAAAACTTTATTATTTGTTTCTACATAAAGCTTTCTTGTTTCTGTTTCGGCAACTTGGCTAATATGATAACCAAAAGATACCGTATTAATATCTGGTAATAAAGTTAAAGCAATACAGTCTGGAGATAATGTATTTTTATATTGAACAAACCTGGCCGTCTGGTTAAGATCTGATAATTCTCCATTATCAGATAATCCAGGTAAAGAAACTTGATTATCATTAGGAAGTAAATTTTCTAATGATGATGATGATGAAGTAATTTGGGAAAGTTTAATATAGCTATCGGACATTGATCGGAATAATATTTTTATCTGCTGCTATTTGAAGTTCGTTTTCTGTGAACTGTTCATTGAGATAATTTACTACATAAAATGGAGTAGGGACATTATAAGGACTTAATGAAGAAATAAACGGAGTAATATTACTCATATTATTACTCATAATTCTTCCATGGGTAAAATTACTTAAAATATAATATTTTTTATGAAGTTTAGAATATCCTAGAATAATTTTAATAGAATTGCCTTCATCTACATTTAAAGTATTAAAATTATGAAGATTTCTAATGTCTAAAATATCAGTATCAATCGTATTTGGTCCATTAAAATAAATTGTTCTTATTGTCGGGCAAGCTGAAAGGTCTAATTTACCAACCGTTCCGGTATAAATGAATAATGAAACGGGAGAGCCTTCTTTACATGTAATATAGCAGCTTTTATCAAAAGCTAAATCAAAATTTACCGGAACAGTCCCGGTAACGGGACTATATGATGTACTTACTTCAGAATAAGGATATTGTATTATTGTTGTCTTAGTACCTCCAGCCGAATCATCATAGCAACTTATTGTTCCGTTAGATGTCCATTTACTCCAAATAAAACGTCCTTTGGGAAAGACCATAGTAGTTGGCTTAAGCATATCGCCTAGTTCTTCTATTAAGAGAGAAGCTTTAATGGAAGATTCATCTTGTAAAATCAATATTGGACTTTTCAATCCAAGAGATTTACATTTCTCTAAATCACTAAATTGTACAATATTAGACATTATTATAGATAGAAAAGCCAGTTATAAGTTTTAAGAGTATCTAAAGTTTTGGCAATGGCCTTGGAAGAACCCTGAATACCGCCTGAAGTATATTTTTTACCGTACATGTATATAATTCCAGCTTCTTTCCCGGATCTATTCGGAAGAAGATTAAGAAATTTTTCTAAATTTGCCTTATTTGTTAAAAGATTGGTTTCTGAAATATTAATATACTGCAAGTCATTTTGAACATTAATAACTCCTTCTCCAAATGTATCGGGATTTTTTAACTTAATTCCAGTAATATCAAGGCTTGTTAATGTCAGCTGGTCAAAAACTAATTCCAAATCAACTTTAGAAGTATTAAGGTCAGATAAATCAATTCTACTAATTTTGGTATTTGAGATATTAAGATATTCTAATTTAGAATCAGTACCTTTAGGAAGAATTAATTTAGTGAGCTGGGAACAATTAGAAACATTAATACTAGTAAGATTGGAATTTGCTGATAAATCCAATTCTTGAATAGGATTGTCACTTAAATCTAATATTTGAAGATTGGAACAACTTTTTAAGTTAATTCGAGCTATTTTTTTACCTGGATTTTCAAAAGAAGTGATACTGCCTTTATCTCCGGAAATTTTTAATGTTTTATTTTTCTTTTGGAAATAGTCAAAATTAAAAGTTTCATCTGCCGGAAACCATTCTTTGTCAAAAGTAATTTTTCCAGAACTTAAATCAATTTGATTTTGTCGATTATTAAAGAACCAATCAATATTAACATTTCCTGTTCCTCCAATATTATAAGAATAATTATCAAAACAATAATTAACTAAGTCAACAGAAGACTGGAAAATAACTCCGTTCAGAGTATAGGTATACTCTGAACGGATGAATGCTTTAAAATTAAAATCCCTAACAACAATAGTCCCTACACCTGGCGTTGAGTAACATCCCCATTCCGGAGCATTTTTATATGTAGCAGCATCGGTAGAAGCTATAAAATTTTCACGAATAATATTCCAATCTTCGGTTGTTTCATCTAAGATATATAATCTGCCGATGATGGCATCATCGGCAGAGGGAGCATATTCAAATTTGAATTTTTTAAAAGATAATCCATCCCAGCCTTCTACAGGAGTACAATTAGCTAAAGGCTCGCTAACTGAATTACCTATATAAACCATCCAGGTATCTGTAGCTGAATCATAGATATTTCTAAAATTTACAACAAATCTAAATTGAAGATTTGGTTTATTATTATCATAAGCTCCAAATGAAATGAAAGAGTGCTGGTTAGGTCTATTTTTAAAGAAGTTCCTATCAATGTCATTGATAGGAGTAAAATTATATGGCGAAGGCCTTTGAATCTTCATTGGAGGAAGAGCTACGGTAAATGTAGATTCTCCAATACCCGTACTTTTAATTTGTTCTTGTTGCTCGTTGGTTAATTGTTTGTAATAATAAGCAATTACGCCTGTTGACGTATCATTAATCCAAACGCCTTCCTCATTTAAAAGAGGGGCAGTTTGTTCATCCGGCGTACCAATATTACAATTTACATAAAGTGAACCATACCTTGACCATTTTCCATTTTCCTCCAGTGTAGGGTCAGGATTTTCCGGATTCCATGTATAATTCCCAAATGTATAAAATCCCCCTGGAATTAATTCCAGCCTTTGAATATCATCCAATTCAAAGGAAAGAAAATCTTGCTGATTATCTAGAGTATGAGTAAAACCTTTACATGCGTCAACTAATGTATTAAAATCAGCCCTTTTGCTAATAAAATTATCATTAATTAAAACATTGTTGCTCATAAAAGATCGATAGTATTTAAATGGAAAAAGAGAACTGAGAATTAAGATTTTAAATATCAAAAATGAGTAATCAAGATGTCTGTGAAATTAAGCCCGTAAAGGCATTTTTATCTACAAATCTGAATAATAAAACCAAAACATTTAAAGATTTGGCTGATCGAATTATGCGGAGTCTTGGTTATCCTATTGTCAGCGTAGAGCTGCACCGCGATATGGTTTTTGAATTTATTTCAATTGCCATTGAGTTCTTTTCCAAATATGTCCAGGACCGGGAAATTCTTTTATTTGATTCTAGAATTTATGAAAAAGGAAAAGGAATTAATATCGGCAAACTTTGTACAATCGCTTCCAAAGCAGCAGCTCAAGAAGGACATGTAAGGCCTGAAAATCTTTTTAATAAGACATATGATAAAACTATTGAACGGTTAGAACGTGTTTATATTGCCCTGCGGGATATACCGGCTGAAGAGCTACCTTCAACATGGGACAGGCCTGTTAAGAATTGCGAAGTGATTACCGCCGAGCAATATGATGAAATTACTACATATAATTCTTCGTTATGTGGATTCTTCAAGATTAGTAAAAAACAAGATTTTACCATTGAAGGAGAAAAAGTAGATAATGTCCCAACTGAATTTGCCAATGCATTTGACTATGACTTGATGGATTACAGGCGGTGTGCTCAAGTAATCAGTTATGATGAAAGTTCTAATAGAAGTCCTTATTCATTGTTTTCTATTCAAAGTGTTCTTTCAGCGCAAGCTTTTTATAGTTACCAGTTTTCAAACCGTGGATTCGACCTTCTTAGTTTTCACTGTCTTCAAGAATTTTTGAAAACGCGCCGAAGAGTTCTCGCTTTAGATCGTTCTTTTTACTTTAATCCTGAAACGCAGTATTTTACAATTCTTCCTGAACCTCGATATACTGATTCATTTTATGCAGTTCTTCAAGTTTATCTGGAAAAACCGCTTAGAGAGATCTTGCGTGAAATGTGGGTATACAAATATTCTCTTGCTCAAGCTAAAGTAGCATTGGGATCAATTAGAGGAAAATTTGGTTCTGTTGCTCTTACTGGAGGAGGTCAATTAACAGATGGTCTTGGATTACGGGCAGAAGGCCAAAGAGAAATTGAAGAACTTGAAAAAGAACTTATTGACCGAAATGCTTTTGGAGTAAAAGAAAATCCGTTGTTCTTTGTTGGATAAAGACATTTATTTTCGTTAAATTCATTCAATTAATACCTTAAAGAATTCAGGCATATTTTATTCTCTTGTCTATGATAAAAAGACAAAGAAGATTTTTAAACACTGAAATTTTTATAAAATTAGGAAAACAAATTCATGGAAGCAAATATGATTATTCAAAAGTCAACTATAAAAATGCTAATACAAATGTTTTAATAATTTGTCCTATTCATGGTTTGTTCAGTCAAAATCCAAGATCTCACCTAAAAGGGTTTGGATGTGCAAAATGTTCAAATCGAACAGCTAAGACTACTGAAGATTTTATCAAAGAAGCAAAGCTGGTTCATGGAGACAAATATGATTATTCAGAAACAGTTTACGTCAATAATCACACAAATGTAAAAATCTTTTGCAAAAAAGATAAAATATTCTTTATACAAAATCCTAGAGTTCATCTTCAAGGAACGGGATGTCCCAAGTGTGCAAGAAATCAAAAGTTGACAACTGAGGGATTTATAGAAAGAGCTATAGCTATTCATGGTAACAAATATGATTATTCTTCAGTAGTTTATCAATCACATGCCAAAAAGATTATTATAATTTGTCCTATCCATGGGCCTTTCGAGCAAAGAGCAAATGGTCATTTGAACGGCAAAGGCTGTTATAAATGTGCAAAGAGTTATAAGCGTTCAAGGGGAGAGATTGAACTTTGTAAATTTATTAAATCAATTTATTCCGGTCAAGTTTTGGAGAATGACAGAACAGTTATTAAGCCAAAAGAACTAGACATTTATCTTCCTGAATTAAAGTTGGCTCTTGAATATAATGGCGAATATTGGCATGATGAAACTAAGAAACGAAAACCGGGTTATCATAAAGAAAAGCAAAAAGCTTGTGAAAAGAAAGGCATTAAATTAATTGAGGTCTGGGATTCAGAATGGTATGCTGATAAAGATAAATTTAAAAATCTTATTAAAGAAGTAATAAATTCTATTCAATCACCTTTAAAAGTTTAGATTTTTTATAAAATATAAAATGTAATTACGTTGCTGTAATTCATTTTATTATTTGTGGTTAAAAAATCCGAAGAGCTTTAATTAGTTCTTCGGATTTTTTGTTTTTACATTAATTACCTTCGATTTTAAAGAAAAGAGTATAATAGTAATAAATGGGATTGTTTAAATCAAATATTCAAAAAACAATAAAGAAATTAAAAGAGGATCAATTAAACAAAATTGAACCCCTGAAATTATCTTTTAATGTTCTTATTCAGCGGTTGAATAACGAACGAAGAAAATTAAAAGATTTAGAAGAGCTTATTAAACTTCAAGAATCTTCTAAAGATATTGCTCAAAAGAGAGGAAAAGATATTTTAGTAGAAGAATACGAAAAGCAAATTGAAAATACTCTTGAAAAATGTAATAAACAAGAAGCATTAATTGTTCAACTTCAACCTGTAATTAATAATTGTAAAAAAATTATTGAGGCCTTGGAAGAGAACTTTCAAGCTAAGTTATTTGATTTAGAAGTCCGGTTATTTTATTTGATATTGTTCCCCGGACAAAATTTGAAGATCTAAACGATATTGGTTTTCTTCCTGAAACTTTTAGTAACTCTAAAACTTATACTATTAAAACTAACCATGAAATAGACGAGATGGATTTTAGGGTTTTTGCCGAAAAGAGTTTTCAAACTTATAAAATAGGAGCTGCTCCTATCTTGGTTGATAGAGATAAACTTCAAGAAAAAGGTTTTAGTGGTTATGGTGTAATTATTCTTTATCTTTCTGATAAAATGGCAAAAGAATGTATTGATAATGCTGAAAGAAATTGTTTAGGTTCTTGTATAGATAGACTTTACCGGGAAGGACGATTTAAGGGAATTGTAGCAACTTATGCAACATTTAATCCTAAAGAATATCACATAAATGAATATTGAACACACAATAAATGGTAATGTTTATCTTTGTGGAGATCTTCATAAAGATATAAATGGCATTTTTCAAAAAATTAAAGAACTTAATATTAGAGATTCTCATATTATTATTCTTGGTGATTGTGAAATAGGATTTTGTAAAGAAAAGCCGGCTAAATTTTATAATTATTTCTCTAAACAACTTAAATTAAGAAATAATACCGTTTATCTTGTCCGAGGAAATCACGATAATCCGGAATATTGGCTAAATCCTATAAGATCTGAAGTAGAAGAAAAATGGCCAAATATTATTCATCTTAGAGATAATAGCCTTGTTTCTATTAACGATAAAATTTATTTTATTTGGGGCGGCGCTGTATCAATTGACCGGGCTATTTTGAAAGAAGGCAGTACTTGGTTTAGATCAGAAAGAACAACGCTTAATATTGCAAAACTTTTATTGTTTAAGGATATTAAAATTTTTGGAGTATTGGCACATACTGGCCCACGCCCAGATACTTTAGATGATAAACAATTTAAAAGACGTTGTAAATTTGACAAAAGGTTAATTGATGATATTATGGAAGAACAATCAAATATTTGTCAAATTATTAATATATTAAATCCAGTAGTTTGGTTTAATGGACATTATCATACTTCTTTTGAGAAGACTATAACTAATGGAACTAAAGTAACATGTTTTGATATTTTGGAAATAAGAAAACTTATTGCTTAATTGTCATTAACTAATGACATATGACAGATTCGGCTGAACCAGTTTATCCTGATATTAGATTTTTATATTATTTGTTTGACCCTGAGACAAAAGAATATCTTTGCTTATATTCTCCTACTCCTAATCCTTATCATTGTCCCAAGAAAAATCCAGATTCTAAACCTTATATGCCGTTGCCTTCTAATGTAACGGATAAAGAGCCATTGAAAACTACTAAAAATCAAGTTACAGTCTTTAATAAAAAGACTCAAAAATGGAGTATTAAGGTTGATTTCAGGAATAAGAAATATTGGGATAAGCAAACTAAAAAGTTTAATATCATTACCGAAATCGGTAAAAATCCAGCCAAAACCTGGACGGATATTGAACCCGATGATGATCGAAAAGTTTGGGATGAAGAATCCAATTCTTGGATTTTTCCGATTGAAGTTCTTTATGAGCTAAAAATTAAAGAAGTTCGAGAGGCTGCCGATAATGCTGCAAATCTCCTTAAATTAAATTATTCTCAAGCAGAATTTGATACTTGGGAAAAACAAGAAAAAGGAGCCCGGGCTCTTCAAGCAGATCCAGATTCAACAATCCCAGAAGCTGATTTTGTTCGAACATTAGCGGCGACTCGAGGTTTAACTCTTGATGAAATGATTACTAAAATTTTAAATGCTGCTGCTCGAGCATTATTTCCAGGAGCTCAAATCATTGGTATTCAACAACGATTAGAGGATGAAGCAAAAGTTGCTTTAGAAAATAACGATCGAAAGACATTAGAAAATATTAAATTTCCAGATATTAATAGTCTTTGAATGAAATCCCATGGAGGTCAATTCTCCATGGGATTTTTTATTTTAAATAAAAGTCATAATGACTGTCTTAGAATTTGACAAATTTAAAAAGCTGATTACTCCCTGGCCTATTGCCTATTATGGAGAAACTCAAGATCTTTCTTTAGAGTTTGATCTTCCTACTTGTGCTTGTTTTGAATCAGTTAATAATATTACTTTGAATTTTTATAAAAAAGGTCAAGTTGGAGTTGAAGATAGTCTTTTAGTTACTTCTATTGATTTTACATTATTTGACCAAACTACTTGGACTGGACAAGTCTCTTTTACTGGAGAAGCTTTACTTGAATATATTCAATCTGTAGCTGAAGGAACTGCAGTTATGGATGGAGAATTTATCTTTCAGGTTGCCGGTAATAAGACAATCAAATCTCAAGTTTTTTATGTAAAGATTTATGACTGCAAGCCTCCTCTTCCTCCGGAGCCGGAATATCCTAACAAGGATGAAATGGATAAAGCTATTGCAGATGCTATTGAAAAGCATAATACTGATTTAAATGCTCATAAAGATTTATTAATTTCTCGAGTAAATGAAATTGATATTCTTAATACAACTTCTTTAGAAAATCATTATGTTTATGATGAGATTAATAAAAAATGGATTTTTAATACTACTTTAAACGGTAATGTAATTTATATTAATTCTGTAGATTCAACTATCGAATCTTTAATTTTAGATTTCACTAATAATCGAATCGGTGATTTAATTAGAACAGTAATCTATAAACCGCTTAACTGTTCTATTTCTTTTATTGCTAAAGACGGTTCTACAATTTCTTTGGTTGAAGCAGAAAAACCATCAGATTGGTATATTTTAGAATTCGTGCCAATTCGAGATATGGATCAAATTAAAGTTATTAATAAATGATTTTTTCATAATATAAACTTGAAACCCGGATAAGTTTTTCTTATCTGGGTTTTTATGTTATAATACATTTAATGTGTTTGTCAAAGCAAGTTAGAATTGCAGTTGTAGGACCACCAGATTCTGGTAAATCAACTTTCATTTCCAAAACAATAAAAGTATTAACTGGGAGAACAGTTAATCCTGATGCCTTAATGAAAGAAGTTCATTATTCCGATGGTAAAGACATTTATGGAAATGACGATACTAGAACTATTAAATGCGCAAAAATCTTTTGCAATTATTTCGGGCTTGAAATTTGTTTTTATGATTGTCCCGGACATAAAGAATATATTGACCAAATTAAACAGGGAATAAATGCAGCTTCCCTTGTAATTTTCATTAGTGATTATAATAGAAAAGAGGAAAGTGAAAGATATTTTGAATTTATTAAGGAACTTCTCCCGAAAAATAAAATATTATGTAAAATAAATTCTCATTCTCCGGTCGATGATAAAAATATAAATTCTTATTGTTATAATTTCGATACTGAAATAGGCGAAGATAATTTTCGATCTATAATTTTTGATTTAATAAAAGAAATAAGAAATAATGAATCTATAGAGCTTATTGATGTAGAAGCAGAGGCTATTTCTTTATTAAAGGAAAATATTGATTCAACAAAGCATAATGCTATTTTCTTTTCCGGAGGTAAAGATTCTTTGGTCGGACTTCATCTTATTAAACAGGCAGGATTAATTGATAATTTTTCTGTTTATGTTCCCTGGTCAGGATTTGATTTTCCGGAAGTAAATCAGATAATCAATATCTATGAGCTTCTCTTTAAGAAAAAGTTTTTTAAATTTGATAATTCTTTAGGTCTAGACTATCAAAGAAATACTTCTTATGAATTAATGGAAGCCAAAGCTTTAGCTAATGAAAAACTTATTAAAGAAAAGAATATTGATTTAGTTTCTATTCAATTCAGAGCTTCTGACGAAGGAGTAAGAAGTAAAGACCATTATATTGTTCAAAAGGAAAATCATACTAGATTTTCTCCTGTTTTTAATTTTACCGAAGAAAATATTTGGCGATATATTCAAAAATATACTCTTCCTGTTTGCGAACTCTATTTTAAAGGTTATCGTAGTTTAGGAGATTCTTTTGTTACCGAACCATGTATGCCTCATTTTAAAACAGTAGAAGAAATAATCAAATATATATATGAACACCCTCATACTTCTGAGCGAGATGGAAGAAAAGCACAAGATAATTCGGTTCCTTTTGCTATGGAACATTTGAGGGATAAAGGATTTTTTTGATGGATGAAGAAAAATTTAGAAAAATAAATCAATTTAATAAATGCTTTAAAGCTGAAGATTCACCTTCTATCCTTTGTATTTGTGGAGAAAGCGGATCTGGAAAATCGACATTGGCTAAAAAGATTCTTGAATATCGGGAATCTAATGGAAATATTCATCCAACAGTTGTTCTTGATGGAGATGGAGTACGACATTTTGTTACCCATGATTTAGGATATTCTGACGAAGATCGAATAAAAAATAATGAAATAATTGCAGGAATTGCTTTTTTATTAGTCGTCCAGGGTTTTAATGTAATTATTTCTACTGTTCGGGCCAATGTCGCCTATAACATTCTAAGTCAATATTGGAATCATAATATTCATTGTTTTGTTTGTGACAAATACACCAGAGATACAGAAGAATATAAAGAAGCATATAATAATTTTATTAAAAAATGAAATCTGAATTAGTTCAAGGACCAATTAAATTTCCTATTGACATTGACCCGGAGAAAATGATTATAACTTCTCCAAATATGAATTTAGAAATAAAAATTTATCATGAAGATGAACAAGGATTTTATGTAGATTATCAAAATCAAGTTTACCGTTTAGAATATAATCCAATTTCCAAAAATTATTGGTTTATGTATTTGAACAAAACACCATTTATTAGAGGATGCTGGTTTGTTCGAGCTAATATTTGTCATAAATTAAAATTTATTTCTTTTATTATCAGCAAAAATGGTTGTTCTTCTATTTTAAAAACTTCAATGGTTCATGACGGAACATATGATACTATTCAGGATCATTCTTTTATCTGGAATAATCCGCAATATTGTTTCGAAAAGAATGTTATTCAAAATATAGCAAAATGCCATGCTTATCCTGACTATATTAAGTTTGTAGTTTTAGAAGATCCATTTAAAAGATTTCTAAGATGGCTGAATTGGTCCTGGAAAAACAAATATAACAAATACTATAATTTTAATTTATCAAAAGAGGATTTTATTAAAGAACATCTTTGGTCTCTTCCTTATATTACAAGAGAATTAGTTTGCTGCGATGAACATGTAATTCAACAGGAAAAATATTTTGAACATATCAGAAAAGAAGGATTTGAACCATTAGTTGTTCAATTATCTGATTTACCGATTTTCTTTAAAAATCAATTTGGAGTTGAGTTAATTAAAAATAATGTTTCTTCTCCTTCTGAACGTATTTTTACAAAGGAAGATTTTACTGAAGATCAACTAAAGGAAATTTATAAGTTTTTGAATATCAAATGAAAAAGTTTTTTGTAAACATTTTTACATATAAAGAAGATGAAGAGATTGTAAAATACAGTGCTCTTTCAGCCAAATATGTATTAGGCGATGATGTTGAAGTAAATGTTATTGATGATAATAAACATCCCATTTCAGAAGAAAAGATTAAAGAATTAAATGAACTTGGCATTTTTTATCGTCAATCCACTTTTGACAGAAAACATAATTTAAACGGTAAAGAATGTGTCGTTGGTATTTTAGAAGAAATAAAAAAATCTACTAAAGGGAGGGCCGGAGTATCAATTAAACTTGATTCAGATACAATGATTGCACATCGGGAGATATTTGATAAGTTTTATGATACTGAAAGCTGTATGTTTGCTGCTTCTCATCGGCCAGGCAGTATTTTTTCCGGAATATGCTATCTTATTAAAAATAATATTTTAGATAAGATGATTAAAATGGCTAATGACTGTGATATTCATGAAACATCAGCCCCCGAAGATATGACCATTGGATGCTTGGCAACTATTTGTTCTATGCCTAATAGCATTTATATTATGCCTGAATGGAATCCCAATAAAAAAGAGGATGATGGACTTTGTACTGCCTGGAATTATGATTGTGATTTAAAATATATTGAAGAATATTATAAACTTTTCTTTATTGTTACATTTGGAAACTGGTTTACGGTCAAAGGCAATACCAAAGCTTGCCGAAATAAACCTATGGAGCTCTTCCTTGATCAAATCTTAAATATTTGAACATCATGCAAAAGTCCGGTATTAGTGACAAGACAGGGAAATCTTATATCAATGGAATTTCAGTAACAAACAGTACCATAACTGTTACTGAAGCTACCTCTTTAAATTTCACCATTGGAGGACCAATTACTACTACTGTACAAGGAAGTGAAGAAGCATTAATTTCCTTCAATCTTGATGCAGTAAAAAGCAGGGAAGCTTTAGGATTAGGTACTGCTGCTCTTATTAATACCGGTACAGCATCTGGACAAATTCCTGTTTTAGACGCCCGGGGTAAATTACCCGAGTCTGTCATTGGAGATATTGCCCTATATGATAAGTTTGATATAGCTTCTGCTGATAATATAAATGATATTGTAGTATTTATTAATGGCATTACTACTGGAATTACTCCTAAACAAGGAGATATGATTTTTGTTCTAGGAGGAAATGTCCAAGGAACCTATTGGATTACAGTCACTAAAACTCCGGGAACTTATACTGCGGATGATATTTCTGGAATTACTACACCGTCTGGAACCATTAGTTCTATTACCTTTTTAGGAACAAATTATACTCCTGTCAATGGTATTATTACTCTCCCGGCAAATATTGGCTGGAGTTCTTTAACTGGAATTCCTGCAGCTTCTGTATCGGCTTCAGGTATTGTTAAATTAAATGATAATACAAATTCTACTTCTACTACTGAAGCAGCAACTGCAAATGCTGTTAAGAAAGTTCAAGATTTTGCTAGTACCAAAATTTCTGGTATTTGGTTCGAAACTAACCAAGGATTAACTTCAGAACGAAATAGTTTTACTATATTTGGAACTGGCCCAATTTATATTGTAGGGAGTGATGCTGGAGATAAATCTCTTATATCAGTAAATTTAGATACTACAAGAGTTAAAGAATCTTTAAATATTCAATCTATCGCTCCAGCAGGACCTTATCCTCCGACTATTCCTGAAACCTACGGAACAGGAGCTGCGCCTGAACTTTTAGGTAAACTTGATAGAAGCTTCATGCCAAGAAATATTATTGGTTTTACATCTTCTTCTAGTTTGCCGCCAGTAAATCCTCCGTCTGATTTTATTCAAGGTTTTGCTTTTACAGCACAGGATAATAATGGTGAGGAAACTCCTGGTTTTAGTGTTTCTGTTTTTGAAAAGTATTATCCAACTGGAGAAATATGGAAAGGTATTAATTATTTCCTCAATTCTTCTTTAACAGCAACATCCGGACCTGACCCAGTTATTCCAGCAACTGGGGCTGATGGTAAATTAGATGCTTCATTTATTCCAGATAGTGTAGGCGGAAGAATTGGCATTGTTAATTCTAGTAATCCGGGTACAACACTAACTGCTAAAACTTTAAGAATCGGAGCACTAGACGGGTTAGGCGTATCTATTGCACCTCTTGGCCCGAATAGTTCAGAAATTAATGTTTTTTATGGATTAGAAGAAGCTTCATTTAAATCTTATCTGACTAATACTATTGGCATTAAAACTGCTGCTTATCAAAATACAGGAACTACAAATGGAACAATTCCTTTAATCGGTGCTAATGATAAATTACCAGCAAGTATTATTCCAGATGAAATTGGCGGAAATTTTAGTTCCTTTACTATTAATAATGGATATGAAGCTACTCAAAGTATAAGCTCTAATCCTAATCAAATTAAAATTTGGAACTCTCCATTTTTTATTGGACCTCATGAAGCCACTGATTTAGTTAATGAATTATATCTTAATAATGAGGGTGAAGTTACTTTATCTCAGCGTTTTACTGATAGGGCCGCCCTTCATTATATTACTTGTGTTGAAGATTCAGGTAATTATCGCTTTACTACATATTATTGTGGCCCCTTATTGATATTTGAATCATTTTCAGCTTATACTAAAGGACCATTTTTAAAGAATTCTGTTAATTTTAGTTATACTGGTACTCATCCCGGTGAACTAAGTAATAACGCTTATACTAAAATACAAATAGATCCTTATTTTGCTTTAGCAAGAAGTAATTATATTATAAATAATACAACTAGTGGAAGTTTAATTGATATTTATACAGATCTTTTAACTAGAAAATATTATTTTCGGCCAAGCTCATTATCTTCAACAAATACTCTTATCGTTAATCTTTATATTGATAAAATAACATTACAAAATTACCATATTGATAATACTCTTATTTTAGACCCCAGGAGCCTTTCAGTTGCTCCTCAAAATATTCAAATATTACTGCCGAATGAAACTATAGGAAACTATAATTTGTATATAGACCAGGGCGATGTTGGGACATTAACGAATACTCATCTGTATAATATTAGTATTGGTATTATTCGACCAACGGAAAGTCCAGCTCTAATAATGGTAAAATATTCTCAGTTTGCACCAGTTTAAAAATGGGAGAATTAGGATTAGCTAGAAATAAACGATATAATCAAGGTTATTTTTATCCAAAAAATAAACATAAGTTTATCGGAGAATATGCAATTTACCGTTCAGGTTTAGAGTTAAAGTATTTTCAATTTTTGGATAATAATCCCAAGTGTATTAAATGGAATTCAGAAGGAGTAAAAATTCCTTATTTCTGGGAAGGAGATAATAAATGGCATACTTATTATATCGATTTGGCTGCTTCTTTTAAAAAAGAAAATAAGATAGAAACTTTTTTAATTGAAATTAAGCCTTACCGGCAAACTATAGAGCCTGAAGCAACAAAGCGAAAAAGGAAAAAGACTTTATTAACTGAACAAATAACATTCAGTCAAAATCAAAGTAAATGGAAAGCCGCTTCTGAATTTGCATCCAAAAACGGCTTAAAATTTATTATTCTTACTGAAAAAGATATTGGTTAAATTTCTTCTTCAGTTTCTTTATATTGTTCTTTACCGGTGGGATTAAAGGCAATCAATGTTTCTTCAGAAGGCATTTTCGGAGTTACTAATACTCGATAAGAATGCCTGTTTGCTCCGGAAGGGCTCATTTCATCAAAATTAAAAGTAATAATATCAGGATATTTCTTTAACGCAGAAACATTAGAAATATCTTTAAATTTGATATTTTGAGCTGAACCTTTTCGTCCATATCCTAAGGCTTTTTCTCCACGGTTAAATGTTTTAATTTGACGAGGAATAAAACTATTATTAATAGGTTCAGTAATTTTAATCGGAGGAACTCGAGTACCGGATCCAATTTGATCGGTATCAACAACAGTAATATAAAAGCCGGGGTTTAACTTCATCCATTTTCTTAATTGATCTACGGAAGCCCTTCTCCATTCAGATCCTTTATTAAAGATTTTAGCTAAACTGCCATACTTGTTATCATCATATTTTAATAAATCCTTAGCCTCTTCTCTGGCTGAAGCTCTTCGTTCTTTATCGGCAAGCTTCCTTTCCCATTCGTCCCACTTTGCGGGATCATCAAAAACTCCTTCATTAAAAATTTCTAAAGCGATTTGAGATAAATCAGTCATGAAAGATATTTAAGGAATGAAATTTAATTAAAAATCTTTGCAAAAAGCGCTAATCTTTTAAAAATTAGTTGTTCATACGTAAATAAGTTTAATTATTAATAAAGTATGGTTTCAACAACCCCTTATAAATTAATTTGTGAAATGCCTGATCCTTCCCGAATGGATCCTTTACAAATATTATATGAAGAAGAAAGTCTTCACAAAGAACGGGCTTTATATTTGACTGGTCCTTATCTTGGTTCTGAAATTATTAATAGAAATAATCGTTTATATCCAGCTGAAGAACTTCGCCGCGAAGTTAATCGCTATACTGAAGAAAAGATTAAATTTGGGCGTGCACTTGGAGAATTAAATCACCCCGAATCTGCTTCAGTTGATCTTGGAGCCGCTTGCCATTTGGTTGTTGAATTAAAGGAAGATAATAATGTTTGGTACGGCAAGTCTAAAGTTTTAGTTGGTACGCCCAAAGGTGATCTTTTAAAATCTCTTCTTAATAATGGCGTTCAAGTTGGCATGTCTTCCCGCTGCCTTGGCCAGCTGACGGAAACATCTGAAGGTTATTCAAGAGTTTCAAATTTGCGTATGGTCGCCATAGATGCGGTTTCGGATCCAAGTTTTTCAAGCGCTTATGTAGACGGTATTTTAGAGTCTGCCCAGTTTGTTTGTGAATCTGACGGTTCTATTCGAATGGAAAAACTTTACGATGATACTAGTAAGAAATTTACGAATCTTCCAATTGGAGACCGAAACGACTATATTAAACGATCAGTGATTGACTTCCTTAAGAGCTTTAACGAAATTACTACAAATCGTAAATAACCTTATGTCTAAGAAAACAAAGAAAGTAAAACAATTAGATAAAGATTGCTTATCTTTTGTACAGGCAATTTTAGAAGAAGACGCCAAATCTGCCGCTTCTGTACTAAAAACCATCGTTAAGAAAAATATCGCCAAGAAGCTTAAAAAGGCTGAACGCGAAACCGACTTATTTTAATAATAGAATATGAAAATTCCCGAAAGTTTAAAGAATGTTTTATCGGAAGCCGATCTTGCCGATATTAAAAAAGAATTTGACAAGCAGGTTCAAATTCAAGTAGAATCTGCACTTCATCAATATGACGATGAAGCTGAAAAGCGAATTTTAGAACTCGTCAAGCAGATTGATGAAAACCATAAGGTAAAGTTGGTTAATCTTCTTAAGAAGAAAGATGCAAAGGATAAGGCTTTGCTTGAATCAATTAAAGCCAAATATACTGAAGCTCTTCGAACAGATGCTGAAAAGTTCAAAGCTTCCCTTGCCAAAAATATCGAACGATTCATTGAATCTAAAATTGGCAATATTGTAGATTATTCTATTATCAAAGAGGCTGCCCTTAATAATACGGCCCGCATTGTTCTTGAAGGCCTTCGCACTCAGCTTGGTGTTGATTCCGCTTTGATGAAGGAATCTATTTCCGGCCCAATTCTTGAAGCTCGTGAAAAAATGACTAAAGCTCTTTCTTATATTAAAAAGCTTAAAGAAGAAAACCAGCGGCTTGAAGAATCTCTTTATAATTCCGAGGCTAATCTTTTGATTGAATCCAGGACTGCCAAGCTGCCGGAAGCTGAAGCTTCTCATATGAAACGCATGCTTCATGGCAAGGATATTAAGTTCATTAATGAAAATTTCAATTATATTTTAGATCTTTATAGGCAAGGTCAAGAAAAGAAACGTACTGTTCTTAAGGAAGAAGCCCTGAAGGTACGAGATAAGAAAAAGCTTCCGACCGAACCCCGCCGTACAAAAGATCTGATGACAGAAAACTCTTCTAATAACTCCGGTTTCTCTCTTATTGATGAAATTGCTGCCGAAATGGCATCTTCTGATTATTAAGAGTTGCTTTAAAAACCTAAATATCAATTGTTATTAGAGTATAACCAAAGAAATTAACTATACAATTTTCAAGCATCAGTTAATTTAATCTTACGGACAAGAATTCCGTCTCCTCAAAAATCGCTTGATATTCAAGCAAAAACAAAGATAAATTAATATAATTTTTATGAAAAAGACTCAACAAGTACAAACTCAGTCTGTTGGCGCTGCTGTTCAGCAGAACAAGCAGTTCTATCAGAACTGTGTGAATAAGTGGAAGAAGCTGCTCGTTTCTGAACACGTTGCTCCTATTGAAAATAAGCATACGCGTGCCGTTACGGCTGTTCTTCTTGAAAACCAGGCTAACGCCCTGATGGAAGATATGAACCCGAACAGCTCCAGCATTTGGGGTGCCAACGCCTCTTTTGGTGGTGCGATTACTCAAGGCGATACCTATGCGAAGGGCGACAATCGTTTACCGAAGATTCTTCTTCCGATGATTCGTCGTACGTTCCCGGAACTTATTTCCAATGAAGTTGTCGGTGTCCAGCCGATGTCCGGACCTGTTTCCCTTGCGTTTGCTATTCGTTATCGCTATGACCAAGGGCCTCTTCATGAAGCTCGTTCTTCCGGTACGCTGACTAATCCGCCTATGACTGGACCTCAATACGGTGTGAATACTTTCCGTGCCGAAGATACTGCCAATCCTCCGGCTCCTGCGGATATGAAGCAGCTTGAAGCTACGGTTAAGTCCCCTGGAACTGAAATGGGTTATAACTACCTCGACACTTCCTTTACTGGTCGTCGTAACAACCTCTTTAACCGTACGATCAATAAAGAAACGGGTGCTCCTTATACCGATGCTGATATTGTAACCACTTGGAATGCTTCTGATGCTGGTGCTACCTATCGGATTAAGGCTGTTGCCGACCTTGTGATTATCTCCGGAGCTACTCCAGATGTTGAATTCACATTGTCCGACGGTACAACCAAGTATACAATTCCTGACACTGATGAAGGTAAGAAAGCGATTGCTGCTGCGAATGCTCTCTTTAAGGCTACCCACATTGCCGGTGGTAAGTTTACATTCTCTGATCAGGACCTCGGTACTGCCGCTCTCTTGGGTGACTATGAAGCTACTGGCCGTATTCCTCGTACGAAGTTTACCTTCGAGAAGAAAGCTGTTGAAGCTGGTACCCGCCGTATCGGTACCTCCTGGACGCTTGAACTCGAACAGGATATTCGTAACATGAACGGTATCGACATCGAACAGGAAGTTACTTCCATGATGTCCTACGAACTTCAGGCCGAAATTGACCGTGAAATGATCGTTCGTATGCTCTACGCCGCTCTTTCTGCTAATGAATATTCCTATTGGGATGGCTCTAAGGCTGATGCTCGTTGGATGGGTGAACGTGACCGTGCGTTTTATCAGTTCATCATTCAGATGGCTAACCGTATGGCTGTTCGTAACCGTCGTGGCCCAGCTAACTTCATCATTGCTACTCCGGATGTCTGTTCCTTATTGGAAACGCTTCCTCAGTATGCCATTATGGAAGTTAATGGTACGATCTCTACGGATAGTTCCGGTATTGCTAAGGTTGGTACAATTGGTAATGGCCGATTCACTGTCTTCCGTGATACCCGTACGCCTGTTCAGAACAACTCCTGGATGAACAATTCCTGGGATAATCAAGGACAGTATACCGTTGGTGGAGAAGCTCGTACTCAGGGTATTCCGGACTTTGCTCTACTCGGCTATAAGGGTAGCGAATATTGGGACGCAGGTATTCTGTTTTGTCCGTACATCCCAATACTCCTGCAAAGGGTTGTGGATCCTGTGTCGTTTGAACCTCAGGTTGGTTTAATGACCCGATATGGTGTTGTCGATAACCTTTTTGGCGCCAATCTCTATTATCATGTCGTATTAATCGATACGCTCGGAAATAGCTTGCCGCCGTCTGGCGCTCCTGCCAATAACTGGCCTGGAACGTTCCCGAATGGTTCCGCTCTTACTGATGTTCGTCAGCAAGGTGGTTATCCGGTTCAAGTTACCAACACTCCTGAAAATCCGGTTAATACGAAACCTGTTGCTTAATAGGTTAAGTTAACCAAAATTTTAAAAATCCCGATGAGATCAATTCTCATCGGGATTTTTATTTTATACCTGTCCAAACCACCTATCATTTTTTAGAGATTCATTAAATTAAAAAAAGAATTTAATTTTAATTTATAAATGCCAAAGAAGCTTTCACAAGAAGAATTTATTGAACGATGTAAAAAGAAACATAATGGGTACTACAATTATGATAAAACAGTTTATACTGGTATGAGAAATGATGACTATATTATTGTAACCTGCCCTATTCATGGTGACTTTAAGCAATTAGCCGCCGGACATATACGAGGAAAAGGCTGTAAAGATTGTGCAGGAACTATTACTAAAACTACTGAGCAATTTATTATAGATGCCAAAAAAGTTCACGGAGATGAATATGATTATTCTAAATCAAAATATATTAATGCAATGACTTATATTGAAATCATTTGTCGAAAACATGGTTCATTTTGGCAAAAACCTAATACTCATTTAATCGGCAAAGGATGTTTTGAATGCTATGGCTCTAAAATGCTAACGCAAGAAGAGTTTATTAATCGTTGTATTGAAAAACATAATGAATTTTATATCTATGATAAAACAGTTTATACAGGTTGTAATTATACAATTACTATTACTTGCCCTATCCATGGCGATTTTCAGCAAAAAGCGGGGGCTCATTTATATGGGCAAGGATGCAGTCAATGTGCTCATTTAATTTCCGTTCAAGAACTTGAACTTAGAGAATTTCTCGGAACAATTTATGAAAATGAAATGATTTTTAATTCAAGAGCTTTTATTAAGCCTAAAGAATTAGACATTTATCTTCCTGACATAAAAACTGCTTTTGAATATAATGGAAATTATTGGCATGCTTTATATGAAGAAAATGATCCAGGTTATCATGATTACAAACGACAACTTTGTAAAGATGCTGGAATTACTTTAATTGAAGTTTGGGGAGATGACTGGACTAAATTTAATAAAGAAACCAAAAATGAAATTAAAGATTTTTTCTTAGCAAAAAGATTAAAAGAGTATAAGCATATAAGCATATACAATCCAGAAAAATTTTAGAAAATACACGTGAATTCATTGTTCAACAAAATCTTAATACAACATTAGAAGGCGTTATTAAGTTTGTTTCCATGACAGAAGCTGAATATAAAGCATTAGAAACAAAATCACCGTCAACCATTTATCATTTGACTGATGTTTCTATGTGGGCTATTGGTGACCAAGAGATTGTTACATCAAACATGCCTGCATAATAAAACAATTTAATTTTATAACTGTATGATGCTAATTTAAATAAAGGTAATTATGGCTTTACCTCCAACATTTAAAGTAGATGTCTTTTCCGATGTAGGTTGGAAAACAAATCAATTTGCATTAATTGCCGAAGCTTCAACTTACGATGAAATGAAAGTTGCAATTACAAATAATGTAAAGGGAAAAAAGACAATCGATGAAACGCCTAAACCGGCTAGTCTTTCTCTTCGAGTACATTGTTATGATGGTGTTGCAACCTTTGATTTCGATCAAACTGATGAGGGAGCATTCACTTTAAAATTTTCTGTTTGGGCTGAAATCGGTTTTCAAGCAGAAATTGCAACTTTAATTAATTCTTAAGATGTCAGTTTCTGAAGATGAGTTATTGGGTAAATTTATCGATCGCTACATGAAAAAAGCGATCGATAATTTAATTTTTAAACTAGAATCCAAGTATAATGTTGAATTAAGTGAAAGTTCAACTTTAGAAGTTGTATTATTAAGTTCCGATTTTATTAATCGAATTTCTCAAGTAATTGAAAGTGAACAATTAAGAGAACCTGAAGCATTTGAGAATGAACCAAATGACCAATCTGGAAATTATCGATATAAAAAATACTAATAAATATTAATTAATGAATACTAATGGTTTAAGATTAGATGAACGCGGCCGAGTCATTCTTTGCGGAGATAAGATTTGCTGTGCTAATTTAGAAAGATGTGGAGACGGCAGGTATAAACTTACCGATGACGATGGTAATTTCTGTTATATTACTGCTCAAGAAGCTGCATTGATAGAAGCTGGAATTAGGGCTTGTAATAATCAACCCGTGGTTAAAGAACAACTTATTTTAGGTTAATATGTATTACGGTATCGATGGCCTTAGTGAAATTGTAGAAGAGATGCTTGATAATGAGACATCTCAGATGAGTGACACTGAATCTTTAGTTTATAATTTCATTCAAAATCCTTATATAAGTCGTTTAGTTCGAAGAGGAGATGGAGTTGAAATCAGTAAATCTCCTGTTCAGGGAACTAATGTTGAAATGATTTTTAGATCTTTAAATTCCGACGGTAAAACAAAAATTAAGAAACGGGATATTGAATATGCGGTTCTTGGCTTATTGGCTGATGACAAAATTAAATTTGCTCGTATGCACGGTGGATTCTTTTTGGTTCCTCGAGAATAATGACTGAATTTTTTGCAGCATTAGGTATAGCCTTAATTATTAAACAAGGACGAATCTTCAAAGAAGTTCGTTCTTTTTTAATTTCTAAATTTCCGATATTTCAAGATTTCTTTTCTTGCTTAATGTGTATTGGATTTTGGACAGGCTTATTTGTTGGAATCATTACTGAAAAGCCTTTAATAAATTTAATACTATTCAGCTTTTCTTGCTCATTTTTTGGGCTAATATTTCAAACAATTTTGACTTTTCTTGAAAAGATATTTTTAAAATACTTTAAAGATATTTCTTAGGATATGATAAAATGAAAAAGGTTAATTCTACTAATTTTTAAAATTAATCTTATAAATCAAATTTAGAAAATCAAATTAAACCTTTTAAAGTCACCTCAACTTTTTAAGAATAAAATTAATATTAAAAGAAAATGGACTTTTTAATAAGTGTTCTTGTAATCCTCGGACTGTTACTAAATGGACAGTTTATAAAGAAGGTTCTTATTTCATTTATAAATGTACTGAATGTGGAAACTTCTTTAAACGCCCAGTTAATTGGGAAACAATTCAAAAGGATAAAATGAAAAATTTAATGAAGCATGGAAGATAAAAAAACTTTAAAGGTTAAATGTTTTATCACCGGAGAAGAAAGTATTTTTTCTGGTGATTATTTGAATAAACTTATTGAAAGATATGGTTCAAGAGAAAATATTTTAAAATATTACATTACATATCGAGCCAAGAATTTTCTTTTTAAAGGATATACGATTCCAGAAATAAGAAAAATTCTTCTTTTAAAGAAGACTGAACTTGAAGATCCTTCTTCTCCTAAAGGAATTGAATTAATGAAATATTGGCAAGACCAGAAAAATCTCAAAGTTAAGTATAAAATGAAAGATCAAAAAGATAATGTTTCTTTCATTAAAACTGATCCGGAAGTAAAAGAATTTATTGATAACTGGATTAATTCTAAAAATAGGAAGTAAAAAGTTAGTAATTTTATTACTGATTCATTATTAATAGAATCTTGATTGACACACATTTTAAGAAATCGATAAGTTATTTATTTTGAATGACTTATCGATTTTTAATATTTCAATTTGAAAAAAATTTCACTCATAAATACAAAATACACTATGTTGAACGGATTAGAGGATGTATTAAAAGCGGACACGGCAAAGAGTACAAAAGTTGACTGTACGCAAGCTGTTGAAGAATATATTGATAAGAGCGATTGGAGGATATTTGCTAATGCCAATACAAGTTATAGCAATGCTGGTTTAGTAAATGGTTTAGCTGGTAAAGTAATCGCAAATTATTGGTTAGATAAAGTTTATTCCAAGAAAGAAGGTGATGCTCATAGAAATGGGGATTATCATATTCATGATTTAGATAGTCTTTCTGGATATTGTTGTGGTCATGACCTTCAACGATTATTGAATGAAGGATTTAACGGAGTTGTTGGTCGTGTGAGCTCTAAAGCTCCGAAACATTTTAGAGAAGCACTGTATCAAATGGCTAATTTCATTGGTATCCTACAGGCTGAATGGGCCGGAGCACAAGCATTTAGTTCTTTTGATACATATCTTTCTCCATATGTCTTCTTTGACATGTATTATGGTAATCTTGACCAGACCGATGTCCAGAAGGCAATTCTCAACTTCATATATAATCTCAACGTACCATCGCGCTGGGGACAAAGTCCGTTTTCAAATCTAACTATAGATTGGACTATTCCCGCTGATATGTCTGCTCAGTATCCTCTGAGAAATGATAAAAATTATTTTAGAACAATTTATGAGGATTTATTAGATGAAGAGAAGGTAAAGTTCAATGAAACAGTTGTTATAGAGCTTAAAAAGAGATTAGAAATTACTGAAGATATTTCTATTGATGACTTATTTGATAAAGTAACATATAAGTTATTCCAAAAAGAAATGAATATCATCAATAAGGCATTTTATGAATGTCTTAATAAAGGAGATATTAATGGACTACCTTTTACATTCCCGATTCCAACAGTAAACATTACAGAAAATTTCAATTGGGAAGGCGAAAATGTAGATTTACTCTTTGAAAATGCTGCGAAATATGGTTCATCTTATTTCCAAAATTTCATTGGTTCACAGTATAAACGAAATGAAAATGGTGAGCTGGTGCTGGATGATAACGCGTACAAGCCGTCAGATGTCAGGTCTATGTGTCCTCTCACCGGGGATACTGAAATTTTAACATTATCTGGTAGAGGTATCAATAATACACAACTGTATCATCTAAATGAAGATGAACATCAGGTATTAGCTAATGGAAAATGGGTAAAATTTAAGAAAATTAATATAGGAACAGGACAAAAAGTATATGCGGTTAAATTATCTAATGGTTTAACTGTTAAAATGGGAGAAAATCATTTACAACCAACACAAAGAGGAACAGTTAAATGCAAAGATTTGATTGTTGGAGATTTAATTCCATTTAATACAGATGTCATTACTTGGTCGGGTGAAACTGGTTCATATTTATTGGGATATGCCATAGGTGCATATTATGGAGATGGTAATAAGGATTCTAATGGTATTTGTTATTCATTAGCAGTTTCTGATAAAGATAATGAGACAGAAGAAAAACTTAAAACATTCTGGAATTCATTAGGCTATAAAGTAACAACAAATATCAATGCTGGAGTTCGTAAAGTAAGAATTGGAGGTAATTCATTCGATTTAATTGCACGATTTATTTCAGGCGATGACGCAAGTAATAAAAAAATGACTTCTTACTCATTTAGCTTAACTGAGGAAGCTCGAAATGGTATAATAGACGGTTATATTGCAACAGATGGAAATCGTACAAGAAAACGTATAAATACATCCTCAGAACAAATGGTTAATAATTTAATCACTTTGTTTACTCTTCAGGGTAAGAAAGCTCTTCTTTCTTATACTGATACAAGAGATACACGCTTGGGTGATAAGCCGAATTATATTGTATCATATCCTGAACGCGATAGTTATGGAGATTATTATAAAACAATAGATAATGTTCTTTATTATTCCATTACAGAAATTAATGAAATAGAACAACAACATTTATATTGTATCGAAGTAGAGGATGATTCTCATGTGTTTACATTAGCGAATGGAATGACTACCCATAATTGTCGTCTTCAATTAGATAAGCGAGAATTACGAAAACGTGGAGGAGGTTTATTTGGCTCAGATGCCCAAACTGGCAGCATAGGCGTAGTAACAATTAATATGGCCCGCCTTGGCTATCTTTACAAAGGTAATTTTCCGCTTCTTAAGAAAAAACTTATTCATTTAATGGAATTGGCTAAATCGACTTTAGAAAAAAAGCGTTCTTTTATTAATGAATTATATCTAAGAGGATTATACCCATATACAAGACGATATCTTAAAGGCTTTAATACATTTTTTAGTACAATCGGCGTTAATGGAATGAATGAAATGGTTCGTAATTTTTCAAATGACGAATATGATATTACTTCATATGAAGGCCAGAAAATGTGTATAGAACTATTAGATTTAATTCGCTCTAAAATGTCTGATTATCAAGAAGAAACTGGAAATCTTTATAACCTTGAAGCTACCCCGGCAGAAGGAACAACTTATCGATTTGCCAAAGAGGATATTAAACGCTTCCCTGATATTATTCATGCTGGTACTGAAAAAGAACCTTACTATACAAACAGCTCTCAACTCCCGGTAAATTTTACGGATGATCCCTTTGAAGCACTTGATAAGCAGGATGAACTTCAATGCAAATATACTGGCGGTACAGTACTCCATTTATATATGACAGAACGACTTTCTAATGCAACGGCTTGTAAAAATCTTATAAAAAAGGTACTTACAAATTATCGCTTGCCATATATATCTATAACTCCAACATATTCTACATGTCCAATACATGGTTATATTCCTGGAAATCACGAATTTTGTCCAAAATGTGACCAGATAATTTTAGAAGAATATGCTAAAGAAATTGATTTTAACGAATAATAATTTATAATATGAGCAAAACTGAACTATTGAAACAATTAGAGGCTAAACGTACACGTTGTCAAGTTTGGACGCGTGTAATGGGTTATCTTAGGAATACTGATAATTTTAATATTGGTAAAAAAGGTGAATTTAAAGAACGAACATTTTTTACTGAGTCAAAGTGTCGGTGTTTATAAAAAATAAAAAATAAAAAAATTAATATTAAAAAATTAACTGATATAATTTATATCAGTTAATTTTTTATACAATAATGAAATGAATTTATTTGAAAATAGAATAGGCGGCGTTGAACCATTTACGTTAATCGATTTTCCTAATAAAATAGCCGGTATTTTATTCTATACAAATTGTAATCTGCATTGTCCATATTGTTATAATGTAGAACTTGTTAAGAATATATGTACTAAATTAAATTCTAACGACGTCCTTAATTTTATAAAAAAACGAAAAAATAAATTAGACGGTTTTGTATTTTCTGGAGGTGAATGTACTATACATGGTAATAATTTAATAAATGATATTATTTTTGTTAAAAACGCAGGATTTGACATTAAAGTTGATACAAATGGAACTAATCCTGATGTTATTCAAAAATTATTAAATTTAAATCTTGTCAATTATTTTGCTTTAGATTATAAAGCTCCTATTAATAAAAAAGATTTATTTTTTTCAAATATACAAACCTATGATAATTTTATCAAGACATTATCTTTATTAAATTCTTCTGAAATTCCTTTTGAAATCAGAACAACAATTCATACTGATATTATTGATGAAAATGATATTAATTTAATTCTAAAACATTTAGAAAGTATAAATTATAAAGGTAATTATTATATCCAATTTTATTTTAAAACTAAAAAAACTCTCGGTAACGTATCAAATAATCCAAGATATTTTGACATTACAAAAATTATTAATAAAAAAAATATTAATATCCAATATAGAAACATTGAAACTAATATATGAGTGAACAATCTAAAAATGAAGATTATATCTCCTTAATTGAATCTGAAAATGAAAAACATTTATTTTTCTCTGGATCATTAAACCGGCTTTCTGCCTTTAACTTAAATGGCCAGCTAGTTGCATGCGATATGGCTTATCGAGAAAAAAAAACTGAAAATGAATTTGGTTTTATACAAAAAGATGAACAAAAAGAAGTCAATGATAAACTTATTATTCATTTAAATTGTCCAGGAGGCCAGGTATCTTATGCTTTCTTAATTGCCGATGTTATTAAATCTTTAGAAATTCCTGTTTATTGTATAGGTGAAGGATCTATCGCTTCTGCAGGAATTGTCTTATTATTGGCCTGTGAAAAACGGACAGCTCTTCCTCATTGTACCTTTTATTTTCATGAAACAATTCATTCTATTGAACAATTAAGCTTTGATGAATTAGAATCTTTTATGGAAGAGTCAAAGAGAGTTAATGAAGAGCTTAAAAATTATTATCGTATCAGAAGTAATATATCTATAGCTGATATTGATACATTAATGAGGTCTGAGGCTATCATTAGTGCTTTAGAGGCATATAATAAAGGCTTTTTAACTGATTTACCAGGAACTATTTTAGTCTAATAAGTTAAAATAAAAAGGCCCATTAAATATTGACTAATGGGCCTTAATAGCTTAAAAAATTTAGCCAATGGCTTGGCGGCTACTGGAGCTAATTTTAAAATTGGAGGATTTACTGTTAATCTTCCAACTCTTAATATTTTTAATTCAAATATTGAATCTCCTTCTACTGGAACTTTTATTGCATCAGCCGGTTCTATTGTTCAAACTTTAACTCAGGGGGCTAAAGGGGTTATGTGTATCGGGACACTTTTAATGAATCCCGATCAAATATTAAAAGCCCTCAACCTTGCTGGAGATTTTATTCTTGGCCTTGGCCTTCAATTATTAAATGATGTTTATCGGACTTGCATGGCGCGAGTTAATAATATCCTTGCTACTTCTTATGGATTAGTTTTAGGATATTTTAAAACAATTAAAAACATTATTTCAGCCATCCAAGGTGTAGGAGATATGCTCAACAATATCTACGAATTCTTTACCGACAGGTCAAAGAGTAAAGTAGATTTTATGATGAAAAGCGATGATTGCGCATACTTCATCGCTAACATTTTGCGCTGTATGATTGGCAAAATGGTTACTCCGTATTTGAATGAGCTACAACTTAAGGCAGATCAAAAAATTAATAATATTGCTGGAGGAATTGAAAATAAAATTACTCAAAATACTGAAGTTTTAAACTCAATGTCTTCTTATCTGAATAATCAGGCAATGTTTGTTAATAAATTCACTTCTCAAGTAAACTCTATATTCTAATATGTCTAATAAATTATTTGGATCTTATATTGGGATAGTAATTGATGCTGTTGATCCAGAACATTTAGGAAGAGTTCAAGTTTTTATTCCAAGCTTGGATTGTAATTTAATAAGTTCTTTCACCGGACAAAGTTCTTATATTTTTCCAGGAAACGATACAGGAGGAGATTTATCAATAAGAGATTTAAATCTTCTTAAAAAAAGTTGTGTCTGGGCATATACTTCTCAGCCTATTTTTGGAGGATCTTCAATTGGCCGAGTAAATGAGTCAACTGGAAAAACAACAGTTTCTGATTCTGTAACTGATACTGAAGCTTTTTCTATTTCGGAAAATGGAGAAGCTCCAAAAGCTTTCGGAGCAAAGTTCAACTATTATGGAGCAAGACATGATGCTTTCGCTGTTCCTTCTAATACATTAACTCAAAAAGGTAATTTTACCGGAGAAGATTATTTTCCGGAAAATTATATTAACTCCCCTAAAGGTTCATTTTCTTTGCCTAATATCGGTGCCAGAGTACTTGTCACTTTTATTGGCGGAATTAAAAATCAAGCAGTAATTACTGGTAAAGTTCCTTTTGCCCGAGAATATCAAATAATGATGGAATAATATAAGTTAACCATATCATTTTATACACCTTATAAATTTTTATTATTTTCATTTAGCGTTTTTCTTCTTTCTCAATAAGAAAAACGCTAAATGAAATAAACGAATTTATATAAAATTATAAAAACAGTATCATATGCAAGTTTCCCCCAATACTAAATCTATTTTGGCTTCTCCCGGAGGTACTATCGAAGCTTCTGATACAGTTACTGGAAGTGTTCTTAATATTACTCATCCGTCAGGATCTAATGTTCAATTCGGAGATCAAACAACCTCTTATTTTAATTCCGGGAAAAGTCAATCTTTAACACTATCTGATTCATTTGCAACAATTTATGGAGGTAGTTCAACTTATATTAAAGGAACTGCGGAAATAAGAAATGAAGGAGATCAATTTAATTTAGTTGGACCTACTTCTATTATCCAGGAAGAGGTAATCGATAAATGGATTGAAGCTTATGGGCAAGGCATAGGGGCTCTCAAATCTCAATGGAGAGATAACCGGTTTGATTTAGCTATTACCGATTATCCAATTAATACTGTTTATTCAGTTCCTTCCGGATTAAGTTCAGTTACAGTTTGTCCGCCATTATTGAATGGTACTGCTGAAAATAATAAAGATGCAAATACTAAAGCTGAATTCGAAAAACAAATGATGGATGCCGGACAAAAAAGTACTGAAGAATTGCAAAAATCAATGATGGAAACTTATTCTAATTTTAATGCTAATGCAAAAGCATTGTATAATTTAAACAAATAATTATGGCAGACAGAGATACAGTAATTGTCGGCATTGGTCATTCTTCTTTACATCCAAATGCTACATCCCAGAAATTGGTTAATCCCGGCTTATTAAAATTGGCCAAACAAGATTCTGGATATGATTATAAAAGAAATGTTATTACCGAATATTTCTATTGCCGAGGTTTAGCCTTAATGATTTGTGAAGAACTTTCTAAACTTGGGTTAAAAGGAGTAACTTCCAATCGTTATAAAGATTCTGACATTAATGGAGGATCAATGCAAGATAGAGCAATGGGAGCTGAAATTACTGCTATTAATAGAGCTCTTCCTTCACTTAATAATCCTAAATGTGCAATTAATCTTCACTTAAATGCGTTCAAAGCTAATCAAGCTTCAGGAGCAGAAGCTTATTGTCCTAATACTGAACATGGCAAAATTCTTGGACGAATGCTTAATAAAGCAGTTAGCGATACGCTTGGAATTAACTTCCGTAAAGTTGTTCCAGCTTCGGTTGTTACCAAAGATCTTCCCGGAATGGGATTTCCCCGTTCAGTTAGAGTACCTGGTGTTCTTCTAGAATTATTTTTTGTCGATAATAATGAAGATTTAAAAAAGGGTTTAGAAAAGAAGAAAGAATTAGCTGTTAATCTAGCAAAAGCTTTAAAAGATTTTTGTGATAAGAATTATCCCGCCTTTGATCCTAGTCAAGCTTTAGAAGAATCTTATGTTAAATCATCAGCTTTAGTTCAGGATAAGATTCAAAGTAAAGTAGATGACGATCAGTTAAAAACTATTGCTATTCAAACACAAGAAAACCTTCTTCCAATTGAAAGAGCATTAGGAGAAGGCGGAGATAATTATGATTATTATCTCAAAAATAATATTCGAATTGTCGGTACTAAACCTGTACCATTTACTCCATCATTAATTGATGCGACTGGTAATGTTACTACTACAATTACTTTAAGAGAAGGAGGAACAGTTAATAAACAAGTTCCTTATCCTTTATTTCAAAATACTGACTATACTTCTGATTTTCCTACTGGAAAAGAAATAGTATATGTTCAAACTCTTTATGAGATGAATTCATACGAAATTAATTTTAATTCATCTGGACATACTCGTATTAATGCTGGAGGTAATGTAAAAGTTACTGCTGGTCAACAAGTTGATATTATTTCTCCTTATGTTCTTAATATGGAAGGTGGAGAAATAGTAAGTATTTCGGCAAACAATATTGCAATTTCCGGTAATACTACAGTAGATGGAGTTCTTGGAGCAACTAAAGGTATTATTTCCTCCGGTCCAATTTATGCCCAAGGAGGATTAGCTGCCCCGGCTTTTAATGGACCTGCGACTATTGATAAAACTAATGAACAAACGTTTTATTGTTACGCTGCTGCAGATAAAATTAAATTAATTTTAAGTGAATGTATTTTAAATTTATCTGCTCCTATTTCTACTGGACAAACTACTCTACAAGTACAATCCGGAGAATTAATTTTTACTAAAGTTGATTCTGGTAAAGGAACTGATGGAGGGGCGTTAGTCACATCTACTCCTCATTTGCATTATTTTAAACGATTAAACGGTACATTAGGAGATTCTGTAATTGATATTCAAACAAGTATAGCACCTACACTTAATTCTTAATATGGAACAACCTCAAATTATTACAAATTTTACAAACTATTCTTCTTCTCAATTAGATGAGATGGATAAGGCCCTTGATACTTTAATTGAATATAAACAACAAGGTGGAGAAAAGGCTAAAGAATTTATAATGAAGAAAGCTCAAGAAATGATAAGTTCTATTAGTGATATGAAAGGTGCTTTAGATTTAAATTTATCTGGATTGTCTATTAATCCTTTATTTTCTCTTCCTACTTCTATTTCTAAAATTGAAGAAACTGTATCAGCCGTTAATAAATTAATCTCCTGTCTTGAACAGCAAAAAAAAAACAATAGAACA
>OLYB01000354.1_pt1 | contig 46314 bp, 41 predicted proteins | sample 1674481 | NCBI WGS metagenome assembly OLYB01 (sample SAMEA103958167, study PRJEB25191) | human gut metagenome
AAATATCTGCACATACCCGCAGGCGGTTCTCCGCCGCGGCATAACATCCACACCTAGGGATAATATAGCGCGGATTGCAACAAAAGTCAACAGTTCTTGAATCTTCTTTTATTTTTGTCACAAAAAAAAAGAGAGCCAAAGGCTCTCTTTCTGCATACACACACTTTCCCCGGCTTAATGGGCGATATTTTTCAGGCAGAAAAACCATGTTTCGCAGTTACTGCCCTTTTCTTCCGCGCGTTTTTTCAGCTCCTCCATCGTCATCGGCGCAGCCGCCACCACCTCGTCGCCGGGATTCCAGTTTGCCGGCGTCGAAACATGTTTCTCGTCCGTCGTCTGCATAGCAATCAAAATACGCTTAATCTCGTCCAAATTCCGCCCGTTAGACATCGGATACATGATCGAGGCGCGGATTTTTCCCTCCGGATCTATAAAGAAGACTGAGCGAACGGTTTTGGTATTGCTGGAGTGCGGTTGAATCATGCCGTACTTCTTGGCAACTTCCATGCTCAAATCCGCAATAATCGGAAACGTTATCTTAAAGTCCTTATGTCCCTTAAACTCGATATTATCTTCAATTTCCTTCAGCCATGCCAAATGCGAACTGACTGAATCAACCGAAACGCCGAGCAGTTCGGTATCAAGTTTTTTGAACTCGTCGGCATAAGTCGAAAACATTGCAATCTCCGAGGTGCAGACCGGCGTAAAATCGGCCGGATGAGAAAACAGAATTACCCATTTCCCTTTATAGTCTTCGGGAAACTTTACCGGTCCCATCGTCGTTTCCGCCTTAAAAGCCGGCGCATCATCGCCAATCAGCGGCATGGGATTATAAAGCGCCGCCTGCGGTATCGTCTCCGCATCGTCGCCGCAGGTGCAAACCGTTTCCTTGTCAGACATTTTCTTCTCCCTTTAATTTACCTAATTTTAATTTACATAAAATATATTACTTAAGATAAGGGTTTCAACGGACGGCCGTTTTTTACAATTTAAAAATCATAAGGATAACCAAATGACACTCGATTGGCTGATGGGAATAGCCGGCTTTCTGCTGATTGTCAGTATTTTTGCCAACCGTATTTCCGACCGTTTCGGCATTCCGGGCTTATTGCTGTTTTTGGGCATCGGCATGCTGGCCGGTACCGACGGCGTCGGTAAAATCCAGTTTTCCAACGCCCGCCTCAGTAACTACATCGGCACCGTCGCCCTGACTTTCATTCTTTTTTCCGGCGGACTGGAAACCAAATGGAACGAAGTCAAACCCGTTGTCATGCGCGGTTCCGTACTGTCCACGGCCGGCGTGTTTCTGACCGCCTTTTTCCTGTTTGTCTGCGCCTATTATCTTATCGGCCTCTCTTTTGAAGTTGCGCTGCTCCTGAGCGTTATTGTTTCTTCCACCGACGCACCGGCAGTTTTCGCCATCATGCGCACCAGCGGCATGCATCTCAAAACCGGACTCAAACCTATCCTCGAATTCGAATCCGGCAGCAACGATCCGATGGCCGTTTTGCTTTCCATGGGCGCCATAACCATTTTAACCGCCGATTCTTATTCTGCCGCCGTCATGCTCTCCGACTTTGTGCTGCAAATGGCCATCGGTCTCGGGCTCGGCCTGGCCGTCGGTTTCGGCGTCGGCCGTTTTCTGCAGAAATGGTGTCTGGTCTATCAGGGGCTCTATCCCGTTTTCGGGGTCGGCGTTGTTCTGGTTACATTCAGCCTGACTCAGCTGCTGCACGGCAACGGCTTTCTGGCCGTTTACCTCTGCGGTATCGTTCTCGGCAACACGCCGTTCATGTATCGCCGCCATTTGATTCGTTTTCAGGATTCGCTGGCTTGGATTATGCAAATCGGCATGTTCCTCATACTCGGACTGCTCGTCAATCCTCACGAATTCAACGGCATCATGCTGGTCAGCTTTGCCTGCTCGCTGGCACTGATGTTTGTCGCCCGCCCTGCCGCCGTCTTCATTTGTCTGTTCAAAAGCGGTTATACGCTCAACGAAAAACTTTTCATCAGCTGGGCCGGACTGAAAGGCGCCGTACCGATTATTCTGGCCACCTACCCGCTGATGGAAAGATTCCCCAATTCGCAGTTTTTGTTCAACCTCATCTTCTTCCTGGTCATCATCTCTGTTTTGTTTCAAGGCAAAACGCTGGCGCCGCTGGCCCGCCGCTTAAAACTCGAAGACAGGAACTAAAGCTTGATTTTTCGAAAAAATTCGGCTATAGTACAGGCATTCCACATCAACAATTCCGGGGATAGAAAATGGTAAAAAACTTTTACATTTTTCGTCACGGACAGAGTTCGTATAATCTGGAAGGCCGCATTCAGGGGCATACCAACAATTCTGTTCTGACTAACCAGGGTATTGACGAGGCGCACAACGCCGCCAGTCTTCTACAGGACAAAAAAATCGAAATCGTCGTTTCTTCGCCGCTCCGCCGGGCTAAACAAACCGGCTCTATCGTTTCCAAAATGATTAAGGTTCCGCTTCAGTATGACGACCGTTTTACCGAAGTCAACGTCGGCATCGCCGAAGGCCTGCACTATACCAAAGCGCAGCAGAAGTTCGGCGACTTGTACCGCCAGTGGCGCAGCGCCGACCCGAAATACATCGACATTCATTTTGAAAACGGCGAAAGCAAACGCGACGTCCAAAAGCGGATTTTTAAGGCTTTGAACGAATATGCACAGAATCCGGACTATCAGAATATCGCCGTTTCCGGCCACGGTATTACGCTGTCGCAGACGCTGATGGCACTGAACGTCGAACAGCCGGACATTCCCAACGGCGCGATTATTCATTTGCAATATGACAACGACAACAACCGTTGGAAATTCGTCGGCTTTCTCAATTAATAAAAAATCCCCGGCTCCGGCCGGGGATTTTTTATTACTGCAATTCAAAAAAGCTCTTGTCAACGCCGCACAACGGGCAAACCCAGTCGTCGGGCAGATCTTCAAACGGAATTTCGCCGTCGTAAACATAACCGCACACGGTACAAACCCAGTGTTTGCCCTCGTTTTTATCTTCAGCCATTTTTTTCTCCTTTTGCTGTTTGACTTCGTTAAAACTCTTTATAACCTCATCTTTGAAATAGCTGCGATAGTCCATATACGTCAGCGGCTCGCAGCTTTTGCCGTTTGCACAGTCCTGAACCTCGGCAATAAACAGCGTGTTGCTGTCATATTTGATGCTCTGCAGAACTTTACACCTGACTGTCGCAATATTGTCGTTCAGATAAGGCACGCCGTCTCTGATACAATAATCGACATTTTCCCATTTATCAATACTCCGGCTCGACTGAAAGCCAAAATTTGCAATTACAAACGGATCGACGTCCTTGCAGAGAACCGACAGCCCGAAAACACCGGTTCGCTCAATACATTCTTTGGTGTAGCTCTGATTGTTGCAGGACAAGGCGATAACCACCGGTTTGTTGGCAACCTGCATAACGGCGTCAACCACGGACCCGACCGGCCGCCCGCTGTCCTCCGCGCCGAGAATATACAGCCCGTGCGTCAGCTTATATAAGGCGTCAAGTTCCATTTTCTCTCCTTTTTAATAATGCGGCGGCGGCGTTTCTTCGCTTAACGGCTTGACCGTTTCTTCATTCATATGTGCCAGCAGATACTGGCTTTGCTTTTGCAGCAGGTCAATAATTTTTCCCTGTTCGATAACCACCTGGTTCAAATCGTCAAGCATCCGCTCCTGATTGGCCAGAGCCATTTCAATATTCATCAGCCGCTCTTCGAATTCCTGATTGCCGCTCATTGCTCCTCCCTTTTCAATACTAAAGATATAACACAGCCGCCGCTAAATACAACCGCCAACTTGCCTGTCGGGAATAAATAAAAAGAAAACGGCCGGAAGAAAAGGCTTAGAGACGCCCGCCGTCCATCAGATTGGCCTGCTCGGCCGCTTTGCCGCTGTTATAGCGTCTGAGTTCAAAATACATCTGTTTCGCCAGCTCGGGCACGTCCAAACTGCCGTCCAGCTGAAAAACCGGCGACTTGATTTTCTTCAGGACGTTGTCGCCAAACATCATCTCGTCAAACCGGCGCTTAGCGCGAATATCATCCAAACGCTCGCCGCGGTTAATCATTCGCTGAATGACCACCCGTGACGGCGCCGAAATCATCATTACCCTTATATTTTGCGGCGAAACGCTCTTTTCAAGCTGCAAAATGCCGTCCGTGTCAAGGGTTACGAAAACCCTGCCCTGATGCTCCGCCAGCGATTTTTTGTTTATCCCGTACAGATTATAGCCGATTCTGGAACTGACCAGCATCGTCGGATCGCCGATAAATTCGTCCAGCGTCACAAACCTGTAGTCCTTTCCGTCGGTCTCGTCGCCGCGCGGCGCCCGGGTTGTCAGTTTCAGAATTTTGTTTTCGCCGTTCTCAACCAGATAATCAATCAGCGACGATTTGCCGACGGCCTCCTTACCGGTCAAGACAACTATTTCTTTGTCATCAGTCATGCGGGAAATTCCTTTTGCTGATATTTTAACACAAAATATCCAAAATTCAACAAGATATTCAGGAACGCCGCCGCTTAATTTATTAATGACTTATTCAGCGTTTTTTATCAGTACTTTAAAGCCAAACCGGTAATTACGGCATAGCCTTTGTTGTTATCTTCCGACCGTCGGTCGTTGCCTTTCGAATTTATATAACCGTTAACCAAAAACAGCTCAAAATATTTGTTCAGCGCATAACGGTTGGTCTGCACAAACAGGTCGTCACGATTGCGGGTATTATCGGCTTCCGCATGCAGATAAGCCAGATTTGTCTTAAACCGGCCAAAATCATACCCGATGCTGAAGTCCCAGGCCTGCCCTTCGCGGTAATTGTCAAAATAAGCCGGCAGATAAGAATTGAGCGCCTTAGTCGAAATCGGGTTTTTGTCACCCCGTACATAAGCGTTCTTATATGAGCCGGAAATGTTAAATTTGCCGACGACCCAGCGCGCGCCGAAAGCCCACTCGTTGTCGGTTCGGTTGAAGAGACCGTAAGCCACCGACGTATACAGGTCGCCGCTTCCGAATTTCCAGCGGCTCTGTACGGCGGCGGTATAACCGTCTTCCTTCTTTTCATAACGGGCGTACCGGCTGACCATGCCGCGTCGGTTCGCATTGTCCGGCGCATAGCTGAAACCGAATTTGGTATTGCCGATCAGCGGCGTAAAATAACTGAATTTAAATGCTCGTCCGTCATCCATAATATAAGTCGACTTCGGCGTCGCAAAACGGACTTTTTTCAAACGGTTGCTCCAATTAACGCCGCTCAGCCAATAAGTCAGATTACTGTCCTTAATGCCAATCCAGCTGATTTCCTGAGCGCCCTGATGCAAAAGATAAGCCGCGTTATAGGTATAACCGATTGTCAGCTTTCCGTAATCGTCCTTCTCCGCCAGCAGATACGGATAAAAGCGCCAGTCTCCCTGCGGATAAGAAGCGTCATGCTGCCTGATAACCACCGTATAGTTGGCGGCCGCTCCGGTCCGAATTCCGGACGGCTGTTCATAAAGAGCCTCAAATCTTCCGTCGGCGCGAAAAACCGTCCGGTTCGGAGAATTACGAATGTTATGCCTGTCTCTGTCCTCCGTAATGCCGTAATACAGTCCGGCCGTTCCGGATTGGAAAAACTCCCACCCTTCGGCCATTGCAGTCCCCGACATGCCTGTTGTCAGAGTCAAAAACAAAACAAATTTTCTCACTTTGTCCTCCCCTGACTGGCTATCAAACATATACGATAGATTATATCATACTTAACCAGCGATTATAATTTTCCGGCCTTCGGCCTTTTCGCGTTTCCGCCGGAATACCGTGCCTTTTTATCCGCAATGTCCTAAATTATTCTTAACTTACGGAATTTCCCCGTCAAAACCTATTTTATCCAAAAGGAAACCTTCTGAATGATTTGCTCCATAAGTTCGTTTGCATCAACCTTCTGCGGCTCAAAACCCAAAAACACCCTAACCCTGATTTTCGTCGGTATCTGCGCCAAAGAAACAGTCTTTAGTACGGCAGCCCAAAGCAATACTTCAAAGGAATCATGCGCTTCAAACTCATAAACAGCCCCGGAATTGCCCGAATATTCCAAAAGCATGACGTTATTCACGTAATCCGTTTCAATCAAAAGACCCAAATAACCCAAAATGGACACATTCCTGCAAATTACTTCCGGAGGCTGATTAAACAACTGCAAAACATATTTTAAAGCTACGGTCAAAGCCAAATACGGTTTATAGGCTTCTCTTGCCCGCTCCAAATCATCAACCTTAAAAACTACCAAATCCGGCTTATCAGCAGCTTCAAACGAAGAAACAAACAAAGCTACCGAAAACTTATTGATAGAAAAATCAGCATTGCTTACCTTAACAACAACGGTCTTTTCCGACGAATGCTCTTTTATCAGCTTATCCGCCTGTTTTTTATAATCCGCCCATGTGTAAGCCGGATTGTCAATCGTTATAACAGAAAAGCTTTCGCCGCAAAAAGTATTGTCCCTGTGCATATCAAAAGCAATGTCAATCATCTTCGTTTCTTTCAAAAATCCCTTTCGTTGTCGCCCCAAAAGATAAGCATTTTGTTAAATAAATGCCTAACTTTTTAAATACTTTTGACATCATTTTCCGCCCAAATAAATCGCACCCTCAGGAAATATTATATTTTGACAAAAAACAACCTCCAGCCATATTTGACAATATATCCAAAATATTGTATATTATAATTGTTAAAAGAATATTATTAACTAAAAGCATAAAGATATGAAAACAATTGTAATTAAAAGCCAGTTTGGTCATGAAATTATGGCCGTTAATTTTGCCAAGGCGTTCAACCTCGACGTTGTTATCGCCCCAAACAAAGATGAGAAAAAAGCCTATGACGAAGAGTCCGACAAAATCTTCCGCAATATGTCTTTTTTCTATGACCGCATGTCTGTCGTTCCTTTCGAGGAAAAAGACAATCTTTCGTCCTGGGACATCATCGCCGAACTGAAAGCCGGCAAATTGGACAATTCGTTATGGGAAAAGTTTGCTGCCAGCAGATTGATCCCGACGAATACGAACGGCCTGCCGACTTATCCGGGAATGAGCAACAGACTTAACACGTTGTTTATTCCGCAGAAATTGATTTCTGACGGTGAGTGCGGAATAACGGCCGAACAACAGAGCCTGCCTCTTGCCGTTTTTGAGTTTCTCAAAAACAAAAAAAGTCTGGTTCTGGGACAGCACTTTAACAAGGTAAACGACATTGAGGCCGTTCGGACTCTTGCCCGTGATTTCGACCTCTATGTTCCCGGTCTGACCGAAAATCCGGAAGTTCTGGGCATCCGCGGCATTCAGCACAAGGCGTACTATAACATGTATGCACGTCTGAACGCTTCCATCGGAATAGCCGGAACCCACACATGGATATTACTGACCATGTTTCCGGAAGTTCCGCAGGTTATTTTATACAACAACCACGGAACCGAACGCTGGGAAGCCATCGAAAAAGCCTACCGGAGCAAAGGATACAACATCCGCTGCATCGGCTTTGACGAAAAGACCGACCTTACGCTGTTGGCTCGGGAAATTGAAGAGACGTCAAAAAAGCTCTACTAAGTATTATTAATAAAAAAAAAAAACGTTATGAAAACTATTATTAAATTTTTCTCGGGACTTTTTAACAAAAATTTTTCACATGGTGAAAAGTCCGCCGGGAGATCAAACGAAACCGTTCAGGAAAAAAACAGAGAAGATAGATGGAAGGCTCAAACCGACCCGGCCATAAAAAAGCTCAATTCAAAAATCAGAGCTAATGACTATGAAGGCGTTTTCCAAATGCTTGAAAACGGAGCCAACCCGAATCTTCCGTTGTACGATATATTTACAGACAGTATCGACAACGGTCTGGACTATGTAAGATATGAAGCAACTTACCATGTTCTGGACTATGTTTCGGACAAGGCCATGATAAAACTCCTACGCTCGTACGGAGCCAAAACTTCACGGGAGATGGCTGAAGATGAATGGAAAAAAAGAGAGCAGGAGCGAAAACGCAAAGAACAGGAACACGAAACGCGTTCCAATGTTCTGGTTGACTCCCTGCTGAACAAAAGACAGTTGCCGGTCTGCGGTTAACTGCCCAAACAAAAGAAGAGTTGCCTTCCGGCAGCTCTTCTTGATTTTTAAACTAAAAAACCGCCCAACGGGCGGTTTTTCTCATTTGGTCGGAAACATCCTGCAATCCACAACTTAATTCTGTAACTTTACAAGTTCAGTATGCAAATGTTCCATATTGTCAAAAACCTTATCAGCGCCAACTAAAAGACACTTGTGTTTATATTCTGGATTATTGTTTGCCTTTGCTCCACAGAATGCAAAAACTTTCATTCCGGCATTTTTGCCGCCTCTGATACCCTCCAAAGAATCTTCAATAATTATACAGTCTGATGCAGAAACTTGCATTTTTTCAGCCGCAAGTAAAAATATATCTGGATTAGGTTTGCCTTTTTCAACCATATCTGCTGTAAAACAATTGTTTTTTGAAAAATATTTATCAATTCCGACAGTGTGATTTTTTGTATCATTTTGATATTGATTTCCACCGGTTGCAATACACTGCTTAAAACGACTGTCTGCAAAGATTTTATCTACACCATTTGTCAACACTAACAAATTTTTCATACCAAAATCATGCAATTCATTGAGTTTTTTCTTAAACGCATCATCAATTTTGAGTCCTGAAAAATGACTTTCCAGTCTTTTGGCTTTATCTTTTTCCGAAATACCGATGAGCAATTCTCTTTTTTCTTGTTCCGATATTTCAATATCTTTTTCACTTTTCAGGAGTTTGCGCCAATTTTCCGCCCAAATATCATCGCTGTCACAAATTACCCCGTCAAAATCCCATATTATCAGCATGTAATTCTCCCTTTGCATATTAAAATACTTTATTTGCCTGTAAAAGGTTTGTCCCAGAAATGGTTTCCAACCACAAGAAAGAACTCCAACTGGCAATATATAAAAAACAAAGAAACTTATGAAATTCTGTTTACGTAACGATTTCCATCCTTTTCACAAGAAAAAAACCGCCCAACGGGCGGTTTTTCTCATTTGGTCGGAGTGACTGGACTCGAACCAGCGACCTCTACGTCCCGAACGTAGCGTTCTACCAGGCTGAACTACACTCCGATAACGAAGCCTATATTTACCATAAAAAATAAAATAAACAAGACTTTTTTTTGAAAAAATAACTTCCCCGGGCAAAAAAACTAAAAAACTAAAATAATGACGGTTTTATAATATGTTAATCATTAAGAGTTAAGATAAACAATAAACTGACGGAGAATCTGATGACACTCAAAGCGGCAATTTTCGACTGGGACGGAACCATAACCGATTCCAACAACATAAAGACCGAAGCTTTCGTCGAGCTTTTCCAAAACGCCTGTCCGCAAGCGGCCGGGTACATCCGCGAATATCAGCAAAACCGCGGCGGCATCTCCCGTTTTGAAAAATTCCGCCACTACATTCGCCATTTTTTTCACCGCGAAGCCTCTGCTGCCGAACTGGAAGATTTCGGCCGCCGCTACGCGGTCCTCTGCCGGCAAAAGCTCCTGAATGCTCCTTTTATCCCCGGTGCCGTAGAAACGCTGCGCAAACTGTCCTGTGCAAAAATTCCCGTTTTCATCGTTACCGGCTCGCCGGCAGCCGAAATCAGAGAACTCGCCGGCACCCGCAACCTGCTGCCGCTGATTCATCATATATATGGCTCGCCGCCAACCAAAGACGTTCTGCTGGCCGCACTGCTGGCCGAAAACCGCCTCGTTCCCGAAGAAACGGTATTTTTTGGCGATGCTCCGGCAGACTGCGAAGCCGCCCGAATCAACCAAATCCCTTTTATTGGCATTTGCCCCGACGGAAAAACATCCCCTTTTCCACCGCATACGACCGTCGTCTCAGCCATTGATCTTGACATTTGACTTTACGAATCGCCATCGACTCGCCAAAAAAATTTTTCCGGATAAAAATACCGGAAAAAAACAAAAAATTTTACATCCAAATACTTTAATTTGCATAAAAAAATACTTATTTATAGCCATAAGGTTAAAATTTTATTAACAAAAAATTGACAAATTAGAAAAATTAGGTATATTTAAGACAAAATTAGCAAAAAACCTTTTATGTTAACCAATTTACAGAGAGAAACATTATGAAAAAAGCTCTATTTGTAATTGCCGCTCTTTTAACCGCCGCCTGCTCGTCCAGCCGCGAACAGGAACCGACCGTTGTCTATCGCGGCTATGATGATGCCGGCTGCAACTACTACAACGGCGTTTGCCACCGCGCGGCAAAAAAATATATTGTTGAAACCGCCGACGGCGAAGTCCGGAACGTAAACTACCGCCCGACAACAACTGTTGTTAAAACCGGCGAATACAAACACTGTTCCGATACCATCTTCGGAGATCCGGTACCGGCTCCCAAATATGTTGCCAGCGGCCCGAAAGTCGTTGCCGAACAGCCGCAGCCCGTACAGGTACGCCGCATTCAGTACGTCCGTCAGATTCCGGCCGTCCAGTACGTTCAGCAGCCTTCCGTCCAATACGTTCAGCCTGTTGCCGCACAGCCTGCCGTCGTTCAGCAGCCCTGCAACGGTTGCCAGCCGACCGTTACGCAGACGCGCGAACCGGTAGAAGTTCTGTACAAGAAGACGACAACCAAAACCGTTTATGAGCCCAAAACCACCCAGGAAGTAAGCTACGAAAAAGAACCTTATACCGGTCAGCTGCCCTGCACCAACTGCGCAGCTCCCGCTCCGGCACCGGCTCCGGTTGTTCAGGCTCCGACCCTGACGGTTCCTGCTTCCACAGTCGTTACGGTTCCGGCGCCGATGCCCGAAGCTCAGATGGTTTCCGAAATTACCATGGATCCCGCCGAAATCAAATAACGGTCAAATATCCTTAAATTTAGTAAAACAGAAAAAGCACTTCCGCAGGGAAGTGCTTTTTTTATCCGCGTTTTTTTCAACTATTCCACCGGCACATAGTTAATTGCCGATTCTTCATCAGTCGTTTCCAGCTTGAAAATTACCGGACGCAAACCGTCGTTGCAGCTGCAGATTGCCACGCCGGGCTTTTTAATCCAGTCGCCATAATAAAAAACTTCTTTCCCCGCGCCATGCGCCAAAGCAAAGACATACTGGTAAATAGCCTTCCAGGCCTCGTCGCAAAAACCTTCCGGTTTCGCATAATCGGCATAAAACACCTGCCCCTCCCGCAACATCGGACAGGCGCCGAGGCCTTCCGCGCCGTACTCGGCGGCAAGTTCCTTGTCAAAATGCTTTTTAAGCACCGTAATCTTAACCTTTTTCATTTTTGTCTCCCTGCAAGAATTTTTTCACCATGTCCAATACGGCAACCGCATCACATCGTCCCAATTCATACATTTCCCTGACGATTTCCGGATTCGGCTCCATCTTGCCTATCTTTACCAAACGGCTCGGCCGGATAACCAAAACCCGCCCGGCGGCACGCATTTGCTCAATCTCGTCAAGCTCGCGGTTATACATCAGATGCCGTTGTTTTATCGCTTTGATAAACTTCGGATACTTTCCGTAAAACATTTTTGCCAGCCATCCGGTACGCGCCGGCTTCTTGCGATAACCTTCCGGCCGCGTCTGAACCACGATATTGCGCTCAAAACCGAGCTTAAAGGCCGCAGTCAGCGGAATACTGTCAGTAATGCCGCCATCCAGCAGTTTCATGCCACCCGCTTCGACAATCTGCGATACAAAAGGCATTGATGCCGAAGCCCGCAGAAAGTCAATGTCTTTAAACATATCACGGCAAAGGACGTATTCCGGACTGCCGGTCTCGACATTAGAACAAACTGCATAAAATTTCGTTTTTGAGCGCATAAAAGTTTCATTGTCAAAAGGATCAAGCTTTTCCGGAAGTTCATGATAACAAAACTGCGTATCGACCATATTCCCGCTCAAAAGCAATGACCGGAAACTCATAAAGCGGTAATCGCCGCCATACTTGAGATTGTACCGGATGCTCCGGCCCGCCTGCCGCGCGACATACGAACAACCGTGAATGGCCCCGGCCGAAACGCCCAGAACGCCGTCGGTCATAATCCCGTTTTCCAGCAAAACATCCAAAACCCCGGCTGTATAAATACCGCGTTTGGCACCGCCTTCCAAAACCAGCGCCGTTTTCATTTTTCACCTTCCCTTGGCAGGAAACCGTTTCCCCGCTCTTCCCAAAATTGCCTGTCCTGCTCGGTAATTTCGCGCAGCACCCGGCACGGATTTCCCGCCGCCACAACATTTGCCGGAATGTCTTTGTTCACTATGCTTCCGGCACCGATAACCGTATTGTCGCCGATAGTCACGCCGGGCAGCACCGTTACGCCGGCACCGAACCATACATTGTTTCCAACCCTGATTTCACGGGCAAATTCAAGCCCCGCCGCCCGCTGTCCGGCATCCAGCGGATGACCGGCCGTCGCAAAACAGCAGTTCGGCGCAATGTAAACATGCTCCCCAAACGTGATCTTTGCACCGTCCAACATAACGCAGTTATGATTGGCAAAAAAATCGTCGCTGCAAAATATATTATAACCGTAATCGCAGTAAAACGGCGCAAGAACCGAAAAAGCCCTGCCGATACGACCAAACAGCCTTTCGGCAATTTTTCTTTTGCCTTCTTCGTCGGAAGGTCTGAGACTGTTATAGGCAAAGCACATATCCTTGCACGCGGCGCGTTCTTTAATCAAATCAGGATTATGATTTGCATCATACAACAACCCCCGAGCCATCTTTTCCCGTTCGTCCATCGCCCCTCTCTTCCTTTCTAAAACAACATGCCAAACCGGTAAACGGCAAAAGCCGTCAGCCAGGCCACAATACATTGCAACGCAACAATGAAAACCGCATAGGCGCCGCCCAATTCCTTTTTGACCGTGGCAATCGCCGCCACACAGGGCGTATACAACAGCGAAAAGACCAGAAAAGCGAACGCGCTCAGCGGCGTCAGCAGCGTCGGCAGCAGTTCAATACGCCCGCCGAGCAAAACGCTGATTGTGCTGACTACGCTCTCCTTGGCGGCAAAACCGGTCAGAAAAGCCGTTGACAACCGCCAGTCGCTGATGCCCAGCGGTTCAAACAGCGGCACCAGCAGACTGCCGATGCCGCACAGAATGCTGTCTGCGGAATCCGCGGCTACGTTCAGCCGGCTGTCAAAAGTTTGCAAAAACCAGATGATGACAGTCGCAACGAAAATTATCGTAAAAGCCTTGGTAATAAAATATTTGGCTTTGTAATAGATCAGCCGCCAGACGTTTTTCAGCCCCGGCAGACGATAGTTGGGAAGCTCCATGACAAAAGGCACGGCCTCGCCTCTGAACGCCGTCAGTTTCAGCAGAAAGGCCAAAACCAGGCCGACGGCAATGCCCAGAACATATAACCCGATAATAACCGGCGTCTGACAGCGGTCAAAAAACGCGGCTGTCAACAGCACATAAATCGGCAGCTTGGCCGAACAGCTCATAAAAGGCGTCAGCAGTATGGTCAGTTTGCGGTCTCTTTCCGAAGGCAGCGTACGCGCCGCCATAATCGCCGGCACCGAACAACCGAAACCAATCAGCATCGGCACAAAGCTGCGTCCCGACAGTCCGGCGCGCCGCAGCAGCTTGTCCATCACAAAAGCCACCCGCGCCATATAACCGCTGTCTTCCAGCATTGAGAGAAAGAAAAACAGCACCACGATAACCGGCAGAAAGCTGAGCACGCTTCCCACGCCGGCAAACACGCCGTCGACAATCAGCGAATTGACCACCGGATTCATGCCATAAGCCGTCAGAGCTTGCTCAACCCGGTCGCTCAACCATGAAATCAGACCTTCCGTCCACTCGGAAAGCCTGCTCCCGAACGGCCCGAACGAAAGATAAAAAATCAGAGCCATAATCAGCACGAAAACCGGCAAAGCCGTAAATTTTCCGGTCAGAATTCTGTCCAGACGCTCACTGCGCAGACGTTCGCGGCTCAAAACGGGTTTCGCCACACATTCGCCGCACAGTTTCTCAATAAACGAAAAACGCATGTCGGCCATGGCCGCTTCCCTGTCTAAAGCGCTCTCTTCCTCCATTTGCAGAACAATATGTTCCAGCGCTTCGACTTCGTTGCCGCTGAGCCGGAGCGACGTCAAAATCGGTTTGTCGCCTTCCGTCAGTTTGGCAGCGGCAAAACGTACCGGTATTCCGGCGGCGTCGGCATGATCCTCAATCAAGTGCACAATCGCATGTACACAACGGTGAACGGCGCCCTCATCCCTGCCGTCATAAGTGCAGAAATCGACTTTCTCCGGCACCTCGCGGTACCTTGCGACGTTTACGGCATGTTCGACCAGTTCGTCAATGCCTTCCTTCTTTGCCGCCGAAATCGGAATAACCGGCACGCCGAGCAAATGTTCCATTCTGTTAATGTCTATCGAACCGCCGTTAACCCGAACCTCGTCCATCATGTTCAGGGCAATGACCATCGGAATGTTCAAATCCAGCAGTTGCAGCGTCAGAAACAGATTACGCTCGATATTTGAGGCATCGACGATGTTGATAATGGCGTCAGGTTTTTCCTTCAACAGAAAATCCCGCGTAATCATTTCTTCGCCGGAATACGGCGACAGCGAATAAATGCCGGGCAAATCCGTTACCAGCGTATCAGGATATCCCCTGATAACGCCGTCGGTACGTTCAACCGTCACGCCCGGAAAGTTTCCGACCCGCTGGTTGGCTCCGGTCAGCTGGTTAAACAGCGTCGTTTTGCCGCAGTTTTGGTTGCCTGCCAAAGCAAAGCGGAGAATCCTGTTTTCGGGTACGGCTACGCCGCGTTTCAGACGCAGCCCGCTGTTTTCTCCTTTTCGCGGCAGCAGCGGCTTCCGCAGACTGCGGACGTCGACCGGACAGCTCTCGGCCTTATGAATGTCGGTTATTTCAATATTTGCCGCGTCCTTCTTGCGCAAAGTCAGTTCATACCCCCGGATTTTCAGCTCCAGCGGATCGCCGAGCGGTGCGGTCTTTACCAGAGTAATTTCCGTTCCCGGCGTTACCCCCATTTCCAGAATATGCCGCCGCAGCAAACGGTCCTTTCCGTTAACCTTTGTTACAACCGCGGTCATTCCCGGCGTCAATTTGTTCAAGGTTGCCATTTTCGTTCCCGTCAAACTTCAAATTCTTTTTTCAACTTATGCAAACTCAGTCAAACAATCAATCAAAATCTTCAAATCTGTTAAACTCCGTATCGAAATACCATACTATGCTTTTACCCGCTGGCCTAGAATTATATTAAAAAGGAAACAAAAATGATTTACGGATACATCAGAATATCGACAGACAGGCAAACTCTTGAAAATCAGGAATTTGAAATCAGAAACTTTGCCCAAAACCAAAACCTGCAAATAGACCGTTGGGTTAAGGAAACCATAAGCGGTACCAAAGACTTCGAAAAAAGAGAGCTGGGACGCCTTATCCGCAGACTGAAAAAGTCCGACATTCTGATCTGCTCGGAAATATCCCGTTTAGGTAGAAACCTTTTGCAGATTATGACAATTTTAAACATCTGCATTCAAAAAGAAGTTCAGGTCTGGACCATAAAGGACAATTACCGTCTCGGCGCCGACATCCAGTCCAAAGTCCTGGCTTTCGCATTTTCCCTTTCCGCGGAAATCGAAAGAAATCTCATCAGCCAGCGGACCAAAGAGTCGCTGGCTCGCCTGAAAGCCGGCGGCAAAAAGCTGGGACGCAGTTTCGGTTCCCGCAATAAAAAACATATTCTCGACGGCAAAGAACAGGATATCGTTGCCTTGCTGAAAAAAGGCGTTCCCAAAGCCCGAATTGCCCGCCTTCTCGGCGTCAGCACCTCAACAATTTACAATTTTCTGGAAAAACAGCTGCCCGGCTCAGAATTTATCAGACACAACCTTAGATATACAAATTCCAAATCAAACGAACATTAGATTTTTGTATATCCAAATTGCGGTAAAGAATCAAGACCTTTGTTGCGAAAAGTGCATATAATATAAGCTGTTTTTCTTTTTCCGCGATTATACCGTTTTGTCCGGCACATGTAGAAGTCTAATGTTCGTTAAATTTATATGGATTACTAATGATTGTCGGATACCTGGATATATCGGAAAACAACGTCAGCCGGCAGGAACAGCAGATTCTGCTTCAGGATTATGCATGCAGCACTCGTTGCCGGATAGACGTTTTCCATTGCGATTCTGACATCCGCAATCTGTATCAAACGCTCCAATCCGGCCGCCATACCGTGCTTGTTGCCAATATCGTCAGTCTGGGCAGTTCGCTCCGGGATATCAGAAACAACCTGCAGTTCATTGTCGACAACGGTCTGAGCCTCGTTTCCGTCAAAGAAGATTATACGGCGCGGCCAAACCAAAAGACCATGGATATTCTTCAGGGTTTCGACCTTGCCCTGAACATGCGCAAAAGCATGCAGTCCATCATCACGGCCAATTCTCTGAACCGCAAAAAAGCCGAAGGCATAACGCTCGGCCGCAGATTCGGCTCTCGCAATAAGAAAAGACGCCTTGACGACCGCCGCGAAGACATTTGCCAAATGCTTACCGACGGCATTTCCTGCACGCAAACCGCGCGGCAGCTTGGCGTTTCCAGAGCAACACTCTATGACTTTCTTCATCGCCACCCGGAAATTGCCGTTTTGCGAAAAGAGGAGAACCATGCACAAAACTGAAGCCATCTTTGTCAACCTTATAAGGAGAAAAGCGTGAAAACCTGTTTGATTACCGGCGGCGCCGGCTTTATCGGTTCGCACCTCGCGGACGAACTTCTGTCGCGGAACTGCCGCGTTGTCGTTCTGGACAATCTGTCATTAGGTCGCAAATCAAACCTGACCTCGGCAATGACAAACCCGAATTTCAAATTTGTTGAAGGCGACATTCTTGACGAAGACACCTTAAACGGTGTTTTTGCCCAAAACCGGTTTGACATGGTCTTTCATCTGGCTGCCAATTCGGACATCGCCCGCAGCCACGCCAATCCCGAAATTGACCTGAACATGACCTTTCTTACCACATTCCGCGTATTGGAAGCCATGCGCAGGCATAACGTCAAACGGCTGATGTTCGCGTCCACCTCCGCCATCTACGGACAAACCGGCGGTACAGAAGTCGGCGAAAACTACGGCCCGCTTTTTCCCGCTTCGCATTACGGCGCCTGCAAGCTGGCCAGCGAAGGCGTCATTGCCAGCTTTGCCGAAAACTATGGCATTCAGGCTTTCATTACCCGTTTTCCAAATGTTTGCGGCGAACGTACCACACACGGCATTTTGCATGACTTTGTCAAAAAGCTGCGGCAAAACCCGCTTGAACTGGAAGTCCTCGGCAATGGCAAACAGGCCAAGCCTTATCTTTACGTCAAGGATCTCGTCAACGCCATTCTGTTTGTCATCGACCACACCGACGACAAAATCAACTTTTTCAATCTGGGCGTTGAAGGACAAACCCCGGTTTGGAAAATTGCCGAAATGGTCATCTCCTCCATGGGATTGAATGCCAAAATCCGTTACACCGGCGGCGACCGCGGCTGGGTCGGCGATGTTCCCAAGTTCGCCTACAATCTGGAAAAGATTCATGCCTTGGGCTGGAGAGCCTCTCTGACTTCCGACCAGGCCGTCCAAAAAGCCATTGATTATATTTTGAAAGAAGACCTATGCAGCTTGTAATCTTAGCCGGCGGCAAAGGAACCCGCCTCGGCCTGACCGATATTCCCAAACCGATGTGTCCCGTTGCCGGGAAGCCGCTGCTCGAACGTCAGATTGAACTGGCCAAAGCTTACGGCATTGACGAAGTGTTCATTCTTTCCGGACATCTGGCCAGCGTCATCAGCGACTACTTCGGCGACGGTTCGAAATTCGGCGTTAAAATACATCACGTTGTTGAACCGTTTCCGCTCGGCACCGCCGGCAGTCTGAAACTGCTTCAGGGACGTCTGAAAGATCGCTTTATGGTCTTCTATGGCGACGTGGTCATGGATTTTAACCTGACCGCCTTTCAAAACTTCGACGCAGAAGACCCTTTGTCCGCCGGCACATTGCTTGTCCATCCCAACAACCATCCTTACGACAGCGACCTGGTCGAAACCGACCGTAACGGCAACATAACCGGTTTCCTTGCCAAACCGCATACACCGGACCTGCTTTACCGCAATTTGACCAATGCCGCTGTCTATATCCTGTCCCCGGAAGTTCTCAATTACATCGAAGACGCAAAAATGCAGGATTTCGGCAAAGACACCTTTCCGCGGCTGCTGCGGCATAACGTCCGGCTGCGGGCATATCAGACGCCGGAATTTATCCGCGACATGGGCACCAAAGACCGGCTGGCGCAAATATCCGCCGATGTTGACAGCGGCAAAGTCGCCCGGCGTAACCTTCGCTACAAACAAAAGGCCGTATTCCTTGACCGCGACGGTACGCTCAACGTCAACATGGATACTCATCCTGCCGTCGAAAGTTTCACGTTGCTTCCCGGCGTGGCCGAGGCCGTCCGCCGGCTGAACGAAAGCGACTATCTAAGCATTGTCGTTACCAACCAGCCGATGATTGCCAAGGGATTTGTAACCGAAACAGAAGTCGAGAACATTCATAAGAAGATGGAAACGCTGCTCGGCGGCGAAAAAGCCTATCTTGACAAAATATATTACTGTCCGCATCACCCTGACAAGGGCTTCCCGGGTGAGGTTCCTGAATTGAAAATCGCCTGTGAGTGCCGCAAACCCAAACCCGGCATGTTGCGAAAAGCAGCCGCGGACTTTAATCTCGACCTGTCGCAGTGCTGGATGGTCGGCGACAGCGACTGCGATACGCAGGCCGGCCGCGCTGCCGGCTGCAAATGCCTGCAAATCGGTTCGGAAGTTAAAGATTTATCCGAAGCCGTCAACATCATTTTAGGAGAAAAAGAATGATTATCGTCAGAACGCCTTTCCGGGTCAGTTTTGCCGGCGGCGGCAGCGATCTGGCCAACTATTACGAAAAATACGGCGGCGCCGTTCTTTCAACCGCCATCAACAAATACAGCTATCTCTGTATGCACCCTTACTTCTTCAAGGACGGCTATTTTCTCAAATACTCACAGACCGAACTCGTTGATAATGTTAACGACATCAAACACAATATCATTCGCGAAGTATTCAAACTTTACAACATCAGGGGCGTTGACCTCAACTCCAGCGCCGACATTCCTTCCGGCACCGGCCTGTCTTCGTCATCAGCCTTTACCGCCGGGCTCATTCACCTGTGCAACGCCTACAACGAAACCTACATGACCAAGGAAGAAATCGCCGAGCAGGCTTGCCATGTTGAAATCAACCTTTTAAACGAGCCTATCGGCAAACAGGATCAATATGCCTGCGCCTGCGGCGGCCTCAATTTCATCGAGTTTGAAAAAAGCGGCAAAGTCAACCTTGAAAAAGTTTACCTGACCACCGAAGGCTACGAACGGCTCGAAAACAACCTGCTGCTGTTTTATACCGGGCAAACCCGCGCCGCCGGAGACATTTTAAAAGAGCAGAAGAAAAACACCACCGACGACAAGAAGAAAATAGAAAATCTGCACAAAATGGTTCAGCTGGCCAGGGATCTGCGGGAAGAACTTCTCCGCAACAACATTGACGCCATGGGCGAAATTTTGCGCCGCAACTGGGAACTCAAACGGGAACTGGCCAGCGGCATTTCCAACGATTTTATCGACCGCAGCTATGAACTGGCCGTCAAGGCCGGAGCCGAAGGCGGCAAACTGCTCGGCGCCGGCGGCGGGGGCTTTATGCTGTTTTACGTCAAGGAACAAAACCACCAGCGCGTACGCAACGCTCTCTCGGATTTGAAAGAAATGCCGTTCAAGTTCGACAACAAAGGCACCACGCTCATTCATTATAACAAACATTCCCTGAAAGGACGCTTCTGATGCAGGATTTTACCCCTCGGATTGAAGAATATCTGACCAAGCTTAAAAATACCATAGACCGCCTGGACAGAACGGAAATCAACAATTTTATCAACCTGCTGCTCAAAGCCCGCGATGAAGACCGCACAATTTTCATCATGGGCAACGGCGGCTCCGCAGCCACCGCTTCGCATTATTGCTGCGATTTCAATAAAGGAGCGTCTTACGGCTGCGACAAAAGATTCAAATTCATCTGCCTGAACGACAACACGGCAACCATGATGGCCTACGCTAATGACGTTTCATATACAGACGCCATGGTTGAACAGCTGAAAAATTTCTTCAAACCCGGAGATTACGTCATCGGCATCAGCGGCTCGGGAAATTCCCAAAACGTCGTCAAAGCGATTGAATACGCCAACCAAAACGGCGGCACCACCATTGGCCTGACCGGCTATCAGGGCGGCAAATTAAAACAAATCTGCACCCATTCCGTCAATATGCGCGTTGACGATATGCAAATCAGCGAAGACCTGCATATGATGATGGACCACCTTTCCATGCGTGTCATTACCGGTAAGACATATTAATCAAGGAGTTTCCCATGACTGCATCGGCAAATTCCAATCCTGAACTCAGCGTCATTGTTCCTGTCTATAATGTCGCGCCGTATCTGAGAAAGTGTCTGGATTCGATATTAAATCAAACATTTAAAGACATGGAAATAATAATTGTTTCCGACGGACCGGAGGAAGATAACAAAATTTGCGCCGAATATGCTGCAAAAGATTCCCGTATTATATTTATAAAAGACATTGGCAAAGGTTTGGGCGGTGCCAGAAACGCCGGAATAGACATCGCCCGGGGTAAATACATTGCTTTTGTTGACAGCGACGACTGGCTGGAACCTGAAACTTATGAACGAGCATTGAGCTATAATAAAGACAGCGATATCATTATTTTTGAAGCCAATATTGTTAACCCGGAAAAAGAAAATTGGCAAGACATTAAAAAATACAGCCAACTTAATTTCAAGGGCTTACAAAAGTTAGATAATGAACATATCCTCAATACCAATGTGTTTGCTTGGAATAAAATTTTTAAAAAAGATATTATTAAACAACATAACATACGTTTTCCAGAAAACATGCAATACGAAGATTTTCCCTTCTTTTTCCACTACAGCTTTGTCTCACAAAAAGCATTCTATTTAAAAGAAAGATTATATAACTACACCCAGCGTAAAAATTCCGGTATGTCAAAAACAACAAGCGGTCAATACACACATATTATTGACCACTTAAATGGCTGTTATTTCCTTTTTGAAATTTTAAAAAAATCAAATGCAATAGCAAAACACGAAAAACTATTTGCTGAAATTTACGCCAAATGGATAGAAATCGGACTGGGGTACTGTCAAAAAACCGACAAACTAAATTTTTGTAAAACCGCATACAAAATTTGCAAAAAAATGCAGTTAAAAAATTATTCTATTCCGCTGCTGAAACTCTTAAAAAAGAAAAGATTCAAAGATATTATCGACGGATTAAAAAAAGAGAAGATCCTTTACCTGTTTAATTTTTTGCCAATACTAACAATTAAACACTACCCATCACAAACAAAAAAAATATTTTTGTTCGGACTCTTACCGTTAGTAAAGTTAAAAAAAGCACAATATAATCAGGAAGATAAACCTGCCAAGAACTTAAATCCCATGTTTTATGAGAATAAAGTATTTTGGGAAAATGAAAGAATTTATACCCTTCCGGCCAATTATAAAATTTATTTGGAAATAACCGGCAGTAATAACACCATAAAGCTGCAAAAGTTCAACGGGGGGGGGAATTACATATGAAGATAACAACTAATAATTCAAAAATTATACTCGGTAAAAACAATACCATCAGTCCGTGGGCTGCCTTACAAATAATAACCTATAACCCTCCCGGAAAAGAATCGCACGGTACTGTTATTATCGGGAATAATAATTGTTTTAACGGAAATTTCTTAATTATCCCCGGAGCAGACGAGGAAATGCCGGTGGTTATAGGCAATAACAATCTGTTTGCTGGGAATATACAATGTCAGGCAATATCACATCATCTTGTCTTTGATATGAACACCAAAAAACAACTTAATACCGAAAAAGGAATAAAAATCGGAAGCAACAACTGGTTTGGACAAGAAGTACTTATGCTCAACAAAGCTTCTATACCCGATAACTGTGTCATAGGCATCAGAAGTTTGATAAACAAATCATTCAGCCAAAATAACTCCCTGATAGCCGGCAGCCCGGCAACCACAAAACGCAATAATATCGGCTGGCATGAGTATTTAGATTCTTCCTATCTCCATACAGTCAATCCGCGCAAACAATTAAAAGGATAAGATCATGAAATTAATAAAAAAAGAATTTATTGAAACCAACGAAGGTATCTTAAAGAAAACTTATCTGATGCTTCCGCTCAAGAAAAAAAGTATCAAAAACGGCATAGAACGCAAATCAATCTTCGGCATACAATATTCAAAAAAACAATTAAAAACACAAAAAAAGAAAAGCCATAACGGCCTGAATATAGCATTTATTGTCGGTTGTAAAGACGGAAGAAGTGAAAGATATTCTGTACTGGACATATGCGATATTTTAGAAAAAAACAATATAAACACAGATAGGTACTATGCCCCTTTTCATGAGCTTACTGACAAAATTTCAGATTATGATTTAATTGTTATCTTCAGAACCGCAATCAGCATAAAATACAACCCAGAACTTTGCAGCATATTAAAACAGGCAAAACAAAAAAATATTCCCTTAGTTTACAGCGTTGACGACCTGATCTTTGATGAAAGTATCATAGACTACTATCCCAACACGGAAACATGGACCCAAGAAGACCGAAAGAACGTTCTGGATTCAATCTTCGGTTACAAATTTGCCATAAAACTTTGTGACTACGCCTTCATTACCAGTAATTACTTGTCCGAAAAAATATCAAAACTTGTACCTAAAACCTATATGTTTCCTTGCCTGATATCAGAGAAACAATTCAAAATTGCCCAGAAAATAAATTCAAAACACAAAAGACATAAAAAATACATCGATATCTGTTATCTCTGTGGAACACCATCTCATAACAGAGATTTCCCCTTAGCAGAAAAAGCCGTATACAACATCTTAAAGCAATACCCACAAACACAACTTGTTCTAGTCGGACCAATTGAAATAGATAAAAAATTCAAAAAAGAATTCGGAGAACGTATAATTCATCACAAATTAATGAGCTATACCGACTTACTAAAATTCACGGCACAAATGGACATTAATCTCGCTCCACTGGAAGCAGAAAATCCATTCACGAAATCTAAAGCTCCGACAAAAATTACAGAAGCTTCATTACTAAAAGTACCATCAGTAGCCTCCCCAATACCTTCTTATTGCGACTGCATAACTAACGGAGAAACCGGATTTCTAGCCAACACAGAAAAGGAATGGTTTGATGCTCTGTCAAAATTAGTAGAAGACAAAAATCTAAGAGAAAAAATTGCAGAAAATTCTTATAACTTTGTTATTAAGAACTTTTACATCAACAATCGAGCATCAGAAATCGTTAACACATACAAGAATATCATTCAGGAACAAAAAAACAAACAAATAAAGAACAACGAACCCTCAATAAGCCCAATCTTCAATATCAAACAACTGAACATTGCATTTTTAATCCCAGCACCTTTTCCAAACAGTGGCGGACATCGAAATATCTTCAGAGCGATATCCCATTTAAAACAATCCGGACATAAACTGTCCGTTTACTATACCGGTTCAGATATAGACGAAGATTTAATGAAGGAAAGCGTTTCCAACTGGTTTTATGATATGAGTGACGTAAACTTTATAAAATACAAAAACCACATGTCTTATCACGACATAGCCATTGCCACTTATTGGACAACAGCATACGAAATCAAAAAATTTGAAAATCAATTCAGATACATTTTTTACATGACCCAAGACAATGAAGCCATGTTCAATCCCATGTCATCAAATTATATATTAGCTGAAAATTCTTACCGGCTCGGATTTAACCACATCTGCTCTGGTCCTTGGATGCATAACTTTATTACAAAAAAATTTCAGGTTACATCTGATTATTTCCAATTCCCTGTTGATACCAGTATTTACAATACAAAGCAACCACGAACCAAACAAAACAAAAATATCATCTTTTTTGCAAAACCTGAAATGCCTCGCAGATGTTATGAAATAGGTATTCAGGCATTAAAAATTTTTCACGAAAAATGTCCAGATATAGAAATTATCCTTTTTGGTTCGTCCCAACTCGATAAAAACCAACTAAGTTTTCCATGTACCATCAAAGGATTGCTTCCTTCTCTTAAGGAACTGGCAAATCTATACCAAAATGCCGATTTCGGATTGGTATTCTCAACAACAAACCCTTCTCTCGTTCCTTACGAAATGATGTCATGCGGTTGTCCGGTAGGTGATTTACGACTGGAAGATGCTCTAACAAAATATGGCAACTCAGAAGAAAACATTTTCCTTCTTGATCCGTTACCTGAAAATATGGCATCAGAACTGGTTACCATATTCCAAAATCCAAATTTAATGCATCAAAAAGCACTAAACGGAAAAAATTTCGTTAAAGAAAATTTCCCCAATGAAAAAGAAATGGGAGAAAAATTTGAAAATATCATACTAAATTCCATTACCAAAGGAGAAAAATAAATGAAAATAGCTGTTACCGGCGCTAATGGATACATAGGAAAGCATGTCATAGAAGCATTAAAAAAAACAAAACATACAATTATTCCTGTTGACATAAATAAAACTTTTAACTGTATCACAACTGATATTCTTTCCGGTTCGCCCCAAATCTACCAATCCCTTCTCGCCCCCGATGCATTAATACATCTGGCTTGGAAAGATGGCTTTAATCATAATGCAGAAAGCCACATAGAAAACTTATACAGTCACTTTTTATTTTTAAAAAACATGATAGATAGCGGGTGCTCAAACATTACTGTCATGGGAACGATGCACGAATGTGGATTTATTGAAGGAATGATTGATGACTCAACAGCATGTAATCCTTTGTCTCTTTATGGAATTGCTAAAAATGCTTTGCGCCAAATGTTAACAGTATATACAAAAGATAAAAATATATCTCTAAAATGGCTACGAGCTTTTTACATCACAGGAGATGATCAAAATAACAAATCTGTCTTTTCCAAAATTCTGGAACTAGCACAACAGGGAAAAGAAACTTTTCCTTTTACCTCAGGAAAAAATAAATACGACTTTATAGAAATTAATCAATTGGCAGAACAAATATCCGCAGCCTCAATCCAAACGGAAATAACCGGAATAATCAATGTTTGTTCAGGAAAAGCGATTTCCCTCAAAGATAAAGTGGAAGATTTTCTTATACAAAATAATCTATCTATCCGGCCCAACTACGGAACATTCCCCGATCGTCCCTATGACTCAAAAATTGTCTACGGAAATACGGACAAAATCAAAAAAATTTTAGAAAAGCAGTTAAAAAACAACCTATTATCAAGGGATAAAAAATGTTAACTAAATTAAAATACAAATTATGGAAACATCTCAACAAACAATTTACCAATAACAAAGTGGAACAAAATTTGGAATTTCTTAACAACATTGTACAAAACATAAATAATACGACAATAAGTGCTGTTGACACCGCAAAACAGCTCATGATAGGAGTTAATGTTGATATCGTTGAAAAATTACTAAAAATAAATGAAGTTAATGTAGCTATTTTCCAATATTTAACTGGCATTGAATTTAATAAAGATTTTGTAAAAGAAAGAGAAATTGTATTTAAGCCTCAAAATACACCACCGGATCATTACAAGCGTTATTGTTTTGCACGTGACCGCTTAAAATCATCAGAAATAGTTCTTGATTGTGCATGCGGCTGTGGTTACGGCTCTTCTGTTCTAGCACAAAGTGCAGGCAAAGTCATTGGTATTGACTTAGAGCCAAACGTCATCAACTTTGCATCTAAAGTCTTTCAGAAAGACAATTTGCAATTTATCACTCAGGACGCCCAAAATTTAACAATAAATGAAACTTTTGATGCCCTAATTACTTTTGAAACAATCGAACACATCCCTCATCCCGAAATATTTTTAAAATCCATATTTCCTCATCTAAAACAAAAAGGAAAAATCTTTTGTTCTGTTCCTAATGAACATTGCTGTCCGTTTAACCTCAGCGGAAACAGTTTTCATATGCGTCATTACACATCAGAACAATTTCAGAAACTAATAACCGATGTTGGATTTTCAATTGATGAGATACACGGACAAAACTTCTCAAACGGATCTGAGATTGATGATTTTGATGATAAAAACTCCAACGTGATCATCATTATCGCCCACAAACCATAATCAAAGTATCAGGAAAGGCACGTCTCTGTGTCTTTCCTGATACTCCGTCAAAACTTGACCCGCAGGCCGGCATTAAACAAATATGACGAATATGCCTTCCCTGTTTCAAGAGTCAGTGCGCCATACAAGTAGGCATCATCCGTTATTTTGGCATTAACGCCGAGAGACGCTTCAAATCCCGGGCCGCTGAGATCGGAAGTCGTCAGGTCGACATCGGCAAATCGCAGCTTCGTCCGTCCAAGCCATTCATTATAAACCCCCAGTTCGACAAAAAGTTTCCACGCTGATTTTGCGCCTTCGGGAAGATAAGAGGTTTGCACGTTTAACTTCGTAACCATCGAATGAGTATTGTTTACCCGACCGGTCTCGCCGTTGTCTGTGCGAAAATTTTTTGCACCACCCCGAACATAACGCAATTCAAACTTCGGCTCAACGGATATGACAGAACTGCCGACATTTATAAAATCGGGCGCATTCCATTCAAAAGGGCGCCCCGTTTCGGCACTGAAAGCCCAAAAATTGCGTTTAATGTCATAGGCGTTTATGCCGTCATTGCTGAAAATATTGTCCAAATCGGTATGAACCCAGAAATGACGGGCTGTCAAATCGACAAACCAGTCCGTATCATTCTGAATCCAGGTTGCATACAGACCAGCCACCGGCGTTTTGGTATGACCGCGGGCATCTGAAGGGGCGGCTTGAAAAACCCGAATATTGTCGGAACTCAGATAACCGCCCATGGCACCGAAATATGTCCGACCGCCGAACAGTTCGCTCATAACGTCAATACCGCCTTCCATTCCCAGCAAATCCATTCTTGCTCCCGTTTTTTCATGAACCCGCAAATGCTTCCCGTATCCGCGCACCCACACGCCGGCCGGAGCATTCGGATTATCGCCGTGCAAATCGCCGAGCCGTTTGCGCAGCTCGTTCATTCCAGCATTAACAATAGACAGATGCAAAGACGGAACCCCTTCAACCGATTTCGCCGTTTTGGTCAAATCCCCTGCCGTTTCCAAATACCAGTTTGTATCTGCCTCCCGAATCAGATCATATTCATAAGCACCGATATCAAGCTTATTCCCCGACAGTTCAAACTCGGCATCGCTGACCGCCTCTTCCATATTGACGACTTCTATCTTCTGACGTGTCGGGTTAGTCCCGACCGCATCTATATCCAAAGTGATGTTCCCTGTGGCCAAACCGGTAACTCGCAGCAAATCGGATACCGTACCGTCCGTCTGTAGTCCTACAACTGCCGTACCGTCCGAAATCAAATTCTCAACCGTCAGCGTATTCGGCGAAAACGCGCCCAAACTCCGCAAATCCAAACGTCCGTTCTTTTCCAGATTCAGATTGCCGAACCGGGCGCTGCGTGCAAAATGCAAAACCGAACCATTGGCTACGGTATTCTTCCCGCCAAAAAAATTGTCCGCGTAAACAAGCGTAGTCCCCGCCGACTGATTAAACTCTCCCCGAAAAAGCGAATTATCTGCATTTTCTCCGAAAACAAGCGTATTCCCGCCGGTTTTATTGATAACGCCCGAACCGGAAAATCCACCGTCCATAGCCAGCACATTGGCATCACCTTGAATATTTACAACCGTGCCTCCGCCCGTATTAAGGTAGATGTCCGCACCGCCTTCGCTGGCGTCTTCCGCCTTATTCCCGCTGAACAAAATATCGCCCTCGGTCGTATCCAGATTCAGGGTGCCGAGCGTAAAAACCGCACCGCCGGCAGAAGCTTTGTTATTGGTAAACGAAGAACCTCCGCCAATAGTCATATTGCCGAAATTCATAATTCCGCCGCCGTATAATGCCGTATTGCCGTCAAATTTTACATTTTTCAAAACCGTATTCAGACCGGAAGCATATAAGGCGCCGCCATAGCCTTTATCGGCACGATTCCTCGAAAAGGAAGCACCGTTAACAGTCAGAGGTACCGATGAAGATGCAGCAACAGCACCGCCATTGCCATTTTCCGCAACATTTTCCGTAAAAGAAGCATTGCTGACGGTAATATCGGCACCTGACGCAACACTAATGGCGCCGCCATTATCAGCAGCCCTGTTTCCTACAAACAAACTGCCACCGGAAACCGTCAAAGCAGCATCCGTAAAAATTGCACCGCCGCTGCCTTTTTGGGACTCGTTACCGGTAAATTTCGTACCATCTATCTGCAATGTGCCGTCGCTGTGAACTATGGCGCCGCCGTCGCGAACAACTGCATAATTGTTTTTAAACTCGCTGGCAGCAATAATACTTTCGGTGCTCCCTCTTCTCAGCTTGACAGCCCCGGCTTCCGTTGCATAATTGTCAGCAAACAGCGCATTAACGATATTCAGCTTGCCGACGCTGTTGATTGCACCACCGTAATCCGAAACGCCCTGGGAATTAATCGTGGTATAATTGCCGATAAACTGAGTGTCTGCAACCGTTAAAGAAGCATTATTGCCGGACGTATAAACGGCTCCGCCTTCCGAAGCTCTGTTGTTTTTGAAAACGCTTCCGCTTATCCGGGCCGTCCCCGACGAATTAATCGCGCCGCCGTAAGAAGAAACGGAACGGTTACCGTCAAAAGTCGAGTTTACAATACTCATCGTACCTGAACTGTTAATCGCGCCGCCGGAACCGGAAGCCGTATTATTCAGAAAAGACGTATCCGAAATATCCAACACTTTCGAATTATAAATTGCCCCGCCGACATCAGCCCTGTTCTCCGAAAAGGAACTGTTGCCTTGTATGATCATATTGCCGAGATTAACAACCCCGCCGCCATAGCCATTGCCGGTTCTTTGCTCAAAGGCGACGGAAGTTATCGTCAAATCCTGCGCTTCGCCCAACCCCAAAGTCCCGTTGGCAACTGCACCGACAGTCCCGGACGTAAACACCAGATTGCTGATTTCGGAACGAACACCGGTACCGTTAAAGGCAAGCGAGCCTGACAATACCGCCGACGGATTTCCGACTATCGCCGCACTGTTTTTGACATTTCCCGAATCTGCCGAAGTGCCGGAGATTTCAATTTCATACATATCCCCGTCCTTATTGGCATTGGCCTCCGCAATGGCCTTGGCAAGCGTCCCTCCCTCCGGAACGGTATAATCAGCGGCAAAAACCAAAGACGGAACCAATACAAAGGTTGAAATCAGAACAATATCAACACACACAAACATTCTCCCTCATTCTCTGCTGAAACAACACAGACACAAATGGGATATGGTGCAGGTAAGAAATAATTCAACAATTTTACAACCTAACCTTTTTTCCATAATAATCAGGCAAACAAAAAAGGCCTTGAGATTTCTCTCAAAGCCTTTTTTTCTGTTGGTTGCGGGGGCAGGATTTATTCCCAAACGCACAACTAAACCCTTGAATTTTATAAATTTTATTTTTTATTTTAATGCCATCTAATACATTTTGCTGTATCACTAAACTGTCACAAATTTATATGATTTTTAAATCAATGTCAAAATAAAAAAATTACATTTTTTAATCATTTTAGATAAATAATTTTGAATATAAAAACGCAGTTGTGTTATTATATGTTTGTTGCTGGTGATGACAGGAATATCCATCATCGGCAGATGTTCCAAAATCTGTACAGATAAAAAATAATAGTGGTGGTGTAGTGATTCTCCTACCGCTATAAAAGTTTATTATTTAAGAGGATTTATTATGAATGTATTTATAACCCTAAACCCACATATTGAAAACCTATCAAGGAAGAAGTTAATTAAAGATTTTAGATTTATATTGCAGAAATATTATAGAAAAATATTAGGCCCAAGATATTATAAACATAAAGATAAACAATACAAAATAGGGATTTTTCAAGAAGATGGTTTTAGTGAGTTTATCCAACCGCATTTACATATTATAATAGATATTTCATCAAAATATATAAACTCATTTTATGTTTTCATAAAAGAAAGTTTATCAAGATTATATCCATCATTAACAAGTGATTTGCAAGTTATTAAAAATACAAAAAAGGATTTAGAGAAAGTATATTCCTATTGTTTAAAAGAAAATAATCCCATTATAACACAAAACGATTTATACGAAAGAATTACAAACTTTAATTGATAAATATTGGTATAGCCAAAGGTAAATTATGGATAATAAACAAACACAGAAGAAATCGCTAAAAGATAAAATCAAAATGCTAATGAATAAAAATAAGCAGATTGATGATGTGATGGATGTTAGCCCATCGCAACAAAAACAGCATCTTCAACAGCAAAAAGATGATAATAATGATGAATTGAGAAAAATCCGCTCTCAAAAATATGAATTAGAGCAAATACAAGAAAATATTGATTACATTAAACGAACCTATTTGTATTTGAAAAAATTAGGTATTGTAAAATCGCAATATGATTTTAGCAGTAATTTTCTTAACAGAACAAATCATTACTTATCAATGATTATTTGTGAGGAACGGAAGCCATCTATTGAATCCGTTAATGTATTGGTTAAAAATCTAATTGAAATAAAAAATGTTTTTGAGGATTTAGATAATAAGAACGCAGAAATCCGCATCCTGAACGATATTATCAATAGAGGGCATCAAATTATAACTGAACGCCTTTTAGGTTACTTATAGGGCTTAAAATGCTATTATCAACGGCATATAATGAATTGATGCACCACCGCCCTAAAAATTCATACAGATTGTTGGATGGCAAAATATTTATAGATTCTGGCTGGATTGCATTAGCCATTTTTCAATCATTAAACAGGCAAAATTTTGGTGTAGTAAGATTCTATGACGGAAAATATTTTGTGATAGAGATTTAAAAAGGCTTCATATTTTTATGAAGCCTATATTTTTATATGGATTTCATAATTTTTTTCTTTTCCTGTTCAAATTCCTTTTCTGTAATTATTTTTTTCTCTCTTAATGAATGAAGTTTCTCTAACTTTTCAAAATTTAACATAGATTTATCATTGTTAGAATTTACTTTATTTTCACTTTCTGATTTATCAATCCAGTTATTTGGTTGCCATACAAGTGATAAAATCAAGGCAATAATCCAAGTAAAACCCAACAACAAACCAACCCAACTTAAGATGCTTATTGTGGTTAATTCGCTATTGGATATACCACGATTCTTAGCAATAATAACAGGCAATCGTATAATGAAGATTATAATTGCCAAAAGTATGAGCCAGAAAACTATTCCTTCAATATTCATATCTATAACATCTTTTGCTTTTAATTTTTAGATAAATCCTGATTCGTTTTTAGTTCTCTTGAACCATTCTTTATTTGAAGGAATTGATAGGAAATCATCCATACAGCAATTTCTCGTAAAAATAAAATTCCAATAAAAGCAGCCCAAGCAGGAACTGTATTTTTGTATTTTTTAGTTTCAAATTTTATGGCTAAAATGGTAAAGACGACAGCCGTTAATAAGCGATAAATGATTCCTGCTATATCTAATACCTCTTTACTTTCATTAAATGAAAAAATGACGCCATAATAGATGATAAAGACAAGAAAATATCCTAATGTTATCCCAAATGAAATGGCAACATTTTTCCAATTTACTCCCATCTGTTTCGTTGAAGCTGTTACCTCTTTATTATTTAAAATCTCTTTCTTTTTAATATCAAATTCTTCTTGGGTTAAAATACCTTTTTCTTTCAACTCATTTAATTTTTCTAATTGTTCTAAATCCATTTTTAAACTTCCTTTAATTCTGTTATAACAAAAAAGCCACCTTGATGAGAGGTGACTGGAAGTTCATACCTATTAAAAGTAATAGTGCAGTATATTCAATATATTCTACTGCCTTCCAGTCATTAGACCAAAAGGCAGTTTTTACATCTGCATAAACAGAAAACTTTTAGAGGGTATGAAACCTCACAACGGTAATCAGCCGTTGCACCTTTAAGTTATTTCATAAAAAAATGAGAGTCAAACAAAATTCATCAATGAATAAAAATACATAAAAATATTCATTATTTTGCTAACACATTGAAAACAAATGAAAAATAATTTTAAAAAGAGACTTGGCACCATTGATTTTATATGATAATGTATAATTATAATATAAAAACAAATAAAGTTATTCATTAGGAAGTAGAGAAAATGATAAACCGAGCTGTTGTTGATGATAAGAAAATTAAAGCCATTTTTAAGTATATTGATACTCTTAATAATGCAAAACAAATTAAAATGATGTTCCGCTTTAATTTTCTCTGTGGTATGCGATGCATCAATTTTGCATATCTGCAGGTTAAAGATGTTTTGAATGATGATAACTCTGTTCGGGATATTATTGAATTAACCCCTGATAAAAATAAAGGCTCCAAAAATGCAAAATATTATGTAAATGATGAAATGAAGAAATATATTAAAGAGTATTTGAACGGTTTTAATCTGGAAAATCGTGATAAATTCCTATTTACATCCCAGAAAACAAATAAACCGTATAACAGGAACAGCATCAGCCGCATTTTTACATCCATCTACAGAACTTTTAATATGAATTGTTCATCTCACTTTGGTCGTAGGTCGTTCATCACATCTCTATTAACTAATGGTATTGATATTACTACGGTTAAAACTCTCGTAAACCACAAAAACATCCAAACAACAAGCATCTATTATAATGAAAATGAGAATATGCTGAAAAATGTTGTTAATCAGCTACATATATAAAAATTAAATCTGTTAAAGAATAGAAAAATCATCTATTCTTTAACTGTTCCAATGAGTTTTCTAAAATAGGATATTTCAATTTGCAGATTTCTTTATACAGAATTTCAATAGGAACTTCACCGCCATAAACTTTTTCACCAATGTCATCTCCACTCCAACCGCAAATCGCATTTTGATATTCTTTCGGCACGCCGCAATTTCGTAACGATTGTTTTACAAGATGTCTAAAGCTATGAAAAACTTTTGATTCTTGTGTAATGCCAATTTCTTCCAAATATCTTGCAAACCAAGCACTCATTTTTTTATTATACTTATTTTTCGGGCTATATGACAACTTATTAAACAATAACTGTTGTTTGTTTTTCTTTTGCTCATTTACAAAATCAATAAATCCAAGTTCAATAAGTTTAGGGTGAACAGGAACTTTTCTTTTAGAATTTTGATTTTTTAAATGTTGTGTTTCGCCCTCATCAGTTACATTAAAATAATATATATTTTTCTTTTTTTGAATATCCCCTACAAATAACTGGCAAATTTCATTTAACCTCATTCCCGTGAATAGAGCAATTAAGGGTATCCAAAATCTATGAAAATGGTAGATGTCATCTTTATTAGGATATGTTTTAGCATTAAAAATTTTAACTAACTCACTACCAGAAAAGCTTTCTCTTTCTTTGCCCTTTTCTTTTTTAGGTATATCAATATCATATTCAAATGCTTCTGTAATATACCGCCGTTTTTTCGCAAATCTTAAAAACTCTTTAAAAGTCATCAAGTGATTTCTAATAGATGCCGTTGATAAAGTTTCATACCCTTTTTCATCAGCTTCATTAACCAATTTTAATAATGAAGCATTATTGTAGCGGTCTTTCCACCTTAACGGAACTTTACTAATCAATTTACATACTGTTAAGCAATGTTTATAAGTAATATCTTCAAGAACAGGATTTTTCATTAAGTAAAAAACAGTTTCCAAATATCCCCGATTCTGATTGATGGTTGTTTCTGTAATTTTCTTAAAACCCCGTTTATATTCGGCAAAATCATCAAACAAATCACTCCATTTAGTTTTAGATTTAATAGGCGCAGTAAGTTCTTGTTTCTTCTCATCCTCAATAATATGAATATATTTTTTTATTCTGGGGTCTCTACCTGAAGCTGGCTGTGGTATAATACCTGCCATATAACCAAATGAATAATAAATATGTCGTTCAAATGTAAATAACGCATTTCTAATTTTCTCTAATGTTTCCTTATTTAAAACATCACTAAAATCTTCTGTTTTTAATTGATTTAATACTTTTAATATTGAAATATCAGTATTTTTGTCATCTAATAAATGTTGCAAATATTCAGCAATATATTTAGATACATTTTCGGCGGTTAATACTTTTCTTTTTGAATATGGCGGAATATTCAAATAATCTTTTGTAGCTTCATAAGCTTCGGGGTCTATGCTAATATCCTTGTAATTAGCACGCCCGCCTTTTATTTCAATATAATTTTCATCAAAATATTTGTCGGCTTGTTTTAGGCGGTTTAAGCATACTCTTTCAATATCCACATCATCAAAAACCAATTTACCGTCTTTAATTTCCATATCCACACCTTCTAATATTTTTATATACGCATCTACCCTAAACGATTCTAATCGTAGTTTTTTTATAGCATCTAAATATGAATTTGTTTTTAAGCTAAATCTAAATTCTTTTTTATGCAAAAGATATTGAAATTGTCGTGGGATAAATGCACGGATGTAGTAGGTATGATTTCGCAAATAAAGTCGTGGATATTTGGAACACATCAAGCACCTCTGCTGTATCACCCTGCTGTTACAGGTGGGAAATTACACCATTGGCACTAAGAACAAAAAAATAAACCCCAAGAAAATCAAGGGGTTTAAGTATGTAATGGTTGTGCTTTCAAGCCAAAATGAGGAAAAATATAAGAAATAACGCCCTGATTTTGCATAATATTAAAAAATATCAAACCTTTACCCCAAATTCGCCACCTCAGACCTTTAAAATCTTAAGACATGGTCTGTATTTCCATATACAATTTATTTTTCAGCAACTTGCAGGTTCTTAGTAATATCTATAAAGAAATCCTTACTCCACAGGTCTAATTTATGGGACTCGACAATAAATGGCAAAACATCTTGTTTGGCCTGCTCATAATTAATCATCTCAAATCGCTCTTTAAGCATTTCTTGAAGTTTTTCTAATGTTAGCGTTTCACTGTTTTTCCAAGCGCCGGAATCTTCCAGCCTTGCCTGCAAATGCGGCAGATTAACCTTTGCCCGCCGTGAGAGATAAAATACATAATCATATAAATCCCGTCCTTTAACCCGATTCTTCCATGAACGGCAAATAACCGCATGAATTTTTCCGGCAAACAAAGATGGCATGTCATAAAGCTTAACCTGATATGGCGATGGCAGCAACCGGTATTTATTTTCAAATTGCGCAAAAGCCGGCGGATTGGTGGCAACTTCAAACTTTATTTTTATAACTTCATCAGGATTGATGCTAATATTTTGGATATCATAGATATTTAAGATATGCTCTTTGGTATTTCCTTTCAAAAAGGCCGATTTTATTGCTGAATCAACATTTTTTTGCTTTTCTTCAATAAAAAACTTCAACCCCAACGCCGCCAATTCGCTTTCCAAACCGGAAAAATAGCGTTTCAACTGAAAATCCGGATTAGGCATAACCAATGAAAAATCCAAATCTTCAGAAAATCGGTCAAGTCCGTAAAAAATACGCAACGCCGTACCGCCGTAAAAAGCTGCGTGCTTAAAAAATCCGGCCCGGGACAAACCGCACAAAGCCACTTCTTGCACGACTTCTTTCAGTGCATTTTTCTTTTCCTCAATGGTATTAGACGGATAATTACCGAGCATCTGCTCCAAAACAGTCTGCATTATTTATTTCTCCTGATTAACTTGCTTAAAAGTTTGAGATTACTTGCACGATATAACGGAGCCAACTCATTTAAGCTATTCATATTGAGTCTCCAAAATTCCTGCTCATCAATTCGCAAATCATCAAATAAAAGAGCACATAATTCGCTCAAATTTTTAGCCGGCGGCAAAGAATAAAGCTTATCGCACAAAGCCTTTTCAGGAGTGGCAATTTGATAAGAATAGCCGTTCTCTTCATGCAGCAAAATTCCTAACGGATAAACTTCAGACGGAATATCTCTGTATGTGAAAATACCAAAATGGTTTTGATACTGCTTTGCTTTTCTTTTATTGAACGTTGCCGAAGTATAAGTCCGATAAACAGCCTCGGGAATGAGAGAATACACAGCCAATGCATAATCAAAAGATAAATACGATGGCCCGAAAATTCTGCCGGCCAGATATTTGCCGGAAACATTGGCATCGGTTTCATAAAGCCCGCGAGCAACCTGTACAAGCCGCCCGTCTCTTACTTCCCGCCGGATTTTAGCTTTTATATTGCTATAATCATGAAACTTAAGCATTAAATCATCAAACGAATATATCATATTTCCTCCAGATAGTTCTATAATATAGCACTTTCTGAAGAAAATCAAGAACTTTGTTTATACTGAAAAAATATAACATGAAAAATTTTAAGGAATTATATTATAAAGACGAAGCATTTTACGCTTGTATAATAACCTTTTTTCAGAACTAATACCTAATTCATTAAAAATATAATCTTTTATTATAAAATCAAAAATATGAACTAAATCAGCCAAAGTTTCCAAATTAATATTGTCATTAAGATGGTTATAAAAATGTTCAACAATACCTCGTAAAGTTGATATTCGAGCTCCTCTGATATCGGGTTTCATTGCATCCTTAGGTTTGAGCGTAACGTATTTTAGCTTATCATCTAAAAATTTATTAAATGATTTTTGCTCTTTTTTTTCCAAATCTTTTATATAGTTTTCGATTGCATTTGAATATGCCGTATTTTTTGTTTTTTTAGATGTTAATTCTCCAATGGCTTTTAAGCCATCTATTGAACGAACTAAGGAATATTGCGTTAAATATTCTCCTCTAGCATTATTTGATAAAATAAAGAAGAAATTATCTAGTAGTTTTTTCTTTTGAAATAAATTCGTAAAAATCGTTTTCCATTCGTTATCATCAAAAAGTCCCTGCCAAAATGGCATCCACGGATATTTAGTAGCTTTTTGCGTTTCAACAATCATCTCAGGAAACAAAAGGTAGCCTCGACCACCTTTTTCATAATTTAATGTAACAAATTCTGTGTTCATAGTAAAATTATCAGCAAGACACATAAATACGTTTTTTAATAAATAATTAAGAGAGGTTATGTCCTCAATTTTTTTTACAGGATAAGAAATAACAAGAGAATGGTGAATACCTTTATGAAAGTACAAATCATCTTTATAAGGCGAAACAACTTTATTTAATTGAGAACATAAGTCATTAAAATCCTTATAACTGATTTTTCTACTGGGAAGCAGAATGTTTTTAAAAAAATCCTCATTTAAGTAATATCCGCTACATTTTTCATTAAATAATATGCTTTTCTTCTTACCAATCTTTATGGGCTGTTTATTATGATGATATGAAAGTCTGCCTTTATAAAGTTCCGGACAACAAAAATCTTCTAATCCACTATATTGAATTTCAATATTTTTGAGTTTTTCGTCTTCATAGTGCTTCTCGATAAATAGAATAGCTGTAAAAAGTATCCTTGTTGTAGAAAAAGAATTATGTAAAGGGAATGTAGCCTGAGTATTAAACAAGCTAACATTATAATGGTTCCCTGTTTCTTCACAAAAAACACTCCCTCGTATTTTTTTTGTTTTATGAATATCATTACTGGAAAAGGATTTAATTTTTCGAATAAAAATATTTTCACGGGTGTCATTTCCAATTAAATCCAAATAAAATTCTTTTTTGGGAGTATAAACCAAATGCCCGGTATATTTATTTTCGCAGCCTTCTACCTCAAATTCACCATAAAATTTATAAGACTTAAGAAATGAAATATTACTATCTTCCATCTTCTACCTCTCCCTCAAACTTTCGTTAAGATATTTCATGACCGGGGAGAGGAGATATTCAATCACGCGGCGTTTGCCGGTTTTGATTTCGGCGGTCACGCTCATGCCGGGCTTGAGCTGAATAATCTGCCCGTCCGCTTTGATTTTGTTATCCAAAAGCGTCAGCCGGGCATTAAACACCAGCCCGAGCTTTTCATCCTGTATCGCGTCGCCGGAGATATTGCGCACTTTGCCTTTGATTGTGCCGTATTTGGTGAACGGGAAGCTGTCGATTTTAATTTCCACATCCTGCTCCGACCGCACAAAGCCGATGTCTTTATTCAAAATCTGCACTTCCGCTTCAAGTTTATAATCTTCCGGCACCAGATTCATAATCGGCTTGGCAGTCTCCACCACACCGCCCTTGGTATGATAAACCAACTGCTGCACATAGCCCGACAGCGGCGCCTTGACCACCGTCCGTTTTAAAGCCTCCTGATACTTAATCAGCTCCTGCTGATAAGATTCAAGCTGCTCGCGGTTTTCGGTCAATTCCTGCATCAGGTTCTTGTCAAACTCGGCCAGATACTGCCGTTTTTGCTTTTTCAGCGATTCAATATTTGCTTCGGTCTCCGCCATTTTCTTAACCTGCACGTTACGCTGCTCCTGCAGGTTGGTCAGTTCTTCTTCCTGCTCCAGAAAAGTCAGGCGTGCCAAAAGTTTCTTATCCACCAAAATCCGCTTTTTCTCAATCCGCTCCTCAACGCTCGGCAGCAGTTTCTCAATCCGGTTCAGCTCGGCCTGAATGGTGTCTTTTTCTTTTTCGGCCTTTACGATTTGCCCGTCCAAAACCTCAATCTGGGCTTTTTTCTCGGTCATCTGGCTTTTAAGAAGATCCTTGTGCATTTTAATCAGATATTCGTCAATCTTCGGATTATAACTGAAATTCGCCTCCGGATTATCGGTCAGCAGCGCTTTCAGGCGGGCAACGGCGATTTCCAAGGCCTCAATCTCGTTTTCCACCCGGCTGATGTTGGCCAAAACCTCGGTCTGATTAAATTTAATCAGATCCTGCCCTTCTTTCACATATTGCCCCTCTTGCACATAGATTTCTTCAATCTCGCTGTCGGTCAGGGTCTGGATGGTCTTGATATTTGAAGCCGGCATCAGCTTTCCGGCCGAAGTGGCGATAATGTCGATTTTACCCAGGATTGACCACAAAATCAGCACCGTAAACATCAGCATGATGACGTAGGTCAGCAGCCGCGCGGCATGAGACGGCGGCATCTCGGTAACTTCCAGCACCGCCGGCAGAAACTCTTTTTCATGCTCGTTCATCCCTTTGATTTTGCTGTCTTTGGCAGCTTTCTCCTGCAAAAGCGCCAGTTTGGCAATTTCCCAATATCTTTTCAGCTGTTCCCACATCGTCCATCACTCCGCCGCCACTTCATTCGGAACAATCGGCGCGGTCTGGCTGTTCCACAAATAAGCATAACGTCCGCCGCGTTTTAACAATTCGTCATGCGTGCCGGTTTCGGTAATCTCGCCTTTTTCGATGGTGATAATCTGGTCGCAATCACGAACGGTGGACAACCGGTGTGCAATCATAAACACCGTTCGCCCTTTGCAGATGGAGGCCATATTCTGCTGAATAATCCGCTCGGATTCATAGTCAAGCGCCGAGGTTGCCTCGTCAAAAATCAAAATCCGAGGATTGTTGACCAGCGCCCGCGCAATCGCAATCCGCTGTCTTTGCCCGCCGGATAAAGAAGCACCGCGTTCCTCAATAATCGTATCGTATCCGTCCGGCAGCTCGGTAATAAACTCATGCGCCCCTGCCAACTTAGCCGCAGCAATAATCCTGTCCATCGAAATTGCCGGATTGGTTAGGGCGATATTTTCGCGCACGCTCTTATTAAATAAGTAATTCTCCTGCAACACCACGCCGATTTGCCGCCGGAGCCACGCCGTATCAACGGTGGAAATGTCAATCCCGTCAATCAGCACCTTGCCGCTCTCAGGAATATACAGCCGCTGGATCAGCTTGGTCACGGTCGATTTTCCCGAGCCGCTCGGCCCGACAAAGCCGATTTTCTGCCCGGCTTTGACTTTGAAGTTCATCTTTTTCAAAATCTCCGGCCCGTTCGGCACATAACGGAACGTAATGTCTTTAAATTCCACATCGCCTTTAATCTCCGGCATCGAACCTTTGGACAGGGTTTCGGTATTTTCGGCCGGATTGTTGAGAATATCAGACAGCTTTTCAATTGAGATTTTAGCCTGCTGGAAATTCTGCCATAACTGCGCCAAGCGTAAAATCGGCTGCGTTACCCGCCCGGATAACATGTTAAAGGCAATCAACTGTCCGACCGACAGTTCGCCTTTCATGACCAACCTCGCGCCGATCCATAACGTCAGCGCCATCGTGATTTTTTGCACCAACTGCACGAGCTGCCCGGCGATGTTGTTGATATGCGATGCCCGGAACGATGACCCGACGTATGCCGCCAACTGCTGTTCCCAACGGCGTTGCATCTGCGGTTCAACGGCCAAAGACTTAACCGTTTCCACGCCCGAAACCGCCTCCACTAGAAAGCATTGATTCTCCGCCCCGCGCTGAAACCGCTCGTCTATCCGCGCCCGCAAAATCGGCGTAAAGAACAAAGACAGCAGCACATAAAACGGGATTGAGAGCAAAACCAGCAGCGTCAGAGTTTTGGAATAAAAGAACATCACCGTAAAAAAGATAATGGTAAAAAAGAAGTCGATAATCAGGGTTAAGGTCGAACCGGTCAAAAAGTTACGAATACTTTCCAGCTCATGCACCCGCGCCACCGTATCGCCGACCCGCCGCACCCCGAAATAAGACAGCGGCAGCCGGATAAGATGTTTGAACAAACTCGCGCCCAGTTCCACATCCACCCGGGTGGTCGTGTGCGAGAAAGTATAAGTTCGCAGCCCTCCGAGCAGAGTCTCAAAAATCCCGATACAAATTAACGCCACCATCAACACGTCAAGGCTGGAGAGCCCGCGGTTAACCAGCACCTTGTCAATCACTACCTGAAACAACAGCGGCGACACCAGCGCAAACAACTGTAAGAAGAACGAGGCCAGAATAACCTCGCCGAACAGCCTGCGGTATTTAACCACCGCCGGAATAAACCACGAAATGTCAAACTTGCGGTTTTTGCCGTTGATAAACTCACGGCAGGTAATCATTAAGAGCCTGCCGTTCCATCTGTCCGTAAATTCTTCTTTGCTCAAAACCTCCGGGTGGTTGCCTTTGGCGGGGTCTTGAATTAAGGCCTTGTCTTCCGCCACCTTGCCGAGAATAAAATAAGCACCGTCTTTGCTCTGGGCGATTGCCGGCAGCGCCGTCTTGTCCAGCCGCTCCCACTTGGTCTCGACAAAGCGGGTTTTGAAAGAAAATTCTTTGGCCAGTTGTAGCAGTTCATATTCTTCAAAATGCGAATTCTGCCGGTCATATTTATGCTTGATTTGCTCAGTCGACACCGGCTTTTCAAAAAAATTGGCCATAATCGCAAAACAGGCCAGCCCGGTGTCAATGTCTTGAAAAGAAGTATTATCCATGGTTGCTCACAAGTCAGTTGCAAAGCTTTAATAAAAAATATCATAAAGAGAGGAAAACAAAAAATAAAGCAAAAATTTACACTTATTGATAAATAGTTTCCGTCATAAGAATAATCTGAAGTTTTATCCACTGGGGCAAAACAAGTACCACTAACGGTTTAAGGAGAAAACTAACAAAACATTAATAGAACGATAAAAATAAAAAATAATTTTCTTGCATAATTAAAATTATAGAGAGAAACTAATTGCAAAATTACTCTTAACGAGAGAGGTTGGAATGAACTGTTATACGGAACGGCCAATTAACGGCCATCCCCATGGACTGCCTCCGTCGGACATTGTTTCAGGTGTTTCGTTTGTTTCGGCTGCCTTTCAGATTTCAAATTATGTTTTCAAACATCATCAAACCTTTGCCGCTCACCCGGCAAAGGTTTTGTTGTATATAAATCAAATTAAGTAGGAATTGTAATATGTTTTTTAAAAAATATGACTTATATGAAAATAAACTAAGTGAACAATTACAGGATGATAATCCATATAAAAAAAAATTAATCCAAATGGAAACGCCAACTGAAAAGCATCCTATATATACAGGATTAGTTTGGGGATTGCTTATATATAGTTGGATTTTTTTTATCGTTTTGTGTTATAAACAAATTAATCAATCTGTTTTATACAATTTAAAAATTGCAATATCTGCTGGAAGTATAATTTTTGTTAGTTTTAGCATTTGGATTTGTTATAAAAAAGATTATCTTATTGGAGTTAATCCCAAATATCGTCGTAATTCATATATTATATTTGCGTTGTCAGTTGTTTTTTCTGTTCTAATAGAAGGAATTGATTCAGGAAATGCAACCAAAACAGAAATTTTAGAAACATTTTGTTTTTTTTATACCACAAATTCCAAATCATATGTTGCTTTAGCAATTGTTTCTTATATTGCTTTGGGAATAGCTTCTAGTTATTATACTTGTCCATATGAGCTTTACCGTGGTTTCTATTCCATAAACCAAACATATAAAGAGTATCCTTGTGAAAAAACTTTACTAAACAAATGGTTTTTAATCTGTATAATAGCTTTTTTTATATATATTCCTGTAATTTATATCGCTTTTAATCCTGCTAATGATAGTTTTTCATCTAAAATAAAATTTTTTTCTATAACTGGAATATTTAGTATAATTCCATTTTGTTCTGCAATTTTTTGGGGACAAAAATATTATAGATATTATTCAAAAGCAATCAACATTGAAAGGAGCCGATAAATGACTGAAATCTCACAAGAAGACAAAAATACTATAGATAATTTCTTTGATAAATTAAAAGATATGGCAACAACAGGAGGTGAAGTTACTTTAAATAAGATTGGTGATTATGTTTCTAAAATGCCTATAGGTGACTTGCAGAATTTAGGCGGTTTGGTAAAAAAGTATGGTCATTATGGAGCGTTTTTTGCTGTCCAGCAATCAATAGAAGAACATGATTTAGGCCCTATAGGAAAATATGCTTTAGGGACAGGAATAGCTGTATTATTAATACCAGCAAGTGCAACTATCACTTCTGCAACAATAGGAGCATTTATAATCGGAAGTTTAGTCGATTTATCGTGGGACTATATTGAAGAAAATAAAGATGATATTTTTGAAAAAATAAAAGAACAATTGGCAATAGTAGGTATTGAGCTCAATGAAGATGGTCTTTCTGTAAATTACTGTCCGTTGTCAGAGTATAATATTAACCTTCTAGAAAATGCAATGTGGCTAATCCAAGAAAAATACACCACGGCCCATGAACAAGCATCACCATTGGTGATAGACTTGGACGGAGATGGAATTGAAACCAATGAAGAAAATTCCACAGTCCATTTTGACCATGATGGCAATGGTTTTGCGGAGAGTAGCGGTTGGGTCGGTAAAGATGACGGTTTGCTGGTTCGGGATTTGAACAATAATGGACAGATTGATGATGGAACGGAGTTGTTTGGTAATAACTCCGTTCTTTCGTCCGGGGAGAAAGCAGCCAACGGCTTCGAGGCTCTGAAGGATTTGGATTCTAATAATGACGGTGTCTTCAACAGTTCTGATACAGCCTGGAATCAGGTTAAAGTCTGGAAAGACGCAAATAGCAACGGTGTCGTTGATGAGGGAGAATTACTTACATTAGAGCAAGCTAATGTATCGGGAATTAATCTGGATTATGAAAATTCAACAACAACAGATGAAAACGGCAACCAACATAATCAAACCGGCACATTCATCAAAACAGACGGTTCGACCGGCTTGGTTCACGATGTCTGGTTTGATGCTGATTATGCCGATACCATCAGCAAAACAGAAGTGACTATTCCTGACAATATAAAAACTTTGCCGGAAATTTCAGGCTTTGGAAATGTTCGTTCTTTGCAGGAAACCATGGCTCTGGACACATCCGGCGAGCTGAAAACCTTAATTGAACAATATATTGCAGAGACTGATGCTACTGTCCGCAAGGGAATGATTAATAATATCATATTTCATTGGGCCGGGGTTGAAGACATTGACCCGCTTAGCCGCAAGCCGAGCTATTTTTATGATAATCCGATTAGAGATGCGCGTTATCTGGAAACTTTGGAGAGGTTTTTAGGGCAAAAATATTCCAATAGTTACTGGTTTGGACGAGAGGATGAAAACCCGCATGAAGAGGCTTCAAACTATCTGTTGCAGGCTTACGATATTTTAGCTGCATATGTCTCTAACGAATTGGAAGCTCAGACACATTGCAAAACACTCCTTGAAAATATCAAACTGACATGGAATGAAGAAACTCAGGTTTGGGATATTGATATTTCCGGCGCCGTCAATATTTTAAATAATTTGGCAGAAACAAATACGGAAAACGCAGTTTATATGCTGCACAACTTGGAGGATATTGTTAAGCAACAGGATATTATGACGGATTCAATTAATACTGCCTTTCAAAATCAAGCGGAGGAAGCCGGCTTGCTACAAATGTATTATATGAATTTTGGAAAATTCGAAAACAAAATCAGCAACGGAAATGATATTATTTATGGAACGGACGACAATAATTATATTAATGGATTGGCCGGTAGTGATAAAATCTATGGTGAAAACGGCAATGATACATTAATCGGCGGTACAGGCGACGATTATATTGTCGGAGGAGCAGGATCCGATACTTATTTCTTTGAAGGTTCCTGGGGACACGATTCCATTGACAATTCCAGCACAGATGAAAAAGGAACAAATCCAGACAAGATTTTATTTGGCGAAGGGATAAGCCCGTCGGACGTAACGATTCAAAGACGTGGAAACGATTTGATTCTCAGTTTGCACAATGGGGCTGATACCGTAACTGTTTACAGTTATTTCCTGGAAGCCGGAACAACAACCAATACGGTTGATACAATTGAATTTGCTGACGGAACTGTTTGGAACTATGAACATATCCGTGTTGTATGGAATGCTGCTCCTGTATCTATTGGTGGTTTCGCCACAATCAGCGGAACAAATGGTAATGATACCATAAACGGAACATCCGGAGACGACTTCTTAAGCGGTGAAAAAGGAGACGATATCATTAATGCCAATGCCGGTAATGATGTTATTTACGGCGGTATCGGAAATGATGCCTTAAACGGTGGAAACGGTGACGATACTTACATCTGGAACTGGGGAGAAGGCTTGGATACCATTTATGATACCGGAAATAATGATACGATTTCTTTTGGCGACGGGATAACCTTTAATGACTTGACCTTCCAATGTGTTAATACCGATGATCTGAAAATCTTTGTAAAAAATGATCCAAACCAAGGAGTAATTATTCAGGATTTTCTGAACGGCAGCCTAAATTATAAAATTGAAGAATTAATCTTTAGAGATGGTAGTGAGGTTCATTTATCGGAAATTGCTTTAACCCTACAACAATTAAGTACAGGAGAAACCATTACAGGAACAGCCTTTGGTGATACAATTTATGCTGGCGGTGGTTTTGATACAGTCAATGCAGGTAGCGGCAATGATACAATTTATGGTGGTTCTGGAAACGATTATCTTAATGGGGGTAATGGCGACGATACTTATGTTTATAATGTAGGTGACGGGCTGGATACCATTTATGATTATGAGAGCAGTTCAAGTTCAGGAAAAAATGATAAAATAAAGTTCGGTGAAGGGATTTCTGCCACAGACGTAACTCTTTCCCGCAAAGATAATAATTTAGTGATAACATTATTCAATGACATTACCCAGGGTGTTATAATTCAAGATTTCTTTTACAATTCTTATTATCAAATTGAAAAAATAGAATTTTCAGACGGAACTATTATGGATTTAACAGGGGGGTTAACGTTACGACAGGCAGATGGAAATGATAACATCACAGGAACTTCGTTAGATGATGTCATTTATGGCAATGGTGGAAATGATACTCTAAATGGAGGAAATGGTAACGATACAATAATCGGCGGTAAGGATAACGATAACCTTCAGGGTGAATATGGAAATGATACTTATGTTTGGAATCTTGGAGATGGCCTTGATTATATCAGTGATAATAACGGCAACAATATCATCGAATTTGGGGAGGGCATTACCTTAGAAAACCTGACTTTTGAACGGGGAAATAGTAACGAT